>OFLK01000035.1_pt1 | contig 118802 bp, 98 predicted proteins | sample 1540851 | NCBI WGS metagenome assembly OFLK01 (sample SAMEA4413042, study PRJEB24355) | metagenome | biome: human; feature: gut; material: faeces | place: United Kingdom | collected 2010 | reverse complement strand
AGAAGATGTAGATGAAAATGAAGATATAGACGATAGTGAAATAATACCAATAAATGATTATGTTGAAGATGATCAATCAGATAATAATCAAGAAGATCAAGATAATTCAGAAGATGTAGATGAAAATGAAGATATAGACGATAGTGAAATAATACCAATAAATGATTATGTTGAAGATGATCAATCAGATAATAATCAAAAAGATCAAGATAATTCAGAAGATATAAATGAAAATAAAGATAGAGATTCTAATGGAGAACAAGATTCAGAGGATAATAACGAAGATGAATTATTAATAGGGCAACCAAAGAGTAATGATACTCCAAAAACTTCTGATGCAGGGGTTGGAGGATATATAGGAGTTATCATAGCATCTATAGGTGGTTTATTTGCAGTAATTAGAAAAATGATATAAGTTAAATTTAGATTACCTATGTTCAAAGTTGATTTAAATAAATTATAAAATATTTGACTGTTACATATTAAAATTTGTAACGGTCTTTTTTTATAAAGAAAAAAGATTTTAATAAAACTATAAAATATAGTATAATACATTATTTTTCTGTAAATATTAGACAATGCATAGTTTTAAATATATGAAAATAAATTAAGTTTGTTTTGTAAAAAATGAGAAAATAGGAAACACTATGTTAAAATAGACATATTCATATAAAATTTTATAGGTATAGTTTTATATAATAGGAGGGTTAGGAAAAATAATGAGTCGAATAGGAATTATAACAGATAGTCATAGCAGTATTACTCAAGATGAGGCAGACAGATTAGGTATAAAAATATTACCTATGCCATTTTATATTGGTGGAGAGTGTTATTATGAGGGGAAAAATATAACTCGAAATGAACTTATGGAAAAATTGATTAACCAAGAAGATATTAGCACATCACAACCATCACCAGAAGACGTTATGAATTTATGGGATGGTGTTTTAGAAGAATACGATAATATTTTATATATGCCTCTTAGCAGTGGATTAAGTGGTTCATATTCTACTGCAGCAATGCTCGCACAAGAGGAAAAATATAAAGAGAAAGTTTATGTTGTGGATAATGGGAGAATATCAACACCACTACATCAATCAATATTAGATGCATTAGAAATGATAGAAGAAGGGCTTTCAGCTAGCGAGATTAAATTAAAATTAGAACAAGCTAAACAAAAAATGGCGATTTTTATAGCTGTAGATGATTTGAAGTATTTAAGACGTGGCGGAAGAATATCATCAGGTGCTGCTGTAGCAGGACAAATATTAAATATAAAACCAATTTTATCTTTAGATATCGGAATCTTAGAATTATATAAAAAATGTAGAGGGCTTCAAAAAGCTAAAAAGACAATGATTGAGGATATTAAAACTATATTGTCAGAGCAATACTCAGAAGAATTTAAAAATGGTGATATACACTTATTAGCTGCATCGAGTGCTGATGATGAAACAACGCAAAGATGGGTGCAAGATATTAAAGAAGCATTTCCGGGACATGAAGTAATGTGTGATTATTTATCATTTGGAGTTACTTGTCATACAGGACCAGGGGCATTGGGTATTGGATTTTCATGTAGACCGTAAAATTTTATTAATTGTTATGATAAAATAGGAGTGCTAGAATTACATTATCAGATTAAATTTCAAAATATATTGGGGGTATATATGGAAAATAATTTAGATAGATTTTGGGTGAGTTTTAAACAATGGTATTTATACGAATTACCACAAAATAATTTAATAAAAGAGCAATTTATTAGTTATGATGAACATGATGATGCAAAACCTTATTTAGATATAGATTTTAATCATTATTATAAATTAAATTTTGGTGTAGAATACGATGGAATTTTAGAAAAGGATGAAACAATTACAGTTAAATCATTAAAGATGCTAACGGAGTTAACATATTCAGAATTTATAAAGGATAGGTATGCTTTCACAGTAGATGTAAATAAAAGATTGGTGAAATTTAATATTCCATTGAAGCTTAGAAATGGAGTACTTATTTTAGTAGGGCATAAAAGTTCAAATGAAATAAAATATATTTATAATTATGAGCAGCTTGAAAGAAAAATTAATTATTCAGAGGAATTAATTATAAGTGATGAGTTATTAGATAAAAAGACAGCACTAGATTATATCACGGATTCATTACAATATATAGTTTCTATAAATGATGGTGATGGTGTAAAAATGAAAAACCAAGAGGTTGCTTTACAAGTGGGAGAAACTAAAGAAAGCAAGCTTTATACTGTAATACATAATGAGTTAGAAGAAATAAATAAAATAATAAATGAGTATTTTGATATTAGACATAATGAATATTTAAATAAAGCAAAACAGAAGAGGGAAGTTTTAAATGATAAAGATTTTATTGAGTATTTATATAATCGTATATATTCATTATTATTTTTATTAAGAATAAAGTGTAATAAAGAGGAATCAAACGAAATTTAATAGATTATTACATAATAGTTTCTTTATTTAAATGGGTAAAATAATATATCAAGATTAATAGATTATTTGAAATAATATATATTTTGATTTAAAAATAAATAAATTAATAAATTTATTAAAATTCAAATTAACAGTTGTAAATATAAACGTAATATGTTATATTGTTGTGACAAATAAAATATGATACTTATATAAATTCATGATTGGATGAATGTTTCTACAAACTACCGTAATAGTTTTGCTATAAGTTTTTGAAAAAAAAACGCCAAAACTATTACGGTAGTTTTTTATTTTTTGAAAATATAAAGATAGGAGGAATTATAAAATTGGCAAATGAAAACAAAATTTTAGAAGAAGAAAAAATTTCGAAACTTTTATTAAAATTCTCTGTTCCATGTATAATGGGACTTTTAATTAGCGCATTTTATAATATAGTCGATCAAATTTTTATCGGAAATAGTACACTTGGCTATTTAGGAAATGCAGCTACGGGAGTTTCATTCCCAGTAATCTGCATTGCAAATGCTTTTGCGTGGTGCGTTGGAGATGGTGCAGCATCTTATCTAAGTATATGTGCAGGAAGAAAAGATACGGATAGTGCACACAAATCTGTTGGAACAGGAATAACTGTTACATTACTAATTAGTATTGTACTTATGCTTATCTGTGAGATTGCAGCAGTACCGCTTATGAATCTTTTTGGTGCATCAGACCAAACTTTAGGACTTTCAGTGACTTATTTCCGTATTGTGGCAGCATTTTTCCCGTTTTATTTATTATTAAATGTAATGAATAGTATGATTCGTGCGGATGGAAGTCCTGCATTTGCCATGAAAGCAATGGTGATGGGAGCTATTATAAATATCATTTTAGACCCAATTTTCATTTTTTTACTTAAATGGGGAATTGCAGGTGCAGCATGGGCTACTGCTATTGGTCAAGTAGTATCTTTTGCAATGTGTGCAGTTTATTTCTTTAAGCCAAAAAGTTTTAAATTAAAGAAAAGTAGTTTTATACCTAATATAACGATTTTATCTAAAATGATTAATCTAGGAGCAGCAACTTTTATAACACAGATTTCAATTGTGGCAGTAACATTAGTTAGTAATATGACGCTTGCACGTTATGGGGCATTATCAAAATATGGTCCGGATATTCCGATTTCTGTATTTAGTATCCAAACAAAAGTATATACAATTGTTTTAAATATTGTAACTGGGATTGTTCTTGGAGGACAGCCGATTTTTGGATATAATTATGGAGCAAAAAGGATGGATCGTGTACGTGAAGCATACAAAATAGTTCTTCGTGCCACTTTAATTACTGGTATAACTGCAACGATTATTTTCCAATTATGGCCGAAAGCAGTGGTTGGAATTTTTGGTTCAGGAAACGGACTATATCAAGAATTTGCAGTAAAAACATTTAGAATTTATCTGTCGCTTATGACGGTTACTTGTCTGGTTAAGATGACAGCAGTATTCTTCCAATCTATTGGGAAATCTAAATATGCAGTTATGGCATCTGTTATACGTGATATTATTTGTTTTGCACCACTGGCAATAATACTTCCTGCTATTTTAGAAGGGTCAGAATCTGGAACAGGAATTAATGGAATTTTATATGCAGCACCGATTTCAGATTTAGTTGCAATTGCTGTGATTTTTGTATTAACAATTTCATTCTTTAGAAAATTAAACAAGGAAATAGTAATAGAAGAACAGAAAGAATTAGCGAGTTAAGCATTTTCATTGGTGATATGATTATATTAATTGAAAGAATATAAATTACATTAATAGTTATCAATCTATATTTTGAAAGGTTATATAGTATAGATTGATAACTAAACATAAAAATTTGTCGAAAGATAAAAAACAATCGGATTTATTTGTTTAAATACTATGCAAATAAAGTATAAAAATGTATAATATAATAAGAAATATATGGGAAAGTTTGATTATCTGCAAACGAATTCCCAAAGCTATGACCTAAGCATAACAAAAAAATGTTATGCATTTTTTTTGCCTAAGTAAAAGAAAATAATATATATTAACATAAAAATATATATATTATTTTTTTTAATCTATACACCAGTGCAATTATTGTATAATTTATTGTAAGAATAAGATATAATATATTATACCATTCAAGGGAGATGATACTATGAAGCCAATTATAGGAGTTATTCCTCTTTGGGACGATGGAAAAGAAAGTATATGGATGTTACCAGATTATATGAATGTTTTAGAAGATAATAATGCTATTCCGATTATGTTTCCTTTATCAACAGATAAAACAAATCTAGATAGATGTTACGATATGGTTGATGGAATTTTATTTACAGGTGGACATGATATAAATCCTAAACTTTATAACCAAGAAAAGAAAGAAGTTTGTGGAGTTCAATGTGATAAAAGGGATGAAATGGAATCATATTTATTTAAAAAAGCTATTAAAGACGATAAGCCTATTTTAGGTATTTGTCGAGGAATTCAACTATTTAATGCTTTGTTAGGAGGAACATTATATCAAGACTTACCCACAGAACATTCATCAGAAATTAAACATACAATGATAAAACCATACAACAGGGGAATACATAGTGTGGATATATTAAAAAGCACACCACTATATAAAATAATAGAGGTAGATAAATTATCAGTAAATAGTTATCATCACCAAGCTATAAAAGATTTAGCACCAAGTTTAGTTGCAAATGCAATTTCGGAAGACGGTTTAATAGAAGCAATAAGTATGCCAAATAAGAAATTTGTTATGGCGGTTCAATGGCATCCAGAATTTTTATGGAAAAATAGCAAAGAAAATAATTTAATAATTGCTGAGTTCATAAAATATGCAACTAAGTAATGTACAATATAGATATAAAGTGATAAAAATATGTTTAATTTAGGGAGTGTATTATGAGAGAAGAGGAAAAAATATTTGCAGGAAAGTTATTTGATGCAAGAACAAAAGAACTAAGAGATATAAAGCATAAAGCCCATACTCTTTGTCAAAAATTTAACACTATAGATGAATATGACGAGGATAGATTATCAATAATTAAAGAGTTTATAGGCAATATAGGTGAGAAATATTATTTCCAAGGTCCTATACAATTTAATTATGGTTCGCATACATTTATAGGTGAAAATTTTTTCTCAAATTTTAATTTAACTGTTATGGATGATGCAAGAATTTATATCGGAGATAATGTCATGTTTGGACCAAATGTATCATTAATGGCTACAAACCATCCACTAATTGCACATGAGAGAGTTGCAATGAAATACCCAGATGGACATGTATCAATGTCTGAATATGCTGATGAAATACATATTGGAAATAATGTATGGGTTGCAGCAAATGTAGTAATTTTAGGTGGTGTTACTATTGGCGATAATGCAGTAATTGGTGCTGGAAGTGTGGTAACAAAGGATATACCAGCAAATTACTTGGCTTATGGAGTTCCATGTAAACCGATAAGAGAAATAACAGAACAAGATTCAAAAATACATTTGCTTTAATTAAGTAGTAATATATTTGCAACTTTATAAATAAAATATAGCTAGGTTTAAACAGAAAGGGGAAAAATCATGGAAAAAGAATTATGGTCAGATTGTAAAAGAGTGGTTTTCTTTGGTTTACCACTTAGTTTTACGAAGTATCGTTTAACAACTAATCGTCTTTTTGTAAATACAGGTTTTTTAACTCAGAGAGAAGATGAAGTTAGATTATATAGAATAACTGATGTTTCTTTAAGCAGAACTTTAATGCAGAGAGTTTTTGGACTAAGTACAATACATTGTAATTCTAGCGATAAAACATTAGGAAATTTTGATATTATAAATATAAAAGATGGCGAAGAAGTTAAGGAAATTTTATCTCAAAGTGTTGAAAGAGAGCGAATAGCGAGAAGAGTTTCTACTAGAGAAAATATGATAGATGTAAGTGACGATGATGATTGGAATTAATATATTTTAATCGCAATAAAACGGTAGTTAGATGACTACCGTTTTGTTTTTATAAGACATAGGTAGCAAACGGCAGAAAGAGGTAGTGTTATGAAAATTATAATTTCACCAGCGAAGAAGATGAATATTGATGATGATATTTTTGAATATAGAAGCAAACCAGTATTTTTTGAACAAGCAGAAGAATTAATGAATTATATGAAAAATTTATCATATGATGAATGTAAAACTATTTGGAAATGTAGTGATAAATTAGCCCAATTAAATTATGATAGGGTTGTTAATATGGATTTAAATTATAGATTGACGCCAGCATTATTTTCATATGAAGGTATTCAATATCAATATATGGGAGCAAGAGTGCTTAGCCGAGATGCGCTTGAATACCTACAAGATAATCTGAGGATTTTATCGGGATTTTATGGCATTCTAAAACCTTTAGATGGAGTAGTTCCATATAGACTTGAAATGCAGTCAAAATTTATAAATTATAAAAACAAAGATTTATATGAATATTGGGCTGATAAAATAGCAAATAGTTTATTTGAGGAAACTAATTTAATAATAAATTTAGCATCTAAAGAATATAGTAAATGCGTAGAAAAATATCTAAAAAACTCACCAGGGACAAAATTTATAACATGTGTATTTGGTGAAATAAAAGGAGACAAGGTAATTGAAAGGGGTACTCTAGCTAAAATGGCAAGAGGAGAGATGGTCAGATATTTAGCACAAAATAAGATTTGTGATTTAGAAGGATTAAAAAGATTTGATAAATTAGAATATAAGTATAGCCAAGAAAAATCTAATGAAAATACATATGTATTTATAAAATCTTAAAGAATCTAATATAAAATAGGAATAATATTTATTTTTTGTTAATATTATATATAAATAATTGACAACTAGGATTGAAATAATTTACAATATAGAAGTTCTAAATAATTAAACGGATTAAAACTAAATAACTCCTATGAGGGAGTAGTTTGCGGCTAAGCCGTTGTAATGTCGACATAATGATTGCAAAATCCGGTATTACATTAAAAAACGAGACTCATGGATAATAAGGTATTTATATTTAAATACTTTATTGTCTATGGGTCTTTTTTAATTTTAAAGGAGGAAGAGATAATGGGATTATTAGAACTTTTTATTTTAGCAATAGGTTTATCGATGGATGCCTTCGCTGTATCAATTTGTAAAGGGCTAGCTTTACCAAAAATAAATTTAAAATCGGCAGGTATAGTTGGTTTATGGTTTGGAGCATTTCAGGCATTGATGCCACTTATAGGTTACTTACTTGGTGTAAATTTCAGAAGTTATATCGTAAGTATTGATCACTGGATAGCGTTTGTGTTATTAGCTTTAATTGGTGCAAATATGATTAAAGAAGCATTATCAGATGATGATGAAGAGGAAGAAGCAGAAATTAGAAATTTAAAACGTGGTCCAGAAGAAGGAACAATAGGTGTATATTCATTGGATTCATGTTCAATATCACCAACAGGCCAAGTAGCATTAAGCAGAGAAGATAATGGAATAAAAGAAATTTTAGGATTTAAAACAATGTTTCTACTTGCAGTTGCAACAAGCATAGATGCATTAGCAATGGGTGTTACATTTGCGTTTTTAAATGTAAATATTATTCCAGCGATATCTTTTATAGGGGTTGTAACATTTACTTGTTCAGCAATAGGTGTAAAAATAGGAAATGTATTTGGATTAAAATATAAGTCAAAGGCTGAAATTGCTGGAGGAGTGATACTTATATTATTAGGATGTAAGATATTAATTGAGCATTTAGGTATTCTATAAATCTATCTGGAGTTGAATGTTATTCAACTCCTTTTTGCATAAAAAACATAAAAATACATTGTTGTATAAAGAATTATTAAATAAAATAATATATATAAGGTTTTGAAAAGGGGTGAGTTAAATGGACGTATATGAAAGAGTGAGACAAAATATATTGGAAGGGGAAGCTGAAGAAGTAAGTAAAATTGTAAAAGAGTTAGTCAATTTAAAATATCCGCCCGAAAAAATATTACAAGAAGGTTTAATTAAAGGAATAGAAATTTTAGCTGACAAATTTAAAACAGAAATGGTATTAATTCCAGAGGCATTAGTTGCAACAAGAGCATTAAATGCAGGCCTTAAAACTATATCTCCATATATAAAAAAAGATAATATGTATAAAGCTAGAGCCGTTATAGGAACAGTTGAAGGAGATATACATGATATAGGGAAAAATCTTGTGAAAATGGTGGTTTCAACAGTTGGTGTAGAAGTTATAGACTTAGGAATAGATGTTAGTATAGAGAAGTTTATAGATGCTATAAAAAAATATAAACCTCAATTAGTTATGATTTCAGCACTACTAACAACAACTTTAAAACAAATGAAACTTACAATAGAAGAAATAGAAAATAAAAATTTAAGAGATGATGTAATTATATTTGTTGGTGGAGCTCCAGTTACACGAGCATATGCTATGGAAATAAAAGCAGACTATTATACAAAGGATGTAGTTGAGTTAAGAGATTTATTAGATGAAAATTTAGATAAGATATTAAAGCAAAAAAGTACAAAAAAAAGCAGATAAAAACAAATAATATAGTAATATGCTTATGTTACTATATTATTAGAAAATATTAAAATAGTATGCTATATAATCTATATTTTACCGTGTAGTATAATATGGATTTTAAAAGCAATTTTTAATGAAAGGTCACTTCATTACCATAATTAAAATTTAAATATTTTCCCATAATTAAATATACCAAATTAATTAGCAAAGTACTAGATAAAATCAATTAAAATGAATTTTATTCTAGTACCTTTTTTTTATAAAAAATAGATTATACTTTATTTATAAACAAAGATTATAGCAATGATAAAATATTCAATTAACTATAATTATAGATAAAAAGTTATTTAATAGGAGGGGATAGGATGGACAGCATAAATTACCTAGATCAAGAGTATATGGAAAAGTTATTAACTAATTTTTCAAAAGCAACAGGTTTATTTATTGAAGCTGTTGATGTATATGGAAAAACATTTTTTACTCCTAAAGATATAGAAATGTGTGAATTTTGTTCTTATATAAGATCAAATGAAGAAGCTATAAAAAAGTGCGAACAATCGTATAGAAAAGCATGTCAGGAAGCATTTAGATGGAAAACTACGTATTTTTTTAGATGCCATGCAGGTTTAGTGATGTGGTCTGTACCTATAATTGCAGATAACCAAAATATAGGTTGTATTATTTGTGGTCAGGTTCTCCTTTGGAAAGCGGATGAATTCTTCTTAGATGAATTAAAAGAAAGTACACAAGATATGTTTGATTTTGAAATAATAAGTGAAAAAGTTAAAAAGTTAGAAATTATCTCTGCAGAAAAATGCCAATCAGCAGCAGAAATGCTTCTTTTGGTTGTAAATTATTTAATGAGAACGAATAATAATATATTTTTGGAGCAAAGAAATAGACAATATTGGAGAAATCAAATTGTAAAAGAAATCGAGGAAAGAAAAAAAGGAAATAAAGATAAAACTTTTGATTATGACACTTATTTTAAAAGGGAAAGAAAATTATTACAATATATTAGAGTTGGAAATAAAGATAAAATCATAGATTTTCTCCCAATAATATTTACAGATATAGAGATATTATCAGAATATAATACTGAAAAAATTAGATTAAGATCAAGTGAGTTAGTAGTAAGTATATCAAGGGCTATAGTAGAAGGTGGACTAGATTCTAAATTATCTATAGATAAAGCTGAAGAATTTTATAAAAACGTGAACGCATGTAAATCTTCTGAGGATATATTTTTATATTTAAATAATTTCATACTAGAACTAGTTGATGATATATTTATTCTTACACAAAATAAACAAGTATCTTTATTGAAAGAGGCAAGAGGTTTTATATCTAATAATTACGATAAGAATATAACTGTAGAAGATGTTGCAGATAGTGTATGTTTAAGTTCATCTTATTTAAGTCATTTATTTAGAGAAAAATTAAATTGTACAGTAAATAACTATATAACAAGAGTTAGAATTGAAAAATCAATTGAACTTATGTCTATGAGAGAATTATCAATTCAAGAGATTTCTAAAAAGGTTGGTTTTAATAGCCAAAGTTATTTTACCAAAATATTTAAGAGATATATTGGGGTAACACCAGTGATTTATAGAAATAAATTTAAATAACTTATCAAAAAAATATAGAAACTAAACTATACGGATAGGGGGATGAAATATGGATTACTATAAGTTGATTAGTGAGGCTATTATGGAGGGAGAGGCGAGTGAAACTATGCAATATACGAAGGAGGCTCTAGGTCTTAAATACCCTCCTGAAAATATATTAAAAAACGGGCTTATGGCTGGGATTAATACAATCGCTGAAAAATTTAAAGATGAAGCTGTATTAATACCTGAAGTATTGATGTCTACAAGAGCATTACATGCAGGTCTTAAAGTTTTACAACCTTATTTAGAAGTAAAAGGGAAAAAAGGTGCAATAAAGATAGTTATAGGTACGGTTTATGGTGATTTGCATGATGTAGGAAAAAATATAATAAAAGCACTACTTACAACTATGAATGTAGAAGTAATAGATTTGGGAATTGACGTTTCAGTAGAAAATTTTATACAAGCAATAGAAAAAGAAAAGCCAGATATACTTATGATGTCATCATTATTGACAACAACAATGAATCAAATGCAGTTGGTAATAGAAGAATTAAAAAAAAGGAGATTAAGGGAAGATATAACTATATTTATAGGTGGAGGTCCAATTCGAGATATATTTAGAAAGAAAATTGGCGCAGATTATTATATTGAAGATCCACTAGAACTTAGAGATTATATAAGAGATAATTTTTCAAAATTTAAGAAAAATAAAAAGGTTAAGTAGTTAAACAAGTAATTATAAATAAAATTTTGAATAATTAAATTAAATTTTATATAAAATTTAGATAAAAATTAAACAGATATATATAAAAAATAACAGAAAAGTAATAAAAATACTGAAAATAGCATATTTGTATTAAAAATAGCATGATAGTTATAAAAAAAGCATAATATTGTTGTGTTACTATCATAGTATAAAGAAAAGATAGAATAAAAAAGTTATATAAAAAAGGTTTTGAGGGTTTGATTGTAAAATCTAAATACCTAAATAAAAACGTAATAATGATATTAACTATAATCTTATTTACAAATAAAGGGGGAAAGATTTATGAATCGTGAGAAGGAATTAAAAGCTGTAGAAGAAATACATCAAGCTAGTTTGAAAATACTTAATGAAATAGGTATAAAATTTGGTCTTGATGAAGTAAATGAAATATTTAAGAAAAATGGATTTAGACAAGAAGATGGAAGAACATTCTTTACAGAAGAACAAGTAATGCATGCTTTAGACATAGCTACAAAAGAATTTACTATGTATGGTAGAGATGAACAATACTCTATAAATGTGAATACAACAGATGTAAATTACACACCTGGGTATGGATCTCCAATGATAACAAATAGAGATGGTAGTGTTAGAAATGCAACTTTTGATGACTTTTTAACCATGGCAAACTTATTCCATATGGAAAAATCATATGACATTAATGGTGGTATACTAGTTCAACCATATGATATAGAAGCAGAAATAAGTATACCAGCTATGGTTTATGCAACTATAAAACGTTCTTCAAAAGTATTATTTGGTATTCAAGGGGATGAAAAAGACCAAGAAAACATATTTAAGATATTAGAAATTGCATTTGGTGGAAAAGAAAAATTAAAAGAAAAATATAGATATATAGTTCTTTCTACACCAACAAGTCCTTTAAAAATGGACAGAAATGCATTATATACACTAATGAAAGGTTGTGAATATAACCAACCAATAGCAGTTTGTTCGGCTTGTATGCCAGGTTCAACAGCACCTGTTACAATAGCTGGTGCAGTAGCAATGTGTAATGCAGAAATGTTAGCAGGAATAGTACTAACACAATTAATTAATCCAGGAAATCCAGTTATGTACTTATTTGCAAGTTATGGCTCTAATGTTCAATCAGGAAATGCATCTATAGGAACACCAGAATTAATAAAAGCAGGAAGATATGGTTCTTTATTAGCTAAAAAATATGGTTTGGCTTGCAGAAGTGGCGGAGGTTTATCTGATGCAAAAGGTGTAACTGCCCAAGCTGGTATAGAAACTGCAATGTGCTTAATGCATAGTAATTTCTACAAAGCAAATATAGTTATGCACTCTGCTGGTATATTAGATTCATTCGCAACAATGAGTTATGAAAAATTAATGTTAGACTTTGAAGTTATAGATAGATTAGCTAACTATATGGAAGATATAGAAGTAAGTGATAAAACTTTAGCTATCGATACATTAAAGAAAGTTGTAGAAACAGAAGGTATATTCTTAAATCAAAAACATACAGTTAAAAACTGTAGAAAAGCTTATATCCCACAAGTAAGCTTAAGAACTAACTTACCAGAAGGTATGGATCCAAATGAACAACTTTATGATTCAATGCAAGCAAGAATGGATAAACAATTAGCTGCATATGTAAAACCAGAGTTAGATCCAGAAATAGAAAAACAATTAGATGACTTCATGTTAAGTATTGGTATGAAACAAGAAGACATAGATAAAATTTAGTATAAATTAGAATATTTTAATACAAAAATACAAGGTGGTGTTAAACTCTTACTCCATAAAGTATTTTTGTATTAAATATATAACTAGAGTAGGGGGGGAATAGGATGGTAATTGTCGGAGAAAAAATAAACACAAGTTTAAAAGGGATAACAGAGGCTATAAAAGCAAAAGATAAAGAATTTATTCAAGAATTAGCTCTAAGACAAAGTAAACAAGGAAGTGACTATATAGATGTAAACTGTGGAACATTAATTGATGTAGAAGAAGAAATGTTACCATGGTTAGTTGAAATAGTGCAAGAGGTAGTTGATAAACCATGTTGTATAGATAGTCCAAATCCAAAGGCATTAGAATCAGCATTAAAAGTACACAAAGGTGTACCAATGATAAATTCTATAACTGCTGAAAAATCTAGATACGACGATGTTATAAAATTAGTAAAACAATATGATGCAAAGATAGTAGCTTTATTAATTGATGATGCAAATGGAATAAGTCCAAGTGATGAAGTAAGGACAAAAATCGGTATAGAATTAATAAATAAAATGTATGAAGATGGTGTACCATACGAAAATATGTATATAGATCCGTTAATTCAACCAATAAGTACAGATTCAAATATGGGATTAGTTGCACTTAACACAATTGCAAATATAAAACAAAATTTTCCAGAAGTGCATTTTATGTGTGGACTTAGCAATATATCATTCGGATTACCGAATAGAGGGTTATTAAATAGAACTTATTTGGCAATGTGTATGCATGCAGGTCTTGATGGAGCAGTTCTAGACCCAGGTAATAGAAAAATGATGAGTATGATATTTGCTGGCGAAGCATTGCTTAACAAAGACAGATTTACTAAAAAATATTTAAAAGCTCATAGAAAAGAGCTTTTAGAATAATTAAATAATATATAAATTTTAATAAAAAAATAAATAATAGGGGGTTATTTAGAATGGCAAATTATGTTGAAGAAATAAAAGAACTTGTTATAGATGGTGAAGATGAGGAAATAGTTGATAAAATAAAAGAAGCTATAGATGCTGGTGTAGCAGTAGGTGATATAGTTAATAATGGTCTTATAGAAGCTATGAATGTAATTGGACCAATGATGGCAAGTGGAGAATTATTTGTACCAGAAGTTTTAATGAGTGCTGAAACAATGCAAGTTGGATTAAATTATGTAAAACCACTTCTTCAAGATGGAGACTTAAAATCATTAGGAACAGTAGTAATAGGAACTGTTGAAGGAGATTTACATGATATAGGTAAAAACTTAGTAGCTATGATGTTAGAAAGTTCAGGATTTACTGTAATAAATATTGGTATAGATCAATCACCACAAGCGTTTGTTGATGCTATAGTTGAAAATAATGCACAAATAGTTGGACTATCAGCATTGTTAACAACAACAATGCCTGCAATGAGAGATACAGTAGCATTAATAAAAGAAAAAGGATTAGATGTAAAGGTTGCTGTTGGTGGAGCACCAGTAAATAAAGAATTTGCAGATACTATAGGTGCTGATGGATATTCAGAAGATGCAACTGGAGCAGTAGCGCTTTGTAAAGGATTTGTAGGAGCTTAATAAAAAGTAAGGATGGGTTAAATTAAATAAGCATTATTATTAATTTACTATAAAAGTTTGCGAAATATTAGAAATTAAATATGTACATCAGTTGAATAAAGGCACATAATTATATGTGCCTTTATTTAGAATTATAATGAATAATAACTTATAAATAAAAAATATAAGAATATAATCAGACTATTATTGTTATAGAATATATCAAAAAACAACTTTTTTTATTATATAAAATGGATGTTATGTATTGTTTAAGTTTACTATTTATATAAATATATATTAATTTTAAGGTTTAATTATTGAATGGGGGAAATATTATGGAAAGAAAAAATAAAGATTCAAGGGGAAATATAAATGAATGGTCGAAAAATAATACTGTTTTTGTTATATCAATTTTAATAACTATATTTATAGTTGTATATGGAATAATTAATAGCAAAGGATTTGAAAATATATCAAGCAGTATATATTTATTTTTACAAAATCATTTCTCCTGGTTTTACTTATTAATTACATTTTGTTTAGTTATATTTTGTGTATATATTGGATTTAGTAAATTTGGCAACATAAAACTTGGTCCTGATGATTGTGAACCAGAATATAACACGATTACGTGGTTTGCAATGCTATTTTGTGCTGGTATGGGAGTCGGTCTTGTATTTTGGTCAATAGCAGAACCATTAGCTCATTATATACAACCTATAGACGGCATAGATCCTATGAGTCAGGAAGCTATTCATTTTTCAATAAAATCATGCTTTATGCATTGGGGAGTACATCCATGGTCGTTATATGCAATAGTAGGATTAGGACTAGCATATTTTCAATACAATAAAAATAAACCGGCACTTATAAGTTGTTTATTTGAACCTATTATAGGAAAAAATAAAATGGGAAAAACCATTGGAAATGCGATAGATATATTTACAATAGTACTTACTGTAATAGGGGTTGCAACATCTTTAGGAATGGCTTGTATACAAATTTGTCAGGGCTTAAATTATATATTTGGAATAAATGTTAATGTAAAACTTTGGATAATGATGATAGTTGTAATTGCGATTATTTATATATATACTGCAGTATCTGGATTGGATAAAGGTATGAAGTATTTATCAAATGCAAATCTAATTTTAGCAGTGAGTTTGCTAATAATTGCATTTTGTGTAGGACCAATTCAATCAACACTTAATAGTATAGTAAATGGAATTGGAGAATATATATCAGGATTTGTAATGGATAGTTTGAAAATAAATCCTTATGGTGATAATACATGGATTTATACTTGGAGAGTATTTTACTGGGCATGGTGGATTACATGGGCACCATTTACAGGTGTTTTTATAGCTAGAATATCAAAAGGAAGAACGATTAGAGAATTTATAATGGGAGTTATATTAGTTCCATCAATAGCATGTATGGTATGGTTTGGAGTTTTTGGAAATTTAGCGCTAAATGTAGTTAATTTATTTGATGCACAAACATTAATTGATATGGTAGCGACTCCAGAAACAGCATTATATTTCATATTTAATGAATATCCTGCGGGGACAATATTATCTATAATTGCAGTTATAGTTTTAGTTATTTTTTTTATAACATCTGCAAATTCAGCGATATTTGTTTTAAGTATGATGAGTTCAAAAGGAGAATTAAATCCTAGTAATTATAGAAAAATTTTATGGGGAATAATATTAGCTTTATTTGCAATAATTCTTTTACTTACAGGAGGATTAAATGCAATAAAGAATATTTCTGTAGCAGCATCATTCCCATTTTTATTTATATTAGCTGCAATATGTTATAGCTTACAAAAAGTATTAAAAGCAGATCTAAAATTAAAAGAAAAGGGCAAATCAATAGATAAAAAATAATTCAATTTAGTAAACGGTAAAAAAGGGGGAATTTTCTATGAATGATAAAGGAGTAAAAAATAGGACATTAGTTTTATTAATTCTTAGTTTAATAGCAGGATTGATGTATCTAACTCCACTTCTTAGATTTTCATTTTATGATCAGATGATGGATGCATTAAATCTTACTGACATACAAATAGGAACATTAGGTTCTGTTTATGCAATATTTTGTGTGATTTGCTATCCAGTTAGTGGGGTACTTGCCGACAAATTTAGTACAAAAAAACTTTTAGTAATATCAAATTTTGCAATGGCGCTAATAACAATTTGGTATTGCCTATTACCTGGATTTACATCACTTATTATAATTCATGGATTATATGGGATATTTAGTATAGCTACTTTTTGGTCACCATATTTAAAAGCTGTTAGACAATTGGGCAGTGAAGAAGAACAAGGAAGATTATATGGAATTAGTGAAGGATTAAGAGGCATTGGTCAAACAATAGTTGCAACAATTTGTCTTTTTGTAATATCAGGTTTTGCATCAATGTCTGCAGGTTTCCGTGTATTACTTATAATAAATGCAGTAGTATTTATACTTTTAATGTTTGCTACTATCTTTGTAATACCTGAAGATAAAATTGAAAATAATGAAAATAAAGAAAAAGCAAAATCAGATAGTATTATTACTATTGTTATAACATCGCTTACAAGTTCTTCTATATGGATTTGTATATTTGTAATTATGAGCGGATATACATTGTGGTGTACGGCAAATGGTTATATTGGAACTTATTGTACTAGAGTTTTAGGAATCTCAGCAAATTTATCTAGTACATTATCAATTGTTCGTAGTTATGTAATAGTATTTTTAGCAGGATTCACTGGTGGATTTATAATAGACAAATTCAAAACAAAGGGACAAGGAATGATGCTTGTATTTTTAGCAGGAGCAATATCTATAGTCGCAGTACTTTTTACGTCAAAAGTAACTGCAATATGTATAATAATTACAATTGTGTTAGCATATATAGTTAATGTTCTTAAATCAACATATTGGTCAATCTTAGGTGATGCAGGTATACCAGTTGAATCAACAGGTATGGCAACAGGTATAATATCATTAATAGCATTAACACCAGATATGTATGTACCAATAATAATTAGCAGGTTTATATCATACGGAGAAAGTATCGGAAATTTAAAATTAGGGTTTGATTTTATGTTGATATGGTTATTAGTTTGGTCAGTATTAGGCATATTTTCTGGCGTTATATTAAAAAGAAGAAAAGAAAAAATTATGAGGGAAAAGAATGAGATAACATAGAAAAATAATAAGATTAATCGTTAAATTTAAATAGAATCTTCAAGAATTTATAAGTATTTGGTTAAAATAATATATCCAAGTGCTTTATAAATACTTGAAGATATTTTTTTGGATAAATTCTAAAAACAAAAACTATTTTTTATAGGAAAAACAACCCGATATGTCAAATTAATAATATAAGAATAAAAATATGTTATTTTAGGAGAGGAATTTATATGAATTATTGTGAGAAAATCAGACAATCTATGATTGATGGTGATGATGACTCGGTTGTAAAATATATAAAAAAATCTCTTTTATCGGGATATGATCCAAAATACATATTAAAAAATATATTAATAGATGCGCTAAGTTTGATTGCAAGGAAAGAAGAAAAAAATGAATGTTTAATACCAGAAGTACTACTGGCTATGCAGGCATTTAAATCTGGTTATAAAGTAATAGAGCCCTATTTAAAAGAGGAGGAAAAAGATTATGACATTATTATAGTCATGGGAAGTGTTCAAGGAGATATACATGACTTGGGCAAGAATGTCATAAAAATTTTTTTAGAAACATTAGATGTAAAAATAATAGATCTTGGGACAGATGTTTCAGCAGAAAAATTTATAGAAGCTATTGAAAATTATAATGCCAATATTCTGATGATGTCTTCATTACTCACAACTACAATGTCTGAAATGAAAAAGGTGATGGACATGTTAGAAGATAGAAAATTAAGACAAAGGGTTCATGTTTTTATTGGAGGGGCATCGGTAGGTGAATCATTTAGGGAGAAAATTGGAGCAGACTGCTATACTGAAAGCGTAGTAGACCTTTTAGATTATTTAAAAAAGAATATGGCTAGAATAAAAGAAAACTCTTGAATAAAGGTGGGTATTTAGGAGTTTTTTTATTGGAATTATGTAATGAAAAATAGACATACTATAATTTTTTAGTATGCCTATAAAGAATAAATATATATTAATTTAAAGAGTGTTTGCAATTTTAACTTACGATTTTATAATAACTTCTAGCCGTAATTCTATAAACTATACCATAGAATATGGCGAATATTAGAAAACTACCACAAGTAGAAATTACAAATAATTTTGTATTTGTAAGGTTTAAAATAGCTAATATTTTAGTTATGAATGGGAATGCAAAAGCTATATGAATTCCTGCTACAATAAGTGGTAAGAAGAAAACTGTAAGCACTTGAGAGTGTATAGATTTCTTGATTTCCTTGTGACTTATTCCTACCTTTTGCATTATTGCAAAACGTTCTTTATCATCATATCCTTCAGAAATTTGTTTATAATACATAATTAAAATTGTAGCAATCATGAATAATACACCTAAGAAAACACCGATGAATAGAAGACCACCATTAAGGGCAATAAGGCTATTTCTAGAGTCTTCACGACAATCTATTTTACCTTGATAAATGTATTTATTTGTATCTTTTGGATAATTAGCCATTGCTTGCATGTCATCTATAAACTTATCATTTATTTTTAATATATTTTCGGCAGTTGTATCTACATTGAAGAAATAAAAATATTTTATATCTGAGGCCATATCGCCGTATACTTTTTGTTGCAATTTATTTATATTTTTTAATATATCTATATTTTTAACTACAACAACATGATTTTTTGCAACATTAGCAGCAACATATTGATCAGTAGGGAAATTATCAAAGGTATTTTTTACTTTAAATGTATAATTAAAAACTTTAAGTTGTGGACTTGTATATTTTTCACGGCTAGAACAAATAAGCACTTCATCATCATTTAATTTAACGTTAGAATTATATATTTTATTATAATCATCTAAAGTTACAAATGATAATGTACTTATATCATTTACCATATTTGAATATGTTGAATTGGCTTTATCAACTATAAAAGTATCCCCTTTACCGATACAAGCAAAATTTAAAGTAGTATATTCAATGGTATCAGTTGGTTTTTGATCAAAATCATCAAGTGTATTGTTTATCCAAGCTTTTAAATTTTTTATATCCTTATCTGAATACTCAGAAGGGGTAAATTGGAATTCTCTTGGATAATAATTGTCAACAATATCATTCATTCCATACCATAAAGAGAATGTAGATGAAAGCATTACTAATACCATAGTTGATAATACACATATATTAGCAAGACCAACAGCATTTTGTTTCATACGATATATCATTCCTGAGATTGATATAAAGTTTTTAGTTTTATAGTAGTAGTTTTTATTTTTACGCATTGCTTTTAATAAAACAATACTTCCAGCTGTAAATACAAGGTAAGTACCTATAATTACTAAAATTACTGCAACAAAGAATAACATCAAAGCAGCTATAGGATTAGTAGTTGTAACTGCTATATAATATCCTGTGCCTAAGCATATAAAGCCAAGTAAAGCAATAAACCATTTTGCTTTTGGTTCTTTTTCACCTACAGAGCTGCCTTGTAATAATTCTATTGGTTTAGCCAAGTGGATTTGTCTAATACTATTTAAGAATATTAATACAAATATTCCAGCGAATAATACAAAAGTAGAATTAAGTGATGCAGAAGATATATAAAATCCTAAAGGAATTTTTACTGAAAACATTGATAATAATATTAAAAGCATTAATTTATCAAATAAAATTCCGATTAAAAGACCGAAAACTAAACTAATTACGCTTATAATAAGTGTTTCGCATAATACAACTTTAGATATATGTTTCTTTTCCATACCTAAAATATTATAAAGCCCAAATTCTTTTTTTCTACGTTTCATAAGGAAGCTATTTGTGTAAAATAAGAATATTACAGAGAATATTCCACATACAATTGTACCTAAAAATAAGACTTCAGACATTGTTCCTGTTCCAGTTGCCTTAGTCAAATCTGGATTTTTTGATAAAGAGCAAATGATGTAAAACATACAGATAGTTAATATTGATGTAATTATATATGGGACATATGTTTTTGCATTCTTTTTTATATTTGTAATTGCTAATTTAAAATAAAAAAATCTATTCACTTTTAACACCACCTGTAGCAATCATAGTTAATGTATCTGAAATTTTTTGATACATTTCTTGTTTTGTTGAAGAACCTCTATAAAGTTGATGGAACACTCTGCCGTCTTTTATAAATAAAACTCTTTTTGCACTGCTAGCAGCTTTTGTACTGTGAGTTACCATTAATATTGTTTGACCTTGTTTGTTTATATCTTCGAATAATTGTAATAATTCATCAGAAGAATGAGAGTCTAGAGCGCCTGTTGGTTCATCTGCTAAAATAAGTTGAGGTTTAGTTATAAGTGCTCTTGCTACTGCAGCTCTTTGTTTTTGACCACCAGAAACTTCGTAAGGGTATTTTTCTAATAAAGAACTTATTCCTAATTTAGTTGCGAGTGGTTGTAAAAGTGAATTCATTTCATTGTATTTTTTACCTGATAAAACTAATGGTAGAAAAATATTATCTTTTAATGTGAATGTATCTAATAAGTTGAAATCTTGGAATACAAATCCTAAATTATTTCTACGGAATGATGAGATTTCTTTTTCTTTTATAGATACTATGTTTTTTCCATTTAATAAAACTTCACCGCTAGTTGGTTTGTCTAGTGAAGCTAATATATTAAGTAGGGTAGTTTTCCCAGAACCAGATTCACCCATTATAGCGACATATTCTCCTTCTTCAACTGAGAATGATACATCTGATAAAGCTTGAACATGATTTGAACCAAATCGTGTTGTATATACCTTCTTTAAATTTTTTACTTGCAAAATTGCCATTTGAATGACCTCCATTTTATTTAAATTCTATTAATTTCTTATTTATGAGTTAATTATAACAAAAGAGGGAAATGCGACACCATTTGTTTGGCTTACATTTCCCACTCAAAACTTACATTCCTGTAATTTTAGAATGTAAGATATATGTTTTAAAAATTTTAGATGAAAACTTATAATTATTATCATAAATTTTATGGAGACTTATTCTATATTCACATTGAGCATTGATAAATCGAGAATTACCTTAGTTTTTACACCGACTTCTGATTCAATAGATATTTTATGTGATAATTTATCAAGTATATTTTTACAAAGATAAAGACCAAGGCCAGTGGCCTTTTTATCAGTTCGCCCATTATATCCAGTAAATCCTTTATCAAAAATTCTAGGTATATCTTCTTTGGAAATACCTATTCCCGTATCTTCGATTACTAGTTTTTTATTTTCCAAAGGATAAATCGATATTTTACCCTTATTTGTATATTTTATAGCATTAGAAAGAAGTTGTTCAATTACAAATACTAGCCATTTTTCATCAGTTAATACCTTATAAGTTGTAGGTTGAAAATCTAAATTGATTTTTTTTCTAATAAAAAGTGGAGCATATTTTCTAATAGCTTGCCTTACGATATTATCTAAATCATATTCCTTTATAACAAAGTCATTTTCATTACTACCTAATCTTATATAAGAAAGCACCATTTCTACATACTGTTCTATTTTAAATAATTCAGATGAAAGGTCACTTGAAATTTCACTTTCCGAAGTTTGGATTAATAACTTCATTGCTGATATAGGTGTTTTAATTTGATGAACCCACATCGTATAGTAGTCTATCATATCACTTTTAGCTATATCAGACTTAGAAATATAAGTTTTATATTCCTTGTTTAGATTTAAAATTAAATTAGTGTAATCTTCTTCCATTAAAGTTTTAGGCGATGGAAGATTTTCCAATGATATAGAAATCTCGTTTTGCAATTTATATAGTTGAATATGTTTTTTATAGTAATTTATAAAATTAATACATATATAAATTAATCCTATAAAAGCACATAGTATTATAGAATAATAAATAGCTTCGGTTTCTAAATTATACAAAGAAAATACTATACAGAAGACTAATGCAAATACTATAAAAAGGAGTAGTACCTTGATGTATTGCTTTATATAAGCACAAACTACACTTAAAAATTGTGATTTATTATCCATACCTAGTCTCCTTATTCTACAATATATCCAAGGCCTTTTTTAGTCTTTATAAAATTGTTAAGACCTATGGATTCTAGCTTTTTACGAAGTCTTGTAACATTTACGTTTAAAGTATTTTCTTCAACATAATTATCAGTTTCCCATAATTTAATCATCAAATTATCCCTACTTACAGTTTTATTTTTATTCTCTAATAAAGTCTGAAGTATTTTATATTCATTCTTTGTAAGTTCAACTTTTTCTCCATTATATGAGATTGAGTTATCGTTTATATTTAAGATAGCACCCCTATGTTCTAATAAATTAGAACTTGTTGAAAAGTCATAAGTACGTCTTAATATAGCTTGAATTTTGGCGATTAGAACATGTAAATCAAATGGTTTTGAAATAAAATCATCTCCACCCATATTCATAGCCATAACTATATTCATATTGTCTGAAGCAGATGAAATAAATACAATAGGGACCTTAGATAATTTCCTAATTTCACTACACCAATGATACCCATTAAAAAAGGGAAGTGTAATATCTAATAGTATTAATTGAGGATCAAATTCCACAAATTGAGGAATAATATTTTGAAAATCTGTAATACACTTTGATATAAATCCCCAATTAGAAAGTTCTTTTTCAATTGATTTTGCTATTATTTCATCGTCTTCAATAATTAAAATCTTATGCATATAATCCTCCTTTTGATTTATTTTAAATATGAATCAAGACCATCAGAGCATCATTCATACCATAATAATATCATAACATCTAGATTGTAAAATATCTCTAAGAATTTTGATTTAGCTAATTTTGTTTTATATTATATAAATTATGGAATAATAAAAAATAGGAATATATTTTAGTGTATTTTAAACATAGTAAAAGGAAATAGATAGGGATGGTGATATCTAATTTCCTTTATTTTTTTGAAAATTCGAGTTTATTTTTAAAGAAAAGCAAGCATAGAAATAATATAAAAATTAGTAATAAAATTAAATTCAAATTAATAAATACGATAAAAAAATTAAGGAAAATTGTAAAACGAAAAATAAAAAATTTTAGAGGGAATTTATTATAAAAATAGAATTGTATAATAAGATTATCTTCCTTAATATTTTCAATATACATTTCAATCTCAAATGTTGATTAAAATTTAAAGTGTTAATAATTCGTTGAACTTTTTAATTTAATGTGATTATTAAACATCAGATGGAGTAAACTTACAAAGTCTGAATTTAAACAAGTTTTAGTTGGTGATAAACACCAACTATTTTTTTGAAAAAAATATGGATTATTATGTATAATCAAAAAAAATTAATCAAAAATGTATAAAAAGAGTAAGTTTTTAAACTATAATATAGTATAAGAAGTTTATTTTAAAGGAGGCATGTTTTATGAATAAAGTGTCGTATCCAAGAAATAAGGTTTTAGGTGGTATTTGGGGATTGATAATTGGTGACGCAGTCGGTGTGCCATATGAATTTACACCACAGGAAGATATTCCAAGCATAGATAAAATTGATATAGTTACTCCAACATATTTCAGAAAAACATATATAGATGTTCCTTTTGGGACATACTCAGATGATGGAGCTCAATTTTTATGTGTTATAGATAGTTATTTGGAATGTGATGGATTTAATATGAATAATCTAGCTAAGAAACTTTTGGCATGGTTATCAGATGGCTTATGGGCTGTAGATGGATATGTTTTTGATGTAGGTAGACAAACATTAAAAGCGTTAGTTGAATATGCTAGAGGTTCTAGTCCAAGGGTATCAGGGTTATGTGAGCCAGAAGGAAAAGGAAATGGAGCGTTGATGAGAACATTGGCACTAGCTATTTTAGAAGATGGAGATGATGAAAGGCTAGTCAATGATTCCCACGAACAAGCAATGATTACGCATGGTCATATTTGTAACCAAGTATGTTGTGCATTTTATAATTTGATTGCAAAATATATGCTTGAAGGTATTGAATTTGAAGAAGCATATTCTACGGCAGTGAATTCTCTAAAAAATATATATAAAAATAATAAAGAATACTTATATGAATTTGAAAATAATATTTTACCAGATGGAATAATAGAAGAAAGAGGAACAGGATATGTAATTGACTGCCTAAAAAGTGCCTTTAAAATTATACGAGAAAGTAATTCCTATGAAGATGCTATAAAAAAATCAATAGCATTGGGAAATGATACAGATACAACAGCTGCTGTTGTAGGTGGATTAGCAGGTATTATTTATGGATTTGAAAATATACCTACTAGATGGTATGAAGAAATTAGGGGAAAAGAAAAAATATTAGAGTTAATAGATAAAATACATTTTGAAGATATCTAGATTCCCATCTAGGTATTTTTTTGTGTTTATTTTTAGAAAAGTAGTCTTTTATATTAAGTATTATATAAAAAATTAATTTATGTTTTTAATATAATATGGTTTTTATTATGCTAAAATAATTTGTAGATTAATATTAACAATAAATAAAATAAATAGGGATATTGAGGAGATGAATATGGTAAAAATAATTGCAACAGATATGGATGGAACTCTTTTAGATAGTAAAAAAAGACTTCCAAAAGACTTTGGTTATGTATTAGAAAAATTAGATGAAAAAAATGTGAGATTTATAGTAGCAAGTGGAAGACAATATTATAATTTACGCAAACAATTTGAAGGCTATAATCAAGATTTAATTTATATAAGTGAAAATGGATCAATGGTTTTTGATAAAGGGGAAATTGTATATTTAAGTGAAATTTCTGCAGAAAAATTAATTAAACCTGTTGAAATTGCAAGAAAGATAAAAGGTGCATCAATAATATTATGCGGAGAAAAAAGTGCTTATACTGAAAATAGAGGAGAATTTTTTACAAAACATGCAGACATGTATTATGAAAGACTAGAAGTAGTTGATGATGTATTAGATATTGTTAGAGAGGGAAATGATAGAATATGCAAAATTGCATTATTCCACGATGAGAATTCTGAAAAATACTTATCTAAAGAGTTTTCAGAAGTTGAAGATGAATTCTTAATCAGTGTATCAGGGGAGTTATGGATGGATTTTATGAATATAGGTGTAAATAAAGGAACTGCCATAGAAAGAATTCAAGAGGCTTACGATATAACTTATGATGAAACAATGGCATTTGGGGATTATTTAAACGATTATGAAATGATGCAAAGTTGTAAATATAGCTATGCTATGGCAAATGCACATCCAAAATTAAAAGAAATAAGCAATTATCAAGCAAAATCAAATGATGAGGATGGGGTCATGGAAGTTATAAAAGAGTACTTTGAAATTTAGTTATTTGGATATAATAATTTAAAAGATTAATTTATTTAATATTAATATAAATTTGTACTTAGTATATTTGTGAAAGCGAGGATTATGAATGTTCATAGACAGTGATGATATAAAAAAAGTAATTCCTGAAGTAGTAAAAATAAGAAGACATATACATATGTATCCAGAAATTAGCGAGCAAGAATACGAAACATCTAAATATATAAAAAAATGTTTAGAAGAAATAGGATTGGAAGCTAAAATAATTGGAGATACTGGGGTAGTTGCTATGCTTATGAATAATCCAGAATATCCAACTGTGGGTCTGAGGGCAGAAATGGATGCATTACCAATAGAAGAAGAAACAAATTTAGAATTTAAATCTAAGAATAAAGGCGTTATGCATGCATGTAGCCATGATGGAATTGTAGCAACTGCATTAGGTGTTACAAGATTACTTTATGAACATAAAGATGAGCTAAAATGCAATGTTAAATTTATATTTGAACCAGCAGAGGAAGTAGGAAAAGGAGCAAAAAAACTTATAGCAGAAAAAGTATTAGAAAATCCAAAAGTTGATAAAATGGTTATTTTTCATTATGCAAATTCTGAACCAATAGGTATGGAGATTCAAAAAAGTGTTTCTACAGCTACATTGGGGAGAGTTGGAATTGAAATAATCGGAAAATCATCACATTGGGGTGAACCTGAAAAGGGAATAAATGCAATTTCTGTGTCAGCAAAAGTTATTGATGCAATAGATAAGATAAACATAGATTTAAAAGAAAAAATGCAATTTGTACTTGGAATGGGAACTATAAATGGTGGAGTAAAAAATAATATAATGGCTGAAAATGTTAAGTTAGAAGGAACACTTAGAACATTTTGTGAAGAAAATTTTGAGTATGTTTTAACTTATCTTCAAGATAGAATGAAGGAGATTGAAGAAGAAACAAATGCAACAATTAAAGTAACATTAATTTCACATCTTCCTGCATTAATAAACAATCCTGATTTAGTAAAGATGGGGAGTGAAGTCGGAAAAGAAGTATTTGGAGATAGATTTGTTTTAGGTGAAAAACCATTCCTAGCAGGTGATAATGCTGCGTATTATTTTAGATTAGTCCCTGGCGTTAGAATGGTATTTTTCGCAGAAAAGGAAAATGAACAAAATTGGCCACTTCACAATGGTAAATTTGATTTTAACGAAGATATTTTTCCATATGCAGTGTGTACACTTTACAATTTAATTTCAACCATGGATTAAATTAAAGAGTATTATAATAACAAGAGTCTTTTTAATTTTTATATTAAGAAGGCTCTTTTATAATACGAAAAATTATATGAAATTAAATAAATTCATATAAAATAAACTAAGTTATGTTTAAATTACTGTTAATAGAGGATTTTGGGTATATTAATATAATATAGTTTAAAGGCAAATAATTTAACTTTACTTTTCTTGTTTAATAGAAGGTTTTATTATATACTTGTTTAAGGAAAAATATACAATTTTTAAATATAAATTATAGTGAATGGGTGATAAGAATGGCAAATATACAAGATATTCTTTTTATATTTATGCAGGGCTTTTCTGGTGCGGTTGCTGGATACATAACTAATAAATATGCTGTTAATATGATTTTTAAAGAATATACACCTTTAAAAATTGGTGGAGCCGTAAAAAAGAATAAAGTGAAATTTATAGAGGAAATAAGTGAATTAGTTGAAAAAGATATCATAAATTCGGAGACACTGATTGGTTCTATAGAAAGCAAAGATTTTTCTGATGTAATAGATTCAGCATGTATAGATTTTATGACTAATTCATTAAATGATGTATTTAATGGTGTAAAATTAAAAAATATACCAGGAATAAGCACAAGTACTGCGCAATGCATTACATTTATAGAACAAAATTTACAAGAAGAATTACCAAAATTAATAGATAATTTATCTAATAAAATAGATATCAAAAGTTTATTACAAAAGGAACAACTAGATAATATAAGTGAAAAAATAGTTGGATTAATTATAGAAGTATTAGAAACTGATGAAAAATTAGAAGACTTTTTGTCATGTTTATATGATGAAAATAAAGATTTAACTTTGGCACAAATTTTAAGTGATGATGCAAATCAAAGTCTAGTTAATGGTATATCAAGTATAATTAACGAATCTATAAATAATATAATAAATGATGAAAAACAATGTTTAGATTTATTAGAGAAATTATATGAGTTACTTGATTTAAAATCAGTAATATCAAAATTAGAAGACGGACTAGGTCAAAAAACTTTAGAAGATATAGCAGGACAAGAAGGTTTAGATAATATAAGTAATTTATTATTTAAACATATTCAAATATTAATAGATGAACAAGAGAATAAAGATAAAGTAAAAGAAATTATATCTGAATTTTTAACAATAGCAAAAGGTATGGACTTAACGTTATTTGAAGTACTTCCACCGCAATTTGCAAACTCTTTAGTAAGTTATATCAGATACATTATACCTGATATAGCACCACATATATCTAATTGGTTATATGAAAATAAAGAAAAGATAGATACAGTTATAAATACAGCTGTAGATGAAACAGTAAATCAAACAGAAGATCAGTCTTTTAGGGGAATAGTTGATAAATTCGGAGGTATGTTGGCAACAATTTCTCAAACTTTAAAAATTGTAGATAGAGCTGCCAATATGGTAGAAGGGTATGACTTGACTCCTGAATCTAGTGAAAAGATATACCTAGCAATATCTAAATTTTTCGAGGAAACAAATATTGGTGACATAGTTGACTTATTACAAGATAAGTTAAATTTAAGTGATAATGATATTTGTGAAAGATTAATAGACTTATTTAATCAAAAAGGAGATATTTTAACTCAAAAAATAGTATCTAACTTAAAAGGAAAGAAAATCTCAGAATTTGCAAAAATAGATTTAGAGAAAGTATTTAAATCAAAAGTTATACCTTTGATTTATAAATTTATAAAATCAAACCAAGGAAAAATAAATAATTACGTAGCTGAATTATTGAAAAATAAAACAGAGCAAATATTAAACAACAATATAGCAAATTTAATTTCAGAAGAAAAAGTAGGTTTATTATCTAAAAAACTGCCGAAATTAATTGCAAAATATATAGGCACTAACAAGGTTACATGCAAGGTGTATATTGAAAAGATGATTTCATCAGGCCTTAAAAATATAGACTTTGAAAGTTTAATAATTAAGAATAAAGAATCATTAATATTATTAATCTGTAGAAAGTTTAATGATTTAAAAGAAATAGCATTAGAAAATCTAAAAGATAAAGAGTTAAATAATGTTCTTGATTTAATTAAAGATAAAGAAGGATTTAGTTTATCATTAAGTGAGAAACTTCATAAAGGCCTTGTAAACAACGTAGATAAAGTAATAGACAACAACGTTCAAAGAGTAATATACAACAATTTAATAAAACTTGATGAAGATGAAATATGTAATATAGCACAAAGTTTTATGGGAAAACAGCTTAAACCATTATCTTATTTTGGTGCATTATTGGGAACTGTAGCGGGATTGATATTTGCATTTGGAATAAATGGAACAATAAATAATTTCGGTTTCTATAACAGATATCAAACTACAATAATGGCATGTGTATTAATGGGATTAGTAGGTATACTTACAAATGTTATAGCTTTATGGATGATATTCCATCCTTACGAAAAAAATAAATTTGTTGCAAAAATACCAGTTTTCAAGATTTTTGCACAAGGATATATACCTGCACATAAAGAAAGTTTTGCAAATGGAATGGCTTATTTTATAGATAATGAACTTTTAAAAGGAAAGAGAGTAGAAAGTTTATTTAATAGCAAAAAAGATAAATTCTCTGATAGTATATACAATTTTGTATCTAACAATAATTTTAAAATAATTGTAGATATAGCAAGTGAAAAGAAGAATAAAATAAGCAAATTTTTATATGGATTTATTATAAATCAATGTGAAAAAAATAAAGCTAAGATAGCAAAATCTTTAGCAAAAGTAAGTGATAATTTAACAGTAGATACTGTTTTAACAAAACAAAAAGTTTTAAGTTTATCAGAAAACTTTTTATCTAATTTAGATAAGTTAGATGATTCAATTATAAAATTTGTACAAGGCAAATTAGATAAACAAAATACAATAAATAATATACTACCTAAAAAAGTAGTTGAAACTATTAATAATAGTGTAAATGAGGCTATTGATAACAGTGTAAAAATTTCTGTTGAGAAAGCCCTTAAAGAAGAAGTTATAAAAGCATTGGTTTTAAATAATGGAGAATTTTATAATAATTTTGCCTCAAAAACAATAGCTGATATTGTAGGAGATGAAAGATTATCTAAATTAGAATTATATGTTGGAGACAATTTAAACAATTATATAATTGAAAATTTACCAGCTATAATAGAAAAATCAATGGATGATTTCTTACAAACTCAACTGCATGAAGAAAAGACTATAGGTGAAGTTTTTGAGGGTACTCTAAGAATAACTATAGATAAAAATTTATATCAAATAACAGCATCATTATTGAGAAAACTAAATAATTATGCCCAAGAAAATAAAGATAAAGTAGTAAGTATGATTGTTTCTATGGTGAGAGCTCAACTTAATTTCTTTGTTAAAATGGCATATGATTTTATGAATGGTGATCGTTTAGTAAGTCTAGTAGTTTTAAATATTATAGAGACAAAATTAGAAGATTTTATAAACGAGACTATGTATTCAACAATAAAAACAGCATCGGTTTCACTTAAATCAGCAATTTATCCAACAACTATTCAAAATATAGGATTTGTTGCAGAACAGGTAAATACAAAACTAATTGCAGATAATTTAGTTTTAGAAATAAACGAAAATGAAACTATGTTCAACAATATAGATGTATTGGCATTAGATGCAATTAATAAAGTTAAGAATATAAAACTTGAAGAAATTTTTGAACAAACAAATATAGATACAATCGAAGGTCTATATAACCTAATACAAGAAGATATAATTCAAACTTTAAATAATATAAATGATAACTATAACAATAATATAGAAAATATAAATAAATTTATAAACACTTATGTATACGAAAATATAACTTCAAAAGTATTAGAACAGAAATTAGAAAATATATTAAATGTAGATGAAAATATATCAGTTATTGTTAAATCTATATTAGAACAAATTAATTCTAATTCTAGAAGCAGAGGTTTATTATTAGAATCTATTGAAAGAGCTTATAATAACAACATTATAGGAATGAAATTGAATGATATATTAAATCAAGATGTTTTAATTTCTGAAATAGAAATATATCTAGAAAAACTATTTAAAGATATAGATTTTAATGAAAATAATCAGTATATAGTAGATAAAATAATATTTAATTGCATAGAAAGTGAATTTAAGTTTATTGATGATTCAACAAAAGAATACATTGTAAGAAGAACTGTAGATGCTTTATTAACTACAGGAATCGGATTTACAGTAGATGCAATGAAAGCACTTAAACTTAAAGAAATAACTACAGAACAAGTAGAAATTATGGACCCAAGAGAAATCCATATGCTATTCAATGCATTTGCGGGAGATTTCTTCATAAAATTATACTTATATGGTTCAATGGGAGCTGTATTTGGATTAAATATGTATCTATCAATTGTTTTATGGATAGCTGACTGGTTCTATAGCAAGAAAGTGGATGAATTTGAAATAAATACAGATAATATCTTTAAGGAATAAAATAATAAAAACTCCTCACTCTATAAATAGAGGAGGGGCTTTTTTATGAAAAAATTAACCACTATAATAGTTCTAATTGCAGGTATTTTGATAGTTTCAATATGTAACTTTAATACAGTTAGGGAGGCTTTTGAATTAAATACTAGAAATGCAGCTGTAGATTCAAAAGTTATTAACAAAGAAAATAAATATATTAAGTCTGAATTAAAAATACCAAAATTGGTGATGAATAATAAAGAGATTGAACGTATTTTAAATAAAAAATTTGAATCGGATATAATGAATTTTTATAACACTTCGGTTAAGGAGGCAGAGTCTTATTTCGATGATTTTCCAGATGCAGAAAATAAATTTGTTATAAGTTCAGATTATGAAGTTAAAAAGAGTAATAATAAGGTACTTAGTATGCTCATCAAATATTATAAATATAGTGGTGGAGCGCATGGGACTTATGAATATATTCCATATAATGTGGATTTAACTTCAGGTGGAATATTTACTTTAAAAGATCTTTTTAATGAAAATTCAAATTATAAAGTAGTGATAGAAGATGAAATAAAAAAACAAATAATACAATTAAATAAGGAACAAAACTTACCAAAGAATAGTACACAACTTTATGCATTTAATGAAATAAAATATAATCAGAAATTTTATATAGTAGATGATACAATAGTTATATTTTTTGATTTATATGATATAGCTCCCTATGTAGCAGGGATACCAGAGTTTCCGATTAATAAAGAAATTATAAGTAATTTGCTTAATAATCAATATAAAGAAATTATATTTTTTAAAGAATAATAAATTAAAAAGTATCTTAGCTAGATGAACTTTAGCTAAGATACTTTTTTTAGATTATAGGATGTAATGAAGCAATTTTTGTAACTGCAACATAAACCCTAGAAATTTCATACCAAGTTTTAAAATCAACTACACCAGTTTGTGGTAATCCGAATATCTTTTGGAATGTTCTAACTGCTTCAGCAGTAGACGGACCATATATTCCATCTTCAGCGACCTTTGGAATAGCTGGGTAAGAGTTAGATATTGCATTTAATTGATTTTGAATAGTTCTAACAGGAGTTCCTTCAGAACCAATTTCTAATGTTGTTCCAACAAAAGAAACTGGAACTCCAGATACAATTTGTGCTTCTGCAAACAATATATTATCTCCATAAAAATATTTAAGAATCTCCTCATAATTATATCCTTGATCACCTAAACTCTTACTTCCCCATTGAGTCATTTGGTCAGGACATTGTGTTTTTTGACCATCACAATATTGTGCTAAAAGTGGCTGTCTTGCTGTAGGAGGTCTTTTTATAAATGTATTAAAAACTGTATCTACTACAACTGATATTTCATCAAAAATATTTCTGTTATGAATATACTTGTGGTCATAATTAGTAGTAGATGTAATTGTGAAGTCGTATCCTTGGTTTCTATACCACTCTGTAAAAACCCTATTTAAAGTAAATGATATAATTGCTATTACATTTGCATAAATTGTTTGTTCAGGCCATGTTGAATATATTTCGGATGATGCTACATTTTTTATATAAGTCTTAAATGGAACCCAGTAATTTTCAGCGGAAGAGTCAGATGGCAATCCGTCATGAACAACTATAAATTCTGGAACAACTGGATTATCTAATACAACAAATCCTGTTGGTGCAGGAATTGGTTTTAAGCTGTCTTCAGGTATTTTTGGTGGATAATCTCCCCATAAAGTATGTGGTCCTATATCATAAGTGATTTCATTTTGTCTTCTATAAGATCGTCTACTTCTTTGTTTTGGTGTCATCGGAATAGATTGTCTAGCAGTTACTATAGGCAAAAGTTGTGTACCATCTATAATTATTGTTTCATATCCATCTTTTATAGCTTCGATTATATAGTCAGCATAAGGCTTTGTAGTAGAAGTTGGATCTAATGAATAATCAACATCTGGTGCGGATAAAGGAACATTTACAATTTGACCAGATTCATTAGTTTTTAAGTTTTGATATATAGCAGAAGATGTTGAACCATCTGCATTTTGTCCATAAATATTTATAGTAACATCTTGTATAGGCCCATTAGTCGTTGAATCTACAACGCTTATTGTTAAGAAACCGTCTTGCATTTAATCACCTTCTTTTCTTTTATAACACATAATATAATTTTAGTACCTACCAAGTTACATACTAAAATTATATTATTATTAACTATATGCAATTTAATAATAACTGTTGAGAAAAAGTGCAAAAAATTATTGATAATTCTATTATTTATTTTATGAATAGAGCTAGTCTTTTGTGAAAAGATATTTTATAAGAGCAATAACAGAATAAAAGAGAGGAGAAAATATATTTTTATATGTTGGCTTTTTTAATTACATTTCTACCGATAATTAGCTTTATATTATGGGTTTATTATAAAGATAAATATAACAGGGAAAATATTTCTATACTTTTAAAATATTTTATTCTAGGTATAATTCTTAGCTTTTTTGCAATAATAATTGAAAAATTTTTGATAGATAGAAATATATTTGAGGATGATACAAATTTGATATATACTGCATTTGTAATAGCAGGATGTACGGAAGAAATATTAAAAGGTTTAGTACTTTATATTTTTTCAAAAAAAGAAGATTCATATGATGAAAAACTAGATGGAATAATGTATTCTGTTTTTTTATCACTAGGATTTGCAACTGTCGAAAATTTAATTCATATTAATTATGATTCCAAAATGATATTTCAAGTAGCATTTATTAGATCTATAATATCAATACCAGCTCATATTATGTTTGCAATTACCATGGGATATTATATTTCAAAATATAAATTTGAAAAAAATATAGCTAAAAAAAGACAGAACTTAATTCTAGCTTTTTTAATACCTATATTACTTCATGGTACTTTTGATTTTATATTGATGATACAGTATAAATGGATTATTATAGTTTTTATAATATATATTATAATTTTAGCAACAATTAATTTAAATAAATTTAATAAATATATGTTATATTCAAAAAAGAGATTTTTTGATAGACTAAAACATGGAAGAAAATAAATAGACAGAAAGGGAAAAAATTTTGATTAGTTTACCAGAAAAATTTTTAGAAGATGTAAAAGTTATACTACAAGATGAGTATGAAGAATTTATAGATAGTTATAATGAAAATAAGACTACAGGTCTTAGATTAAATACAATGAAGATGTCAAAGGAAAAGTTCCAAGAATTAAATTTATTTGATTTAGAACAGATTCCTTGGACAAATGAAGGATTCTATTATGATGAATCAGTTTGTAAACCAGGTAAAAATCCTCTTCACGAAGCAGGAGTTTATTATTTACAGGAACCATCAGCTATGAGTGTTGTTCCAAAATTGGATATACAAAAGGGTGATAGGGTATTAGATATGTGTGCTGCTCCAGGAGGAAAATCAACATACATATTATCTCAATTAGATGATACTGGACTTTTAGTATCAAATGAAATAAATCCTATAAGAATAAATGCATTAGGAGAAAATCTTGAGAGATTTGGAGCTAGAAACTGTATAATAACAAATACTGACTCGACAAGATTAAGAAAGGCATTTACAGGATACTTTGATAAAATAGTTATAGATGCTCCTTGTTCAGGTGAGGGTATGTTTAGAAAGGACCCAGTTGCAATACAAGACTGGACTTATAGTAAAGTTTTAGAATGTCAATCAATCCAAAAAGAAATAATAAGAGATGGTTATAAAATGCTTAAAAAGGGAGGAATCCTTGTTTATTCAACTTGTACATTCTCAAGAGAAGAAAATGAAGATGTAATAGAAGAATTTATAGCAGAAAATGAAGGTGCAGTTTTAATAGAAAAGGAAAGACTATGGCCACATAAAATAAAAGGTGAAGGTCATTTCGTCGCTAAAATTCAAAAACTAGATGATGAAGACTGCAGAGTTAAAGAAATGAAATTAAAAAAATTAAATAATGAAATTAAGGAATATAGAAGCTTTGAAAAGAAATTCCTTAATATAAATTTAGATAATAGATTTATGTTAAGAGGAGACAATTTATATTTAGTACCAGATGAATGTCCAAATGTAGAAAAACTAAAAGTTTTAAGATATGGATTACATTTAGGAGTACTAAAGAAAAATAGATTTGAGCCTTCACATGCATTATCACATTATCTAAAACCTGAGCAAATAAAATATGTACAAAACATAGAATTAAATGATGAAACAATATTTGACTATTTAAGAGGAAATGTAATTAATACGGGAGAAAGCCGTGGCTGGGTAGCAGTTGCAGTAGAAGGTATTCCGATTGGATGGGGAAAAGAATCTAATGGAGTGTTAAAAAATCATTACCCAAAAGGACTTAGAATAAAATATTAAATATATATAATAAAATATAAAAAATATTACAAAATTAATTTTTAGGAGTATTATAAAGTTAAGGTATTAAAATAAAGGGGGAAATATCCTTTTTATTGAATATATATATTTGAATTCGATTAATTTAGATAGGAGAGAATATGATGGGAAAAAAAGAAGTGAATCAAGAAAAAAGTATCAAAAGTACTATAATTGAATGGATAAAAGTTTTTGGATTAGCTATTATATTGGCATTTGTAATAACTTTATTTATAAAGCCAACTTTAGTAAGAGGTGATTCTATGGTTCCAACTCTTCACGAAAATGATTATTTAATAATAAACAGAATGGTTTATAGAATGGGAGAGCCTAAAAATGGAGATATTATAGTATTTAAATCTGATTTGGAAGCAACTGATGGAACAAATAAAGATTTAGTAAAAAGAGTAATTGGTGTTGAAGGAGATAAAGTTGTAATTACAAATGGACAAGTTTATGTAAATGACAAATTGCTTAATGAACCATATCTAAGTGAAGGAATGGACACTGAAGGAGAAATGGAAGTAACTGTTCCAAAAGGAAAACTATTTGTATTAGGTGATAATAGAGAAGTTAGCTTAGATAGTAGATATGATAAAGTTGGCTTAGTAGATGTAAGTGATGTGGAAGGAAAAGTTTTTGTAAGATTGTATCCTTTTAACGATATAAGTTTTATAAATTAGTAAATATTAATTTATTTTAAAATTAATATAGGTACACAAATAGAGATGAATGAATAATAAAATAGTAAGAAAATATAATGGAGAAGTATATAATATTTAAATGAAATTTTCTTATAAAGAGGGGAACAACTATGGTTAATTTAAATATAGACGGTTGTAAAAAAACATATGATTTAAAGAATAATACGGATGGAATCAGACTATCTGATATAGCTAAAGATTTTGAAAACAATTATTCGGGTTATATTTCATTGGCAGTAGTAAATAATGATGTACAAGAATTAAATACTTATATTAAAGAAGATAGCGACATAAAATTTTTGGACACAAAAAATCCAGACGGACTTAGAGTTTATACAAGAACGCTAAATCTTGTTTTTATTATGGCGTGTAAATGTTTATTTAAAGACAGTAGAGTGGTAATAGAACATTCATTATCAAACGGGGTGTATTGTGAAATATACTTAGGTAGAGATATTACAGAAGAAGATATATCTAAAATAAAAGATAAGATGGATAAAATTATAGCTAAAGATTACGATATAAATAAAAATATATATACTAAAAAAGAAGCTATAGAAATATTCAAATCTATAGGGCTAGATGAAAAAGCAGAATTAATTAAATATAAAGAGAATGATATTGTAAAAATATATAAATGTAATAACTATATAGATCATTTTTATGGATATCTTATGCCATCAACTGGATATATAAAAAGTTATGATTTGTTTAAATATAGAAACGGCGTAATATTAATGGCAGCAAGTGAAGATGATAAACATATTCCTAAAAAGTTTGTGCCACAGCCAAAACTAGCGAATATATATAAAGAAGCAGAAGAGTGGTCTAATTTAATGGGCGTAGATAAAGTATTATCTTTAAATAAGATAATAGAAGAAAAAAAATATGGCGAAATAATAAGAATCGTCGAAGCATTACATGAAAAAAAGATAGGACAAATTGCCGATATAATAAAGCAAGAGAACAAAAGAATAATTTTAATTGCGGCACCATCTTCATCAGGAAAAACAAGTTTTGCAACAAGATTATGTATTCATCTAAAAGTCAACAATTTAAATCCAGTATCTATATCTTTAGATAACTACTTTGTTGATAGAGATAAAACTCCATTAGATGAATTTGGAAAACTAGACTATGAATCTATAAATGCTATCAATTTAGAAAGGTTCAACAAAGATTTAAAGGATTTACTGGAAGGAAAGAAGGTTCAACTTCCAAGATATAATTTTATAACTGGTAAGAGTGAAGCAGGAGAGATTCTTCAAATAGAAAAAAATCAACCAATTATACTTGAAGGAATACATGGTTTAAACCCTGTATTAACTGCTTCAATACCAGATGACGAAAAATTTAAAATTTATTTGAGTGCATTAACTCAGTTAAATTTAGATGATCATAATAGAATTCCAACTACAGATTTAAGATTGATAAGAAGAATTGTCAGAGATAATCAATTTAGAGGTCATACTGCAGAAATGACTATAATGGGATGGCCTTCTGTTAGAAGAGGCGAAGAAAAAAATATATTCCCTTATCAAGAAGAAGCTGATGTAATGTTTAATACAGCTTGCGTATATGAATTAGCTTTATTAAAAACATATGCAAAACCTCTATTAGAGCATATTGGTGAAGATAGTGAGGCATATATAGAAGCTAAAAGACTTTTAAAATTCCTACAATACTTCGTAGAATTAGATGATTTATCTGATATACCACCTACAGCCATAATAAGAGAGTTTATTGGTGGAAGTAAAATAGTAGATTAAATAAAATGTGAATAAATTGAGAACTAATTTAAGTTAAAGAATTGGTTTTCAATTTTTTTTTGAAAAATTTTCAGTTGTTATAAAAAAATAATTGGATAAAATTGTATTTTTGTATGCAAAAGTACAAGTATGAATGTATAATAAATATAATATAGAAAAAATATTTTTTTTGAAGATTATATTTATGTTGAAATTTGCTTATAAATCATGTACTATAATAATGTAAAATATTTAGATTATTCAAAAAAATTTAATTCTATAAACAAAATGTAGTTAAAAAAGGAAAATAGTATAGAATTGAATAGTCAATATATGTATTAGTTTTTTTTTGACAATTATAGGTATTTCCTATATAATTATTTTTATATTAAGAAGTAAGTTAAGTGACTTTTTTGGGGGTAGGAAAAATGAAGGATTTGTTAGTATTGCGAGATCTAGAGTGTGTTAAAGCTATTGCACACCCAAGAAGAATTGACATCTTAAATGCTTTTGATAAAGAACCTTTATCAGCTAAGCAATTATCAGAAATGTTAGACGAACCACATGCCAAAATAAATTACCATATTAAAACATTGTATAATGTAGGTATACTAGAATTAGTAGAAGAAAAAATTAAATCTGGTATAGTTGAAAAATATTACTATCCAACAGCGAATAATGTTGTTATGAGTAGAAAAATAATTGATTATACTTTAGATCCTGCAAGTGAAGATGGCAAGGTATCTATATCAGATTTTGAAGACACAATAGAGAATTTTTATATTGCAGTTGAAAAAGGGGCTTTAAAATTAGAAAATGTTTTAGAGTATAGAGATATAAAATTATCAGATTCTGAAATTGCCGAATTACAAAAAACAATGAAAGATAAGGTAGCGGAAATTTTAGCAAATAGAAAAGAAAATGATGAAGAAAAGAAAAATGATCTAATGATGGTAGCAATACCTACAGGTCTTGATGAAAGTATAAAATAAGTATCAACTCTGTTGGTACTTTTTTTGATTATAGAATATTGAAATAATTAAGTTATTAGAATGATAGTTATTTATATTAAAGCGCAAAATAGAATAATTAAATATAACTATCATGTGTAAGAGGGAGGAATCTAAATATGAGAAAGTTTGGGAATACTGGAATGGAAATAAAAAGGGTTGGATTTGGAGGAATTCCAATACAAAGAATTAGCCAAGAAGATACTAATAAGGTAATCGATGAATTAGAGAAATGTGGGGTTAATTTTATTGATACTGCTAGAGGATACACAATAAGTGAGGAGTATCTAGGAAATGCTTTAAAAGGGAGAAGAGAAAAATTCTATATAGCTACCAAATCAATGTCTAGAGACTATGAATCTATGAAAAAAGATATAGAAATCAGTTTAAAAAATCTTCAAACTGATTATATTGATTTATATCAAATGCATAATGTCAAACCTGCTGAATATGATACTATATTTGGAGAAGATAGAGCATATAGAGCTTTATTAGAAGCAAAAGAAGCAGGAAAAATAAAACATATAGGTATAACTAGTCACGGTTTAGAAACTGTTGAAAAAGCTGTTGAAAGTGGAAAATTTGAGACAATACAATTTCCATACAATATAGTTGAAAATCAAGCAGATGAAGTATTTAAAAAAGCTCATGAAAAAGGTGTTGGAACAATAGTTATGAAACCATTAGCAGGTGGGGCTATAGATGATGGAACATTAGCTATGAAATATATATTATCAAGAGAATACATTGATGTTGCTATTCCAGGAATGGATACACCAGAACAAGTTAGAGAAAATACTGCTGTTTTAGAAAACTTTGAATTAACAGAAGAGGATAATGTTAAAATAACAAAAATTAAATCAGAACTAGGGACTAATTTCTGCAGAAGATGTGAATATTGCTTGCCATGTCCACAAGGAGTAATAATTCCACAAAACTTCTTATTAGAGGGATATTACATTAGATATGGTTTACAAGATTGGGCAATTGATAGATATAAAGCTCTTGGTGAGGATCAAAGAGCAAGTAACTGTGTAGAATGTGGTGCATGTGAATCAAAATGTCCATATGAATTACCAATAATAGAAATGCTAAAAAATGTAGTTAATACTTTAGAAAAATAAATATATAAATAAAAAATAGAGATTATACCTGTTAAAATAAACAAGTGTAATCTCTATTTTAATAAAGAAAATCATAAAATGTATATAGATACATTAAAGATTTTCATTACTAAAATTAAATTTACTTTTCAGTTATTGTATAAGAAACGTCATATTTAGATACTGGATAAAGGAATATTTCAACCCTAGGTTCTTCTTTATCTATATAATTAAACAATAAAACAGGTTTAAGTTGTTTATCATTTTTTATAATTCCACTTTTCTCAATTCCATCGCAAATACTTTTTGGATAGTTGTGTAAATCCCCCATTCTCTTATCAGGGAAATAAAGTTTTAGAACTGTTATTAAATCTTCTTCTATTTGTTCACCTTGATATTGTTGATTGATATATCCTGCAATCATATTTTCGTATGCTAAATATTTAGAATGTTTTCCTTTTGCTGGCATCCAGGCTTGACCATGAATATTATGAAGTTTAAAATTAGACTTACTGATAGGTCGTCCTGGGATTGTTAGTTTTATCAAATTATCACTCCCTTACCTTTAGTTATTATAAATCTAAAATAGAATTTATGAAAGGATATTTTATGCATAAAGATAGATTGAAACAAATTTGTGAAAATAAAAAAATAGATATTATGGGTGTGGCACCGATTGGGCCATATTTTGAACTAGAGAAAATTTTAAATGATAGAAAACAAAAAGAACATCTTACGGGTATGGAAGAAGAAGATATAAATAAAAGAATAAATCCAAGATTAATAATGGATGATGCAAAATCGGTAATTGTATGTGCATTTCCATATTATATTGGAGAATACAGAGATTCTAATATATCAAAATATTGTTATGGAGAGGACTATCATATTGTAACTAAACAAATACTTACAGATATATGTTTAGAAATAGAAAAGGAAATACCAGACTTTAAATATGAAATCTTTGCAGATAATGGACCTTTAGTAGATAGATATTTGGCTTATTTAAGTGGAATAGGATACTTTGGAATAAATAATAATATCATAACGGATAAATATGGGTCTTATATATTTATAGCCTATGTAGTTAATAATTATGAGTTTGAACCAGATAAACCTAGCGAAAAAAGCTGTCTAAAATGTAATAAATGTGTGAAATATTGTCCGGGAAATGCAATTTTGGGAAATTTTGAAATTGATCCTAGAAAATGTCTTTCATATATAACCCAAAAAAAAGAGGAATTATCTGAAAGTGAAATACAATTATTAAAAGAAAATGGCAAAGTGTTTGGATGTGATATATGTCAAGATGTATGTCCTCATAACAAAGATATACAAACTACTAAGATATGTGAGTTTAACAATGAATTAATTACAAAAATAAATCAAGAAGAAATAGACGAAATTTCTAATAAGGAATTTAAAAGAAGATATAAAAACAGGGCATTTAGCTGGAGAGGGAGAAAAATTATTAAGCGAAACTTAGATATAATTTCAGATAAAAATAAAATGGATTTTTAAAATTTTGATAAATAAGTCAAATATTCATAATTAATAGTGTCGGTTAAACATATACTTAAATAAGTTGAAAATATATTGTGTTGAGGGGAGAAGGCTATGAAAAAATTTAAGAATACTTCTGAAATCGAACCGTATGATGGTATTATCGGACAACAACGAGCTGAAAAAGCCATGCAATTTGGATTAAAAATGAATAATCCAGCTTATAATATATACGTTTCAGGAAACTGTGGAAGTGGAAGAATTACTTATACGATAAAGGCGATAGAATCTCAGCAAATTGATGAAAGTAAAATTAAAGACTGGTGTTATGTATATAATTTTAAAGACCCTAGAAAACCTATAGCTCTTGACTTTCCAGCGGGAGAAGGGTCTGAATTTAAAACATATATGGAAGATTTAATTGAATGTTTAACAGAGGAAATCAACGATGCATTTGAAAATGAAGAATACGAGCTTACAAAAAACAAATTACTCCAAACTTATGAATTTGAAAAAGAAAAATTACTTAAAAATATAAGAGACTATGGAAAAGAAAAAGGATTTAAGTTGAAAAGTTCTAGTTCAAGTTTTATATTTATACCTATAGATGATAATTATGAAGATGAAACATCTGCTGAAGAATTTTGTAAAACTAAAAAAGAACTTGAGGAGATGGCTATTCAGGTTTTATATAAATTAAAATCTTTAGAAGAAAGAGTTAAACAAGTTGTAATTGAAACAGAAAATCAAATTGGAAAATTAGTAGTAGAACCGTATATTGAAGCAGCAAGAAAAAAATATAGTGATAATAAAAAAGTAATCGAATATCTAGATGCATTGGAAGAAAACATTATTGAATCTATATATTATTTTTATTTAGATGAAGATGATTTAAAAGATAAATATGATAAAGATTATGCATTAAAATATGAGGTTAATTTATTTGTAAGTAACGATAATTTTTCAAAAATTATTGTGGAGAATGACCCGAGACCAAGTAATTTATTTGGAAGAGTGGAATACGAATATCACAATGGAAATCTAAAAACGGATTTTACAAAAATAATTCCTGGTGCATTTCATAAAGCTAATGGAGGGTATGTGATTTTATATGTTGATCAACTTTTGAGATATGCAAATACTTGGGAATTATTAAAGAAAACATTAAAAACTAAGCAGATAGATATAGAAGGTCAAGGGTTTATAAATCCTATGCCAATTCCATGTGATTTAAAAATAATTCTTATAGGAAGCAAATATTTATACAACCTTATTTATAATTACGACCCTGAATTTATGAAGTATTTTAAAGTATTTGTAGATTTTGATGATGAAATGGATAAAACTGAAGAAAATGAAGATGCAATAAGCAGATTTATTTCTTATCAATGTAATAAAAATAATTATAAGCACCTTACTTATGATGCTGTTACAAAGGTAATTAATCAAAGTATGAAGATGGTTGAAGATAAAAATAAGCTGTCCACAAATTTTAATAAGTTGATGGATATGATAGATGAAGGAAACCTATATGCCAAAATGGATGGTTCAAAATATATAGAAAAAAGACATATAGACAGAGCAATATTAGCAAAGAAAAATAGAATAGATAAAATTGAAGAAAAGATAGATGAATCATATAAAAATGAAAATACATTAATAGATATAGAAGGAAAGCAAGTAGGAGTTATAAATGGTTTATCTGTATTGAGTACAGGAGAGCATACTTTTGGGAAACCATCTAGAATAACTGTTGCTACAGCTTGCGGTAATAGAGGAATTGTAAACATTGAAAGAGAAGTAAAAATGAGTGGTTCCATCCATAATAAAGGGGTATTAATATTAGAAGGATACTTAGCAGAAAACTTTGCACAAGAATTCCCTTTATCTTTAAATGCATATATTTGTTTTGAACAAAATTATGGAGGTGTTGATGGAGATAGTGCATCATCAGCAGAATTATATGCATTATTATCTTCTCTAAGCAATTTAGCAATAAAACAAAATATTGCTGTTACAGGCTCTATTAATCAAAAAGGTCAAATTCAAGTAGTAGGTGGAATTCCAAAAAAAATTGAAGGATTCTACTATTGTTGCAAACATAAAGGTCTTACAGGAGAACAAGGTGTAATTATACCAGCAAAAAATGAAGATAATTTAGTTTTATGTGAAGAAGTAGAAGAAGCTATAAAAAATAAGAAGTTTCATATTTATAAAGTAAATAAAGTAGAAGAAGCTATGGAAATATTAACAGATGAGAAATTCAATATTATAAAAGAATTATCTATAAAAAAATTGAGAAAATATAGTGAGTATAAAAAATAAATACTTATTTTAATTAATTAAAATTTTTAAAAATCAATTTTGAGAATATTACCATGCTCAAAATTGATTTTTTTGTCGTAATAGGAAAAATATAAATTAAATGTTTTGTAATATATTGAGTAAATTTAAAGATAATAAATTTAAAGATAAAATAATAAAAAATTGACTGAAAAACAAGGGGGACAATAAAATGAAAAATGTAAATAAAATACTAGATAAATTGGAAGAAATATATCCAGATGCACAATGTGAGTTAAATTATGAAACGCCATTTGAACTTTTAATAGCTACCATACTATCTGCACAATGCACAGATGTAAGAGTAAATAAAGTAACAGAAGTATTATTTAAAAAATATAATACACCAGAACAATTTGCAGCTTTAACAGAAGAAGAAATCGGAGAAGAAATAAGAAGTTGTGGACTTTATAAAAGTAAATCTAAAAAGATAAAAGAAAGTTCAAGAATGATTTGTGAAAATTTTGGAGGAGAAGTTCCACAAACATTAAAAGAATTAACTACACTTCCTGGTGTAGGGAGAAAAACTGCAGATGTAGTTTTAAGCAATGCATTTAATCACGATGCAATAGCAGTAGATACTCATGTATTTAGAGTTACAAATAGAATAGGAATAGTAAATGAAAAAAATGTGGAAAAAACAGAATTTGCATTAATGGATGTTATTCCGAAGAATAGATGGTCTCACTCTCATCATTTATTTATTTTCCACGGAAGAAGGATGTGCAAAGCAAGAAAACCTGAATGTGATACATGTCCAATAAAGGATGATTGTGACTACTATAATAATTTACAAAAATAGGACTAATTACTACAGAAAGGGATGACTGTGTTGAGAAGAGGCAAACTTTTAATTTTGATGATGCTAGTAATTATTTTTATGCTAACAAATAATAAGATTATATATGCTATTAATTTAAACGGAAAAATCCTTAATAATGTTTATGTGCAAGATATAAATCTATCTGACTTGACTAAAGAAGAAGCAACAAAAAAGATAAATTTTTATATTGAGCAAAATAATGAATTTGAATTATTCTACAATAATGAATCTATACTTGTAAATAAAGAAACATTAGGTGTAGATTATAAAGTTGATGAATTAGTAGATAGAGCTTATAGTATAGGCCGAGATAAGGACTTAATTACTGATATGAAAACTAAAATAAGTCTAAAAAAGGGTGAAAAAAAAATAATACCACTAACTTGCAGTTATAATATAAAAAAAGTAGATAATTTAATTGATAAAATATATTCAAAATTATATATATCACCAAAAGATGCAAGTGCTAAAATTGTGGATGGCAACATAGTTGTTTATGAAGAACATAAAGGCCAAGCTGTAGATAAAGAAAATTTAAAAGATATTATAGTATACAAAATTGAAAATTTGGATTCTAGTCAAAGTGAAATACCCTTAGATGTATTAAATCCTAAATATACTTATGACCAATTAATGAAGATAGATACATTATTAGGAAGTTATGAAACTTATTTTAATCCAAAAAGGAAAAACAGAGTTAATAATATCACAGTAGCTGCCAACTCTACTAGTGATATCCTTGTAAATACGAACGAAAAATTCTCATTTAATCAACAATTGAGGGACAATGATGCATATAACAAATTAAAAGTAGCATCGATAATTTTAAATGGAAAACATGATAAAGGCGTGGGTGGTGGAATATGTCAAGTATCTACTACTATTTATAATGCAGCCTTATATGCTGGAATGGATATAGTTCAAATAACTAATCATTCTATACCTAGCCCTTATGTAACAAAAGGAAGAGATGCGACTGTATCAAATGGAAGTATGGATTTTGTATTTAAAAATAATAATAATAATCCAATAATAGTTCATAACGAAATTTTTGAAAATAAAATTGTATCTAAAATATACGGATGCAGTAGCGATAAAAGAAATATAGAAATAGAAACAGAAATAGTAGAAACTATAAAAAATAAAAAAATATATAAAAGTGATTCAAAGCTACAAAAAGGAACGAAAGTAGTTGAACAGGAAGGTAGATTGGGATATACTGTAAATACTTTTCGTTTATATAAGTCAAATAATGAAATCTTAAAAAAGGAATTAGTTAATACAAGTTACTATCCACCTTGTGATGAAATAATATTAAAAGGAACAAAGGATAACACGCTTTATAAATAATAATATTTATTTAAATGTAATTTTTAAATATATGTTTTTTTTGATATAATATAATTTAGGTTTATAATAAGTTTATAAATTAAATAGTAATTATAAATAATAGAAAAATTATAAAAGTATAAGGAGGAGAAAATGTCAATAAATGTTGTATTAGTAGAACCAGAAATACCTCAAAATACTGGAAATATAATAAGAACTTGTGCAAACACAGGCGCAATTTTACACTTAATTAGACCATTAGGGTTTTCATTAGAAGATAAATACTTAAAAAGATGTGGACTAGATTATTGGGATATTTCAGAAATAAGATATTATGATAGCTTTGAGGAATTACAAGAAAAATATCCAGATGCAAAATATTTTTATTCAACAACTAAAGCAAATAAAGCTCACTCAGATATGGAGTTTGAAGATGGTTGTTTCTTAGTATTTGGAAAAGAAACAAAAGGGCTTCCAAAACCTTTAATAGAAGCAAATATGGAAACTTGTATGAGAATACCTATGTTAAAGCTAGAAAAGGCAAGATCTTTAAATCTGTCAAATTCGGTAGCTATAGTAGTATATGAGGCTATGAGACAAATTGGATATCCAGGAATGAGATAACAATTTTAAGGTGAAGGAGTAGTTAACTATGGGTAAAATTAAATTGATTTGTGACAGTATGGCGGATTTAACTAAAGATCAAATAGAAAAATATGATATAGAAGTTTTACCGTTAACTGTAATATTAGATGATAAAGAATACAAGGATGGAATAGATTTTGAATTAGATGAGTTCTATCAATTATTAAAAGATAAAAAGTATCCAAAAACTTCACAAGTAACATATGGACAATTCAAAACAGCATTTGATAAATATGTAGCTGATGGAAGAACTATTTTCTATATAGCATCATCAGCAAATGCTACAGGAAGTTATCAAAGTGCTGTAATGGCTAAAAATGATACTGAAGGGGATATACATTTATATGATGCAAGTAATTTAACTTTTGGTGCAGGAATGTTTGTATTAAAAGCAGCACAATTATTAGAAGAAGGAAAAACTCTTGATGAAGTGATTAAAGAGCTGAATATAATAAAAGAAAAATACTGTTTAGTATTCTCTATAGATTCTTTAAATCATCTTCAAAAAGGTGGTAGAATTTCTTCTACAAAAGCAATGGTAGGTAACTTATTAAATGTAAAACCAATATGTGAAGTTAAAGATGGACTAGTTACTCAATTAGGTCAAGTTAGAGGTAAGAAGAATGTTATAAATAAACTTATTGAAGCTACAGATGAGTTAACTGGTGGAAATATAGATACTAGTATTATGTATATCGGATATATGGACAACGAAAAAGAAAAAGATAAAATGGTAGAGGCTTTAAAAGAAAAATACAATCCTGACAAAATAGGAACATTTAAAATAGGTTCTTGTATAGGATCACATTCAGGTCCTGGAGTTTTAGGAATATTAAGCTTTAAAAAATAATCGTATTTTTGTGAATTTAAAGTACATACTATATAAATTATACGAACAATATAAAAAAAAGACTGTGGAATATGCATTCTACAGCCTTTTTTTTATATAAAATTTATAAAAATCCATTTTTTTTTCGATATTACTGATAAAATAACGAACAAAATATAAAAAAATAAAAAAAAAGTATTGATTTTTTTAAAAAAAAATAGGATAATGGAGTTGGAAATGTTTCGTGCTAATTCGACATATAAGATATACTATATAAAACAAAATTAAAAATAATTTACTTTATAAATAAATATATAAGAGTTTGCATAAAATATGAATAGTAAATAATCGACAAGTTTTAGGAGGACATTATGCAATTAAAAAAATTATTTGCAGTAGGACTTACAGCGATAATGATGAGTTCATTATTAGTTGGATGTAGTAGTAAAACAGAAAGTAATGAAGACGTATACAAAATAGGAATGATATCTGATACAGGTGGAGTAAATGACGAATCATTTAACCAATCTACTTGGGAAGGATTACAACAAGCTCAAGAAAAATATGGAAAAGACAAAGTACAAGTAAAATATGTAGAGTCTAGCCAAGAAGCTGACTATACACCAAATATAGAAACATTCGTAGAAGAAGATTTAGATTTAATAATAGGTGTTGGATATAAAATGGCTGGTGCAATAGAAGAAGCATCTAAAAATTATCCAGATGTACAATTTGCAATAATAGACCATTCTTATGAAAAACAACCAAAAAATGTTACTTCATTAATATATGAAGATAATACAGCTGCTTATTTAGCTGGATTAGTAGCAGCTAAAAAGACTGAAACTAACAAAGTTGCATTTATAGGCGGAATAAAAAGTGCTACACTAGATAAATTCGAATATGGATTTAGAGCTGGTGTTAAAGCTGCAAATCCAAATTGTGAATTAACAGTTAGATATTTAAATAGTTTCTCTGATTCAGCATTAGCAAAATCAGTAGCAAACCAAATGCATAAAGATGGTGTTGATGTGATATATACAGCAGCAGGTGCAGCTGGTACAGGAGCTATAGAAGCAGCAAAAGAAAACAATAAAATGGCTATAGGTGTTGACGTTGATCAAAGTCCTTTAGCACCAGACAACATAATATCATCAACTATGAAAAACGTAAATGTATCAATAGTTAACTTAGTAGGTGAAATATTAGAAGATAACTACCAAGGTGGACAAGTTATAGTAAATACATTAGCTAGTGGTGGTGTTGGTTTATCTGATACAACAAAAGATCATGTTTCTAAAGATATACTTGACTATGTTAATGAACAAGCTGGTAAAATAAAATCTGGAGAAATAGTAGTTCCAGAAAATGAAAAACAATACAACGAAATAGTTGGAAAATAAATTAGAGTATTAATAAATTAAAAATAAATTTAAAACTGTTAAATAGCTATCAAAGGAATATTCCGTTGATAGCTATATTTGTGTAAAAATATACAAATATAGACAATATATTCAATAATTATACTTGATATAAAAAATATATGATTAAAATATAATAAAAATTTAATTTTATATTGAAATTTTATTAAGAAAATAGGATAATAGATAAAGGTGAAATTCGTGCAAATTCGACATATGTGTTACACTATTTAAAATCTAATTAAATTGAAATTTTGTATTACATAATAAATAATAATTTATAAATAATATGATAAAATTTGCACAAAATAAAAATAGAATATAGAACGCTAGGAGGACAAAATGCAATTAAAGAAATTATTTGCAATAGGACTTGCATTCACAATGATGACAACACTATTAGTTGGGTGCAGTAGTAAAAATGATAATGCTGATAAAGATTCGGCAAGTGACAAAGTATATACTATTGGTATGATAACAGATACTGGTGGGGTAAATGATGAATCATTCAATCAATCTACATGGGAAGGTTTACAAAAAGCTGAAAAAAAATTCGGAAGCGATAAAGTAAAAGTAAAATACTTAGAATCTACAAAAGATGCTGATTATGTTCCAAATATAGAAACATTCGTAGAAGAAGATTTAGACTTAATAATAGGTGTTGGTTATAAAATAGCAAGTGCAATAGAAGAAGCAGCTAAAAACTATCCAGAAAAAGAATTTGCGATAGTTGACCATGCATATGAAAAACAACCAGAAAATGTAACTTCATTAGTGTATGAAGACAATACTTCATCATATTTAGCAGGATTAATAGCTGGTAAAATGACTGAAACAAATAAAGTCGCATTTATAAGTGGTATGGAAAGTGCTGTATTAGCAAGATTCCAATATGGATACATGGCAGGTGTTAAAGCTGCAAACCCAGATTGTGAAGTATTAGTAAGATGCGCAAATAGTTTTAATGATGCTGCACTAGGAAAATCTATAGCAAATCAAATGCACAAAGATGGTGCTGATGTAATATTCACAGCTGCAGGAGCAGTTGGTACAGGTGCTATAGAAGCGGCTAAAGAGAATGGAAAAATGGCTATAGGTGTTGATACTGACCAAAACGCATTAGCTCCAAACAACGTAATAACATCAGCTGTTAAAAATATAGACGTATCAGTTATAGATTTAATAGGTAAATTAATCGATGGAAATTACAAAGGTGGAGAAGTTGTAACTAATACACTTGCAAGTGGCGGTGTTGGTATAGCAGCAACTACAGACAAAAATGTTCCAGAAGACATATTAAAATATGTTGATGAGCAAGCTGACTTAGTAAAAAGCGGTGAAATAAAAGTTCCTCAAAATGAGAAAGAATACAAAGAAATAGTTGAGAAATAGTTCCAACTAAATATAGTATATTTCTGGCGGAATTAGAAAGATTTTAAAATACAAATAGATTCTATAAATAATGGATAATATATATATGTATTATCCATTTTTTAAATATACGACAAATGTCGGATATAGAATAGATAAATTAAAATAAGGAGGACAGCATAAGCATGGAAAATAGTTATATAGATTACAATCATAAAAGTATACAAATGAAAAATATAACTAAGAAGTTTGGCGATTTCGTAGCCAATGATAACATCAACTTGACTGTACACAAAGGAGAGGTTCATGCACTTTTAGGTGAGAATGGTGCAGGAAAATCAACTCTAATGAATATCTTATATGGATTATACACTCCAACTTCAGGTGAAATCTATATAAATGAAGAATTAGTTAATATCGAAAATCCTAGCGTGGCTATAAGCAAAGGTATAGGAATGGTTCACCAACATTTCATGTTAATAGGTACTTTTACAGTTGCACAAAATATAATTTTAGGTAGTGAAACTACTAAATTTATGGGAGCTTTAGATATGAACAAAGCCATAAAAGATGTAGAAGAAATATCTAAAAGATATGGTTTAGCAATAGACCCAATGGCTAAAGTAGATGATATATCAGTAGGTATGCAACAAAGAGTTGAAATATTAAAAGCACTATATAGAGGTGCTGATATGCTAATACTTGATGAACCGACAGCAGTTTTAACACCACAAGAAATAGATGATTTAATAAAAATCATCAGAAACTTAACTAAAGAAGGTAAATCAGTTATCATAATAACTCATAAATTAAAAGAAATAAAAGCTATAGCAGATCATTGTACTGTTATAAGAAGAGGTAAATACATCGATACTGTAAAAGTTGATGACGTTACAGAAGATGATTTAGCAACAATGATGGTTGGTAGAGAAGTTAACTTCAAAGTTGATAAAGAAGAAGCTCAACCACAAGGAACAGTATTAAAAATAAATGATTTAGTTGTAAAAGACAGTAGAAAAATTTCTGCTGTAGATGGATTATCTTTAGAAGTAAGAGCTGGAGAAATATTAGGTATAGCTGGTATAGATGGAAATGGACAAAGTGAGTTAGTTGAAGCTTTAACGGGTCTTAGAAAATGTTATAGTGGAAGCATAACAATAAATGGACATGAAATAGTAAATAATACTCCAAAACAAATTTTCAAAAAAGGTATAAAAAATATACCAGAAGATAGACATAAGAGAGGTCTTGTATTAGACTTTACAGTTTCGGAGAACTCTATACTACAAAATTACAAAGACTCTAGATTCTCTAAAAACAGTATAATAAACAAAGACGCAATGAACGAACATGCGAAATCAATAATTTCAAGATTTGACGTTAGACCTACAGATTACACTCAAAAAACAAGAGCACTTTCTGGTGGTAACCAACAAAAAATAATAATCGGTAGAGAGGTTATGAATATAGAAAGGTCTAGAAAAGAAACTAATGAACCTCAATTATTAATAGCAACTCAACCAACAAGAGGACTTGATGTTGGGGCAATAGAATTCGTTCATAAAGCATTAGTTGAACAAAGAGATGCAGGGAACGCTGTTTTACTTGTATCATTAGAATTAGACGAAGTTATGAACGTATCAGACAGAATAGCTGTTATGTATGAAGGTAAAATAGTAGGAATAGTAGATGCAAAAACTACAGACGAAAATACTCTTGGACTTATGATGGCAGGAGGTGCAGTAGATGGAAAATAAAATAACTAAAAAGAAAAGTTTTCTTAATGATACTTTCTTATTCTCAATATTATCAGTAGCATTAGGTCTTTTAGTTGGAGCAATAGCATTAATATTATCAGGACATAATCCTATAACAGTTTATGCTGCATTAATAGACGGAATAATTGGAAAGCCTAAATATATAGCGTGGACTATAATAAGAGCTACACCATTAATACTTACAGGTTTATCAATTGCATTTGCATTTAAAACAGGTCTGTTCAACATAGGAGCAGAAGGACAATTTATAGTGGGTTCTTTAGTAGCTGTTTTAGTTGGTGCAGGTTTAGATTTACCAGCAATAATCCATATACCACTTACTTTGCTTTGTGCAGCAATTGCTGGAGCATTATGGGGTGGAATAGCAGGATGGCTAAAATCTAAATTTGGAATAAATGAAGTTATAGCAAACATAATGTTAAACTGGATAGCTTTCTATCTAAGCAACTTTGTATTAATGACTTCATGGTTAAAGGTTCCTAATAGTGAAACATCAGTACCTATAAAAGATAGTGCAAAAATAAGCATAGATTGGTTAAAAGGTTTAGTTGGTCCTGCGACTAGTGTAAACTGGGGGATTGTTATATCTATAATTATAGTTATCATAATCGCATTTATATTAGCAAAAACAACTTTAGGATTTGAACTTAGAGCAGTTGGATTCAACAAATTTGGAGCAGAGTATGCGGGTATAAACGTAAACTCTTCTATATTAAAATCTATGGCTATAGCAGGTATGATAGCTGCAATAGCTGGTGCAATACAAGTTATGGGTGTTACAAATGTTATAACAGTACTTCCAGCTCAAGAAGGATATGGATTTGACGGTATAGCAGTTGCACTTATAGCAAATAATAACCCAATTGGTGTTATATTCTCAGGATTATTATTTGGTGCATTCAAATATGGTGGAACAAAAATGCAATCAGTTGGTGCTCCATCAGAAGTTATCAGTATAATAATCGGATCAATAGTTTACTTCATAGCATTAGTACATGTTATTAAAATAGCTGTTCAAAAAATCAGCAAAAAAAGAAAAACAGAAGGGGTGAATGAATAATGAATGATTTAGCGATAATCCTTAGTACAACTTTAATGTATTCTACTCCCCTTATATTTACAGCGCTTGGTGGAGTTTTCTCTGAAAATTCAGGGATAGTAAATATAGGACTTGAAGGGATGATGACAATAGGAGCTTTCGTTGGAGCTACAGCAGGATACCTAACAGGTAATCCATGGTTAGGTTTATTATGTGCTGGTATAGCAGGTGGTATATTCGCCTTAATTCACGGTATAGCAACAATTAGTTTCAACGCAGACCATACAATATCTGGGGTTGCAATAAACTTATTAGCTCCAGGAGTTGCATTATTTGCATGTAAAATATTATTCAACGGTTCAGTTACAACACCAACTATAGCAATGGAAAATAAAATTCCAAGACCACTAAATGGTGTATTTGAATCAGGTAGTATATTAGATACGATATTCAATACTTATGCTACAACATATATAGCATTAGCGCTTATAGTTGTAGTTTGGTTTGTACTATATAAAACTAAGTTCGGTCTTAGAGTAAGAGCTGTTGGAGAGCATCCAGGAGCAGCAGATACTTTAGGTATAAATGTATCAAGAGTTAGATATATAAGTGTTATACTTTCAGGTATATTAGCAGGTATAGGTGGAGCTTCTATGAGTTTAGCTATAGTTTCTACATTCAGACCAGCATTAATATCTGGACAAGGGTATATAGCTTTAGCGGCTGTTATATTTGGTAAATGGAGACCACAATGGGCAGGGGCTGCTTGTCTATTATTTGGATTCTCAACAGGACTTACAGTTTACTTAGGAAATCCATCATTAGGTATGACTATAAATGAAAACTTATTATCAATGTTACCTTATATAGTAACATTAGTGATGTTAGTATTATTTGTTAGAACTTCTAAAGCTCCGGCTGCTTTAGGAAATCCATACAAAAAAGGTGAAAGATAATAAATATTTTTTTAAGGCTGTTGCAATTGCAACAGCTTTTTTTTGTCAATAAGTTTATATATTTGTCCATTATATTTTTTTAAGTAAAAAATTTGATTTATAAAATGAAAAGACTGTAGATAAAATATAAAAATCTACAGTCTTTTTGGTTTTATTTAGAAAATATATTAAAAAGTGAATTAAAAAATAAAAAATAGACATAATACTATATAGATGTATTTAACCTGCTTTTCTAATCTACAAGAAGGGAACGATTATATTGACTAATAAAGTTATACATATAAGTTATTTAGAAGATCACGATGAAATAGTTGATTTATTTATGAAAAGTAATAATAAATATATTATATGTAATAAGCATTTGAGAGATTTAAGTGTAGATATTGATATGGAGAATGAGGAGCACAAAGAAGAAGCAATCAATGAAGTAATAGATTTAATTTTAATTATATTAAGAAATAAATATTTAAAAAAATACATATGGGATAACTACAAAAAATTAAAAGATAAAGAAAAGGAGGAAATATATAAAGAGGCTAATTGTTTATTTGATAAAAAAGAACCATTCATAATAAATACAATTTATAACAAACTAACAGAAGTTGCAGAATCTGAAAAAGATTTAAATATAGACGGTTTTTTTAGGTTTAGAATGAGAGATTTTATGGTGTATATATCAATAATAAGTGATATAGCATTTGAAGAATATTTAATAAGAAAAGATAAAAATCAATTTATAAATACTTTAAAATTCTTTATAGAATCTCAAGAACAAAAAATTGATTTATTGATAATACATATAATGAGAAATGGCGACTTTAGGTTTTATGATAAATATGGTGATGAAATAAACAATAAAGAAAGTGAAGAAATGATGAGCATGATTATGAAGGAGGATTTAAACCTCGAAGATTGCTTAATAAGCGTATTACTATCTTTATGTCCTAAGAAAGTGGAAATAATAGATGATTTGAAAAATGAGACATCAAAAGAAATCATAGAAAATATGAAAATAATATTTGAAGGCAATGTAAATATTGTACCTAAAAAGTAATAAAATTTAAAAGAAATTTGTTGAATATTATTGTTGAATGATTATTAAGTATCTGTTATAATCTAAATCAGAATAGTTAAAAATTATAATATAATTGCGATGAAGAGGACAAGTAAATTAGAATCTATTTTGCTAGAGAGTAAGGTCACCGGCTGAAAGCCTTATAAAATAATCTATTTGAAAAACTACCTCGGAGCGGAACTTATTAGCATTAGATGTGAAAGTGTTCGGTTGACAACCTTATAGTCATCAAGAGGATTTGTTTATTATATAAATAAATCAACTTGGGTGGAACCACGATATAACACTCGTCCCAACTTTATGGGACGAGTTTTTTTATTTTAGATTATTATAAATTAAAAATTTATTTTGAAAAAATATAGGAGGCAAAAAATGATTAAAGTTACATTAAAAGACGGTTCAATTAAAGAATTCGAAGGCAAAGTATCAGTATTAGATATTGCAAAATCAATCAGTGAAGGTTTAGCTAGAGCTGTTGTTGCAGCTTCAGTTAACGGTGAAACAGTAGGTCTTGACTATGAAGTATGTGAAGATTGCGAATTAAACTTATATAAATTCGATGATGAAGAAGGAAAAGATGTATTCAGACATACATCAGCTCATATGTTAGCTCAAGCTTTAAAAAGATTATATCCAGGGGTAAAACTTGCTATAGGACCAAGTATAGAAAATGGATTCTACTATGATATAGATTTAGATCATAGAATAACAGAAGAAGAATTAGCTAAAATAGAAGCTGAAATGAAAAAAATAGCTAAAGAAGATTTAAAAATAGAAAGATATGAACTTTCAAAAGAAGATGCTTTAAAATGGGCTAAAGAAAATGGTGAAGACTACAAAGTTGAATTAATAGAAGAATTACCAGAAGGTGAAGTAATATCATTCTACAAACAAGGTGATTTCGCTGACTTATGTAGAGGACCACATCTTCCATCAACTAAAAAAGTTAAAGCTGTAAAATTATTAAGTGTTGCTGGTGCTTACTGGCGTGGAGATGAAAAAAATAAAATGCTTCAAAGAATATACGGAACTTCATTCGAAAAGAATAAAGATTTAGAAGCATACTTACACTTAATGGAAGAAGCTAAGAAAAGAGACCATAGAAAATTAGGTAAAGAATTAGAATTATTCTTCATACCAGAAGAAGGACCAGGATTCCCATTATTCATGCCAAAAGGTATGCAACTTAAAAATGCATTATTAGATTTCTGGAGACAAGTACATAGAGAAGATAATTATGTAGAAATAGAAACTCCAATAATATTAAACAGACATTTATGGGAAACTTCAGGACACTGGTATCATTACAAAGAAAATATGTACACTGTTAAAATAGATGAACAAGATTTCGCTATAAAACCTATGAACTGCCCAGGTGGAATGTTATATTACAAATCAAAACCACATTCTTATAGAGATTTCCCTATGAGAGTTGCTGAACTTGGTAGAGTTCATAGACATGAGTTATCAGGTGCTTTACACGGACTTATGAGAGTTAGAGCATTCACTCAAGATGATGCGCATATATTCATGTTACCAGAACAAATAAAAGACGAAATAAAAGATGTTGTTAGACTTATAGACAGCGTATACAAAGTATTCGGATTCCAATATGGTGTAGAATTATCTACTAGACCAGAAGATTCTATGGGTACTGATGAAGAATGGGAAATAGCTGAAAATGGATTAAGAGAAGCTTTAGAAGAATTAGGATTACCTTACGAAATAAACGAAGGTGATGGAGCATTCTACGGACCAAAAATAGACTTCCACTTAAGAGACTGCTTAGGTAGAACATGGCAATGTGGTACTATACAATTAGATATGCAATTACCACAAAGATTCGATGCTACTTATATAGGACAAGATGGTGAAAAACATAGACCAGTTATGATCCACAGAGTTTTATTAGGTAGTATAGAAAGATTCATAGGAATATTAATCGAGCATTATGCTGGTAAATTCCCAGTTTGGATAGCTCCAACTCAAGTTAAAATACTTCCTATATCTGATAAATTCAACGCTTACGCTCAAGAAGTTAAAGATGCTTTATTCGCTAAAGGTTTAAGAGTTGAAATAGATGATAGAGCAGAAAAAATAGGATTCAAAATAAGAGAAGCTCAATTAGAAAAAGTTCCTTACATGTTAGTTGTAGGTGAAAAAGAAGTTGAAGGAAATGCTGTTTCAGTTAGATCAAGAGATAAAGGTGAAATGGGTAGCTTATCAGTAGACGAATTTGTTGCTATGGTGTGCAAAGAAGTTGAAGATAAAGTTAATGTAATCCAAAACTAATAAAAATAAAATATTATATTAAATAAAAACATCCTTATTATTGTTTTAATATACAATGATAAGGATGTTTTTTGTATATGTAAAAATTTAAATGTTATTTGAAGTATTATTTATATCGCATTAAAATTTTATAATTTTTATGGTATAAAATATAAAATTAAAAAAATTTATAATTATATTTACAAAAATATATAAAAACATTATAATGATAACTGGTAATTTATGAATATAATTATCAATTATTAAAGAATATTAATATAATGTTCAAGTTTAAATTTAAATATTGTAAATATATAGGAGGAAGTTATGAAGTTAAAAAAATTATGTGCAATTGTAATGTCTTGTGCCCTACTTATTACAACAGGGTGTTCAAGTACAAATACTCAAAGTAAGGATGATAGTAAAAAAAGTGATGTTCAGGAGACAACTTCTGCATCTTATCCAATAAAGATAAAACATGCATATGGCGAAACTACAATAGAGAGTGAGCCTAAAAATATTGCAACAATATCTTGGGGAAATCAAGATGTTCCGCTAGCCTTAGGTATTACACCAGTGGGAGTATCTAAAGCAAATTATGGTGAGACAGAAGAAAATGGTTTATTACCATGGACAGGAGAGAAATATAATGAATTAGGTGTAGATAAACCTGTTGTATTTAACGATGTGGATGGAATAGATTATGAAGCTATTAGTGACTCAAATCCAGATGTTATATTAGCTGCTTATTCTGGAATAACACAAGAAGAATATGATTTATTAAGTCAAATAGCTCCAGTTGTTGCATATCCAACAGAGGCATGGCAAACTTTATGGAGAGATCAAATAAATATTAATGCTACTGCAATTGGTAAGAAAGATGAAGGTGAAGCATTAGTTAAAGAATTAGAAACATTAATAAAAGAAAAAACAAGTGAATACAAAGATATAAAAGGAAAGAAAGCAGTATTTTGCTACTTTAATCCATCTGACTTAGGTAAATTTTATATATATTTACCATCAGACCCTCGTGTAGCGTATTTAACAGATTTAGGATTAGAATTTCCAGAAAGTATATCTAAGTTAGCTGAAGGGTCAAATAGTTTCTATGTTGAAATAAGTTCAGAAAATATAGATATATTAGAAGATGCAGATATTATAGTTTGTTACGGAAATGATGGATTATTAAAATCTTTACAAGATGATACTTTATTAAGTAAAGTTCCTGCAATTGCAAACGGATCAGTTGCTGTTATAGAAGATGGTTCAGCATTAGCTGCATCTTGTACTCCTAGTGCATTATCTATACCGGCTACAATAGATGAATATTTAAAAGTAATAGGAGATGCTGCATCTAAAGTAAAATAATTAGATGATAGTATACAAGATAAATATGAAATTATCAAAAATGATAGGAATATACATAGGTGGTTTTATTATTCTTGGAATATGTATCTTGGCCTCACTAGCGTGGGGCTCTAGATATATTGGTTTTGATGAAGTGATTAGTGCATTAACTCAAAGCGACAATATGTCGCTTAATGCATTAGTAGTTCGAGAACGTATACCAAGAACAGTATTTGCACTTATTGCAGGAGCTTCACTTGGAATATCAGGATTGCTTATGCAATCAATTACACGTAATCCAATAGCTGATCCAAGTATTTTAGGAGTAAATACAGGAGCATCTTTATTTGTTGTTGTTGGGATTACATTTTTTAATTTGAGTACAGCTAGTGGATATATATGGTTTGCGCTTATAGGGGCAGCCCTTACATCGTTTTGTGTATATGGTATAGCTTCAATTGGACCAGGAGGAATTACTCCAATAAAACTTGCTTTAGCTGGTGCCTCAATTAGTGCAATACTATCATCTTTAGTTAGTTTAATAATTCTTCCACGCGCAGATGTTATGGATGCATATAGATTTTGGCAAGTAGGTAGTTTAAGTGGAGCAACGTGGGAAGGTATAAAATCAGTATTGCCATTTATTATAGTCGGATTAATTATAAGTGTTATATTTATGCATGCATTAAATGCATTAGCCTTAGGTGATGAAGTAGCTACAGGTCTTGGAGTAAATACAGGATTAGTAAGAATTATGTGTGCAATAGCTGGTGTAATATTATGTGGAGCTACGACAGCAATAGCTGGACCTATAGGTTTTATCGGATTAATGATACCTCATATTGTACGTCTTATTTTAGGATCGGATATGAAAAATTTAATACCAATGTCTGCTATAGGTGGGGCAATTCTTTTGATGATATCAGATGTTTTAGGAAGAATAATTGGGTCACCGAGCGAATTAGAAGTTGGAATTATAACAGCATTTTTAGGTGCACCAATACTTATTATAATTGCTAGGAAAGCGAAGGTGAAAAGTATATGATAATGCGAAGTACAAATAATAGTATCATTATAAAACATGCTTACTATAAAAGAAGGGCTTATGCTATTATAGCTAATGTTTCACTTATTGCAATAGTATTATGTATTTGCATAATGATGCTTTTATATGGAAATACAAATTATTCATTAGATGTGGTTATAAGAGTATTAAGAGGAGAAAATATTCAAGGTGCTACTTTTGCTATAGCTACATTACGTTTACCAAGAATGCTTAGTGGATTATTGGTTGGAATAGCATTTGGGATTGCAGGAAACACATTTCAAACAATGCTTAGAAATCCTCTAGCAAGCCCAGATATAATAGGAGTAACATCAGGCTCTAGTGTGGCAGCAGTTTTTTGCATATTGGTGCTTGGATTGAGTGGACCAGCTGTTTCAATAATTTCAGTTATATCAGGACTTTTAGTATCAATGCTTATATATTTACTATCTAAAGATATAAGCTTTTCAGGAAGTAGATTGATATTAATCGGTATTGGAATACAAGCCATGCTTCAAGCCGCAATTTCTTTTTTATTGCTTAAGGCAAGTCAATATGATGTTCCAGGAGCAATGAGATGGTTAAGTGGAAGTTTAAATGGTATGACAATGAAAGGCATTCCAACATTATTTATAGTTGTAATGGTATTTGGAATAATAAGTTTACTATTTACAAAATATCTTCAAGTACTAGAATTAGGAGATGAATTTGCAACGACACTTGGTATAAGACTAAATCTAGTGAGAATTATTTTAATTTTAAGTGCTGTATTTTTAATAGCATTTGCAACATCTACTACAGGGCCAATAGCATTTGTTGCATTTTTAGCTGGACCAATAGCATCAAAAATTGTTGGGCGTGGGTCGTCAAATGTACTAGCATCAGGTCTTGTAGGTGCATTATTAGTACTTAGTTCAGATATGATTGGACAATATGTATTTAGTACAAGATTTCCGGTAGGTGTTATTACTGGGATTTTAGGGGCACCATACATGTTATTTTTATTAATATGTATAAATAGAAGAGGAGAATAATGATGAATAAAAATCAACACACATTTGAAGCTAAAAACATAGTAACTGGATATGATAAAAAAATTATAATAGATGGTATAGATTTAAGTGTGCCTAGTAATAAAGTTAGTGTAATAATAGGTTCTAATGGATGTGGTAAATCAACTTTACTAAAGACAATGGCTAGATTAATAAAGCCATTATCAGGTGATATTGTTATTGACGGAAAGAAAATTACAACAATGTCATCTAAGAAGCTAGCACAAATTTTAGGATTATTACCACAATCACCAGTAGTACCAGAAGGTATAACTGTTTGGGATTTAGTATCAAGAGGAAGATTTCCTTATCAAAACTTATTTAGTAGCTTAAATAAAGAAGATTTTGAAGCTGTGGAAGAGGCACTTGAAATAATGGGAATTTCAGAATTAGCTAATAGGTGTATTGATGAACTATCAGGTGGTCAGCGTCAACGAGTATGGATTGCTATGGCTCTTGCACAACAAACAGATATACTTTTATTAGATGAACCTACAACTTATTTAGATATAGCATATCAAGTAGAAATACTAGATTTATTAACTGATTTAAATCGAAAAAGAGGGACTACCATAGTGATGGTACTTCATGATATAAATTTATCAGCAAGATATGCAGATTATATATTTGCTCTTCGCAAAGGTAAATTAGTGTCACAGGGAAGCCCAGAAGACATTATAACATCAGAATTAATAAATGATGTATTTGGACTAGATTGTGAGGTTATTAAAGATCCAGTATCTTACTCACCATTTATAATTCCTAAGGGAAGACATTATGTAAATGTTTAAAATATAAATGATAATTATTTATTACAATGGAAAATTAAGAATTAATAAAAACTATTTTTGACTTAAAGATAATAATTTAAAGTTAAAAATAGTTTTTTTATTATAAATGTATATTTTGATGTTCTTCTACTAACTCCAATTGCTTCATATTTTTAAATTCTATACTTATAGTGATTAAACATGTTATTGCAGCAATAAAATTAACAGCCGGGCAAGCAAAAATTATACTAGCAATACCAGAGAATAGAGGTAGTATAATTATTAAAAGAAGTAAATAAATTATTTATCTAGTTAAAGATAAAAATATACCTTTTATAGGTTTTCCTATAGAAGTAAAAAATGTCGATGTAATAGGTTGTATAAAGTTTATACATATAAAGAATAAGAAGATACAGAAAAACTTTGTTGCAAATTGATAATATTCTTCTGTCCCAGAACCAAATAAATATATAATTTCTCTAGGGAATAGTTGAAATAATATAAATGCAATAATTGATATAAAACTGGTATACAATATTGTATAATGCTCCCACTATCATATCTATAATACTTGGCACAGAAAATTTAAACATTAATTTTGGTATAGAATCTGTGTACCTAATGGGTTTTGTTGAACATTTTCCGTGATTTATCCTCCTAGACTATAAAATTAAACTTACTATTAAAACTTTAGTTTTATAATTTATTATTTTTATTTATCAAAAGTTGATTCATAAGAAATTATAACAATTTTAAAGTTTTGATTTATTTTATAACTTTATAGTAGGGAATAAATTAAGTTAAGGCAACTTAAAAAATATAAACATATAAAAAGTCCTAAATTTATAGGACTTTTTATAGAATAATTTTAGTTTGCAGCTTCTTTTCTTATCAAATCTTCTAATTCATTACAAGTCATAGTTTCGTTTTCGAATAGGAATTTTGAAACTATATGTAAGTCATTAATATTTTGTTTAAGAAGTTTTAATGTTTTATCGTAGCAAGTGTTTATGATATTATTGATTTCATTTTGAATACTTTCTGTTAAAAAGTTTTTATTGTTTTTATCAATAGTTATTAAACCTAATTTACTCATACCATAATCACAAACCATATTTGTTGCTATGTCTGTGACTTTTTGAAGGTCATCTTTTGCACCAGTTGATTGATGATTAAATATCAATTCTTCGGCAGCCTTTCCAGCTAGTAGTATTTGAATTTTTGATATTAATTCTGTTTTTGTGTAAATATATCTATCTTCGTCTGGGAGTTGAAGAACATAGCCAAGTGCTTCTCCTCTAGGGACTATAGATATTTTTTGTATTTTGCATAGATTTAAAATATTACTAACAAGTGCATGTCCAGCTTCATGGTAAGATACAATTTTCTTTTCCTTTTCGATTAGTGCAGAACTTTTTGATTCAACACCAGCGATAACTCTTTCAAGAGCTCTATCGAAATGTTCAGAAGTTATTACTTCGCTAGCGTCCCTAACTGCATATATTGCAGCTTCATTAGCTATATTAGCTAGATGGGCCCCATTAAAGCCATGTGTTTTTTTTGCTAATAAATCTAAATCGACTGTTTTATCTAATGGTTTATTGTTAGTATGGACTTTTAAAATTTCGTATCTAGTTTTTACGTTTGGAGAACTAATGTGTATATGTCTGTCAAATCTTCCAGGTCTTAAAAGAGCATCATCTAGAAGGTCTAATCTATTAGTTGCACCTATTATTATTATGTTTGAATCTTTGTTAAAGCCATCCATTTCAACTAGTAATTGATTTAGTGTTTGGTCTTTTTCATTGTTGCTTTCAAGATGACGTTTTGCTCCTATGGCATCTATTTCATCTATGAATATAATGCTTGGGGCTTCTTTTCTTGCTTTTTCGAACAATGTTCTAACTCTTTTTGCTCCCACACCTACGTATTTTTCTACGAATTCGGAACCAGTGACATTGAAGAAAGAAGAATTAGTTTCTCCAGCAACTGCTGATGCTAATAAAGTTTTACCTGTGCCAGGAGGCCCGTAAAATAGAATTCCTTTAGGAATTTTTGCACCCATTTTTTGATACTTTTCTGGTGATTTCATAAAATCAACAACTTCAAAAAGTTCTTCTTTTATCTCCTCTAGGCCAGCAACATCTCTAAATGTAGTTTTAGGTTTTGAATTTAGAGTAGGTTCATTGCTTCCGTCCTTTTCGAGTTTTGTTTGTACAAAAGCGGGAACAGGATTATTTAGTTTTTTAAAAAAATTATTAAGTAAGTTCATATCTTGCACCTCAGGTAATAGAATTTTCCTTTGCTTTATTTTTTCCAATGATGTGAAGTTTTATTATGATTTTACATTAAAAATAAACTATGTAAACTAAGATGTCTTACAGTAAGTATAACCAGCTTGATATTTATTATTCTAAAATAATGAAATACTACAAATTAAAGTCTAGTATAAAAACAAAATGAAACGATATTGGAAAATTTTAGAGATGAGAAAATTTGAATTATAAGTTATAATATGAAAAGGACAGGATATGAAAAGTATATAGTATCAATATTAAAAATAGAGGCATATTATATACGGAGAATAAAATTATTTATAAAAATTAACAGCAAAAAAGTCTTGACATTGCAACAAGCAACATATATAATTGATATGGTAACAAGATAACAGTAAAGAAGAAGTTCATTCTCACCTTGCGACGAAGGTTAGTAAGGTAAATATAAGTACAACTATCTATTTTATAAATGATAGTATGATTTTGACGACTTATAGCGGATGAATTTTCATTCGCTTTTTATTTTATATAATAATAATTTGGAGGTGTCCTACAATTAGCAAAGAATTATCAATCAATGATCAAATAAGAGATAAAGAGTTAAGAATTATCTCTGAAACTGGAGAACAACTTGGAATAATGTCTGCCAGAGAAGCTCAAATATTAGCAAACGGAAAAAATTTAGATTTAGTTAAAATTTCTCCTAATGCTAAACCACCAGTTTGTAAAATTATGGACTATGGTAAATACAAATATGAACAAGCTAGAAAAGAAAAAGAAGCTAAGAAAAAACAAAAAACAATAGCAGTTAAGGAAATAAGATTAAGACCAGGTATTGAATCAAATGACTTAAATACTAAAGCGAATAATGCTATTAAATTCCTTAAAAAAGGCGACAAGGTAAAAGTAGAACTTCGTTTTAGAGGTAGAGAATTAGGACATAAAGATATTGGTAAAGAAGTAATGCTTAAATTCATAGAAATTGTTAAAGAGTTTGGTGAACCAGTGAAAGCCCCTGCTTTTGAAGGGAACAACATGGTTGTAATTATAGATCCAAAAAAAACTAATAAATAAATAGATTTTATTTACGATTAACTGAGAGGAGGAAGTTATCATGCCAAAAATGAAAACTCATAGAGGAGCTGCAAAAAGACTTAGAAAAACAGGAAGCGGAAAATTAAAAAGAAATAAAGCTTATAAAAGTCATATATTAACTAAAAAATCTCCAAAAACTAAAATGAACTTAAGAAAATCAGCTATAGTTAGCGATGGAGATGCTAAAAGAATAGCTCAATTATTACCATATTAATTATAATTAATTAATAAAACAAACTAATCAGAACGGATTAGGAACAAACACAAAATAAAAAATACTTAAAAAACATAAGGAGGTCATCGACATGGCAAGAGTTAAAGGCGCAATGAACGCTCGTAAAAAACATAAAAAAGTGTTAAAACTTGCAAAAGGATACAGAGGATCTAGAAGCAAATTATATAGACCAGCAAATACTTTCGTAATGAAAGCATTAAAAAATGCATATATAGGAAGAAAATTAAAGAAAAGAGACTTCAGAAAACTTTGGATACAAAGAATAAATGCAGCTGCTAGAATGAATGGTATATCTTATTCAAGATTAATGAATGGATTAAAATTAGCAGGTGTTGAAGTTAACAGAAAAATGTTATCTGAAATGGCTATACAAGATCCAGCTGGATTTGCTCAATTAGTAGAAGTAGCTAAAGCTAAATTAGCTTAATTATAGATAAAAGCGAACTCAATAGAGTTCGCTTTTTTTATATCTAAATTAAAAAATCTAAATAAAATAAGAGAATAGCATTAAAAAAGGGCAAAATGATAAAAATAAATTAAAATCTAATTTATATATTTTCTTTTATATAGTTAATTATTGTTAAAAAATAATATTTGTCATATAATAGTTTATCATACAATTATGATTGACTTTTAATAAATAAGAGGAGGAAATTCTTGAATTGAGAATCAGAAAAAAAAATATCAGATTTCTTAAAAAGTGGAGCTCTGTTCAAATTATTACTGTAGGTTTTTTACTTCTAACTTTAGTTGGAGCAAGTATACTATCTTTGCCTATTTCAAGTAGTAATGGACAACCTACTAATTTTGTAGATTCACTTTTTACTGCAACATCAGCTGTATGTGTAACAGGATTAGTTGTGTTTGATACAGCTACTCATTGGAGTTTATTTGGAAAAGTTGTAATCATATCTCTTATCCAAATTGGTGGTTTAGGATTTATGACAATAGCTACGATGATATCTTTAATAAGAGGTAAAAAAATAAATTTAAAAGAAAGATTATTGATACAAGAATCTTTAAATCAAATAGACTTATCTGGGATTGTTAATTTGACGAGAAAAATAATTTTTATGGTATTTGCTATAGAAGCAATTGGTGGAATTATTTTATCAATAAGTTTTATTCCAAGGTTTGGGCTTATAACAGGGTTGGCATATGGATTTTTCCACTCAATATCAGCATTTTGTAATGCTGGATTTGATTTGATGGGATCTATAAGTGGTCAATTTTCATCATTAACATCTTTATATGATAATTCTTTAGTTATGATTACTGTATCCCTACTTATAATTCTTGGTGGATTAGGATATCCTGTTATACTAGATGTATTACATACTAGAAGTTTAAAAAAGTTAACTATTCACTCTAAGCTTGTTATTACATCAACTATAATCTTATTACTTATAGGTTTTGTATTTATATTATGGGTGGAATATAATAATCCAGATACTTTAGGAAATATGGATATGAAAGGGAAACTATTATCTTCAATGTTCCAAACAACAACACTAAGAACAGCTGGATTTAATAGTATAGATTTAAGTTTAACAAAAGAACCAACGATACTTTTAATGGTAATATTAATGTTAGTAGGAGCTTCACCAGCATCTACAGGTGGTGGTATTAAAACTACTACAGTAGCAGTGTTATTTTTAACAGTGAAGGATTTCTTATGTGGAAAGGATGAAATACATATATTTGAGAGAAGTATAAGTTCCGAGAGTATTAAAAAAGCTATGGTTATATTTTTTATAGCAATTTTTATATTTATAATAGGAACATTAGCACTATCATTAACTAACCCTCAATTTTCACTTATAGAATGTGTATTTGAAGTTATGTCAGCATATGCGACAGTTGGACTTAGTATAGGAGGAAGTCCTAACTTAAACGTAGTAGGTAAATTCATAATAATGATTTTAATGTTCTTAGGAAGAGTAGGGTCATTAACAATATTTACAGCAATATTATCAATTAATATAGCTAAAAAAGATAAGAATATAAAAAGACCAAAAGGAAAAATAATAATAGGTTAATAAAAAGTAAGAGGTATTTATAATGAAAAGAACATTTTTTAATAGTAAAAGTAAAGATAAACAATATCTTGTTATTGGATGTGGGAGATTTGGTTCATCTGTAGCAAAAAAGATGTGTCAATTAGGAAATGAAGTAATGGTTATAGATAAAGATGAGGATTCTATTAATAATATTGCTGAGCTAGTAACTCATACAGCAATAGTAGATGTGACAGAAGAAAGAGATTTAAAAAGTATTGGCTTAGGAAATTTTGATGTTGTAATAGTTGCAATTAGTTCAGATATAAGGGCATCTATAATGGCAACAGTTATGGCAAAGGAGATGGGTGTTCCTAAAGTAGTTTGCAAGGCAAAGGATGAATTACAAGCAAAAGTACTTTATAAAATTGGAGCAGATAAAGTAGTATTCCCAGAAAGAGATATGGGTATTAGACTTGCTTATAATCTAGCATCAGAAAATATATTAGACCAAATAAACCTAGATCCAGAATACTCAATTATGGAAATTGTAACACCTCAAAATTGGGTAGGCAAAACAATAATAGAATTAAACTTAAGGGCAAAATATGATATAACTGTACTAGCTGTGAAAACTCAAAGTGGTCTAAAAGTTATGCCTTCTCCAAATTATAAAATGCAAGAAAAAAATATTTTAATTATTATCGGAAATACAGATAAAATAAGTGATATAATCTTAGAGAATTAAAGTTTGATTAGGAGAAAAAGATGATTAATATAATAAAAAGTAAAGACAATGATAAAATAAAATATACAAAGTCTTTATTAAAAACTAAAGGAAGAAATAAAGAGAAAAAATTCATAATAGAAGGTTATAGAATTTTAACTTTAGCACTAGAATGTGATGCAAAACTTGAATATGTTTTTATAAATGAAGATTTTGAGAAAAAACAAGACCATAAAGTACTATTAGAAGAATTAGAAAATAAAAATATAAAAATATATAAAACCTCAAATAAAATATTCTCAGAAATGGTAGATACAGAAAATACTCAAGGAATTTTAGCAGTATTAAGGTATAAAGAAAGAGATTTAGTTAATAATATCAATCAAGACGATAAATTTGTACTGATACTAGATAGAATCCAAGACCCAGGAAATATGGGAACAATAATAAGAACAGCAGATAGCGCAGGTGTAGATGCAATTATCCTCCTTAAAGGATGTGTAGATATATACAATCCAAAAGTAATAAGATCAACTATGGGTTCAATTTTCGATATGAATATAATCCAAACTACACAAGATGAAGCGGTAGATTTCCTTAAAGCAAATAACTTTGATATAGTATCAAGTTACTTACATACAGAAAGTTACTATAATGAAACTACTTATGATGGGAAAATAGCATTAGTAATAGGAAACGAAGCAAATGGAATTAATGATGAGTTGATTTCTAAATCAGATAAACTAGTAAAAATACCTATTTATGGAAATGCAGAATCTTTAAATGCTGCGATAAGCGCTGCAATATTAATGTATGAGATAAAAAAATATTTAGTTTAATATGTTGAAAGCCCAAATTACATATGTTATAATTATTGGCGTATACAAAAATACGGTCGAAATTAATAGGACACGTATTAAATAGAATTTACGGTGAAAGAGAAAAGTATTTTAAATAATTCTATAACAGAGAGTAACACCAAGGCTGTGAGTGTTATATAGATAGTTTAAAAGAAGTTCACTCTGGAGTATCAAATCTGAAATTAAGTAGGTTTTGACGTTTGAAACGCGTTAAGTTTCTTCGAGTGGTTTATAAATACATATTTATAAGCTACTAGGGTGGTACCGCGAATAATAGCTTTCGTCCCTAGCAGGGATGGAAGCTTTTTTTAATTAGAAAAATAATTAGAATTTTAATAAAAAATTAAAGAAAGGGTGAAATAAACGTGAAAGAACAATTACTTAAATTAAAAGAAGCTGCTTTAGAAGAAATAAAAGCTGTTTCTGCTATAGACGAATTAGATAGCATAAAAGTAAAATATTCAGGTAAAAAAGGTGAATTAACTAAATTATTAAAAGGTATGGGAAAATTATCTGCTGAAGAAAGACCAGTTATGGGTAAGGTTGCCAACGAAGTAAGAGAGTTAATTGAAACAAAAATAAATGAAAAAAGAACTGCTCTTAAAAAGATAGAACAAGAAGCAAAATTACAATCAGAAGTTATAGATGTAACTATGCCAGGGAAAGTTTTCAATGTTGGTAAAAAACATCCAATAACCCAAATAATAGATGAAGTTTCAGAAATATTCATGGGACTAGGATTCTCAGTTGTTGAAGGTCCAGAAGTTGAAACAGTAGAAAATAACTTCGATGCATTAAATGCACCAAAAGACCATCCATCAAGAGATATGTCAGATACATTCTACTTCAATGAAAACTTATTACTTAGAACTCAAACATCTCCAGTTCAAGTTAGAACAATGAGAAGTGAAGAGTTACCAATAAAAATAGTTTCTCCAGGTAGATGTTTCAGAAATGATTCATTAGATGCAACACACTCTCCAATGTTCCACCAAATAGAAGGATTAGTTGTTGGTAAAGATATAACAATGGCTCAATTCAAAGGAACTGTTGAAATGTTCGTTAAAAAATTATTCGGAGAAGAAACTAAAACTAAATTCAGACCACACAATTTCCCATTCACAGAACCAAGTGCAGAGGTTGACGTTAGCTGCTTCAAATGCGGTGGTAAAGGATGCTCAATGTGTAAAGGTGAAGGTTGGATAGAAATACTTGGTTCAGGTATGGTACATCCAAACGTACTTAGAAACTGTGGAATAGACCCTGAAGTTTATTCTGGATTCGCTTTCGGTATGGGTGTTGAAAGACTTGCAATGCTTAAATACGAGATAGATGATATAAGACTTTTAGTTGAAAATGATATAAGATTCTTAGAACAATTTTAATTAAAGTTTTGGCTACATAAATTTATTAATCACAGAAAAATATATTTTTAAAATTGTACGATTAAAGAATTTAATTTGATAAACGGAAATAATTTAAATACTTAATAAAATAGGAGGAAAATATAAATATGTTAGTACCTGTAAAATGGCTTAAAGATTACGTTGATATAGATATAGATACAGTTGAGTTCGCTGACATGATGACAATGACAGGAACAAAAACTGAAACTGTAGAATTCTTTGGAGAAGGAATCGAAAATGTAGTAGTTGGAAAGATATTGAAAATAGACTCACATCCAAATGCTGAAAAATTAGTAGTTTGCCAAGTTGAAGTTGGAGAAGGTAAAACTGTACAAATATGTACAGGAGCTAAAAACGTAAGCGAAGGAGATATAGTTCCAGTAGCTTTAGATAAAGCTAAATTACCAGGAGGAATCAAGATAAAAACTTCTAAATTAAGAGGTGAATTATCAGAAGGTATGATGTGCTCTGCTAATGAATTAGGAATAAATGAATTCTATGTAGATGACAAAAGTAAAGATGGAATATATTTATTAAACGATTTTGATGGTATGGAAATCGGAAAAGATATAAAAGAAGCATTAGGTTTATATGATGCAGTTATAGACTTCGAGTTAACTGCTAACAGACCTGATTGTAGATCTATGATAGGTATAGCTAGAGAAGCAGCTGTAACTATAGGTAAAAAAATAAAATATCCAGAAATAGAAGTAAAAGAATGTGACGAAGAAATAGATTTCGATGTTAAAATAGAAAATCCAGACTTATGTATGAGATATGGAGCTAGAATAGTTAAAGATGTTAAAATAGGACCATCTCCATACTGGATGCAAAGAAGATTAATAGAAGCTGGTGTAAGACCAATAAACAACATAGTTGATATAACAAACTTCGTAATGCTTGAATATGGTCAACCACTACATGCTTTTGACTTAAACCAAGTTAAAACTGGTAAAATAGTAGTTAAAACTGCAGAAAACGGAGAAAAATTCACTACACTAGATAACGTAGAAAGAACTCTAGATGATAAAATGTTAGTTATAACTGATGGAGAAAAATCTATAGCTTTAGCTGGTGTAATGGGTGGTTTAAACTCAGAAATAACTGATGAAACTACAGATGTTTTATTCGAAGGTGCAGCATTTAATGCTGAAAATACAAGAAGAACTTCTAAAGTTTTAGGACTTAGAACAGAAGCTTCAGGAAGATATGAAAAAGGTGTTGCTACTGAAACATCAAAAACTGGTGTTGAAAGAGCTTGCCAATTAGTTGAAATGTTAGGATGTGGACGTGTTCTTAAAGGAATAGCTGAAGATTATCCAACTAAACAAGAAAAAGTTGTATTAAATGTAAATCCATCTAGAATAATCAAAAACATAGGAGCTCCTATAACTTTAGATGAATTCGTAAAAATACTAGAAGACTTAGAATTCAAATGCAACTTAAAATCAGCAGAAGAAATAGAAATAGAAGTTCCAGACTTTAGATTAGATATGGAACAAGAAGCTGATGTTTATGAAGAAATAGCTAGAATCTACGGATTTGAAAAAATACCTTCAGCACAATTAGAAGGAAATGTTACTGCTGGTGTAAAAACTGACAAACAAAAATTCATGGACAAAATAAAAGAAACAGCGACAAGCATAGGTTTATATGAAATATTAACTTATTCTTTCGTAAGCCCAAAATCATTAGATAGAATAAAATTGCCACTAGATAGTGCAAAAAGAAATTATATAAAATTATTAAACCCATTAGGTGAAGATACTTCAATAATGAGAACAACTATGATGCCATCTACTTTAAATGTATTATACACTAATGCATCAAGAAAAGTAGAACAAGCTTTAGTATTCGAATGTGGTCATACATTTACTCCACAAGAAGGTCTTCCAATAGAAAATAACCACTTATGTATAGGTATGTACGGTAAAGATATAGATTTCTTTGTATTAAAAGGTTCTATAGAAAAAATATTCTCTTCAATAGGATTTGAAGGATATGAAATAATACCAGAAACTAATAATTCTACATTCCACCCAGGTAGATGTGCTACAATAATGTATAAAGGACAATATGTAGGAACATTTGGTGAAGCACATCCAGAAGTTATAGAAAACTATAACTTAACACAAAGAGTTTATCTTGGTGAAATAGACTTAGATTTAGTATATGATAACTCAGATAGAACTATAATTTATAATCCATTACCAAAATACCCTTCAACTTCTAGAGATATAGCTCTATTAGTTAAAAAAGACGTATATGTAGGTCAAATAGAAGAAATAATAGAAGCTAACGGCCAAGGTTTAGTTGAAAGTTATAAATTATTCGATGTTTATACAGGATCTCAAATAGCTGATGGATATAAATCAGTTGCTTACTCTATAACTTATAGAAGCAAAGATAAAACTCTTACTGATGAAGATGTAGCTAAAGTTCACGATAAAATTTTAAGTGAGTTAGAAACAAAACTAGACGCTAAATTAAGAACAAACTAACTCATCTTTTGGTAGGGGGAATTAGTTGATGAACAAAGTAACAGTGACAATACAAGGTGCTAACTATATTATGGTTGGCGAAAAAACAGATAAAGAAATACTTACTATAGCTAACTATGTAAATAGTGAGATGGACAAATTAAAAGAAAGTGCTCCAAATCTTGGTTCACTTCAAGTATCAATTTTGACATCATTAAACTTAGCAGATTTATTATTTGAGTGTTCACACGAAAATGAATCATTATTAAAACAAATAGATGAGCTAAAAGAAAAATTAGGTCAACCAAATGAAGAAATACAAGTTAGAATAGCTGAATTGGAAAATTCCTTGAAAACTAAAGCAATTGAAATTGCAAATAGTAATAGAGAAATAGAGAGATTAAATGCTATAATCTCTGAGCAAGCTAGCAAAATTGACAGTTTAAGTAATGTTACAGAAGGTAATAAATCTCAAATGGAAGATTATAAAGCCCAAGTACAAAGCTTACAAGCACAATTAAGTGAAATGCAAGAAAGAGCAATAACTGCTGAAGATCTTTCTTCACAATGGCAAAATAAATCTTTTAACTTACAGTTAGCAATAACAGATTTAGAAAATCAATTAAAAACTGCAAATAATACAGATGGTATTGTTCCAGCAGAATAAAGATAAAAATAAGCCCCATTAACATATATGTTGATGGGGTTTATTTATTGGTAATAAGTGTGAAAAATGTTATAATGCATGTTATAGAGAAAAGGGACAAAATATAAAACATAAGTATCACAAATAATGATTAAAAAATAAGTATGTCATTTTATACTTATGAAATGATATGCAATTTATTATATACATGGAGGTATAGATATATGTATAAAAAAATATCTGAGGAACTAATAGATTTTATAAAAAACAGTCCAACTGCTTTTCATGCAATAGATAATATATCTAAGAGATTAAAAGAAAATGGATATGAAGAATTATTAGAGGGAAGACGTTGGAATATAAAAGCTGGAGGAAAATATTTTGTAACAAGAAATAACTCTAGTATTATTGCCTTAAATATAGGAACTAAATTGGATAACTATAGTTTTAATGTAGCTGCTTCACATAGTGACTCGCCTACATTCAAGATTAAAGAAAATGCAGAGATAGAAGTAAGAGGTAAATATACAAAATTAAATACTGAAGGCTATGGAGGAATGTTATGTTCAACTTGGTTTGATAGACCATTATCTATAGCAGGTAGAGTTTTAGTTAAGGAAGACGATACTTATGTAACTAAATTAGTTGATATAGATAGAGATTTAGTCATGATACCAAATGTTGCAATCCATATGAATAGAAAAATAAATGATGGATATGCCTATAATAAACAAGTGGATATGCTGCCTCTATTTGGTGGAAGTGAAAGTAAACCTGGTGACTTTAACAAATTAATAGCAAATAAATTAGGTGTAGAAGAAGAAAATATTTATGGATCAGATTTATATCTATATAACAGGATGGCACCGTCTATTTGGGGAGCTAATGAAGAATTTATTTCATCACCAAAATTAGATGATTTACAATGCGCATTTACATCATTAGAAGGATTTTTAAAAGGTTCAAATGAGCAATCAATAAATGTATTTGCATGTTTTGATAATGAAGAGGTAGGTTCAGGAACTAAACAAGGTGCAGAGTCTACATTCTTAGCTGATGTTTTACAACGTGTAAATACAGGACTTGGGAAAGAACAAGAAGATTATTATCGTGCGTTAGCTTCAAGTTTCATGTTAAGTGCAGATAATGCTCATGCTGTTCATCCAAATCATCCAGAAAAAACAGATGTTAATAACTGTGTGTATATGAATGAAGGTATAGTTGTGAAATCCCATGCAGGACAGAAATATACAAGTGATGCAGTCAGCATAGCGATATTTAAAGGTTTCTGTGAAAAAGCTAATGTACCTGTACAATTCTTTGCAAACCGCTCTGATGCGGCAGGTGGAAGTACATTAGGAAATATAGCTATGTCACAAGTATCAATGAACGGTGTAGATATAGGATTACCACAATTAGCAATGCACTCTTCATATGAAACAGCAGGAATAAAAGATACTTACTATATGGTAAAAGTTATGGAGGAATTTTTCAATAGTCATATCGAAGAAGTAAATTCATCTTCTCTAAAAATTGTAAAATAAAAGTTAATGCATAATATAAGAATTATATGTTAAAATGCATATAAGAGGAGCAAGTAGAATAAATTCTAATCCCGGAGGAATTTGTTTAAACGTTCCTCTTTTTTATTGAAAAATAAAAATTGGTATTTAAACTTAAAAAGTTTGAATTTATCACTTTAATTTTATACTTGAGTTTTGAGATAGAGTATTGTATCATGAGTTGATGAAATGATAAAATGTTTTAATTATAAAGAAAATGTGTAAAATAAAATAATAGAGTATTAATCATTAGGAGAGAAAAATATGAATGAAATAGAATTATTAGCACCCGTTGGCTCATTTGATGCATTAAAAGCTGCGGTTCAAAATGGTGCAAATGCTGTGTATCTAGGTGGGAAAGATTTCAGTGCCAGAGCATCAGCAAATAACTTTGATAGAGAAGAACTAATAGAAGCAGTTAAATATGCTCATATAAGAGATGTGAGGGTTTTTGTCACGACAAATACATTAATTAAGCAAGATGAAATAGAAGATTTCGTTGAATACGCAAAATTCTTATATGATATAGATGTAGATGCACTTATAATGCAAGATATAGGTGTTGCAATGCTTATACATGAACTACTTCCTGATTTTGAACTTCATGCAAGTACTCAAATGGTTGCCCATTCACTTGAAGATGTTCAATATTTGGAAAGTATTGGATTTAAGAGGGTTGTTCTTGCAAGAGAACTTACTGTAGATGAAATAAAATATATTTGTGATAATACAAATGTAGATATAGAGATATTTGTTCATGGAGCATTATGTGTATGTTATTCTGGTGGATGTTTAATGAGTAGTATGATTGGAAATCGTTCAGGAAACAGAGGAAGATGTGCACAACCTTGTAGACAAAAATACACAATGATAGATATATCTACAGGAGAGGAAATCCACAGCAATGGGGAGTATCTTTTAAGCACAAAAGATCTAAATACAATTGAAGATGTGGATAAAATAATAGAAACGGGAGTTTTATCTTTAAAAATAGAAGGTAGAATGAAAAAACCAGAGTATGTAGCGACAGTTATCAACAGTTACAGAAATGCTATTGACGAATATCAAGCTACTAAAAAGGTAAATATATCCACAGAAACGATGGAAGATTTATATACTATATTCAATAGAAAATTCACAAAAGGTCTTATATTAGGTGAAGTTGGTGAAGATGTTATGAACAGTAATGTGCCAAATAACCAAGGTCTTTATGTGGGAAAAGTTGTTGATTATAATAAAAAAGCAAAGAGATTAAAAATAAAATTAGAAGGTACTCTTAAAAAAGGTGATGGTATCAATCTTGGTGGAGGTACAATAGGAAGAATTATAAAAGGAAAAGAAATAGCACAAATTGGATATAAAGGTGAAACTATTGAACTTGATTTTATTGGAGAAGCTAGAAAAAATCAGCCAGTTTTCAAAACCTCAGATACTAATTTAATAGATAAAGCTCAAAAAACTTATACTCAAGATAAAGAATTTGCAAAGAGTCTAATAGATGCTGAAATAACAATTAAATTAGGTGAATATCCAGAGCTTAAATTAATAGATAAAAATAATAATTCAGTAACTGTTAAAGGCGACAAATTAGTAGAAAAAGCATTAAAGGTTGCTTTAGGTGAAGAAAAAATAGAAACTCAAATTAAAAAATTAGGTAATACACCTTATGAACTTGATGATTTAAAAATAAATTTAGATGAAGGTGTAAGTATGCCAATTAGTTTAATAAATCAAATGCGTAGAGAGGCTATTGAATTATTAGATGAGGCTAGAATACCTGTAAAAGATAGGGCATATAAAGATAGCAAAATTAAATATTCACCTAAAAAATATGCCAAAGATACAAATTCTAACTCAAAAATAAGAGTAAAAATAAATAATATAGAAGCTTTAAAATCAATAATAAACTTAGATATTGATATGATTTATTATGAAGATGTAGCTACTTTAGAACAAGCGATGGCAATGGCTGCTGCAAATAATAAAAAATTGATATATAGTGCGCCTAGAATAGTTAGAAATAGGGAATATAAAAGATTAGAAAAATCAAATGAATATTGTAAAGAAAATGTTCAAATTTCAGCTTTAGGACAAGTTAAATATTATAAAGAAAATAGTGAAAATGTATCTTTTGATGTGGATTATTATCTAAATCCATTCAATAGTGAAACAATAAATCACTACAAAAAAGAAGGTGCAACAACTGTATGTATTTCACAAGAATTAAACATACATGAAATAAAAGAAACAACAAAATACACAGATATGGAAATAGAAACTGTAGCTTATGGATATATTCCAATGATGCTTAGTGAATATTGCCCAATGGGTGTTGTAGCGAGAAGTTGTAAAAAAGATAAAAGATGTGCAACTTGTAAAGAAAGTAAATATGTACTTAGAGATTTTAAAGGCGAAGAATATAGAATTTCCCAAGATTTATTCTGTAGAAGTACTATATATAATTCAATTGCAAACTGTTTAATAAATAATTTAGACGAACTTTCAGATGCAGGTATAAACGTATTTAGATTAGATTTTACTCACGAAAGTCCAGAATTAATATCAAAAATAACAAAGGCATTTATAAATACAGTGAACAATGATTTTTATGTAGATATAGATGACCAAGAAATATTTGATAATATGGAAACGACTTTAGGACATCTTTATAAAGGTGTTGAATAGTAATTAAATGGGGAGAGTAAACTATGAAAAGATTACTAATTGTATTATTAATAGCCTTGATGTCTGTTGGATGTAGCAATAAAAATTCTCAACAATCTTCACAAACTACACCAGAAAGTAGCCAAACATCGGAGAAAAATTTAACTATAGAGGATGTTGAGGGATATTGGGAATGCAAATCAGATGAAGAAGGCATATTATTAAAATTAGGGTGGAAAAATGACATAGATTTATATTATAGTGATGGATCTAAAGAAAAAAATAGCTATAATATAATTGATTCTGATTCGAATAGTATAGAAATAGAGATGAGAGATGAAGATAAAACAACTAATATAATCATAAAATCTGATGATAATGGGGAAACAATTACATTAAAAAGAAACAAAAAAGAACATTATTTTATAAGAATACCAAAAGATAAATTTTATGTTAAATTAATTGAAGATTATGGCGGAGAATAGAAATAAAACCATGTGACGATTTTAAGTTGCATGGTTTTTATTAATATAAGCTAAAAAATCAGTTGAATTCCAATTTACTAACTATAAAATTTAATATAAATTAAAATAGTTATAATCCTAAGTTATAACTATTTTTTTGTCGATAAATGTAGAATATTGAAATATTATGTATTTTATAGTAATATATTCTTGATTAGTTAAAAAATAACAGGAAAGGAACTGACATGAATAAGAAGGGATTTATTAATAAGATTATAATTATGTTTTTACTAAGTATAGTTATATTAAATTCATATCCTAACGAATCATATGCACATGCCAATAATTTGACATTCAACAATCTGAATATCGAACAAGGTATAAGTCAATCTACAGCAGAGGCTATATTCCAAGATAGTAAGGGATATATATGGATTGGTACAAGTGATGGTTTAAATAGATATAATGGATATGAATATAAGATATATAACTATGAGGAAGGAAAAAATAGTATCAGTAACAATGGTATAACTGATATAACAGAAGATGAAAATGGTTATATATGGGTAGGAACTGTTCAAGGTATGAATAGAATTAATACCGAAACAGGAGAAATACAAAATTATACAAAGGAAAATGAAAAGATACCTGATGATAGTACCTCTGAAGTAATTAAAACACAAGAAAATAAAATTGTAGTCGCAACTTATTCAGGAATTTGTGTTTACAATGAAGAAAAATATGCTTTTGAGTCTGTTTTAAATACAGGAAATGGGCTAATGAGTGATATAGTTTATTCATTAGATGAGGATAAATACGGTAATATTTGGGTTGGAACTGATATGGGAGTTCATAAAATTTCTAAGGATTTTAAAATCTTAGAAACTTATGGTGGTCCAAAAGAAGAAAATTCAGTAGTACAAGATGCAGTTTATAATATGTATTGTGATGATAAATACGATACTGTTTGGATAGGTACTGCCGACTCAGGAGTATTTAAATTAAATACGAAGACAAAAGAAGTTAAACAATATAAAAACGATCCAAATGATGAATGGTCTCTGCCATCAAATCAAATTGGAGAAGTATTAAGAGATAAAAATGATAACTTATGGATAGGTACAGATGGTGGACTAGCTTATTATGATGAAGAAGAGGAACATTTCCATATATATAGAAATAAGATTTATGATAAAAATAGTCTAGTTTATGATAATATCAAATCTATGATTCAAGATAAAGAAGGAATCATATGGATTGGTACTTATTCCGGGGTAAGTATATTTGATACAGAAAGTAGTATTAAACATTACAAAGCAGGACCAGATGAGGATTATTTATTAAATGAAAATATGGTTCACGGAATATATGAAGATAGCGATGGCTATCTTTGGGTTGGATTAAAGTTAAAAGGTATAAGCATTATAGATAGGGAAAATCATAGTGCAACATCTATAAGTACAGAAAATAATGATATTATAAAATCAGATATGATAAATGATATAACAGGATATAAAGATTTTATATTTGTCGCTACTGATGGTGGGATTTTAAGGATTGATAAAAAAACTAGAAAAATGAAAAACTATTCAGTAGAAGATGGTTTAGTAAATGAAGCTGTTAAAGATATTATGGTAGATGATAAAGGATATCTATGGGCAGGAACAATAAATGGACTTAGTATAATAAATATTGAAACTGAAGAAATAATAGATATGACAAAGTACATAGGTACTGAAAAATATATAAAGCATATATATCAGGATAATGAAGGAAATTATTACTTAGGATTATTAAGAGATGAAGGTCTTTGTTATATAAATGTAAAACAGAAAAAAATTAAATATTTTTTGAATGATAAAAGTGATAAAAGTTCCATAAGTAGTAACCGCATTAGATACATCAATGGTGACAGTAAAGGTAATGTATGGATTGGTACAAGTTATGGTATAAATAAATTTGATAGAAAAACTGAAACTTTTGAAAGATATACAGCAGAAGATGGTATAGCAAATAATACTATTTATGGAGTATTAGTTGATAATGATGATAATATATGGATGAGTACCAATAAAGGTATTAGTAAATTGAATCCAGAGACAGGTAAAATAGAAAATTTAAGTGTTACAGATGGCCTTCAAAGTAATGAGTTTAATGGAAATGCATCATTTAAAAGTGATAGCGGAGAATTATTCTTTGGAGGTATAAATGGATTAAATACATTTTATCCTCAAGATATAAATAAAATGGATAGTGGTACAAAAGTTTTATTTGATGGATTTAATATAGATAATAAGGAATATAATGATATCGAAGGAATGAAGTTTAAAAGTAGTACTGACGATATAAATATTAAATTCTTTACACCAATATATTCAAGCAATAAAAATCTTATGTATGAATATAAGTTGATTGGGGCTAGTGGTGAAGTATTTACAACTAAAAATAATTATGTAACATTTAGTGAACTACCTCCAGGTAAGTATACTTTTGAAGTTAGAGTTATAGATACAGGTGGAAATAAAAGTGAGGCTAGTAGTGTTAGCTTTAAAATAAAACCACCGTTTTGGAGAAGTCCGATTGCGATATTAGCATACATAATAGCTGCGATATTATTTGTTTTAAAATATAAATATGAAGTTAAAAAACTAGATAGATTAGTTAAAGAAAGAACAAAAGATTTAGTGGAAGAGATGAAGAAAAATACTATTCTTCATAATAAAAATATAAAGCTAGAGAGAAATAAAAATAGTTACTTTGTAAACTTATCTCATGAATTAAGAACTCCTTTAAATGTAATGAGTAGTACAAATCAATTATTAAAGGGATTAAGTGGGAATTCAATAATTGATGGAGAAAAGTTAAACTATTATGTTGATATATCTCAAAGAAATTGTAATAGACTGCTGAATCTTATAAATAATATCCTAGATAGTAGTAAATTGCAAAATGATATGTATCAAATAACTTTAAAAGAAACAGATGTAGTTTATTTAGTTGAAGAAACTGCATTAACATTAAAAGATTATATATATTCAAAAGGAATAGATCTTATAATAGACCCTCAAATTGAGGAAAAAATGATTAAGTGTGACCCATATGAAATTGAAAGATGCATAATAAACTTAGTTGGAAATGCAGTTAAATTTACTCCAGAAGGTGGAAGTATAACAATTGATATTGAAGACCTTGATGACAAGGTTAAGATAAGTGTTACAGATACAGGATGTGGAATTGATGAGAAATTCCATAAAGTAATTTTTGATAGATTTAGTCAAATTGAAGATAGCGAGCCTGTGAAATCAGGAAGTGGCTTAGGATTAACTATCACAAATCAAATTATAAAATTACATAAAGGTAAAATTTATGTAGAAAGTGAACTTGGAAAAGGTAGTACATTTGTAATAATATTACCAGTAAATCCAGAGATTTAGATAAAACAAAAAGGGAGTTTAAGTAATTTTACTTAAGCTCTCTTTTTGTTTAGATTTTATATTTAGTCGACGTTTTTATTTGAAAATAATGTTGGAATTAAGAAAATACCAGCTAATCCGACTAATCCAAATATTATTCTGCTGAAAACAGAATAAGTACCTCCAAATATAAAGCCAACTACATCAGTTGCAAAAAGTGCTACACAACCCCAGTTAAGGGCACCAATTATAACTAAAACCAATGCTATTTTGTTCCACATATAAATTCACTCTCCTAAATGTAAATTATTACATCCTTATTATTTACCATTTTTTAAAAAAATATTTAAAATTAGTATAAATTTTCTAGAAGAGGAAATAAAGAAATCTTTACTCTAAAGAATCTTAAATATGTAGATTTTTTGATAGATGATAATTGTGTATTAAACATAGATATTAACCTTTTTATGAATAATTATAATTTAATTAAAAAAAAATAAAATATGAATTTATTTGATTAAATTACTGCATGCTAAATAAAATAAAAATATATATAAACTTTATTTAATAAGGCTGATAACGATGTATAACTTTATTAAATAAAATGCTTTACTTAAAATACCTTATATGTTATATTTGAAAAGTGAATGGGGTTAATTTACAGAAGCGTTTTTATAAATATAAGTTTATAATCATAGGAGGAAATTTGTAATGAAAAATATAAGCAGACTTGAACTAGAAAATATATACGGAAAAATAAGTCCATTTGAGTTTAAAAATAAATTAATAGAATTGGCAACTTTATCAAATAGAAAGAGTACACGTACTTTACTTGATGCAGGTCGTGGAAATCCAAACTGGATAGCATCAACTCCAAGAGAAGCATTTTTTACTTTTGGACAATTTGCAATAACAGAAAGTAGGTATACTTGGGATGATGGTGATTTGACTGGTATGCCTAAAAAAACAGGGATATACAAAAGGTTCTGCACCTATGTTGAGAATAATAAATTTATGCCAGGAATAGATACATTAAAAGCAATAATAGATTATGGTATAGAAGAATTGAATTTTGATAAAGATGAATTTCTGCATGAATTGACAGATGCAATTATAGGGGATAATTATCCATTTCCAGATAGAATGTTAATTCACATAGAAAAAATAGTAAAAGAATATTTAAAAAGAGAAATGAAATATGATGTGGAAAAAGGAGGAGAATTTAATGTGTTTGCAGTTGAAGGTGCAACTGCTGCAATGTGTTATATATTTGATTCATTAATAGCAAATAACCTTCTTTTAAAAGGAGATAAAATAGCTATTATGACACCAGTATTCACTCCATATTTAGAAATACCACATCTTCCAAGATATGAATTTGAAGTGGTTTATATAAATGCAGATGAAATCGATCAAAATGATGAACATACTTGGCAATGTAGCAGTAAAGAATTAGAAAAGCTAAGTGACCCAGATATAAAAGCATTATTTGTTGTAAATCCTAGCAACCCACCATCTATAGCTATATCACAAAAATCTATTTCAAAAATTGTAGATATAGTAAAAACTAAAAATAAAGATTTAATGATAATTTCTGATGATGTTTATGGAACTTTTATACATGGATTTAGATCTTTGATGGCTGATTTACCATACAATACGATAGGAGTATATTCTTATTCTAAATATTTTGGGGTTACAGGATGGAGGTTAGGAACTATAGCCCTTCATGAAAATAATGTTTTTGATAAATTAATAAAAGAGTTACCATATTCTATAAGAAAAAGAACTATGAGAAGATATGCAGACCTTAATCCAGTTCCGGAAAATGTTCCTTTTATAGATAGAATAGTTGCTGATAGTAGACAAGTTTCATTAAATCATACTGCAGGGCTTTCTACGCCACAACAGGTACAAATGGCATTTTTCTCTGCATTTACTCTTATAGATAAAGAAAATAATTATAAAGATAAAACTATAAATATTTGTAAGACTCGTAAAAAATTATTATTTGATTCACTTGATATAGGAATAAATGAAAATGAAAATGATGCATCTTACTATACACAAATAGATTTACTGAGATTATGTAAGAAACGCTATGGAGAAGGGTTTGTAGAATACTTAAAAGCAAATTATAAACCAGTTGATATTTTATTTGATTTAGCTCAAAAATCATCCATAGTTCTACTTGGAGGAGGTGGATTTGCAGGTCCTGAATGGTCTATTAGAATATCACTTGCAAATCTATATGATGAAGCTTATTCGGAAATAGGAGTTGTTTTAAAAAGAATTTTAGACTCTTATGCTGATGATTGGAAAAAGCTTCAGGGTTAAGCTTATACTAACTCTAGTAAAAGTTGATAACAGGTAAGAAGTAAATAATATATTTAAAATAGAAAAATACTATTAATAAAAGGAGTATTTAAAATAGATTTTATCTAAATTAAATACTCCTTTTTATATTATTTTATTTAATTAATTCTCTCGATATAATTACAATTAACATATATATGGTTTAAATACATTGTAAGTCTTTCATAAAGAGGATGAGTAGCATCTCCATACTCTGACTCCAAGTTTTCGCCTATTTCTTCAACTGTTTTTTTTCCATCTATTTGTAAAAAAATGAAGCTGCCATATTCATCAAGTTTAATTTTTTTATAAAGAGGAATTCTAAATTTTAATTTTCTAAAAAAATTTTGTATAGGATGATCTTGTTTTTCTAATATTGTTACAATCTTATCCTTAACCTCATAGTCTATACTATTTGAAATTTTAAATACTACATTTAACGAATCTTCATTATTCATTTTTATGATCCTTAACTTTTGAATTTATTATAGGAAGAGCAGTTAATACTACTAGTATAACTAATAATACAACAGCCATACCATTTCCTGCAGCAAATCCACTAGGACCATTTCCTCCAACTAAACCAGTTACTTGACAGATTACACCTATAAGCCCAAGTATAGAACCACCAGCAACAAGTCCTGAAGATAAACTTATACCATTACTAACTTTTACTTCTTTTTCTACTTCATTCTTAGTAGTTCTTTCGATAAATTCACGAACTAAAGCACCTACTAATATTATAGAAGTAGTTGAAATTGGTAAGTAGAATCCGATAGCAACTGTCATTATAGATAGATTTAAGAAGTGTAGTACTATTGCCATAAATACACCAACTATTATCATAACCCATGGAAGATTTCCTGACATTATACCAGATGTAAGTGTAGACATTAAGTTAGCTTGTGGTAAAGCAAATGGAGGATTATCTCCAGTTATTTGTAATTGTTCAGTTAATAAAACCATAACAGCAACAACAACTACAACACCAACTATAGCAGATATTGTAAAGTAACGTTGCATTTCATTTTTATTACCACCAACAACAAATGTTACCTTTTGTGATTGACAGTATCCTCCAGCTATTGCTATAGCAACAACTATGAATGAACCGAATAAAAGTAGAGATTTGTTGTCTGCTTGAGAAGTCCATCCCATAGAAACAAATACTACAGTAGTTATAACTAATGAAGCTATTGTCATACCTGATACAGGTAGGTTAGAAGTACCAATAGTTCCTGTTAATCTACCAGCTACTATAACGAATAATAGAGATAGTATAAATGATAAAATAGCTCCAACTATAGTCATTACTATGCTTTCAGATATTATAAATGAAGCAATAAGTCCTATAACAGTACCAGCTAGTAATATTATTAAGTAAGATGAAGAACCTTCACCATCTTCTGAAGATGATTTTGCATTAATAGTTTCTTTTACTGAAGCTATTATAGTAGGTATAAGTTTTACTGCACCTATTATACCACCACATAACATCATACCAGCACCTATATATTTAACATAAGAACCAGAAATATCACTAACAGCCATTTGATTTATTGCAAGTGAAGGATTATTCCATACCATAGCTCCATCATGTGCCATTTCAGCAAAATAAGCAAGTAAAGGAGTTATACCAAATGCTGATAATATTGAACCAGCAAACATAGTTAAAGAAACATCCATACCTACTATAAATCCAATTCCTAGTAAAAGTGGATTAACTTCTAAGTCAAATTTCCATTTGTAGAATGATTTTCCTGCAAAAGACATAACATTGTTTGTTAAGTTTAAGAATGAACTTGAAAGTGTGTTTAATACACCACCTATACCAAATCCTATTCCCATGAATTTCATTGAATCTCCGCCAGCATTTTCTGATGCTACAAGAGTTTCAGATATAGCCATAGCTTCAGGATACATAAGATGACCATGTTGGTCGATTATTAAATAGTTATAAACAAGTGAAGCTGCACCTATACCGAATAGAACTCCACCTATACCAACTGCTACACCTTCTAAGAAAGTAAATTCACTACCGATTAGTATAACAGAAGGTAGTACAAATATAAGACCACTAGCGACAGATTCACCACCACTAGCCATACCTTGAACTAAGTTTCTACCAAGGATTCCTTTGTGTTTTGCAAACATTGCAACAAATGCTGAACCTAAAATTGCACCTGGAATACCAGCGGCAACAGTAAGTCCTGCTTTCATTCCTGAATAAGCTGTAGAAGCTGCGAATACAGCAGCAAATATAATCCCTATAATTAATACAGCAATATTTCCTCCAAGTTTCGATTTATCTGTGATATATGGCACGTAGTCTTTTCCAGCAACTCCACCATATGCCTCTTTAGATAGTTTTTTATTCAAATGACATACCCCCTTCATTGTCGTTTAAATTAAATTTTATATTAATGTTGGTTCATGCTTTCTAAACAAGCAACTAAATAATCCCAAACATTTTTTATTGAAGAAATACTTACATGTTCGTTTGGAGTATGAACATCATAAGCATTAGGACCTATTGATATAGCTTCACAGCCATCCATTTTCTTAAGGAATAACCCACATTCAAGACCTGCATGTATAGTTAATATTTTAGGGTCATTACCTGTTAATTTTTTGTAAGTTTCTATACTTATTTCTTCTAGCTTAGAGTCAATAGCTCTTTCCCAAGAAGGATAATGGTCAGTTTCTTCATAATCAGCACCTAAAGACTCGGCAACTAATTTTACAGTGTTATTTATATAGTCTTTTCTAGTTTCTACAGAACTTCTTGTAGTTGCTTCAAATGTCATAACATTTTCTTTAGTTGTTACAACACCTAAATTTATAGAACTTTCTACTAAACCTGGCATATCTGCTGCCATAGTTTGGATTCCAGATGGTATTAAGTTTAAAAGTTGAATTACTTTATTTTTACATTCATCAGTTAGAACTTTTTCAAAAGAAGTTTCACTTAATTCAATTTTTACGTCTGGATCTGGAATTCTGTATTCATGTTTGAATATAGCTTCTATTTTAGCCAATTCAGATTTTAATTGATCTATATCTTTAGTATCAACAGCTATAACAGCATCGCATTCACGAGGGATAGCATTTGTTTTAAGACCACCATTTACATTTACTAAATCATAATCAATAGTTAATAAGTCTAATATTCTACCCATTAATTTATTAGAATTAGCATGGTTTTTGTCTATTTCCATTCCAGAGTGTCCACCTAAAAGACCTTTTAATTCTATTAAGAATCCTTGTTTTTCAGAAGATTTGAATTCAAGTGGTAAAGTTGTACAGTTTCTGTTACCACCAGCACAACCAACTAATATACATCCTTCTTCTTCAGAATCTAGATTTAACATATATTTTCCTGTTAAAACGCTAGTATCTAAATTCTTAGCGCCAGTCATACCAACTTCTTCATCAGTAGTTATAAGTATTTCTAATTCAGGATGTTTAATAGTATTTGATGCAAGAAGAGCCATGCCATAAGCAACCGCTATCCCATTGTCAGCTCCTAAAGTAGTTCCAGTTGCATATATCATGTCATCTACAACTCTTAATTGGATAGGATCTTTTAAGAAATCATGGTTTGAATCTTTATTTTTTTCACAAACCATATCCATATGTCCTTGTATTATTACTCCTGGACAATTTTCATAACCTTCAGTAGCTGGTTTTTTGATTATTACATTTAAGTGTTCATCTTGTATGTATTCTAGATTTAATTCTTTTGCAAAATTACATAAATAATCACTTATTGCTTTTTCATTACCAGAACCTCTAGGTATTTGAGAGATTTTTTCAAAATAATTTAAAACTGATTGTGGTTCTAAACCTTTTAGTATGTTTTCCATTTAAAATCAACCCCTTTTTTAAAATTATTTTTTATTAAGTATTAAATTATCTTTTAGATAAGTATAATAATATGTAAAAAAAAAGTAAAGTAAAAATTTTACAAAAAAAGTTAATTTATATTTGAAAATTAATTTAAAAAATTCAGAAAAATGAAATGAAAATATTAGGAAAATCATGAAAATAATATGTTAATTTATATGAGGTAAATGTATAATTAAATGTATCATAATATATAAACATCTGTTAGTTAGGCAGATGTATTTTAGTATGTAAAAATATTTTAAATATATTGGGAGGTTGTTTAATGGAAAATAAAAAATACAAAACTAAGGATTTGATAGGGCGATTTATTCCTTATTTTAAGCCTTATAAAAATGTGCTATTGTTGGACTTATTTTGTGCGTTTTTAACTACAGGCTGTGATTTGATATTACCTATGATATTAAGATTTCTTGCAAATAAAGGGACTGAGGACTTGTCATCAATTACAGTACAATTAATAGCTAGTTTAGCAGGAGTTTATTTAGTACTTAGAATAATAGATGCAATAGCAAATTACTATATGACTAGAATCGGTCATATAATGGGAGCTAGAATTGAGACAGATATGAGAAAAGATGCATTTGACCATATTCAAAAATTATCAGATTCATATTTCAATAACACAAAAGTAGGTCAAATAATGTCTAGAATAACTAATGACTTATTTGATGTTACTGAGTTTGCACATCACTGTCCAGAGGAATTTTTCATAGCAGGTGTAAAGATAGTTATTTCATTTATACTTTTATCTAGAATAAATTTAGCTTTAACAACGATAATATTTATCTTCATACCTTTAATGGTTATATTCAGTATGGATCAAAATAGAAAAATGAAGAGAGCATTTAAAAAACAAAGAGTTCAAATTGGAGAATTAAACTCAAGATTAGAAGATAGTTTATTAGGTGTTAGAGTTGTAAAAGCATTCGCAAATGAAGATATAGAAGCAGAAAAATTCACACAAGACAACAGAAAGTTCTTGGGAACTAAAAAAGAAACATATAAATACATGGCCGGATTTAAAATTATAACTTGTATATTCGACGGAATAATGTATTTAGTTTTATTAATTGCCGGTGGAATATTTATGATGAAAGGTCTTATCCAACCAGCAGATTTATTTGTATATACATTATATGTAACAACTCTACTTGCTACAGTTAAGAGAATTGTTGAGTTTGCAGAACAATTCCAAAGAGGTATGACAGGTATTGAGCGTTTTATAGAAATTATGGATTCAGATATAGACATATTTGATGATGAAGATGCAAAAGAGTTAAATGGTGTAAAAGGAAGTATCAAGTTTAAAGATGTTTCATTTGGATATAACGATACAGATAAAAAAGTTTTATCAGATATTAACTTATCTATAAAAGAAGGAGAAAAAGTCGCTTTAGTCGGTCCTTCAGGAGGAGGAAAAACTACAATATGCAACTTAATTCCACGTTTTTATGATACAACAGAAGGAAATATCTATTTAGATGATAAGGATATAAAGAAAATTACATTAAAGAGTTTAAGAAAAAATATAGGAATAGTTCAACAAGATGTTTATCTATTTGCGGGAACTGTTTATGATAATATTGCTTATGGAAATCCAAAGGCAACGAAAGAAGAAATTATAGAAGCTGCAAAACTTGCTGGGGCTCATGAATTTATTTCAGAATTAAAAGACGGATATGATACATATGTTGGCGAAAGAGGTGTAAAATTATCTGGCGGACAAAAACAAAGAATAAGTATTGCTAGGGTATTCTTAAAAAATCCAAAAATATTAATACTAGATGAAGCGACATCAGCCTTAGATAATGAAAGTGAATACTTAGTATCAAAATCATTAGAAAGACTTGCAAAAGGAAGAACAACTCTTACAATTGCCCATAGATTAACAACTATACAAAATGCAGATAGAATACTTGTATTAAATGAAAATGGAATTGTAGAAGAAGGAAATCACAAAGAATTATTAGAGAAAAAAGGTGTTTATTATCAACTATATATGATGGCAAATGAAATTGCATAAATAAAAACAAAATAGATTAAAATAAATATAAAAATTTTATCCATAATAAACTTAGATTAGGTATAATAGAAAGTGGTTTATTTTGTGCTTAATCTAAGTTAAAAAAATTCTCAAATAAGTATAAAATTGGGATTTTTATTAATAATACTAAATAATAACAAAATTGTGATGAAAATTACAATAATTAGGAGGAAGAATGAACGAAAAATCGCTTAGAGTTTTAGAGTTTAATAAAATAATAGATAAGTTAAAAACAAAGGCGTCATCTTCTTTAGGTCTTAAACATATAGAAAATTTAAAACCAAGTAATGATTTTGATGAAGTAAAAAACACATTACTTGAGACAAGTGAGGCACAAGCCATACTTATTAAAAGAGGTTTAGTAAGTATGGATGGAATACATGATATAGAAGACAAAGCAAAAAGAGCTCATGTGGGAGCGACATTAGACCCAGGAGCTTTACTAAAAATAGCTGACTGTCTAAGAGTAGCACGTAGCTTAAAAAGAAATTTAGAAGGTTCGGAAGAGGAAGATTTTAATTATCCAATAATCCAAGCTCTTACAAATGCTCTATATACATTTAGAGATATAGAAGATAGAATATACACTTCTATAGTAGGAGAATCTGAGATTTCTGATAATGCATCTACAACACTTAAAACAATAAGAAGAAGAATTGTTCAAAAGAACCAATCTATAAGATCAAAGCTAAATTCTATAATAAGTTCAACTACATATCAAAAATACTTACAAGATAACATAATATCTATGAGAGGTGATAGATTTGTTATACCAGTAAAAGCTGAATATAGATCAGTAGTTTCTGGGATAGTACATGACCAATCATCATCAGGTGCAACATTATTTATAGAGCCAATGAGTATAGTTGAGATGAACAATGAACTTAGAAAACTTAAACTTGATGAACAAGAAGAAATAGAAAGAATACTTTCTGAATTATCAGCTATGATAGGCGAAATATCTGGAGAATTAATTTCAAATCAAGAGATTTTAGGAAAATTAGACTTTGCATTTGCAAAAGGTAAATTATCTGTAGAGATGAGAGCAATCGAACCAGTTTTAAATGAAGAAAAATACTTCCATATTAAAAATGGTAGACATCCAATGATAGATAAAAGAGATGTTGTTCCAAATACAGTATATTTAGGAAAAGATTTCGACACACTTGTTATAACAGGTCCAAATACAGGTGGTAAAACTGTAACAATAAAAACAGTAGGATTATTCGCTTTAATGACACAAAGTGGACTTCATATTCCAGCTGATTTTGGAACAAGTATGTGTGTGTACGATAATGTATTTGCAGATATTGGAGATGAACAAAGTATTGAACAAAGTTTATCTACATTCTCTTCACATATGACAAATACAGTTTCTATATTAAATGAAGTAACAAGTGATTCATTAGTAATATTTGACGAACTTGGGGCAGGTACAGACCCTGTTGAAGGTGCTGCTCTTGCAATAGCAATATTAGAAGATGTAAATATGGCAGGAGCTAAATGTATAGCTACAACTCACTACAGTGAACTTAAAAACTATGCACTTACTAAAAAGGGTGTAGAAAATGCTGCAGTTGAATTTGATGTAGATACTTTAAGCCCAACCTATAGATTATTAATAGGCGTTCCAGGAAAATCTAATGCTTTTGAAATATCAAAAAAATTAGGCTTAAGTGAATATGTAATAAATAGAGCTAAAGAATTTATAAATACTGACAATATTGAATTAGAAGACGTATTACAAAATGTAGAGAAAAATAGATTAAAAGCAGAAGAAGATAGATTAGAAGCAGAAAAGTTAAAGAAAGAAATAGAAGATATCAAGGCAGAATATGAAGGCAGACTTGAAAGAGTTATGGCCCAAAGAGAAAAAATAATTAGTAAGGCAAAATCTGAAGCATTTAGTATAACTAGACAAGCTAAAGAACAATCAGAAAATATATTAAAAGAGCTTAGAAAATTAGAAACAGAAATGGCATCTAAACAAAAACAACAAAAAATCGAAGCTCTTAGAAAAGAATTATCTGACTCAATGGGTAATTTACAACCATCAGTTAAGAGTATGATAGTGCCAAAAGTATCTTCTAAAGAAATAAAAGATTTAAAACCAGGTGATGATGTAAAAGTAGTAACATTAAACCAAGATGGTACTGTAGTATCTGTAGATAAAAAGAAAAAAGAAGCTTTAGTACAAATCGGAATAATGAAAATGACATTACCATTTAAATCATTACAACAAATACAAAAAGATAAAAAATCAACAGTAACAAAGACAACTCGTAAGATAATTAGCGAGAAATCAGGAAAAGTAAAAGGTGAAGTTGATTTAAGAGGAATGAACTTAGAAGAAGCAATAATGGAAGTTGAAAAATATCTAGATGATGCCTGTGTTGCTGGCCTTGAAACAGTAACAATTATCCACGGTATAGGTACTGGAGTCCTTAAAAAAGGTCTACAAGACATATTAAAAAGAAATAAACACGTTAAGTCAAAACGTCCAGGAGAATATGGTGAAGGTGGAGCAGGTGTTACAATAGTAACTTTACGATAAGAAACACGCCTTATAAAATTATGAGATAAATAAAGGTGAAAATTATGATAATAGTATCAGCTTGCTTATTAGGTGAAAACTGCAAATATAGCGGTGGAAACAATAAATCAGAAAATGTAATAAAGTACTTAGAAGACAAAGAATATATCTTAGTTTGTCCTGAACAATTAGGAGGACTGTCTACACCAAGAAATCCATCTGAAATTATTACATATGGAAATAAAGATGGGAATGATGTATTAAGTGGATGTACAAAAGTTTTATCAAATAAAGGTATAGATGTAACAAAAAACTTTATAAAAGGTGCAGAAGAAACTTTAAAAATAGCAAAAGAACATAATATTAAGACAGCAATATTAAAGGCTGGGAGTCCTTCTTGTGGATATAAAAAGATTTATGATGGTAGTTTTTTAGGTAATAAAATTCAAGGAATGGGAGTAACAGCTGCCATTTTAAATAAAGAAAATATAGCATTATTAGATGAAGATGATATATAATTTATATCTTGAGTATATATAAGTTTGAAAAACTTGAAAAAAAGTAGAATTTGATTTAACATAGAGTAATAAATATGAACGTATTACAATAGGAGAGGAGAACATAATGCAAGATTTTAAAATAGCAATTGCTAACTGTCTTAAAGAAAAGATAGAAGATTTAACATTAGAAGAAATAGTAGCATTGATAGAAGTGCCACCAAATAAAGAGATGGGGGACTTTGCATTTCCATGCTTTAAATTAGCAAAAGTATTTAGAAAAGCGCCAAATATGATAGCTGCTGACTTAGCAGAAAATATAGAAGCTAAAGGTGCAATATCAAAAGTTATGCCACTTGGAGGGTATGTAAACTTTTTCGTAAATAAATCTCAATTAGCGGAAACAGTAATAAACGATGTTTTAACTAAAAAAGAAAAATATGGACATACTGACTTAGGACAAGATAAAGCTGTAGTAATAGACTTTTCATCTCCTAACATAGCAAAACCATTCCATATAGGACATATAAGAACGACTGTTATAGGTAATGCATTATATAAAATATATGATTCACAAGGTTACAACGTAGTTAGAGTAAATCACTTAGGAGACTATGGAACTCAATTTGGTAAATTAATAGTTGCTTTCAAACTTTGGGGAAGTAAAGAAGCTGTTGAAGCTAACCCAATACCAGAGCTATTAAAATTATATGTAAAATTCCATGAAGAAGCTGAACAAAAACCAGAAATGGAAGATGAAGCTAGAGCTTGGTTCACTAAATTAGAAAACGGAGACGAAGAAGCAAAAGCTTTATGGCAATGGTTTAGAGATGAAAGTTTAAAAGAATTCGCTAGAGTTTATGACTTACTAGATATCGAATTTGATTCATATGCAGGTGAATCATTCTATTCAGATAAAATGGGTGTAGTAATAGATCAATTAAAAGAAAAGGGATTATTAGTACAATCTCAAGGTACAAATGTTGTTGATTTAGAACAATACAACATGCCACCAGCTTTAATAACTAAAAATGATGGTTCAACTTTATATATGACTAGAGATTTAGCTGCAGCTATATACAGAAAAAATACTTATGATTTTGATAAATGTATATATGTTGTTGGTTCTCAACAATCTCTACATTTCCAACAATTATTTAAAGTATTAGAACTTATGGGATATGAATGGTCAAAAGATTTAATCCACGTTCCATTCGGTATGGTTGCATTAGAAGAAGGAACAATGTCTACAAGAAAAGGTAGAGTTGTATTCTTAGAAGATGTTTTAAAACAAGCTGTAGAAAAAACAAAAGAAATAGTACTATCTAAAAATCCAAATGCTAAAAATGTAGAACAAATAGCTAAACAAGTTGGTGTTGGAGCAGTAGTATTCCAAGAATTATCTAACAGTAGAATAAAAGATTATACATTCTCTTGGTCAAGAACTTTAAGTTTTGAAGGAGAAACTGGACCATATGTTCAATATACACATGCTAGATGTTGTGCAGTTTTAAGAAAAGCAGAGGAAGAAGTTACTGCAGATATAAACTATGATTTATTATCTGAAGGTGACGGAGCTGAAGTATTAAAAGTAATCGGTTCATTCAATAAAGCAATACTTGCAGCAATGAGAAAAAATGAGCCACACATAATAACTAGATTTGTTTTAGATTTAGCTCAAGCATTCAACAAATTCTACCATGACAATCCAATATTAGTAGATGATGTTGAGGTTAGAAAAGCTAGACTTGCACTAGTTGCTGCAACTAGACAAACTATAGAAAATGCTTTAGCATTATTAGGAATGCATGCACCAGAAAGAATGTAATTAATTATTAATTTGTAATAAATAAAATTTAAAAGGGGCTGTTGTACTATTACTGAGGAATAAAAATAGTACGGGAGCTCCTTTTTATAGCATATAGGAAGGTGGGAAGCTCTGACGGGCGGTTATTATATGAGAGATGATTTAATAAAAAACTGTTATATATCGTCATTTGATATAGAAGATAGTAGCTTGAAACATCTGATGATAATAGGAACAAAATGTCTTATAGATAATAAGTTACAGAGAAATGTATATGTTGATAATAATAGGCTTAAAGATGAACTAATTTACTTTAATTTTTATGAAAGTAAGCCGCAGTACAGTGATGTCTTAAATGTACTATTGCCCTTAATTTTATCAAATACAAATATACAAAAAAGTGAAGAAGAGGTATTAGCATTAATTCAAAAATATGTGAGATACTTAAAAAAAGAGCAATATCTATTCGACTATATTTTGGCTTCTGTATTATACAATAGTCTAATTCATAATTTGATAGATAATAAAGATATGGAGTATGAGGAAATTCTTCAATCGATTAAAGAGAAGGTAATTGGATTACAAATAGAATTAGATAAAACTAGCATGATAAAATTCCAAATGGCTAGAATAAAAGCTATACAAGTTATAGATAATTATATAGATTTAAAAATATGTGACTATGAGGAAAATGAAATAATAACAAATTTATTAAATGTAATTTATGATATTTATATGGAAGACAGAGAAGTTATAAATGATGGGCTTTTAAGTATAAAAAAATCTATACTATCTATTTTATCAGCAGATGCTAATTTAAATATAGACAATATAGATTTTATATCCTCAATGGCTATGTATATTACGAAATTGAGAAAATACTCAATAAATAAGTCTTCATATAATACAAGTTCAGATCCAAGAAGTTTGATTAATTTAAATAAAGGAGATACTATAGTAGATCCTATTTTAAATAAAATACAGGTTATATCTAAAGATTTTTGCGATAATGTATTGAGAATTTCTATTAAATCAAAATCTGGACAATATACATTTAGTTTTAAACGAGTTTAACAATTTTCATCTAAATAAGTAAGAAATTGATCTTCGCTAGTTTCTGTTAAAAAACAAAGTTCTTTTACTATACTGTTTCTCAGTTCGATGAAGTCTTTGTTTTTAGTTTTTTTACCAGTAAACTCTAGTGATTTTATGATTAATAATAAGTCTCTTTTTGATAAATCATTAATAGTAACTTGATCGATTAATTCCATAGCAAACTTCCTTTCTAAAGTAATTATATAATACTATATTACAACATTATTCGATTTAAAAATAGGGGAAAACGTGTAGAAATCAAAAAAAGAGGTGAAAAATTTGAAAATATTGCTGACAACTTTGAATTCTAAGTTTATTCATACAAATTTAGCAATCAGATACATAAAAGAAAGTATAAAAGATTTAATAGATGTAGATTTAAGAGAGTATACAATAAATAATCAATTAGACTACATTTTAAAAGATATATATTTAAAAGATTATGACGCTGTATTTTTCTCAACATATATTTGGAATGTATATGATATAGTGAAAATATGCGAAAATCTTAAAAAAGTAAAACCAAATCTTATAATAGGGTTAGGTGGTCCGGAAGTTTCTTATGATAGTGAAGAATCTATGGAAAAATACCAATTTGTCGACTATATACTTCGTGATGAAGGTGAAATGGTTATGAGAGACCTTGTTAAACATTTCAGAGGCGAAATGTCTATAGAAGATGTAGACGGAATTACTTATAGACAAGATGGAAAAATAATAAGAAATAAAACAAGAGAATTATTAAAGGATTTAGATTTAATTCCAAGTCCATATGAAAATCTAGATGTAAAAGAATATGAAAATAGAATAGTATATTATGAAACATCAAGAGGTTGTCCATTTAACTGTCAATACTGTTTATCTTCTGCTATAAAAGGGCTTAGATATTTCAGTATAGATAGAGTAAAAAGAGACCTTAAAAATTTAATTGATGCAAGAGTTTCACAAATTAAATTTATAGATAGAACATTTAATGCAAATAAAAAGTTTGCAAAAGAAATAATGGAATTCCTTATGGAAAATGACAACGGATATACAACTTATCACTTTGAAGTTACAGCACACTTACTAGACGATGATATGCTAGAATTTTTAAAAGATTGTAAAGAAGGATTATTCCAATTTGAAATAGGTGTTCAAACTACAAACCAAGAAGCATTAGATGCAGTCGGAAGAAGAGATGATTTTGAAAAATTATCTTATGTTGTAAAGACTATAGAGTCTTATCAAAATATACATCAACATTTAGATTTAATTGCAGGATTACCTTATGAAGGATATGACAGTTTTGAAAAGTCATTTAATGATGTATTTGGTTTACAAATAGAACAATTACAATTAGGGTTCCTAAAAATGATAAAAGGGACAGGAATGAGAGCTAGAGCAGAAGAATTTGAGTATGAATATAAAGACTATGCTCCATATGAGGTACTAAGCAACAAATTTATAAGTTATGATGAAATATTAAAATTAAAAGATATAGAAGATATATTAGAAAGATATTACAACTCTAATAACTTCTCATTATCAGTAAAATATATAATCGAAAACTATTATAGTGAAAGTGCATTCAAATTCTTTGAAGAATTTGCAACTTATTTTGATGAAATGGGATATTTCCATCTTGCGCAAGGTAAGAATCAGTTGTATAGTATATTACTAGACTTCTATAAAGAAAAAATAGGTGAAAACTATGATTTATTTATGGAAATATTAAAATATGACTATGTTTCTTTAGGAAAAATATCAAGTGTTCCTAATATATTTGCAAAAGTTGAGGTTGATAATCTAAAACCAAGAGTTCATGAGTTTTTACATGATAGAGAAAATCTAGAAAAATATCTACCTAAACATGTGGATACACCGACTAAATATATCTTAAAATATGTTCATTTTGAACCATTTAAATACGATATATTAAAATTAAAAGAAGATATTCATGCAGATATAAAAGAACAAGAAAGCATAATACTATTTGTATATGATGATATAAAAGTATTTGAAAAATCTAGAACATATAAAGTTGAATTAAAGGAACTTACTAAAGAAAAGAAATAATACAATTCATGAGGAGGAGCATTATGAAGTTTAGAATAGATAAATATTTACTATCTAAAACAGAAGAATTGGCATTTATAACAGTTAAAGAAGATGCAGAATTTAAATTAGAAGGTTATACACTACCTAAAGATGGACTGAATGTACCTATAAAAAATGAGGTATTAGTAAAAGGTATAAAAGAAAATACAGCACAAGAAGGTCTAAATTCAATGTCTATAGCTGATGCAATGATATACATAATAGGTATAGACCCACAATTTAGATATAATGATGAATATAAAAAATTCTTAAAAGCATTAGAAAAAAACGTAAAATTCGATGCTAAATCTTATATGGGATATATGTCTAGAAAATACTTCGAAATAGGCGAAGTAACAGATGCTCTTATATATGTAAAAGCTCTTATAACATTATATCCAGATGATATTCAAGGATTATATAACTATGCAATAGTATGTCAAGAATTAGCTACTCAATATCAAAAAGATTATGATGCAAAAGCTATGAATGATATGCTATTAGAAGCTGGAGAAAAACTTGAACAAGTAACTAATTTAGACCCTAACTTTGCACTTGCATATTATCATTTAGGATACCATTATTACAACCAAAATCAATATATAAAAGCAAAAGTAATATGGGAGGAAGCATTAAAATTAGGTCTTGATGAAGAATTTACAGCAGAAGTTCAAGATAACTTAGGAAAAATGTACTCTAAAGTTGAGTATGAAGAAGGATATACTTTAGTATTCCAAGGAAAATTTGAAGAAGGATTAGAAAAATTACTGCCATTAGAAGAGAAATACGGAGATTGGTGGAATTTATTATTCATGATAGGTTTAGCTTATAAAAATATGGGCGAAATGGATAAAGCTAAAGAATACTATGAAAAAATACTTAGAATGAAACCACAACAAGTAGATACATTGGTGGAATTAGCTTTATGTGAAGCTTCTTCATTAAATATGAATAGAGCAATAGAGCTTTTAGAAGCAGCAGCTAAATTAAAAGAAGACCCAGAAATACTTTGCAACTTAGGTATGGCTTACTTGAATGTCGGTAATTTCGATGATGCTAATTATTATATAGAAAGAGCATATGAGTTAAATCCAGAAGATGAGGTTACTATAGCTTGTAAGAGGGAATTAGCTAAATATGTATAGAAATTTACATGTGAAAAAATATTAAATAATAAAATATCCTATACATAATTAACGTGCATAGAGTTCTATTTAATTATGTATAGGAATAGATTATTTTAATTTGATTTTGATAATTTACGATTTAGTGTAGTTCTATCAATTCCAAGTCTATCAGCAGTTTTTGATTTGTTATAATTATTTTCTTTTAAGGCATTTTCTATGAGTATAATTTCTGCTTCTTTTAATGTTTTTTGATAAATAATATCTTTTTTATTTTTAGAAATTTCTTGCTTTAAAGATTCTTGTAAATAATCAATTTCATCAAATATAAAACTAATTTGGTTATAACATATTTTACCATATTGTACTATTGAGACCATTTTTTCTAAAATATTATTTAGTTCTCTGATATTGCCCTTCCAATCATAAGTTTTCATCTTTTCAATAATTTTATTTTCGATACCCAGTACATTGCAGTGTAGTTTTTTATTTAGATTTTTTATTGAAATTGCAACAATATCTTCTATATCATCTTTTCTGGCTCTTAGAGGAGGTAAGTATAAATTTAATATATTTAATCTATAATATAAATCCTCCCTAAAGTTCCCATTTTCAACTTCCTTATATAAATTTTTATTAGTAGCTGCAATTATTCTAACATCAATAGATATTACTTTATCATCGCCTAGTCTCATTATTTCTCTTTCTTGTATTACTCTCAATAGTCTAGATTGCATAGTATAATCCATATCTCCAATTTCATCAAGAAAAATAGTACCAGTATGTGCAAGTTCAAACATTCCTATTTTCCCACCTTTTTTGGCACCAGTAAAAGCACCTTCTACATAACCAAAAAGCTCGCTGTCTAATATACTGGATTGATAGGAAGAACAATTTATAGCGACAAAGGGATTATTTTTTCTTTTGCTATTATTATGTATGGCTTGGGCAAAGATTTCTTTTCCTGTACCACTTTCTCCTAAAATTAGTACAGTACTATCTGATTTTGAATAAATTGAAGCTAATTTCTTTTGTTCTTTTATTATTAAGCTATTACCTTTTATATCACTCATAGTATATTTAGCTTTAAGTCCTTTTTTATTCAATTGAGTTCTAATTTTCTTTTCATCTTCTTGTATTGTTTCTATCTTTTTCATTGTAATTATTGCACCAACTATATTATCATCAATAATTAAAGGAATTTGATTCATAAGAACCCTATTATTATTTATTTCTTTTATTAAAGAAAGTTTTGATTTTCCAGTTTTTATTATTTCATCTAGTTCAATATTTGAATCTAGATGCAAATAGTATTTACCGATTACGTCTTTTCTATTTATGTTGTATATATCTTCTATAATATAATTTAATTCTATTATATTTTTATTTTCATCAAATGCTATTATACCTTCTGTAGAAAAGCCTACTATATTTTGCATATATTCTTTACGTTTTTTTTCTTCGTATAATAAATCATATATTTGAAACGCATTTTCTAAACTATTTCTTAGACTAAATTCGCTTGATTCAACAAATTCATAGTTTATATTGTATTTATTTAGAAATTCTTCATCGTAATATTTTCTAGCACCTCCTATTATAACATCTACATTTTCCTTAATTGCACGGTTTATGCATAGATCAAAATCGTAAATGTTATTTACAATATAACTTTTTGTTTCTATTTGAAGTAAATCAGCAATTGGTTTAATTGTGTCTATAAAGGATTTACATTCAACGATCCCTAAAACTAAGTTTTTGTTAATATATTTACATAAGTTTTTTAATATATCTATTCCAGTTATACTTATTTCTATAACTTTAAAATCTAAATTTTCTTTTATTAATTGAGCTAAAAATCCACGTGTAATAATAATATCTTTACCAAGATCTTTAAAGTTATTTATATGATTTAAGAGTTTTGTCATATCCATGCGATATTTATTACCAATATACGCTATATCTATATCTATATCCATTTCATGTAATACTTTTTTGTACATTGTTATTAAGTTTTCATAAGTGCATAAAATTATTATATTATTCCAACGTTTCATAGTATCATATCCTTTCGTAATTTATATTGTAAAAACTTGTCAAAAATTAAAGTAAAGGAATATTATTAATATTCTTTCATTAAGAAAAAAATCCTTTATTAAAATGATTATATTAAAAAAATTTTTTAGAAAATAAAAAAGGGATATATAGTATTTTATTAATCGGTGTTATTTGCAGCATATATGATGTAAATAACACCGATTAATAAAAAATTATAAAAAAATTTTTATTAAATTTAACAAATAGGACTTCTATTATCATTGAAAGTTAGTAATATTTGTAAAAAAAATATAAAAATATAATTTTTGGCACAGAAAATGCTATTAATAAAATACAAAGGAGGTTCATTTATGAATAGTAAAGATATTTTAAATGATAAAAGAAACTTTATATTTATAGGAGAATCTGGTTGTGGTAAAACTGAATTGTCATTAAATTTAAGTAAAAGAATAGCATCAATGAAAAAAAATATGCATGAAGAAGTAAATCTATTTGATATGGATCAGACAAAAACTATTTTTAGAAGTAGAGATTTTAAATCATGTTTATCAAAATATAATATAAATATTTTTCATGGTGAAAGTTTTTTAGATATGCCAGTAATACCTAATGGAGTAATAGAAAAACTAAAAGATGAAAACTCTATAAATATTTTAGATATAGGTGGAAATATTATTGGAGTTAGAACTTTAGGGCAATTTGAACAAATTATAAATAAATCAAATAGCATAATATTTTTTATCATAAATCCGTATAGAAGCTTTTCTAATAATTCTGAAAATATACGAATAACATTAGAAAATTTAAAAGCTTCAGGAAGGATAAATAATATTGAAATTATTATTAATCCTAATTTAGGTAGAGATACAACAAAGAATATTGTCATAGAAGGTATAAATGTCACAAATAACTTTCTAAAAAAACTTGATTTAAAATCAAATATAGTAACTATTCCAAATTGGATAGATATAAATGATTTGAGTTTACCAGCATCAGAAATATTTAGAATAGAACCTTATATTAATTATCCTTAAAGGAGGTACTTGAATATTATGGCAAAGATTGAAGTATTAAAGGAGTATTGTAAGAGCTGTAAGTTATGTGTGCTTGCATGTCCTAAAGAAGTTTTAGAAATAGGCAAAAATACAAATTCAATGGGATACGATATTGTAATTATGAAAAAAGATAAAGAATGTGTTGCATGCAAAAGATGTGCTGTAGTTTGCCCAGAAGCTGCAATAGAGGTTTATAAATAGGAGGGATTTTGATGGAAAAAGTGTTTATTAAAGGAAATGAAGCAATAGCTGAGGCTGCTGTAAGAGCTGGATGTAGATTTTTTGCAGGGTATCCAATAACACCTCAAAATGAAATACCAGAATATTTATCAAGAAGATTGCCAGAGGTAGGAGGATGCTTTGTACAGGGTGAGAGTGAAGTTGCATCTATAAATATGGTATTTGGAGCTGCATCTACAGGTACAAGAGCTATGACATCCTCATCAGGACCAGGATTAAGTTTAAAATCAGAAGGGTTATCAGCTTTAGCAGGAGCACAGTTACCAGCAGTAGCAATAAATGTAATGCGTGGAGGTCCTGGTATTGGATCAATACAAGCTGCACAAATGGATTATTTACAAGCTACAAAAGCATCTGGGCATGGTGGATTTAGAATGATTGTATTTGCTCCATCTACAGTCCAAGAAGCAGTAGATTTAACAGTATTAGCATTTGATAAAGCTATGGAATATCAAGCTCCAATGCTAGTATCTGTTGATGGGTGTATAGGATCTATAATGGAACAAGTTACATTGCCAGAAATGAAGGATGCTAGTAAAAAGGATTTAAAGTTTATATCAAGTGATTTTATGAATCCAAAAAGAAAATTAGTAACTTCATGTATACCAGTAAATCCACAACAAGAATACCTTAATAAAAAATTAGCAGAAATGTACGAATTATGGAATGAAAAAGAAATAAAAGTTGAAGAATATATGATTGATGATGCTGAGTATGTATTTGTTGCTTATGGGACAAGTGCACGTGTTGCTAAAAGTGTTATAAAACAATTACGTGAAAAGGGAGAAAAAGTGGGCCTTATTAGACCTATAACATTATATCCTTTTTCATATGATTCATTGAAAAAGTTAGATTCTAATAAAGTTAAAAAGGTTATTTGCATTGAATTATCTATACCTGTTCAAGTTGTAGAAGATGTAAAAATTGGTATAGAAGGTAGAATTCCTATAGAAACATATGGCCGTTCAGCAGGAATAATTTTTACACCAGAAGAAGTAATAGAATTCTTTGAAAGTGTTAAATAATAGGGAAGGAGTGAATTAGATGGAAAAAGTATATGAAAGATCTCAAACATTAAAGAAAAATCCTACAGGGTATTGTCCTGGATGTTTTCATGGAGTAGCAATGAAAATTATTTGCGAAATAATTGATGAAATGAAAATGCAAGATAATACAACTACAGTTTTACCAATAGGCTGTTCTTCAATGGGGTGTTTTACAATAGATACAGATATGGTAATTGCTTTACATGGTAGAGCACCAGCGGTAGCAACTGGAATAAAGAGATGTTCTCCTGAAAGATTAGTATATGCTTACCAAGGAGACGGAGATTTAGCTGCAATAGGTTTTTCTGAAATAATGTATGCAGCTAATAGAGGTGAAAACTTTACTGTAATATTTGTAAATAATAGTATTTATGGAATGACTGGTGGACAAATGGCTCCAACTACTTTAGTAGGTCAAAAGGCAACTACATCCCAAAAAGGAAGAAATCCAGAAAATAAAGAAGGATATCCAATGCATATGAGCGAGTTAATTTCACGATTAAAAGCTCCTGTATATGTAGAGAGATGTGCTTTAAATTCTCCACAAAATATATTAAAAGCTAAAAAAGCTATTAGAAAAGGATTTGAAATACAACTTTCAGGCAAAGGTTTTTCGTTTATAGAATTATTATCTAATTGTCCTACAAACTGGGGAATGTCTCCTGAAGAAACATTAAAATGGATGGAAGAAAATACTATGAAAGAATTCCCAATAGGAGTATATAAGGATATATCTGAGGAGGTAAAATAATGGAAGAAAGAATGATTATAGCAGGATTTGGGGGCCAAGGAGTTTTGCTTACAGGTAAATTATTAGGATTTGCTGCATGTCATAGTAATAACTGTGCTACTTTTTTACCATCTTATGGCGGTCAACAAAGAGGAGGACCAGCTATGTGTACAGTTGTTTTGTCAGATCAAGAAATAAGTTCTCCTGTAATAGGCGTAGCTGACACATTAATGGCATTTAATCAAAATGCAATTGATGAATATCTTCCTAGATTAAAAACTAATGGAAAGTTATATATAAATAGTTCATTATGTAATACAGATATAGATAGAGATGATGTAGAAGTAGTAGCAGTACCTATAGATGATTTAGCTAAAGAAATGGGAAAACGTCAAGTAGCAAATATAATTATGTTAGGTGTTTATATATCTAAGACAGGAATATTCACTCAAGAAGAGATGAATTTAGCTATTGAAAAATTCCTTCATTCTAAACCTCAATTTATTGAATTAAATAAAGATGCTATAAAAAAAGGTATTGAAGTTTCTAAAAATATATAAAAGGTTTGGTGGAATATATGGTAAATGTACAAGATATTTATAATAGTAAAAAGGGGAGTGTTGATGAAGTTCTGTCAGTAATAGAAACGGGTGATATGATTGTTATTGCTGGAAGTGCAAATGAACCTTTTACATTATTATCGAATATACATAAGTTAAGAGATAAGGGAGTAACTAATTTAAGATTCTTATCTTGCCTAGGAGATGGCAAATATGAATATTTAGAAAATGATGATTATAAAGATTTTGCTTTTGTAGATTCTTTCTTCTATGGTTCTACATTGAGAGATGCCTTTAAAAGAGAAAGATGTAGCTTTATACCATCGAATTTACATGACTGTGCAAGGAGAAAAGGGGCTACAGGTCAACCAAATGTTTATTTAGGAAGTGCAACACCTATGGATAAACATGGTTATGTTAGAACGTCGTTATCAAATTTATATGATAAATATTACATGGAAACAGTAGATAAAATAATATTAGAAATAAATCCAAATCTTCCAGTTGTAGAAGGAGATACAGAAATACATATAAGCCAAGTAAGTAGGATTGTAGAAGTTAATACACCTATACCAGAAATGCCAATATTAGAAGTTTCGGAGGTAGAGCGTGCTATTGGAGAAAATATTGCATCTTTAATAAATGATGGAGATACTATCCAGTTAGGAATAGGAGGTATACCTACAGCTGTTGCATATGCTTTATCAGATAAAAAGGATTTAGGTATACATACAGAAATGATTCATAACGGCATTTTATACTTAATAGAAAAAGGTGTTGTAAATAATAGTAAAAAAACATTACACAAAGGAAAGACTGTAGGTGGTTTTGCGTTTGGTAGCAGGGAATTATATGATTTCTTAGACAGAAACCCAAGTATACTGATGCTTAGAGGTGATTATGTAAATGATCCTTATGTAATAGCTCAAAATGATAATATGGTATCTATAAATACAGCCTTACAGGTTGATTTAACTGGGCAAGTTGCATCAGAAACGATAGGTACTATGCAATATAGTGGCAGTGGAGGACAAAGTGATACTGCATACGGAGCAATCCACGCTAAAAACGGAAGATCGATAATAGCTTTAAAATCAACAACTAAAAAAGGTACTATTTCAACTATAAATGCATGCTTAGCACTAGGATCAGCAGTAACATTGTCAAGAAATGTAGTAGACTATATCGTTACAGAATATGGAATAGCTCCTATGAGAGGATGTAGTATAAAAGAAAGGGCAGAAAGTTTAATAAATATAGCTCATCCTAAATTTAGAGAACAACTTAGAGAGGAAGCTAAAAAATTAAATATACGATAGATACATATTTAATCCTAAAATATTTATAAATAAAAAAAGGAAGTGATTTTATGTTAAAAGAGCGTAAAGATATGGTTATAATAGGATTTATGATATTTGCTTCATTCTTTGGAGCTGGAAATTTAATCTTTCCGCCATATTTAGGAGTTCTTACAGGTAGTAGTTGGCTGATAGGATTTTTAGGATTCCTAATAGGAGATGTTGTATTATCAATACTTGCAATAGTTGGATCTTCAAAATTCCCAGAAGAACCTATAGGAATATTGACTAGAGGTGGAGAAAAGTTTGCTTTAGTAATGGGAAGTATACTTATGATATGTAGTTCGCCATTAATGGTAATACCTAGAACAGCAGCTACCTCATTTGAAATATCTATACTTCCAATATTCCCTAATGCTAATTCAATAATATTTTCAATAGTATTTTTTATAATTTCTTTAATTTTAACAATTAAACCATCAAAAGTTGTTGACTATGTAGGACAATTTTTAACGCCAGCACTATTATTAGCTTTAATTGTTTTAATTATAAAAGGTATAATATCTCCACTTGGTCCTGTAAGAGATAGTGCGCTTATAGATAATTTGTTTTTGACAGGTTTATCACAAGGATATCAAACATGTGATGCAATAGGAGGAACTTGTATAGCTATAGTTATTATGGCATCAATTAATGCAAAAGGGTATACTGATCAAAATCAAAAGATAAATTTAACCATAAAATCAGGAATAGTAGCTGGTATATGCTTAACTATAATATATGGAGGATTATGTTATGTAGGTACTACTGTATCAACACAATATGGAGCAGATATTGAACAAACTGCTTTAGTTGTATCAATAACAAATGCTTTATTAGGGGATGCAGGTAAAATATTAATGGGAATAATTGTATTATTAGCTTGTTTAACAACATCAATTGGGACTACAGCAGCAGTTTCTCACTATTTTGCCGCAATATCTAATAATAAAATAAAATATGAATATGTAGTAGTTGTTGTAAGTATATTTAGTGCTATAATATCTAACTTTGGTGTTAGTACTATATTAAAGGTTTCTTTGCCAGTGTTAAGTGTTATATACCCAGCACTTGTTGCACTTATAATATTAACATTATTCACTAACAAAATTAAAAATGATAATGTTTATAAATTAGCAGCATATATGGCAATTTTTATAGGAATATTAACACAATTTAATGTATCATTTGTAAACCAATTACCATTTGCAAGTTTAGGATTTAACTGGGTAATTCCAACTATAATTGCAGCCGTTATAGGTAATTTTATTAAAAGTAAAAATAATAATAAACAAGAGTTAAATACACCATAACATTAATTAATAAAAGTATTAAATTTAGATTAGGAGGAATATTTTTATGAGATATGCAAAAAGGGTAGATTTAATGAAAGCTTCAGAAATAAGAGAAATGATTAAATTAACTTTAAAACCAGGAATAATATCTTTTGCTGGAGGATTACCAGCTCCAGAAATGTTCCCAGTTGAACAAATGAAAAAAGTGGCATGTGAAGTTATGGATGAATCAGGAATGGTAGCCATGCAATATTCAGCTACAGAGGGATATGTTCCATTAAGAGAAAAAATTGTTGATAGAATGAAAAAATATAATGGAATAGATACTAAAGTAGATAATGTTGCTATAATAAGTGGATCACAACAAGGTATAGATTTTGCAGGACGTATATTTTTAGATGAAGGAGATATTGTTTTATTTGAAACACCTTCGTATATGGGGGCTTTTAATGCATTAAAATCATATATGCCTGAATTTATGGATGTACCTACAGATGATGAAGGGATGAAAATTGATGAACTTGAAAGAATAATAGAACAATATAAGGAAAGAATAAAACTTATTTATGTAATACCAGATTTTCAAAATCCAACAGGAAGAACCTGGAGTTTACAAAGAAGAAAAGACTTTATGAAAGTTATAAATAAGTATGAAATACCAGTAATAGAAGATAATCCATATGGAGATTTAAGATTTGAGGGACAACCTATAGATTCTTTAAAATCTTTAGATACAAAAGGCTTAGTTATTTATTTAGGATCTTTTTCAAAAATACTTGCTCCTGGATATAGAGTTGCATGGGTATGTGCTTCTGATGAGATTATATCTAAGTTCATTTTTGCAAAACAAGGAGCGGATTTACAGTCATCTACTTTAGCTCAAATGGAATTAAATAAATATATGGAAATGTATGATTTAGATGAGCATGTTGAAAAAATAAGAGAATTATATCATAAGAGAAGAAATTTAATGTTGGAAATGATGGAAAAAGAATTTCCTAAATGTGTTAAATTCACATATCCGAAAGGTGGATTATTTACCTGGGTAGAATTACCAGAGGATAAGAGCGCAAGAGAATTACTATATAAATGTGTAGATGAAAATGTTGCGTATGTATGTGGAGAGTCTTTCTATCCAAAGTGTGATAAAACAAATACTTTTAGAATGAATTTTTCAACTATGCCAGAAGATCTTATAGTAGAAGGCGTTAAACGTTTAGGTAAAGCTATGAGAGAATATTTAGAAGAATAAAATAGTTAATTGCTTGGTAGAAAAATAATCGTTTCATAGAAGTATACATTAAATAAATAATGTTTTTATAAATTTAGCAAAAGTACCTTTGAATTATTTTAAAGGTACTTTTAAATAATTTATTGATTTAAGGAGTTGTTTTATATGATATTTGAGCAGAAAAGATGGATAAGTTTATTTTCGGGAATTTTCATAGAAGTGTTAGCTGGTATTGCATATGCTTGGAGCGTATTTACATTACCTTTAAATGAAAAGTTTAATTGGTCAATGAGTCAATTATCTATTGCATATACGTTAATGTCAGTTACGATGATGATTTCAGCTATAATAATTGTACCAAAAGTTAGATCTAAGTTTGAAATAAGAAATTGTGTTTTTATAGGTTCTTTACTTTATGGAGGAGGAATCTTATTTAGTGGATTTGTAAGTAATATATATTTTTTTTATATATTATTTTCTATTATTGCAGGAATAGGAACATCTTTAATATATCCAGTCTTAATTTCGTATTCTTTAGAATTATTCCCTGAAAGAACTGGATTTGCAAGTGGATCATTAGCTGCAGGATTAGGCTTGGGTTCTGTTATATGGGCATTTGTTGCAAATAAATTGTTTATTATAACTGGCGATATTTCAAGTGTATTTGTAATTTTAGGAATATTGTATTTAGTAGGAATATGTATTTTATCAAGATTCATATATACTGTTCCAAAAAATTTTTATGAGTTTATAATGAATAAATATAGTGTAAATAATAATGATCAAGAAAATGATATAGAAGAAAATTTATATAATAAAAATAGAAGTGATATGGTAAAAGATCCTATATTTTATATTATGTATATAATTATAATCGCCGGGGCTACTTGTGGAACTATGATAATAACACAAGGATCACCAATCATGCAATTTAAATTTAATATGAATCCAGAAAAAGCAGCTTTAGTAGTGAGTGTTTTTTCTATAGCTAATACAATTGGGAGACCAGTTTGGGGATTTATCTCTGATAAAATAGGAAGAATAAAATCTTTTATAGTATTAAATTTTTTAATGGCTGTATCTATGACTATTTTATATACAGTAAATGTACAATATGTATTTATTATAGGTTTAATGATTTGTACTTTATGTTTTGGAGGAATTGCATCATTAGTGGCGCCTATAACTTCGGATTTATTTGGATCAAAATATTTAACTGAAAATTACGGATTAACTTTTACAGTATTTGGAGTTTCTAGTATGATTGGGGCACCAATTATAGCGTTTTTAAAAGAATATAGTGGTGGTTATTCAGGAGCATTTATTTTTGGATTAGTGTTATCGTTAGTGGGATTAGTATTATCAATAATATTAAATATTAGATCAAATAAAATGAAAAAAGCTAGAAAAGAAGCTATTTAATTATAATTTTGAAATTAAAATATATATAATTGAGGTTTAAAATAACTGTGGGAGTATCTTATATTTTGTGTAAGTTGACAATGGATAACTTAATTTATTTTTAGCATAAATTATGAGAACAACTATTAAAATAGCTATTTCATTAATACCTTCTAAATATAGAAAGCACACAACAGTATATTTATTAATAGATGATACTTTACAACAAAAATTTGGAGAAAAGCTAGAATTAGCTAAAATTTTAATACGTACTGTAATGCCTCAACTAAATAAATTTTAAGTCATAGTTTTATGTGATAGTTGGTATACAAAAAATTTTAAAACATATTATTCTGTTAGAATGTATTTGAGCATTGTGAAAATTAATGATATAAATACTAAATACAATAGAAACCCAAAACAAGAAAGTCTAAATTTATATGAAATTTATAATGCTAGATGGAATATTGAATTTTAGCAATTTGTTGAAAATACAAGAAATTAAAGAAAATCTATCTCACTTAAGCTATTTGTGTCCGTTTAAATATTTAGATGACTTAGCCAGTTAGATTTTCTTATAAAGTAGTGTTAATTTAATAAATACACAAAATTATTGACACTCCAAAAACTCAAAATTATACTAAAATCTTGTAATTTATTTAATCTATATTTATATTTTTTATGTAAATAATATTATTTAAAGTAATTTGTTTTCACCTATATACTTAGAATTATCACCATGAATACTAGTACTTTCCTGTATAAAATCCATAAATTTTTTCATAGTATTATTTATAACAGTATCCTTTTTTGTAACCATATATATATCCCAAGTAAAGGAATCATCTCTAAAAGGAACATAATTTATTTTGCAAGTAGGAGTATGTGAGAAATTTATACTAATACAACTCCTTCATTCCTCTTACTAAAATCTGTGACAAGAATCATCTCATCAGTCTGTATTATTATATTTGGATCGAATCCATTTTCTAAGCATTTTATAATAAAATTATGATGCATTTTAGATTGAGTGCCATTAATAATTATTTTTTCATTCTTTAAATCAGAAAAATCGATATATTCTCTATTAGCTAGAGGGTGTTTTTTATTAATTATGGCGTAAATTTTTTCATATTTAACTATTTGATAGTCGAATTTTTCCTTATCAAAATGTGCGATTGCAAATCCTAAGTTGACATCACCGTTTAGTACAGCCTCTTCACATTTAGTATCAGTGTATTCTTTTATATTTAAAATAATATCTGGATAAACCCTATTAAATTCATTTATTAAATCTAAAGAAAGGGCATTTATTACTCCAAAAGGAACACCTATATTTAAAAATTTCTTATTCTTTTGTTTAATTTCCTCGATACCTTCTGTGAGAATATCAAACTGGTAAACTATAGTAGAGGCTTTATTTTTCAAATATTCACCGTACTCAGTTAATTGATTACCACTAGATGTTCTATTAAAAAGAGGAACACCGATTTCTTTTTCTAAATTACTTATTGATTTACTTAAACCTTGTTGAGAATATATAAATTTTTTGATGCTTTAGAAAAGCTTCCATCTTCACATATTTGCAAGAAATATCTTAATGTTTTTATATCCATTTAGACCTCCAAATTTTGTGTCATATATAATATATTATACCAGATTACACATTTTTACAATTTTGCTTATCAAATATTTAATTTTGTATTATTATATAGGAGAAAATTATAATTTTAAGAGGAGAGTATATATGAATAATTGCTATGAATGTGGAGAAAAATTAATACTTAAAATAGATAATGAAGGGAATAAAGTACAATACTGTGAGAATTGCAAGGCATTTAGATATCCAATATTTAATACAGCTATAATCACAGCAGTTGTAAATAAATCTAAAAATAAAGTGCTTTTAATAAAGCAATACGGAAAAAATGACTATATATTAGTAGCAGGATATGTAAACAAGGGAGAGTCATCAGAGCAGACAATAGTCAGAGAGGTTAAAGAAGAGCTAAGATTAGACGTAATAGATTACGAATATATGAGAAGTGAGTATTTTGAAAAATCAAACACACTAATGATGAATTTTATATCTGTAGTTGAAGATGACGATTTATCAAATATATCTGATGAAGTTGATAAAGCTACTTGGTTTTCGTTTGAAGAGGCTAGACAAAATATAAAAAAAGGTAGCTTAGCAGAGAAGTTTTTAATAAAAATACTAGATAAATTAGAATCAAAATAAAATTAAATATTATTGTATATAAAATATATGAAATAAATTTATTGGATACAGTATTTTATATAGATATAAAACATAAGATTCAAAAACATTGTTAAAAAAAACATAAACATAAAATTTGTAAAAAAATAAAAATATGTAAATTAAAGTATAAATAATAATTATTATACGAGAAAATAATTTCCTAGAATAAATACAAAAATAAGTTGTAAGTTATACAACTATTATCTGTTTTTCAAGATATCATATCCTTGGTAAAATAATAGTGAAAATAACTTATGACTTAATTTTATATTTATAAATATTTATTTAGAGGGGAAATAGATTATGGCAAAAGAAGTAAACCTAGTAGAACAAATGCAAAGTATGACAATAGATCTTAACAGTAAAGTTTTAATAGAAAAAGCCGAAAGAGATGGCGTTGAAACAATGTACAAAAGAAAATTAGGATATAAAGTACAATGTGGATTTGGTTTACAAGGTGTATGTTGTAAAAACTGCGGTATGGGACCATGTAGAATAAGTGCAAAAACTCCAAGAGGACTTTGTGGAGCTGATGAACATACAATAGTTGCTAGAAACTATGCTAGAATGTGTGCTGGTGGTACAGCTGCCCATTCAGACCATGCCAGAGATATAACTCACACATTAGCATTAACATCAAAAGATGGTGGATATACAAAAAAAGAGCCAAAACAATTAATAGCATTAGCTAATTTATGGGGAATAGAAACAGAAGAAAGAGACATATATGATATAGCACATGAAGTTGCATATGAGGGTTTAATGGAATTTGGTAAACCATTTGGTGTATTAAGATTTTTAACAAATGCACCTCAAAAAAGACAAGAAATATGGGAAAAATATGGATATGAACCAAGAGCAATAGACAGAGAAATAGCAACAGTAATGCATTCAACTCATGTTGGGTGTGCAGCAGACTGTGAATCTATAATAGATATTGGTATTAGATGTTCTATGGCAGATGGCTGGCAAGGATCTATGATAGGTACTCAATTCTCTGATATAATGTTTGGTAGTCCAAAACCGGTTCGTACAGAAGCTAACTTAAATGTATTAGAAGAAAACAATGTAAATATAATTCTTCATGGTCATGAACCAACATTATCAGAAATGATAGTTTTAGCATCTGAATTACCAGAAATGCAAGAATTAGCTAAAGAAGTTGGTGCAGACGGTATAACATTATCAGGTATATGCTGTACTGGTAATGAATTAACAATGAGACATGGTATAAAAATAGCTGGTGACTTCCATCAACAAGAATTAGCAATAATCACTGGTGCTGTAGAAGCTATGATAGTTGACGTTCAATGTATATTCCCTGCATTAGCAGAAGTTGCTACTCATTATCATACTAAATTTATAACTACTTCACCAAAAGCTCAAATAACTGGTTCTACTTACATGGAATTCCATGAAGAAACTGCTATAGAAGATGCTAAAACAATGGTTAGAGAAGCTATATTAAACTTCAAAAACAGAGATAAATCAAAAGTTCTAATATCGGATTTAAAATCAGAAGGTGTTGTAGGATTTAGTGAAGCAGAAATAATAGGACAATTAAATAATGTTGTTAATACTCAAATAGATGAAATGAATACAGTAAAACCTTTAGTAGATGCTTTAGCATCTGGTGTAATAAGAGGGGTAGTAGGAGTTGTTGGATGTAACAATGCTAAAACTCCATCAAATTACAAACATTTAACAGTAATGAAAGAATTAATCAAAAATGACTACTTAGTAGTATGTACAGGATGTGCTCATGAATGGATGTCAGAAAAAGCTATAGCTATAGGTACTTATGTAGTAGTATCTGGTATAGATACATATTTAGGTGTAATGCCTCCAGTAGGTGGTTCATCTAGAGCAGTTAATTATTTATGTGGTGGATTAAAAGAAAAAGTAGGAGCTTGTTTCCATGTTTGTGAAGAACCACACGATTTAGCTAAAATGATAATGGAAGATATAGAAGCAAAAAGACCTAATTTTGAAGAAATATATTCTAAAAATGTAGCAACTAATAAATAAGGAAAAATTTAATGTTAAGAAATCTCTAAATAATTCCCTGTCTAGAGGTTTTAGATAAAATATATTAAAGAATAATAATTTCAAAAAAAACATATTCATATTCCACTTTGGAATCATTATTCTATATATTAAAGCAAATGACTAAAACTGTCTAACTAGTAATTTGCTTTTCTTTTATATATTAAATTAATATAATTAATAAAAAATAATCTTAATCTTGTTAAAAAAATGCAGAGCAGAAATAGGATAGAGCTTACATAAATCTTATATTCACCTATACAACTTAAAAAAAATGAGATATAATTAATTTATGTGATGGAAAAAATTGTATTTAAATCTACTTAAAAAATAAAATATTTATATAAAAAAATTTTATCCATAACATGTAAAAAATTTAAATTTATAATAGTAAAAAAAGAAATTAAAAAGTTTTAAAATAACAAAAATAGTAAAGTTATGATATTATACAAAAATCGTTAAAAAAATATTAAAAATTTAACCAAAAATGGAAAATTTAGTATATAATTTAGTTAGGAATGTATTCTTAAATAGAATATATTTTGCTGTTTAAAAATATATTTTTTTAATTAAGAGTATATTTACATAAATAATAGATAAAGACATTTTCTTATAACAGCATTTTAGGGGAAAATTAAATTTTTTAAAGGGGAATATGAATATGGAAAAGAAAAAAGTTGATGTTTTAGAACAAATGCAAAATATGACTATAGACCTTAACAGTAAAGCCTTAATAGAAAAAGCTGAAAAAGACGGCGTTGAAACAATGTACAAAAGAAAATTAGGATATAAAGTACAATGTGGATTCGGTCTACAAGGTGTTTGCTGTAGAAACTGTGGTATGGGACCATGTAGAATAAGTCCAAAAACTCCAAGAGGACTTTGTGGTGCTGACGAACATACAATAGTAGGTAGAAACTATGCTAGAATGTGTGCTGGTGGTACAGCTGCCCATTCAGACCATGCTAGAGATATAACTCATACATTAGGTTTAACAACTCCAGGAGGAGCATATCAAGTTGCAGAGCCAGAAAAATTAAAAGAATTCGCTCAATTCATGGGTGTAGATCCAGAAGGTAAAGATATATATGAATTAGCTCATGAAGTATCAGAAGTATGCTTAATGGAATTTGGTAAACCACACGGTGTATCTAAATTATTAGCAAGAGCTCCAAAAGTAAGACAAGATATATGGAAAGAATATGGTATAGAACCAAGAGCAATAGATAGAGAAATCGCAACAGTAATGCATTCAACTCATATAGGATGTTGTGCTGATATAGATGCTTTAGTACATATGGCATTTAGATGTTCTATGGCAGATGGTTGGGCAGGATCTATGATAGGTACAATGTTATCTGACATATTATTCGGAACTCCAAAACCAGTTCATACAGAAGCTAACTTAAATGTATTAGATGGAAACAATGTTAACATAATCCTTCACGGACACGAACCAACATTATCAGAAATGATAGTTTTAGCATCTGAATTACCAGAAATGCAAGACTTAGCTAAAGAAGTTGGAGCAGATGGTATAACATTATCAGGTATATGCTGTACTGGTAACGAATTAACAATGAGACATGGTATAAAAATAGCTGGTGATTTCCATCAACAAGAATTAGCAATAATCACTGGTGCTGTAGAAGCTATGATAGTTGACGTTCAATGTATATTCCCTGCATTAGCAGAAGTTGCTACTCATTATCATACTAAATTCATAACTACTTCACCAAAAGCTCAAATAACTGGTTCTACTTACATGGAATTCCATGAAGAAACTGCTTTAGAAGATGCTAAAACAATAGTTAGAGAAGCTATATTAAACTTCAAAAACAGAGATGCATCAAAAGTTATGGTTCCAGAATTAAAATCAGAAGCTATGGTTGGTTATGCTGAAGAAGCTATAGTTGGACAATTAAATAATGTTGTTAATACTCAAATAGACGATATGAACACATTAAAACCATTAATAGATGTTCTTGCATCTGGTGTAATAAGAGGGGTAGTAGGAGTTGTTGGATGTAACAACGCTAGAACACCATCTAACTACAACCATTTAACTATAATGAAAGAATTAATTAAAAATGACTACTTAGTTGTAACTACAGGATGTGGTGCTTCTGCAGCAGCTAAAAATGGTTTAATGTTAAAAGAAAATGCAGCTAAATATGCTGGTAAAGGTTTAGCAACAGTTTGTCAATTAGTTGATATACCACCAGTAATCCACCTAGGATCTTGTGTTGATAACTCTCGTATATTAAACATATGTTCATTAGTTGCTAATGCATTAGACATGGATATAGCTGATTTACCAGTTGCAGGTTGTGCTCCTGAATGGATGTCAGAAAAAGCTATAGCTATAGGTACTTATGTAGTTGGTTCTGGTATAGAAACATTCTTAGGTGTTATGCCTCCAGTTACAGGTTCTTCAAGAGCTGTTGAAATCTTATGCGGAAGCATAAAAGATAAAGTTGGAGCTTGCTTCCATGTTAATGAAGATGCAGAAGCATTAGCTCAAGACATAATGGCTTGTATAGAAGCTAAGAGACCTCACTTCGAAGAATTATATCAAGAAAAAGTTCTTAATAAGAGAGTATCTGGAGAATTAGCTTGCTTATACTAAGATTTATTGTTAAGTAGAAAAATATTAAATTTATAGAATAGAAAAAGGTAGTCTATTAGAGATAATAGGCTACCTATAAAATACACGTTAGACAGACATAAAAATAAATAGTTTCAAGACTATATGACAAAAGGTGGTAATAAAGAAATGAAAGTAGCAATAACAGGAAAAGGTGGAGTAGGCAAAACAACTTTTGCCTCAATGTTATCAAGAATGTTTGCTGATGAAGGTTATAGAGTTGTTGCTGTAGATGCCGATCCAGATGCAAACTTAGCTTTAGCGCTAGGTTTTCCAAAAGAAGTATATGATTCAATAGTACCAATTTCTGAAATGAAAAAATTAGTTTCTGATAGAACAGCAACAAGCGAAGGCACATTCAATAAAATGTTTAAACTGAATCCAAAAGTAGATGATATTCCAGAAAAATATTGTAAAACACATAATGGTGTAGGATTATTAACTTTAGGAACAGTTGACACAGGTGGTTCTGGATGTGTATGTCCTGAACATGTACTATTGAAAAGATTATGTTCTCATTTAATTTTACAAAGTAAAGATGTTGTTGTTATGGACATGGAAGCTGGTATCGAACATTTAGGTAGAGGTACTGCACAAGGTGTAGATGCTTTCATAGTGGTTGTTGAACCAGGTGAAAGAAGCCTTCAAACTTATAGAAAAGTTAAAAAACTAGGTAAAGATATCGGTGTGCAAAGGGTTTTCGTTGTTGGAAACAAAATGAGAGATGACGAAGATATCGAATTCATAAAAAGTAATCTAGAAGATGGAGAAGCTTTAGGATTTGTGCATTACAATCAAAGTGTAATAGATTCAGATAGAGCCAATCAATCTCCATATGATGTTAGTGAAGAAACTAGAAATGAAATAAGAGCTATAAAAAATAGATTACTAGAAATTGAAGCAGAAAATAAAAGAAATAAATAATTTTTATTTTTATTTAATTTAAAATTACTAAACATAGTAGTTAATTAACATTAAATTAATAAGAAAGCTATATAATTTAATTAGTATTCGAATTAATTGGTGTTATTAAAATATATATATATGTGGGAGGATGTTTGTTATGGGATTCAAATCAGATATTGAAATAGCTCAAGAGGCTAAACCTCAAGATATTAGAGA
>OFLK01000008.1_pt1 | contig 220180 bp, 192 predicted proteins | sample 1540851 | NCBI WGS metagenome assembly OFLK01 (sample SAMEA4413042, study PRJEB24355) | metagenome | biome: human; feature: gut; material: faeces | place: United Kingdom | collected 2010 | reverse complement strand
TAAGCTCCTGAGCGCTGATGGTACTTGGTGGGCAACCGCCTGGGAGAGTAAGACGTAGCCACGTAATCTTTTTTTATTTATAAAAAATAAACTTATGTTCGAGATTATTCAAAATGAGTTAAGAGTATTTAATACTATTCAAAATCACTTAGGACTATCCAAAATTATTCAATACTATTAAAAATTATTTAGGACTATTTAAAAGTATTCAATATTATTTAAAATGAATTGAGATTATTCAAAATCATTTAGGATTATTCAAAAGTATTCAATATTATTTAAAACGAGTTAAGGGTATTTAATATCATTTAAGACTATTCAAGAGTATCCAAAACTATTTAAAACTATTGCAAACCATTTAAAATCACTTATAAATGTAAAATTATGTAAAAAACAAGGGGAAAACGTTAATTTCAAAGGGGTCTGTAATAATGTACAAAAAAATGTACATTAAATATATTGTAATTTTATAGCAAATATTTATAATAGAAATTGCTATAATATGGATTAAAAATATTATAAATTTTAGATGAGATATAAAAATATATAAATTTTAGATTGGATATAAAAAATTGAGGGATTTTATATGCAAGGAGTAAGGGAAATATCATGAAGAGGGTAAGTAATAATATTAAATTTTATACTTTTATCGAGATTTTGAAGAGTTATTCTGATGAGAATGTATCGCTTTCGATTAAGGAGATTCAGCATCATATGAGAAAACGATTGGGTGTTGATGTTGATAGAAGGACGATTTATGCGTATATCAGGGATATGAAGGCTTTGGGAATCGATGTTAGTGATTATGATAAGAGCAAGGAGGGTTATTATATTAATTCGAATTGTTTTGAGGCTAGTGAGGTTAGGCTTTTGGCTGATGCTGTTTTGACTAGTAATTTTGTCACAAGGAGGAGAACGGAGGCAATTTTGGAGAAGTTGAGGACGTTTAACTCGATTTATCAAAATAAGGATTTTTTGAAGGATGTTTATATTGAGGATATTCCGAAGTCGACTAATGAGGATGTTTTTGTCAGTATGGCGAGGATTTCGGAGGCGATTAAGTTTTCTAGGAAGATTAGGTTCAATTATTGTGAGTATAATTATTTTAGGGAGCTTGAATGTAAGGCTGATGAGGATGGTAATCTGAGGGAATTTGTGAAGAGTCCGGTTTATATGGTTTTGAGAGACAAGAATTATTATTTGGTTTGTGAGGATGAGGATTCGGAGGTTTTTCAGTATTTTAGGATTGACATGATGCTAAATGTGTTTGTGATTGAGGATGAGAGGATCATGGATTTGAGTGAACTTGGGGATTGTAGGAGTGCGGATTGCAAAAATACAAGTGATTTTAGTCAGTTTACATCTAGAAATGTATCAGTCGATAATAATGTAAATATATTTCCGAGAAGAACGAATATTGTTATGGTAGAGTTTAAAAAGAATTTAATGGAATCTTTATTAGATGAATTCGGCGACTATATATACATAATGGAAAAGGATAATTATAGAAATAATAATCTTGGGGAAGATTTAATGAATAATTATAATAGTTTGAGGTGTGAGATTAAAAGGGGGCATCTTGAGGCTCAAATTTTGGAGAAGATTTTTGGGAAGTTGGATTATGAGAAGTATGTCTTGTCTGGGAAATATATAGAAAATAGTCTAATTAGGGAGAAATTACGTGGTTTTAGTAATGCTTTAAATATGATTATTTGTGATGATTATGACAAAAAAGTGGATGGGTTTAGTGAAATTGACAAGAACAAGAACAAGGACAAGTATAAGGACGAGAACAAGAACAAGGACGAGAACGAAAAATCTTATGTTGGGATTTTTGTCGAGAAGGAATGTGGATATTTGTCAAAGAATATTATGCAGTTCGGGGCAGGTATGAAGGTTATATGGCCGGATAATGTTAAAAATGAGGTTGTAAATCGCCTTAAAGGTATGTTAAGTCTTTATAAATAGGATAATAAATAGTAGAAAAATTGGATATTATGTAAGAATTATTAAGTTATTATATAGTAATTATTAAGTAAGTATGTAGTAATTATCAAGTTAGTATTAAGTAAGTATGTAGGAATTATTAAGTTAGTTAGTATGAAAAATAATATAAAACCAATTTTTTATATATATCTGCTTATAAAGTTACAAATGTTCCAAAATATGGTATAATTACTAAGAAAAACTAGATATGTAGAACCTATTAGGGAATAGTGACAAAGTTTAGTTTCATACATAATGGTGATATGTTGCCAATAGAAATTTGGAGGGAAATATGGGAGAGAGTGTAAATATTAAAGAATATTTGGACATGTTTAGGAGAAGAAAGTGGATTATTATTCTTGTGATGCTAGTTTGCTTGGGTTTTGGTGGATATAGGACTTATACGAATTATGTTTCTTATTTACCGACTTATAAGGCTACTGTTAAGATTAAAATTAATTCTATGAAGGAATATAATGAGGCTGTGGAAAAGAGCAAGTCAAAGAAGAGTAGCAAGAGAGATAGTGATGATAGCACTACTGGTATGACTGAGGAGCAGAGGGTTTTGAACAATATTAATAGTTCGTATTCGGCATCTGCTAGTATGACTAATCAAAATATAGCATCTTCTTATGTTAGTTTGGTTAGTTCTGAGAATGTTAGAAAGAATGTTGCGGCGCTTAGCAAGGTTCAATCTAGCCAAATCCTTTCTATTAGTGCTATTCAGGATGAGCAAACTCCAGAGTTTATAAATATGACTGTTATTGCGAAAACTGCTGATGGGGCGCATAATGCTGCGGCTGCTTTACCAGAGGCATATAATGAAGAGCTTAAGAGAGTAATTAATTTAGATTGTGTGGAATCTCCTTATCCAGCAGGGCCAGGAGTTTTACAAGGTAGAACAAAAGATCTAACTTTATTGAAATCATTTGCGGCAGGTTTAGTTATAGCTATATTCTTAGTGCTATTAGTTGAGGTTTTAGATACTAAAGTTAAAACTCCAGAGGATGTTGAAAAATACTGGGGTCTACCTTTAATTGGGACTATACCATTTGATGATGGAAAACAGCAAAAAGGAAGAAAGTAGGGGGATTTAGCTATGGCAAAAAGAGGTGCATATGATGAGGGAAATTTTGAGTTAAATGAGTCTTATAGGGAGATAAGAACTTATGTAACTATTAATAAAAATATAAAAACAATTTTGGTTACTAGTGCAGAGATGGATGAAGGAAAGACTACTATAATTTGTAATTTGGCGAAGTGTTTTTCTGAATTGGAGGGAGTGAGAGTCCTTCTTATCGACTGCGATTTTAGAAAAAGAGGAGTAAGTAGATATTTTGGTATTGAAAACAGCTTTGGTGTTTCTGATATAGTATTTGGGAATAATAAGAAAAGCGAATGTATCAAAAAAGTCGGGGATTTAGACATAATAACTTCTGGAGGAGTTCCTTCAAATACGTCAATTCTACTTAATTCACAATCGATGAAAGATTTAGTTTCAAAACTTAGAGAGGAATACGATTATGTATTTATAGATTCGCCACCGATATGCAGATTGAACGATGCTTGTATTATTACACAATATGTCGATGGGACTATTATCGTCAATGCGGCAAAGGCTATCGATTCAAAGGGTGCAAAGATAACTTTAGATAAGTTAAACAAAGTCGGTGCTAATATAATCGGAGTAGTTTTAAATAAATTCAAGGCAGAGAAATACAGCTATTACAGCAATTATTATGGATATTCTAATTATTATGGAGAACATAAGCATAAGCTGTTTGGCAGAAAGAAAAAGAGAAGAAGAAAAACAAGTTAAAAATTATCATAAAAAATTATCGTAAAAATAAGGAATTTATGATTTTTTGTAGAAATATATATATATTAAAATTTCTATATCTATAAAAGTTGTTAGTTATATTTATATAGCTAGCAACGTTTATATTTATATTAAAAATATACTTATGGAAAGAGATATTTATATCCAGTGGATGTAGCAAAGAACATAGTATATTGTTAAGTGAGTTAAAGTAAGAGAGATTTAGGTTTAAGTAAAATTTATAAGTAAGTAAAAAATGTAGTTATGTGGATGTAAATATGGAGGGGGGATATTTATGATATTGAAAATGGCAGAAAAGATTGACTGTGCCTTGATGGGGATAGACAAGTGTAAAGTCAGACAAGCAATATTACTCGCTATGGACTGTATTGTCTGTATACTTAGTTTTGCTATAACGATGTATTTATTGGATTTCAAAATTACTACATTTTCATTACTACCAATGTTTATCTATGCAGGGATAAACGTAGGATTTCTATTATATTTTAGATGTTATGATAGTCTTTGGAAATGTGGAGGAGAAAAAGAAGTATCAAACATCTTTTTGGCATGCTTTTGTGCAGCAGTAACATCGCTATTAGTGATGGCAGGATTAGATTACAATATGGAAGTTGTTTTTTATGTTGTAAATCTTCTTATGGTAATAGTTGGGATGACTTCTATTAGAGTTACATATAGGGCTATGAGAAGAGTAGTTATGCAAATGAAAATCAATCAAAATGCATCAAATTCATCAAGAGTGCTTATTGTTGGAGCTGGTGTGGCTGGAAATATGATAATGAGGGAATTATTTGAAAATCCAGAGCTTAAAAAACTTCCTGTCGCTGTTATTGATGATGACAGGGGAAAATTGGGAAAATACGTTTTTGGAGTACCTGTTCTTGGAACAACTAAGGATATTGATAAAATAGTAAAAGAAGAAAATATTGATGAAATTATAATATGTATAGCAAATATTGAACCAAAGAGAAAAAGAGAAATTATAGATATTTGTAAAAACACTAATACAAAATTAAAAACTATACCTGGAATATATGAAATTATAGATGGAAAAGTAAATGTGACAAAAATAAGAGATGTTCAAATTGAAGATCTTTTGGGTAGAGAAACCGTAAAAATGAATTTAAATGATATGGACAGCATCATCAACGACAAGGTCGTAATGGTTACAGGAGGCGGTGGGTCTATCGGTTCCGAATTATGTAGGCAAATCGCCAAATACAATCCTAGACAACTTATCATACTAGACATATATGAAAACAACGCTTATGAAATACAACAAGAATTAATCAGACATTACCACAAAAACTTAGACTTAAAAGTACTTATAGCGTCTGTGCGTGACGAACACAAGATGGACAAGATATTTGAACAATATAAACCTGAAATTGTATTCCACGCAGCAGCACACAAACACGTTCCGCTTATGGAAGACAGCCCTTGTGAGGCGATAAAAAACAATGTATTTGGGACACAAAATGTTGTCAATTTATCAGACAAATACAATGTCAAAAAATTTGTCTTGATATCAACAGACAAAGCGGTCAATCCGACTAATATAATGGGCGCGACTAAACGTTGTTGCGAGATGATTGTTCAAACAAAGAACAAAACAAGCAAGACAGAATTCGTCGCTGTGAGATTCGGCAACGTTTTGGGCAGCAATGGAAGTGTCGTTCCACTATTTAAAAAACAAATCGAAGAAGGCGGCCCAGTCACTGTAACACATGAGGAAGTTACAAGATTTTTTATGACAATACCAGAAGCAGTTTCGCTAGTGTTACAAGCCAGCGCAATGGCAAAAGGCGGGGAAATATTCGTCCTTGATATGGGCGAACCTGTCAAAATAATCGACTTGGCACGAAACTTAATCAAACTTAGCGGTTTTGAACCAAATGTCGATATAAAAATCGAGGTTACTGGACTTAGACCGGGCGAAAAATTATATGAAGAGGTCCTTATGGATGAAGAAGGGCTACAAAAGACTTCCAACAACCAAATCAGAATTGGACGACCTATCGAAATTGATGAGGCCGAGTTTAAGAAGGAGCTTAATATTTTGAAGAGGGTTGCTGATAATGATCAGGATGAGAAGGTGGACTTGATTATGAAGAGTATTGTGCCGACTTATGTTAGAAGGGAAGAGGTTGTTGTGTAGGCTTATTAGGGAGTATGCATGGCGCCAGATTATATAAAGGTTTTATAGGAGGAATTAAGTGTAAATGGATGATGGGAAGGTTGGAATATATCGATATTTTAAAAGAGTGATTGGATTTGTGATTTCCTTGATAGGGTTTATTGTACTAATACCAGTATTTTTAATATTGATTGTATGTATAAAATTGGATTCAAAAGGACCGATTTTATTCAAACAAAGAAGAATCGGTCTTCATAAAAAAGAGTTTAATATATTAAAATTTAGAACGATGAAGATAGATACACCAAAAGACACACCGACACATTTATTAGAAAATCCAGACATGTACATAACTAAGGTTGGAAAATTCCTTAGAAAAACAAGTTTGGACGAGTTGCCACAAATTATAAATATCATCAAAGGTGATATGTGTATTGTTGGGCCTCGTCCCGCACTTTGGAATCAATACGATTTGATTGAAGAACGCGACAAATATGGAGCAAACGACATAGTCCCAGGGCTTACAGGATGGGCACAAATCAATGGGAGAGATGAGTTGCCGATTGATGTTAAAGCAAAACTAGATGGAGAATATGTCGAAAGATGCAGTTTTGGTTTTGATGTGAAATGTTTCTTTTTAACATTTGTAAAAGTATTAAAAAGAGATGGAGTTGTTGAAGGAAAGAAAAAAGAGCAAATAGTTGCAAAACAGACTAATGAATAGGTGGGGAATTTATGAAAAAGGTGTTGATACTATCAAACCATTTCGCAACGATTTATAAATTTAGACGAGAATTGGTGGAGAAATTAGTAGAAAAGGGATATGAAGTAGTAGTATCGCTGCCAGAAGGCGACAACAAAGAGATAGAAGCACTAGGAGTTAGAATAATAGAAACTTATGTAGACAGAAAAAGTTTGAACCCAATCAAGGACATTAAACTTTTTCTGGACTATTTAAAAATAATCAAAAAAGAAAAACCAGACATAGTAATAGGCTACACAATCAAGCCTAACATTTATGGAGGGATGGCATCGAGAATTAGAAAAACGCCATTTATCGCCAATGTAACTGGGCTTGGGAGTGCTTATTACAAAGGTGGAATGTTGAAAAAAATCGTCAGCACACTTTATAAAGTTGGACTTAAAAAAGCGAAATCTGTGTTTTTCGAAAATGTGCAAAACGCCCAAGTTATGATAGACGACAAAACAATCACAAAAGAACAAGCAGTCGTTATGAATGGCGCCGGGGTAAATCTTGAAAGATTCAGCTTTAGCCCAATGCCAAAAGACGACATCACAAAGTTCTTATTTGTCGGAAGGGTTATGGAAGAAAAAGGCGTCAACGAACTATTTGATGCAATCAAAAAAATCAAATCAGAAGGAATCAAAGCAGAGTTTGGATTTCTAGGTTGGTTTGAAGAAGATTATAGCCAGATTATAAAAGATTTGGAAGCAAAAGATTATATAAAATACTACGGCTACCAAAAAGACGTCGTAAAATTTATGAGAGAAGCACACTGCATCGTCCTTCCATCATATCACGAAGGAATGGCAAATGTGTTGTTGGAAGGAGCATCAATCGGAAGGGCGCTTATTGCAAGTGATATCCATGGATGCAAAGAGTCGATTATAAATGGTGTCAGCGGATTTACTTGTAAGGTTAAAGATAGTGGTGATCTTTATGACAAGATTAAGAAGTTCGCGCTGATGAGCTATGATGATAAGGCGAAGATGGGACAGTGTGGCAGAAGGCATATGGAGGATGTTTTTGATAAGAGGAAGGTAGTTGAGATGACTGTTGAGGAGATTGAGAGATGAAAATATATAGAGTGTTACAAAAAATAGATATATAAAGGAGAAGATATGACAATAAATTATTGGTTAATATTTATTTATTTTGGATTTATAGCTTTTATGGCTTATGGGACAGATGGAATATATAGAATAGAAGGAGCTAATGAGTATAGATATAAATGGATTTGGGCAATATTAATGTTTTTACCATTAATAATTATAGCGGGTCAAAGGGATAAAAGTATAGCAGATACATATGCATATGTTAGTTTTTTTGAACAATACCCTAATAATCTATCAAAATTATTTACATGTATCGATAGTACAACTAAAGATAAGGGGTTTGTTGTATTTTCAATTTTAATAAAACAATTTTTAGGGAGTAATTATCATAACTATCTTATGGTAATAGCAGTTATATCTGGAGTGGCTACACTAATACCTTATAAAAAATATTCTTGTAATTATCTTATTAGTATATTTCTTTTTTTAGCCTCAACAGATTATATGTCATGGATGATGAATGGTATGAGGCAATATATGGTTGTATCATTAACTTTTTTATGCTCTGGGTTGATATTAAAAAAGAAATACGTACATTGTACTATTATAATTTTAATTTTGTCAACATGTCATTTATCCGCTTTAATTATGTTACCAACTATTCTATTAGTTCAAGGTGAGGCATGGAATAGCAAAACAGTATTATTTTTAGTTTCAATAATAATTTTTATTTTGGGTATAGGTACATTCACTAGTATACTAGATCATGTACTATCAGAAACTACTTATAATAATGTAGTGGCTCAATTTAGTAGTGATGATGGAACTAATATACTGAGAGTATTAGTATATTCAGTACCAACAATTATAGCATTTATATATAGAAAAAGAATCAAAGAAGTTACAAAACCTATAATAAATATATCTATAAATATGTCTATTTTATCAATGGGATTTTATATAGTTTCAATATTTACTAGTGGTATATATATTGGAAGAATACCTATATATTTTTCTTTATATAATTATATTTTATTGCCTTGGGAAATTGAGTTTCTTTTTGAAAAAGAGATTAAAAGATTGATATATTTTGTAATGATAGTTTCATATTTGATTTTTTTCTATGTTCAGATGTATATAACATGGCAATAAAGAAAGGTAGAAGTGTATTATGAAGTTTAGCATAATAATACCAGTATATAATATAGAACAATATTTAAGTAACTGTATAGAAAGTATATTAAAACAATCATTTAAGGAATATGAATTAATTTTAATTAATGATGGTTCTACAGATTCTTCTGGAGATATATGTGATAAATATGCTAAAAATAATAAATGTATAAAAGTTATACACCAAGCTAATGGTGGAGCGGCAGTAGCAAGAAATGCTGGAATAAAAGTTGCAAAAAATGACTATATATTTTTTATTGATAGTGATGATTTTATAGATAATAAAAATGCATTTAATATAATTCATGAAAGATTAAAACAAACTAAAGCAGAAGTTTTAAATTTTAATTTTAAGAAATATTATGATGTAAGGAAACAAGAGCGATACTTTAATATAGATGAAAATATGCCCCTTGAATATTTAGTTAATAAAAGAGAGTTTGAATTTTTATACAAAAATGATCTTTATATTGCAGCACCATGGAATAAAGTTATAAAAAGAGAAATGTTTAACAAGTATGACTTAAAATTTGTCGAGGGAATATATTCAGAGGATATAGAGTGGTGCGCAAGGTTAGCTATTTATGCACAAAGTTTTGACTTTATAAAGGAAGATTTTTATTGCTATAGACAAATACCTACATCAGTTTCAAAAAGTATATCAAATAAAAATTTAAAAGACTTAAAAGATAGTATAGTATTGTGTTACGAGAAGTCTAAAGAATTGAATACTAGTTTTAAAAAATTTTATTTAAATTATGTTTCGTATCAATATGCTACATTTTTTGTATGTCAAGCAAAAGTAAAATTGGATAAGAAAAATAAGCTATATATAGATCAAATGAAAAAATACTTATTTTTGCTAAGCTACGGAAAGCAAAAAAAGGTAAAGGTTTTATATATTTTAAGTAAAATTATTGGATATAAAAATCTATGTAGATTAATGAGAATTTTTTATGGAGTTAAATAAAGATGGGAGATAAAAATATGCCACAAATTACTATATTTACGCCTACATATAATCGAGCATATTCTCTTCATAAATGTTATGAAAGTATGAAAAGGCAGAAAAATAAAGATTTTATATGGCTCATTATAGATGATGGTTCCACAGATAATACAGAATTATTAGTAAAACAATGGAAACAAAACGATAATGGTTTTGAAATTAAATATATTTATAAAGAAAATGGTGGTATGCATACAGGATACAATACTGCCTATAAACATATAAATACTGAATTAGCAATGAATGTAGATTCTGATGACTACTTAACAGACACAGCTATAGATGATATTTTAGATTTTTGGAATAAAAATAAACGTTCTGATGTCGGTGGAATCTATGCATTAGATATATTTGATAATGGAAAAGTTATAGGTGAATCATTCCCAGATGATTTAAAAGAATTTAAAGGATGGGGATATAAATATATTTATTATAATATCAATGGAAAGAAAAAGATTCATAAAAATAGAGGGGATAAAAAATTTATAGGTGTTACAGAAATTATAAAAAGATATCCTGATATACCAGTATTTGAAGGAGAAAAATATTATAGTTTATATTACAAACAACATAGAATTGAAGCAGATTACTCAATTTTAATTTATAACAAACCAGTTTGTGTGGTTGAATATATGGAAGATGGAAGTTCTAACAATATGTTTAGTCAATATGTTAAAAATCCAAAAGGATTTTGTGATGAAAGAAAATTCGTTATAGATAATTCACCATCGTTATATTTGTGTTTAAATTCTTCTATACATTATGTTGCAGAGAGCAAAATAGCTAATAATAAGGATTATTTAAGTGAAGTAAAAAGGAAATTACCAGTTATACTATCAATACCTGCAGGAAAGTTATTGTATTGGTATATCAGAAAGAAGGTTAAATAATGAAAGTAGCATTGATAGTATTATATTTTGGAAAATTACCTAATTATTTTAGTTTGTTTTTGAAGTCTTGTGAAATAAATAAAGACTTCACATGGCTTATTTTTACAGATGACAAGACAGAATTTAATTATCCTGAAAATGTGAAGAAGATTGATATGAAATTTGAACAATGTCAAAATCTATTTCAACAAAAATTTGATTTTGATATTGCATTAAAAACACCTCAAAAATTATGTGATTATAAATGTGCTTATGGATATATACTTCAAGATTATATAAAAGATTATGAATTTTGGGGGCATTGTGATATAGATTTGATTTTTGGAAACTTAAGTAACTTTGTTACAAAAGAAGTTCTTCAAAATTATGACAAGCTATACACATTAGGTCATTTAACAATATACAGAAATGATGAATTAATAAATAAACAATTTATGAATAAGATTAATGGACAATCTCGTTATAAACAAGTTTTCACTGATGATAATGGATGTGGATTTGATGAATGGATTGGTGAAAATATAAATAATATTTTTTACAATACAGAATATAGATTTTTAGATACAGCAATCGGTGCTGACTTAGATCCATATAATACAAGTTTTGTATTGGCTTGGTATGACAAACAAAAACAAAAGTATATTAGGGATAGAGTCAAAAATAATGTATTTGAATGGAAAAACGGAAATTTATATAGATTTTATGAGAATGAAGATAAAAATAAAATAATAAAAGAGGAATTTCCATATGTTCATTTTCAGAAGAGAAATATGAATTTTGATAAAGAAATTTTAAATGTAGATGATTTCTTTGTTATACCTAATAAATTTATATCTGAAAATAAAGATGTTAAATCAATGTTAGATATAGCAAAAAAATCATCATTTATTAATTATCAATATTTCAAAGTTAAATATAAAAGTTTAAAAACTAGACTTAAAAATAAAAATTTTAATTTTAATAACGTATTTAAATAGTATGAAGTGTAATTTGATTAATGAAAGTATTTAATATAGAAAGGAGATAAATATGATACCAAAAGTGATTCATTATTTTTGGTTTGGTGGAGGGGAATTAAGTCCACTTATGAAAAGATGTATTGAAAGTTGGAAAAAATTTGCACCAGACTATGAAATTAAAGAATGGAACGAATCTAATTTTGATATTAACTATTGTTCATATACAAAAAAGGCATATGAAGAAAAAAAATATGCTTTTGTGGCAGATGTCGCAAGATTATATATTATATATGAATATGGTGGAATTTATATGGATGTTGATGTCGAATTATTAGCACCTATTGATGACTTAATGAAGTATGAACATGGTTGGATGGCATTTATAAATGAAAGATTTATAGCAACAGGATTAGGATTTGCAGCACCAGCAAAGTGTAATTTAATAAAAATTTTATTAGATAATTATAGGGGGAGGGAATTTAATCTTAAACGAGGTATATTTAATAAAGTTTGTACCCAAATTGAAACTGAAAAAATAATGGAAATATATGATGATTTTAAAAGGAATAATAAGTTTCAAATAATGCATGATGATTTTACATTTTTACCTTCATATGAAATTGGCAAATATTCAGTGCATTATGGAGCAGGAACTTGGTGTGATAGAGAAAACGATGGTGGAGAAAAGGAATTACCAAAATCTAAAGACACAAAATGGAAAAGAATTTTAAGAAATCCTAAAAATTTTGTAAATATAAATAAATATCTTGGAGAAAAAGCAGAATATATATATGAATTTTTAGTATATGATTTAGTTGAATTAGGTATGATTTACTATATAAAAAGGATTATAAAAAGATTGAAACAATGCAGTAAGAGTAAACATATTTTATAGAATGTAAAAGGATTAAATTATAAAATTTATAAAAAGATAATGGGGAATTTTAATGAAAAAAAATATATTGATAATAATGCCATCTATGTTTATAGGCGGGGCAGAAAGAAGTTTAATTGGATTACTTGAATCTATTGATTATAGCAAAAATAATGTTGATTTATTTCTATATAGACAAGAAGGAGAATTTTTAAAGTTTATCCCTAAAAAGGTCAATCTGCTATCACAAATAAATGAATATACCAATTTTGATAGGCCAATAAAAGATGTATTATTTAGTAAGAATTTTAAATTTGGTATTAAAAGATTAAAATCCAAGATTATTATAAAAAGAAGAGGAAATGAGAATGTATGGAGCTCATTACAATACATATATCATAATATGATACACTTATTGCCTAATTTTAATAAAGAGTATGATTTAGGAATAAACTTTTTAAATCCAGCTGAGATTTTGGTGGAAAAAGTAAAAGCAAAGAAAAAAATGGCATGGGTTCATACTGATTATACAAAATTAATACCAGATAAACATTTAGATTTATATACTTATTCAAATGTAGATTATATAGTAAATGTATCTAAGGATTGTGAAGATAAATTTTTAAATACATATCCTATGTTAAAGGGCAAGAGTTTAGTTATAGAAAATATCCTATCAAAAGAATTTATAATTGAACAATCAAATTATACAATACGAGATGATAATTTTAAATCCAATAGTGGAAAGATAAAATTGTTATCTATAGGAAGACTTACAGAACAAAAGAATTTTGATAATGTACCAAGTATATGTAAAAGTATTTTGGAAAGTGGTTTAAATATTGAATGGTATATTATAGGATATGGACCTGATGAGAATTATATAAAAGAAAAAATAAAGGAAGCTAAAGTGGAGAAACATGTAATTATACTTGGGAAAAAAGAAAATCCATATCCATATATAAAAGCATGTGATATATATATCCAACCATCAAGATATGAAGGAAAGGCAGTTGCAGTTAGAGAAGCTCAAATTTTAAATAAACCTGTTGTTATAACTAATTTTGAAACATCGAAAAGCCAATTAACAGATGGATTTGATGGAGTTATAGTACCTATGGATAATAAAGGTTGTGCAGAGGGAATATGTAATTTGATTAAAGATAAAAAACTTCAACAAAAACTTATTGAAAATACAAAGATAACAGATTATACGAATAAACAGGAATTAGAAAAAATTTATGCATTATTGGAGGGATAAGATGGCAGAACAAAATATACCAAAGATAATACATTTTTGTTGGTTTGGTGGAAAGGAAAAGCCATCCAAAGTTCAAAAATGTATAGAGAGTTGGCATAAATATTTAAGTGATTATGAATTTATGGAATGGAATGAAAGTAATTTTAATATAAATTCAAACGAATATGTTAAACAGGCTTATGAAGAAAAAAAGTTTGCCTATGTAAGTGATTATGCCAGAATTAAGGCTTTGTATCAATATGGTGGGATATATATGGATACAGATGTTATGGTTTATAAGTCTTTTAATGACTTGTTGGATAATAAGTGTATATTGGGATTTGAGGAAGAGAATTATATTGCTACAAGTTTTATGGCATGTGTTCCTAAACATGAGATTATAAAAGAATTTATTGATAAGTATGAGAATGTTAGTTTTTATAATGACGATAAAAGTTTGGACCTGACTACAAATGTTCAAAGATTGACACAAATTTTGGAGAATAGGGGTCTTGTTAGAGATAATAAACTCCAGAAAGTAGGAGATATAATTATATATCCACAGGAATATTTTTCTCCATATGATTATGGAAATTGTATAAGAAATAATACTGAAAATACTTATTGTGAACATTTATTTTTGGTTAGTTGGTTACCTCGGACTACGAAGGTGAAGAAGATTATTAAAAAAATAATTATACCGATAATAGGTGTAGATAATATGAATAGAATTAGACAAATAAATAAATGAGGTGATATAGTTGTTTCCCTTAATAAGTGTAATAATTCCTGTTTATAATGCAGAAAAGTATTTGGAGGAGTGTATAAAATCATTATTGGGTCAATCACTTTATAACTGTGAATTTATTTTTGTGAATGATGGATCTAATGACAATAGTGTAGATATAATTAGAAGTTATATAAAAAAAGATAAAAGAATAACTTTAATCAATCAAAAAAATCAAGGGGTTAGCCAAGCTAGAAATACAGGAATTGTAAGTGCAAAAGGAGAATATATTGGATTTGTTGATTCAGATGATTATGTTGATTTAGATATGTATAAAGAATTATATAAACAGATTCAAAATGAAGAGTGTGAAGTGATTATATCCAATTTTGAGGAAGAATTAAATGGAAATAAACATATTAGAAAATACAGCTTGAAAGAAAATAAAGTCTTAGATAAAAATTATATTGAAAATGAGATATTACCTTTTTTTGTAAGAGAAGACTCTTTAAATACAGTCTGCAATAAACTATATAAAAAATCTATAATTGATGAATATAATATAAGATTTCCAAAAGGATTACCACTTGGAGAAGATGGAATTTTTAATATGATATATTTCTCAAAATGTAATTCATGTAAGTATATTGATTATACAGGTTACCATTATAGAGAAGTACATGGCAGTGCAACAAGAAATTTACATAAACATGATTATTTTCAAAGGGAATTAGATGTATATAATTTTGATTTAGAAAAATTAATAGATATACCACAAAATATAAATATTAAAAGTTTAAAATCAATTAAATTAATAAACAATATAAAATCAAATATTTATATTTATTTTGATAAAAATCAAGATCAAAGTATTTTTTATAAATGTAAATATATAAAAAGGATAGTTAATAAAAAAGAGATAAAAGAAGCATTAGAAATATATTTATCTAATGTAAATATAACAGGACGATATGAAAAACTTTTTTTATTTTGCATGAAAAACAAATTAACAATTTTATTATATATATTATGTATATACAGTAAGATAAGAAATAAATAATGATGGGAGAGAAAAGTTTGAAAATACTAATGATGTTACATTCAGGATCTTTAAATAGGGGGTGTGAAGCTATTGTAAGATCTGGATATCAAATTATAAATAGTGAATTAGAAAATGCTGATTTTTATCTAAGTTCATTTAATGCAGAATCAGATAAAAATCTTAATTTTATAAAAAGAATAGATGATGCGTCGCCTTGTGAAGTAAAAAAATATTCATTAGATTGGTTTATAGGTGCTATAAAGGTAAAATTATTTAGTGATGAATCATTTTTTTATAGAAAGATAAATCAAAAAATATTAAAAAGTATAGATAATTGTGATGTGGTTTTATCTATAGGTGGTGATGCCTATTGTTATGGAGAACAGCCAGGATATTATGAAATAGATAAATATATAAAAGAAAAAAATAAAAAATTAGTATTATGGGGATGTTCTATAGGTAAAGAAGACTTATCAAAAGACAAGCTTGAAGATTTAAGAAAATTTGACTTAATATTAGCTAGAGAGAGTATAACGTATAGTAATTTAATTGATAGTGGATTAGAAAATGTAAAATTATGTGCTGATGGGGCTTTTAATTTAGATAAAACTGAACTACCTTTACCAAATGGATGGAAAGTTGGAAATACAATTGGAATAAATTATAGTCCATTAGTATATAAGAAAAATCAAAAGTCAAAAGAGGCAGTAGAATCATTAATAGATTACATATTAAAAAATACAGATATGACAATAGCACTTACTCCACATGTAACTGAAAAGGGTAATAATGATTATGAGATATTACAAGAATTTTATAATCGTTATAAAAATACAGAGAGAGTAATTTTATTGCCAGATAATTTAAATGCTTTAGAATATAAAGGATATATATCTAGAATGAGTTTTTTTATAGGAGCAAGAACACATGCAACAATAGCTGCTTATTCTAGTTGTGTTCCAACTATGGTTTTAGGATATAGTGTTAAATCGAGAGGAATAGCAACAGACATATTTGGAGATGAAAAATTAGTTCTTGGTATAGATGATATATCAGATTTTGATAAATTGAAGCATAATTTTGATACTATGCTTAATAAAGAAACTCAAATAAGAAGTCAATTAGAAGTATCAATTCCTAAAATAAAACAATTATCTTATAAAGCTGCAAAAGATTTATCTGAATTAATAAAGAAGTAAGGTGATTTCATGAAAAAGGATATTTTGTTTGTTATACCAAGTTTAGGAGTAGGTGGTGCAGAAAAAGCTTTGGTAAATTTACTAAATATAATGGATTATGATAAATATAATGTTGATTTATTTGTTTTTGATCATAATGGGGTATTTATGAAATTTGTACCAGAGCAAGTGAATGTATTAAGTTTACCACAAGATTATTTAGATTTTTCTATGTCATCAGGAAAATCTATAAAAACTCTCTTGAAGAAAAGAAAATTAAATATTTTAAAGGATAGAATATTATTTACAAATGTAAATTATTTAAAACGAAAAGAAAAACATATTGATCAATATAATTGGAGATATATGAAAGATTCATTTGGAATATTAGATAAAGAATATGATGTGGCAATTGGATATTTAGAAAAATCATCAATTTATTTTTGTGTAGATAATGTAAAATCAAAGAAAAAAATAGGGTTTATACATAATGATTATGATAAATTAGGCTTAAACGTAGATATAGATAATAATTATTTTAAATATTTAGATAGTATAGTAACAGTTTCAAAAGAATGTTTAGATGTATTGAAAAATAGATTTCCAAATGAAAGTTCAAAAATGAGTTTTATGTATAATATAGTGTCTCCTAAAGTTATAAACAATATGGCAAAAGAAACAGTTGAATTTAATAATGCTACTATAAACTTAGTATCAGTTGGAAGACTAAATTATCAAAAAGGATATGATTTGGCAATAGAGGTATGCAGAAAACTTATTGAAAAGGGATATGATATAAAATGGAATATTATCGGTGATGGAGAAGAAAGAGCAAACTTAGAACAACGAATAAAGAAAAATAATTTAGAAGATAGATTTATATTATTAGGAATAAAGGAAAATCCATATCCATATGTAAGAAATGCGGATATATATGTACAAACATCAAGATTTGAAGGAAAGTCAATAGCTATAGATGAAGCTAAAATATTGAATAAACCAATTCTTATAACGAATTTTTCTACGGCAAAAGACCAAATATCAAATGGTGAAGATGGTTTAATAGTAGATATGAATGTGGATTCTATAGTAAAAGGACTAGAGAAACTAATCAATGATACAGATTTAAGAAATAAATTAACAAAGAATCTTTCTAAAGAGCAACTGGGCACAGAAAATGAAATAAATAAATTATATAATCTATTTTAAATAGGAGTGCAAAAATGAAAAAGATATTATTTATTATGAGTAATTTAAATTGTGGTGGTGCAGAAAAAGCATTAGTATCCCTTTTAAAAACAATAGATTACTCTAAGTATGAAGTAGATTTATTACTGTTTAGACATGAGGGAATATTTTTAAAACAGGTCCCGAAAGAGGTGAATATTTTGCCTGAACCATTTGGATATAAGTATTATGATATGTCTTCAATTAAAGCGATAAAAGAACTTTTGAAACAAGGTAGAGCTGGGGATGCAATAAGAAAAATAAAAGCTATTTTTATTTATAAATCAGAAAAAGATACATATCGATGTGGACAAAGGGTATGGCCTTATGTTTCTAAAATGTTTGGAAAGTTGAATAAAAAATATGATGTTGCTATTGGATATTTAGAAAACAATCCTATTTATTATTGTGTTGATAATGTAGATGCAAATAAAAAAATAGGTTTTATTCATAATGATTACGATAAATTAGGATTAAATCCTATTGGGGATAGATTTTATTTTAATAAATTAGATAATATAGTAACTGTTTCTGAGGAGTGTGCAGAAGTTTTAAAAAATAGATTCCCAGAATATAGAGATAAAATAAGAGTAATGCATAATATAGTATCTCCAAGTGTAATTAATGAAATGGCTAAAGAAAAAATAGAGCTGAATAATGCTGAAATTAATTTAGCTACAGTTGGAAGATTAAATTATCAAAAGGGATATGATATGGCAATAGAATCATGTAAAAAGCTTGTTGAAAAAGGATATGATATTAAGTGGAACATACTTGGTGAAGGTGAGGAAAGAGCAAATTTAGAGAGTTTGATAAAGAAATATAAGTTACAAGATAGATTTATCCTTTTAGGAATAAAGGAAAATCCATATCCATATATACAAAATGCAGATATTTATGTACAAACATCAAGGTTCGAAGGAAAATCTATAGCTATAGATGAAGCTAAAATATTGAATAAACCTATTCTTGTTACTAATTTTACTACTGTAAGGGATCAAATATCAGATGGTGTAAACGGACTAATAGTAGATATGAACGTGGATAGTATAGTAGATGGATTAGAAACATTGATAAAAGACAGTAACTTAAGAAATAAATTGAAAAAAAATTTAGCAAATGAAGAATTGGGAACAGAAAATGAGATTGAAGTGTTTTATAGCTTATGCAATTAAAATAGAAAGGGTTTTATTATGATTATATTTGAATCAATTTTATTAGTAATATTATTATTGATATTTATTATAGATATAATTCCTATTTTTATTACTTGGTCAAATAGAATTCATATTGGAAGATGGACAAGTAGTGATTTATGGAATGAAAATATAACAAAAATAGGAGTCAAATGGTTAAATAACACTCCTAAAATGAAGGTTACAGATAACACAAGATTAATAATAGTAGATATATTAAAAAAGAATTATACGAAATCAGCGATACAAAGTTGGCAAGAGGCCTCTTTATTGATGGGACTATCAGAAGTTGAGGGAAATACTAAAGATAAAATTAAAAAAGAAATTAAAGTATATTTGGATAAAAATTTTGATAAAAATGGAATGTGGATAAATAAGCCTAAAGAAGTAGATAGTGCTATAGTTGCATATGCAGTGATGAATCTAGAATTTATAGATATAAATAAATATAAAGAGTCATTTGATTATATGTATAATTTAATCACTAATAATATAGGTGAAGAAGGAACTGTAAAATACAGAAGTTTTATGGATAAATACAGATATTTAGATACAATTGGATTTGTTTGTCCATTTTTAATTTCATACGGATATAAGTATAAAAAAAGAGAATGTATTGACTTAGCAATAAAACAAATTACTTCATATAACAAATATGGATTTGATGATAAAGTATTCCTTCCATATCATGCTTATAAAATAAATGATAAATCCCATTTAGGTTTAAATGGATGGGGGAGAGGATTAGGTTGGTATGCATTAGGGCTAATAGATTCGTATAATTTATTATCAGATGAAGATGAGTATAAAAGTCTTTTAAGAGATAATATTATAAAATTAGCAGAAATAATAGTTAAATATCAATGTGAGAATGGTAATTGGAATTGGACAATAACAAGAGAAGAAGCTAGAGCAGATTCATCAACTACAGCAATATTATGTTGGTTTTTACTAAATGCATCTAGTATTGAGTGTATTTCTGAAAAGTGTATAATGTCTTATAATAAAGGAATGCAATACCTTATGAAAGTTACAAGAAGAAATGGAATAGTAGATTTTTCACAAGGGGATACAAAAGATATTGGAGTATATTCACAATTATTTGATAAAATGCCTTTTACTCAAGGATTAGCTATTAGAAGTATAAATAAATATAAAAATATGAAATAGGGAGATTTAAATGGGAAGTAATTCAAGAACTGCAAATTCTATAAAAAATATATTATCAGGTTTTTTAGGACAATTTATAACAATTATACTAGGATTTATAAATAGAACAGTATTTATAAATTGTCTGGCAACTGAATATTTAGGAGTAAATGGCTTATTTACAAATATATTATCTATGCTATCTTTAGCAGAGTTAGGTATAGGAACAGCAATTATTTATGCTTTGTATAAGCCGCTAGCAGATAAGGATGAAAAACAGATTTCTAAATTGATGAATTTTTACTCTAAAGCTTATATATCAATAGGTATTGTTATTTTTATATTAGGTATAGCTCTTATGCCTTTTTTACATCTTATAGTAAGAAATGAACCTAATATAGTTGAAAGTATATATGTAATATATTTTATTTTTTTATTTAATACAGCAATTAGTTACTTTTTCTCTTATAAATCATCATTAATAATAGCAGATCAAAAAAATTATATAGTTTCATTAATTGGATATGGAGTTAATATATTTCAAACAATTTTTCAGATAATAGTGTTATATACTACAAAGAATTTTCTATTATATTTAATTGTACAATCTATATGTGTAGTTATTAATAATATATTAATTTCAGTAATAGCAGATAAAAAATATCCATTTATTAAAGAAAATAAAAAGTTAAAACTTAGTAAAAATGAGATAAAAGAGCTTATTTCAAATGTAAAGGCATTGGTAATAGTAAAAATAAGTGGAATACTAGTCAATAATACTGACAATATAATTATTTCTTATTTTTCAGGGCTTAAAACTGTAGGGCTAAGCTCAAATTATACCTTATTAATAAATATAATAAATACAGTATTAAATCAATTATTTAGTGGAATAACAGCCAGTGTAGGAAATTTAAATGCAAAGGAGGATGATAATGTAAAAAAGGATTTCTTTGATTTACTTAACTTTTGTAATTTTTGGTTATATGGATTTAGCTCAATATGTATAGTTTTACTAATTAATGATGTAATAAGGTTATGGATAGGAGATAAATTTATTTTACCAATGGAAATTCCGGTAATTTTAGCTGTGAATTTTTATATGGTAGGAATGCAAAGTGCTGTTTGGACATATAAAAATACAATGGGAATTTTTAAACAGGGACGATATATATTATTTTTTACAGCAGGTATTAATTTAGTTTTATCTATATATTTAGGTAATAAAATGGGCTTGTTTGGAATTTTATTAGCTACTGCAATTGCTAGATTAGTTACAAATACATGGATGGACCCTTATATTGTATATAAATATGGGCTGAATAGTAATCCTTTTGAGTATTTATTTAAGTATATAAAATATATAATAATACTTATTTTTACTGTAATTTTTACAGCATTTTTAACTAATATGATTCAGTATAATATATATGTTACATTTATAATAAGATTAATTATTTGTATTTTTGTACCGAATATAATATTTTTAATACTATTTTTTAGAAGTAAGGAGTTTAAATATTTATTTAAAAAATTAAGGGGTATAATTATTGGATTTATGTGAAAATATGGTTTAAAATAAGGAGGGAATATGAATAAATTAGCAAAGATAATTAGGAAATATTTATTTAAAATAGATGATAGACCGATGATAGAAATTCTAAAAGAAAATGGTTTAACTGTAGGAAAAGGCTTGAATTTACAGGATGGATATATCATAGACCCTAGTCATTGTTGGTTAATTAATATAGGAGATAATGTAACCATTGCACCTAGAGTACATATATTAGCACATGATGCTAGTACAAAAAGAGAGCTAGGATATACTATTATTGGAAGGGTTAATATTAAAAATAATGTTTTTATAGGAGCTAATACAACTATTTTGCCAAATGTTGAAATTGGGAATAATGTTATTATAGGGGCAAATAGCGTTGTGAGTAGATCTATACCAGATAATAGTGTGGCAGTTGGAAATCCAGCTAAGGTTATAAAGAGTTATGACATATATATGAAGGAGAAAAAACAACAGATGAAGAGTCGACCTAAATATGATAAAGAGTATTTAATTGGTAATATAACAAACCAGAAAAAGGAAGAAATGAAAGAAGAATTAAAAGAAGGAATTGGATTTATAGTATAAATGTATATTAGTATGAGAGTTATGATAAATATTAAAGTAAGAAAATTATATACCATTATTATGTTTAGTTAATAATGGTATATAATTTTTATTATGGACTTAAGTCTGTTGAGTATGTTCACATACTCAATAAAAAAACACACGTTATGCGGGTGAGGAAACGATAGTTATACTAAAAAATCACCTTTTGGGGGTATAATGTAGTTGTTCAGGCTACAAATATAATAAAGAAGGGGGATTTTATGGCAACTAAAACGAATAGCCTATCTCATACAAGATGGCTATGCAAATACCATATTATCTTCACACCTAAGTATAGACGAAAAATCATATATAATCAATATCGAGAAAGTATAGTACAAATAATTACACAATTATGTAACTATAAAGGTGTGGAAATAATAGAATGGAACTTGATACCCGACTATGTGCATATGTTGGTGAGTATACCGCCTAAAATAAGTGTATCCAGTTTCATGGGATATTTAAAAGGTAAAAGTGCACTAATGATATTCGATAGACATGCGAATTTAAAATATAAATTTGGGAATAGACATTTGGGGGCCGAAGGTTTTTACGTTAGTACTGTAGGCCTTAATGAAGCAACAATAAAAAAATATATACAAGATCAAGAAAAAGAAGATATATTAAAAGATAAATTAAGTGTCAAAGAGTACTTCTACCCTTTCAAAGGTTAGCTAGCATCAGTTAATCACTTTAGGGATTGCATAGTAACAAAGGGATGTAGCTTGAACAGAGTGAAAGCTAGCGTCATTTAGACGCGACAGCAAAAGAGGCTTATAGCCTCAGAAAAAATCACTAATTTTACGGGTGGTTATGATATTTTAGAAAAAATAATGTTTTTAATTGATAACGTAAGAAAAGATATATATTTATATATTAATAAAAAGGACAAGAGTTAGTTAGTATTCATTTATCAAGAATTAAATTATTTTTCTTCTTTTTTATAAATTTAGAGAAATATCATATGCTCAAGGAATTAAAGGTTTAAATAAAATTAAAAAAACTCAATTTATACTATTTTATTAAATAAATATTCTAAATATCTTTGGGTAATTAAGTAATTTACATAATAGATTTTTATATAGTGTGTTTTTAACTACTTAATTTATAAAACAATTGAATTAATTGAAATATGTTTTAGCTTTTTTATAAACTTTTTATTTATCATTATAGAAACAATGTATTAAGTATCTAATAAAAAATTAGGCTATAGAATATTGAAAATTAAAAAAATTCTAAATGCTAGATGGTGTAAGTTGAGTTTATATGTAAAATATGGTAAAATTATGGTGATTACTAAAAAAGAATGGGGGAATTTTGTTATGCAACAGGCAAAGGTAAGAAAATTTACAAGCAGATTACTTGTTGTTTTATTAACATTAGCAATGGCATTTGACTCTAATATAGCAATGGCATATGCAGCAAGTAATATTACATTACCTGACAATCAATATTTGGTTTCGCAGACAGATAACAACATAGCACCGGGTATTAAAGAAAGCCATATTGTAAGCAATGATAAAACAGGTAATCGACAAAATATGGATTATGTTTGTGAGGTAGATTTAAAAAATACCAAAACAACAAAAATCATCGCAGGGTATAATAATTATGATGGCAACAAATGGGGGATGCAAACAGTAGCAGATCAAGCAAAAGCCGCAGAAAAAACCACAGGATACAATGTTGTAGCTGCTATAAATGCAGATTTCTATAACATGAGTAATGGGCAACCTATGGGAGCACTTGTTATGAATGGTAAAGTGCATCATGAGACAAATGGTAATCCATATTTTGCAATATTAAAAGATGGAACAGCTGTCATTAGAACAGGAGATATTTCTTTAGATGATGTACAAGAGGCAATAGGTGGAAATGTTATACTTGTAGAAGATGGAAAAGCAAGAGACTTTTCTAATAGTGGATTATATGGGGAAAGTGTAAATCCGAGAACCGTTATAGGAATTAAAGAAGATGGGAATGTAGTAACTCTTGTGAATGATGGACGTAATGCTCCTATTTCATATGGACGTACATATCAAGAAATAGCAGATATGATGGAAAAATTAGGATGCAAAATAGCTCTTAATTTGGATGGTGGAGGATCTGCTACATATTGTTCTAAGCCTGAGGGAAGTAATCAAATTACTTGTCGTAATAATCCATCTGATGGTGGAGAAAGAACAGTTAGTAGTTCACTTCTAATAGTTTCTACAGCGAAAGCAACTGGAGAATTCGATCATGCTTCAATTAAACCAAATAACTTAGTTTATACACCTAATTCTGAAGTGAAATTTACTGCTAAGGGTGTTGATTCAGCAGGTGGACAAGCAGCACTTCCAAGTAATGTTAGTTGGTCATTAGAAGATAGTAAATATGGTGAAATAAATTCAAATGGTATATTTACTTCAAATGGAACAACAGGCGAAGTTAAAGTTAACTTGATGAGGGATGGTAAAGTAGTAGGAAGTACTTCTATTTTAATTGAAATACCCGATAGTATTACATTTAAAAATGATGAAGTAAGTTTGGGATTTAATAAAAGTAGTAATTTAGATATTATTGTAAAATATAAAGGAAGAGATGTAATCTATAAAGATGGTGATTTTAAATGGACTTTAAGTGATAAATCAATGGGTACATTTAATGGGAATATGTTTACATCGTCAGATTCAGCAACAGTAAATGGAGATGCAACTGCAACTTGTATATATAATGAAAAAGTTTCAGGAACAGTTCATTTAATAATAGGTAGATTACCATCAGTTATTTTAGACTTTGAAGATAAAGTAGATGATACAGGAAAAACTATACCTGCAGAAAAGTATTATTCTATAGCTAAAGAAGCTCCAGATGGAAAATCTTTATTATATACTATGGGATATGGCAGATCAGGAAAAAGAGATGCAAAAATAGTTGATTTAGATAGTGGAGAGCCTGTACGTTTTGGAACCCATGCTTTAAGAATTGATTATGATTTTACACAAGCTACTGGAACAGAAGGTGCTTGCATAGGATTTTCAGAAGATGGTAAAGAAATAGAGGGAAATCCTACAGGTGTAGGAATGTGGGTATATGCTCCAGAAGGAACTCCAAATTTTTGGCTTAGAATACGTGTTAAAAATGGAAGTGGAGGAGTTTCAAATCTTGACTTTACTCCTGCTGGGAAAAATGGAGGTATAAATTGGAATGGATGGAAATATGTTGAGGCATCCTTAGAGGGACAACAAGGTCCATTTAAATTAATGGCAGGAGAAACAATTAGAGTTATGTATGTTCCACCAAGTAGTGGATATTATACTAAAGGTGCTACTAATGAAGATGGAACATCTGAATTAGTAGAAGTTCCAAAATCTGAATGTAAAGGTTCAATTTATGTAGATAATTTACAATTTGTATATGGAGCAAATGTTGATGATATAGATAATCCAATAGTAGATAGTATTACAGCAAATGATCAAGAAATTTCAGATAAAATGGTTATAAATACAAATACTGTTACTTTTAAATCTCTATTTAGCGATGTTCAAAATAAATATACAAGTGGAATAGATTATGACACAGTTCGTATGTATATAGATGGAGTAAATGTATCTACATCTAATAAAAATTGTGTATTAGTTCCAGGTGATAATGCTATAAATTTATATGATGCTAAATTAGCAAATGGACCACATAGTATAAAAATATCACTTAGAGATAAATTTGGTAATGAAACCACAGAAACTAGATACTTTATTGTTAAGGGTGAAGAAAATTATACATCAGTAAATCTTGCACCTACAACAGATAAAAATCCAGTACTTAATAAAAATTTTGAGTTAGCTTTGACAACAAATAATATAGAAGATGTAAATTCTGTAAAGACAAATGTAAAAATAAATAAAAAATTCTCTGATTTTGAAGTTAAATTTAATGATGGTTATGAAGGTACTTCTTCTTACGATTCAAAATCAGGTACTATAAGTATAAATGCAACTAGAAAAGAATCTGCAACAAGTACAGGTAAAGGTTCAGTAGCAACTATTACATTTAAGATTCCAAAAGAATTAACTAAGGGAACTAAATTTACTTATTGTGCAGAAAGCGGAGAAATAACTTATAATAGTGAAAAAGAAGATGGATTTACAAGTTCATTTGCGACATTACAAAATAGTTTGAATGTTGACGCACCTTTAGTTGTTAAACCAGAAACTATGATTGTAGGTTCAACAGGTAAAATTTATGTATATGATGTGGATGGAAATCCAGTAGAAGGTAGTAAAGTTTTAACATCAGATGGAACTTCTTTAGGAACTACAAATAGTGAAGGATATATAGAAACTGATGCTCTATGTAAATCTGCATCAAAATATACTATATATGCTCAAAAAGGTGAAGATATATCTTATTCAGTTAGTGGACAAAGTGTAACTTCAGCGGGTAATGAAGATGGTTTACCTGAATACGTAATATCAAATGCTACAAGTAATGCTACTAATTCTAAGAATATAACTTGGATGTCTAATCCTCAAAAATCTGATGCGAAAGCAATAATGCAAATTGCCAAAAAATCAGATTATACAAAAAATGGAGAGAATGCATTCAAGAATGTTGAAGGAACTAGTAAACTTCAAAACTTCTTAGGATCTACAGATGTAACTAAGAATTATTCTGCTAGAGTAAACAAAGTTTTAGCAACTGGATTAAGTAGTAATACTCAATATGTATATCGTGTTGGAGATGGAAAGACTTGGTCAAGTGTAAAAGAATTTAAAACTGTTCGTTCTGGAACAGACACGAATTTCTTTGTAATAGGAGATACACAATCAACAGATTCTACTAATATAAATAAAATTAAAGATAAATTATCGGAAAAAAATTATAGTTTTGGTATACAAACAGGTGATGCCATAGACGATGCCTCAATTTATGGTCAATGGAAAGATATACTTAGTGTATTTGGTAGTGATTATTTAGGTAAAGTAGACATGGTTCATGTTTTAGGAAATCATGAATTTATGGGAGACTTAGATGGAGATGCAGCACGAAATATATATAATTTACCAAGTGAAAATCATTATTCTGTTGAATATGGAAATGTATATGTCGGTGTAATAAATTATTCTAGTGATGTAAATAAATTAAAATCTGATTTAGAATGGTTAAAACAAGATGCTAAGGCTAGTAAAGCTAAATGGAAAATACTTACTATGCATCAACCGCCTTATTACACTAATGTAGCAAGTAATAATGATTTGATACATGAATTAGTACCAAGTGCAGCAGAAGAAGCTGGTATAGACTTTGTATTCTCTGGTCATGATCACTCTTATGCTAGAACTGAACCTATAAAAGATGGTAAGGTAGATGAAGATAATGGTATAGTATATTATATTTGTGGTTCAACAGGTGAAAAATCTTATCAAGTAACTAATAACCCTGATTTCCATTTTGTAATGGCTACACAAGATTATAATGGTATATATTTAACTGTATCAACTACTGATGATAAAATTACAGTTACAACTCATGAGGTAGATGGATCAATTATAGATAGCTATACTAAGACTAAGGTTAAAGAAGAATGTAAAAATGGCCATGAATATGTTTATGAGGGTGAATATTTAACTTGTAAGAATTGTGGATATTCTAGAGATTTAGGTGATTACACTGGATTTGCTACTGATGAAAAAACTGATAAGAAAATGTATTTTATAGATGGCAATTTTAAAACAGGCTGGTTTACTTATGGAACAAGTGATATATATTATTTTGACAAAAATGGATTAGCTGAAGAGTTAAGTGTTATAGAAGATATTAAAACAACTTGTATTGAAAGAGGACATAAAATAGTACAAAATAGTTTAGGAGAGAAGAAAACTTTAAAATATGAAATTCCTGTAGGACATGAGTTCGTATCAAGTAATGAGGGAGAACGTTGTTCTAAATGTGGAGCAGATAAATATAACATATTAAGTTATAGTATAAATATGGGAACAAGATTTGAATATACAGGAAGACCAATAACAACATATCCATCTGTAACAGGATTAAGAATAAATAGAGATTATACAGTAAAATTTGAAAATAGTGTAGAGCCAGGAGAAGGATCAGTAACAATAACAGGAATAGGAAAATATAAAGGTTCAGTTAAGAAGACATTTGTAATCTATGTAAATATAAGTAAATTACAAGCACAATTAGAAGAAACAAGTTATTTATATGATGGAAAGGCAAAAGAACCGAAGGTAACAATAGAAGGTTTAACAGAAGGAAAAGATTATACAGTAAGTTATTCAAATAATATAGAACCAGGAGAAGCAAAAGTAACAATAAAAGGAATAGGTGAATATTCAGGAGTAGTTGAAAAAACATTTAAAATAGAAGGGAAAATACCATCAGATGTAGTAGATATATCAACATATGAATCAAAGATATCTATGGCAAAAGAAGTAGAATATACAGGAAGTGCTGTGGAACCAAAAGTAACAATAGAAGGTTTAACGGAAGGAGTAGATTATAAAGTTACTTATGAAAACAATGTAGAAATGGGTAAAGCAAAAGCAACAATAATAGGAAGAGGAAAATATAGAGGAACAATAACAAAAACATTTGATATAACACAAATAGATATATCAAATTGCAAGATATACATGGGAACAAGATTTGAATATACAGGAAGACCAATAACAACATATCCATCTGTAACAGGATTAAGAATAAATAGAGATTATACAGTAAAATTTGAAAATAGTGTAGAGCCAGGAGAAGGATCAGTAACAATAACAGGAATAGGAAAATATAAAGGAACTGTAGAGAGAACATTTACAATCTATAGAAATCTAAGTAAGATGGAAGCTATATTGAGTGAAACAAGTTACTTATATGACGGAACAGCAAAAGAACCAAAAGTGACAATAGAAGGATTGACAGAAGGAAAAGATTACAGTTTAAGCTATGCAAATAATGTAAATGTAGGAGAAGCAACAGTAACAATAAAAGGAATAGCACCATATTATACAGGAACAGTAACAAAAACATTTACAATAGTTAAACAAGATATAGATACAGCTGATTTAAACTTACAAGTACAAAATATTGATTTAGCTAACAAACAAGAAGTGAAGATAGAAGACTTAAAAGAAGGACAAGATTACACAGTAGCTTATAATTTAGATCAAGATTCTAATTCAATAACAATAAAAGGTATAGGAAATTACAAAGGACAAAAAATATTAAAAGCAACTAAAGATACTGAAATGATTGTTGAAGAAGATGGTGTTCAATACAACTTATTAAATGATGGTACTGCAGAAGTTTATAACTTTGCAGAACTAGGTAAAAAAGCTAATATAAAAAGTAAAATAAAAGATTATAAAGTAACAAAAATAAATAAAAATGCTTTTAAAAATTGTGACAAATTAGAATTAGTTAAAATACCTAAAAGTGTATCTGAAATAGACAAAGATGTATTCAAAGATTGTAAAAATGTTACTATATCTGGTGAAATGGATTCTTATGCTAATGTTTATGCCGACGAAAATAAAATAGATTTTAAAGAATCTAAATAGTAAAGTTTAATAAAAATATAATATAAAAAATGCCCCCATTTAATAAAAATAGATGGGGGCTATTAAATATTTAAGAGGATATATATATGAAAAATAAACTAATTATTTTAACAGGATTTATATTTTTTATAATAATAATTTTTTTTGTTGAAATGGAAGGAATTGAGGATTTAGATAATTCTGTATCTATAAAAAATATAAAAACTATTGATGAGAATAAGATAAAAAATATAAAACGAAACAGGCAAGAATCAAAATATGATTTAATTTCTTTAGAATATAATAAAAGTAAAATACCTTACGATAAAAAAAATAATAAGTATTATATTTCTAAATATGATAAAGGATATGATATAGATATATATTATAATGATAGTACAATTATAAGATACATTTTAAGTAAAGATAAAAATTCAATTAGATTAATTGCATATAATAAAAATAAGTATAAAGTATACAATGTATGTTTAAGTAAATTTCCTATTGTAAGCATAAATGCAAATAATAAAAAAAATACTAAGGAATTAATAACAGATAAATATATATATGGAGATATAAATATTTTTGACAATAAAACTTATAAAAATAAATTAAATATAATAAATGAATCAGCAAAATTTAAGACAAGAGGTATTGCTAGTCTAAATTTTGAAAAGAAAAGCTATACAATTCAATTTATTGATTCAAAAAACGGAAAGGAAAAGATTGTAAATGATTTTTTAGGCCTAGAGCGCAATAATAAATTTGCACTAAATTCTTTATATGAAGATGAGTCCAAGATAAGAGATATATTAAGTTTAAATACATGGGAAAATATAAGTAAAAATAATTCTAATAAGATAAAAATGGAGTATGTAGAAGTTTTTATAAATAATGAATATTATGGATTATATGGATTCAGCGAAATTATAAATGAGCATAAGTTAAAAGTAGAAAATAGCAATTCAATCATTTATAAAATAAATGATGATATTGTACCTAGTTTAGATATATTTGATACTAAAAATAAAAAAATATATACAAAAGAAAATACTAATACTAATATAATGGAAATAGTTTATCCAAATAATACATATTACGGTATATGGGAGCCATTAAGCAATTTAACAGAGATTATATATTATTATAATGATAATAAATTTGAAAATAATATCTTAAAGTATATAGATATAGATAATATAGTTGATTATTTTATATTGCAAGAATTAACATATGATGTAGATGGTATTTGGAAAAATGGAGTATTTACATATAGCCAAAATACAAAAAAATTAATTAGAACACCATGGGATTTAGATTTTACATTCGGAAAACACTGGGATGAAAATAATAAATTAATCTTTTCAAAAAATGATATGGAGTTTTCTAAAAAATTATTATTTAAAAATGGAAATAATCAACAAAAAACTTACCTAGAACAACGCTTATGGCAAAATAACGTAGGCAACTTCCGTCAAAAAGTAGCAAAAAGATGGAAAGAACTACGCAGTGGATTCCTAGAAACAGAATCTTTCGTCAACTACGCCAACAGCCTATACGACGAAGTTACAGAAAGCGGTGCAAGGGAAAGAGAACACGAGAGATGGCCAGATGGTGGTTATTCGACTGACAACAGTTTTATCGAAAAGTTTATAAGACAGAGATTGCCATATCTTGATAGCCAGTTTTTACAATACTTAGATGATTCGGGGGAAAATTAATGCTAGAATATCGCAATGAATACAAGTACATATGTTCAGAGGCAGAGTTAAAAATAATCGAACACAGGCTTAGACCTATTATGAAGGTTGATGCTCATCAAAGCGGAAATTCATATAGGATTAGAAGTTTATATTTTGATGATTATTACAGAACTGCTTTTAATGAAAATGAGATAGGTATTGATAATAGAAAAAAATTTAGAATAAGGGTATATGATAATCCAAAGGAAATGATTCGTTTGGAGGTTAAGTATAAAAGCAGAGGAAAAACGCACAAAGATTCTTGTCAAATATCACAAGAGGTTTGTGAAAAAATTATGGCAGGGGAAAGGCCAGATTTTGATAAGAATGATCCAAATCCACTAAAACTATTATACATAGAAATGAGCATGTATGATATGAAACCAGTAGTTGTGATAGAATATGAGAGAACAGCTTTTACATATCCTTTGGGAAATGTTAGGATTACACTTGATAGAAATATTTCATACTCCAAGGATATAGAGGACTTTTTGGAGGATAGAATGAATTTAACACCTATCCAATCGAAAGGGCAACATGTTTTGGAAGTTAAATATGATGAGTTTATACCTGATTATATTGCACAGGTGTTGGAGCTTGGAAATTTAAATAGGACAGCTTTTTCAAAGTTTTACTTAGGGGAATTATTAAAAAATAAATAAAAAGAGGGAGATATACATAATATGAAGGAAAAACTAGTTAACTTATTATTAGCATCATCACAAATATCTTATAAACAGATGGTGTTCGCATTATTTATTTGTTGCATAATAGCAGCGTACATATTTATGGTCTATCGTGTGGTGACTAAGACAGTATTTTACTCAAAAACATTCAACATAACAATGGCAATGATGTCTGTTATTACTACTGGAATTATATTAGGGATGCAATCAAGTTTGGTAATATCTCTAGGTATGGTAGGGGCGTTATCGATTGTTAGATTCCGTACTGCGATTAAAGATCCAATGGACTTGTTGTTTTTATTCTGGTCAATTGGTGAAGGTATAATCTGTGGTGCTGGACTTTATGGACTTGCTATTATTTTATGTGTAGTTGTTACACTTGGAATATTGATTTTGGACAAGTTTCCTATTAAAAGAGCGCCTTATCTTTTAATATTTAATAGTGAGAGCTATGATGTTGAAGATGATGTTATGGAAGTTGTTAAGGAGTGTACTAAATTTTATAGGGTTAAATCTAAGAACTTGACTAAAAGGGGATTGGATATGATTGTTGAAGTTAGAACTGATAGTGAGAAAGAGCTTATGGATAAGTTGGGAAGTATGGATAAGTTGGAGAGTGTTTCTTTGTTGGCACATGATGGAGAGACTAGATTTTAATTAAATAAAAGATAAAAAAGTCTTAGACCATCCATCTAGGACTTTTTTAACAAACATTCCCCCAAAAACCCCAAAAAACATCCACCCACCCACGAAAAATCGCCAATATAAAAAAATAATTGACATAAAATTCAAAAAATATAAAAAATTTAAACTTTTCAATAGAAAAAAGAAGGAAAACCGAACTAATTGTAGAATTATAATAACTAAAATAAAAAGAAAGGAGAGATGCGTATGATTATTCATGAAAAACTGGCTCACTTGAGACCGAAGCAAATTATACAACTCATGGACGAATATTACGCAGGGGTAAGAGTCAAAAAATTAATCGAGGATTATAAAGTCAATTGTCGACCGAATGATCTACACAAGTATTTTCCACCGATAGTGCTTGATAAAAAATGTCCAATTTGTGGTGAAAATTTTCTTAATAAGAGACTTTCTAAGACTGAGATTGAAAATCAAGGCAATCCATACAGAAAAATAGAGGCTAAAAAACCTTATTGTCCTCGTTGTGGTCATATTGATGATGAGGTTTGCGGTTGTGATGCGTGTGTGGAAAAGAGAAAGAAGGAAGAAATCAAGAGAGAGGCTGAATTGGAAAAGAGGGCTAACAAGATTAAAATCAAGCTTGAAAAATCTTATACTGGCAAGGTTAGTGTTGATGAACTTGGTTTCAAAGATAGGATTTATCTGGCTAGTTTGTTGGGATATGGCTTAAGCGATGATGCCAATGTTATCGAGAGTCTGAGCGAGTGTGAGAATTCATGCACTTGTCTTGCTGAGGGTGATATGGATGAGAGAATTGTTGGTTATCTTCTAAAGCGAAATATCATAATTATCGATATAAATTCTTTAAAATATGCGCTTAAACATCGTAAGGATAAAAATCGATTTATGCGCTATAATCTAAATGTCGAAATTGATGATAATAATATCGACGCTTTGCAAGGATTGATGAGTCCTAAGATTGATTTTAGCGATGAGAATAATATTGTAGCTGCATATAATCTTTGGAAAGAGGTTGCGATGAATGATTGTATTGCTTTTCTGGTTAATGAGATGAGAAAGAAAAATGTTGAATTTTGTCCAGTTAAAAAGACAGAGATTTTGCTGGATAGCATGCTGAAACATTTTTCGACTCTCCAAGTGCAATATATAATTTATAAAAGTATTGATGAAATATCTAGTAAATACACAAAAAGCAAACCTAAGAGAGGTGTTTTTTCTGATATAGTTTTCAGGAGAATGGAATATTGGGATTCGAGCATGACTTATAGAGAGTCTGAATTGCCAGAGTATAGAGACAGCAAAAAGTTTTTGTATAATAATCTGCACGGGGTCCTGTTTTCAAAGGTATTGGGACTTGGGGACAAGGGGCTTAGATGTGTAGCGAATATTAAAATTATAAGGGAGAGTGTGAGGAAATAAGTAAAATTTAAAGGAGATTGTTGGATGTTATTTAAAGAATCTGAGAGAGAGAAGATTTAAAAACCACCGAATTCTAGAGAGAGGATTTTGGTGGTTTTTTTATTGTGCGTAGATTTTTGTATAAATATGTATAATCATGTAAAATCAGGCGACACATGACAACATCTGTTAGAATTTGAATTACGAAAAAGTACGAAAACTAATGAAAAATACTTGCAATGATGTTACAATTTAATTAATAAAATTACAAATATCAAATAAATGTGATTTTATTAGTCAAATTTGTTGCAACAAGTATCAGATGTTTTTAATTAAAAAGAGTTATTTTATATAGTATCAAGGAGGTATGTTTATGCAAAATTTTTTAAGACTTAATGAAGGCGATATAGTGGAAATAATAATAGCATTTATAAACAAAAATGTAGGAAATGAAACTATAACAGAAGTCGATTATGATAAACTTGGAATTCATATCGATAGCGACATACTCATAAAAGAGACTCCTATTATAATAAATGTAAGATGCAAACTGAATTTAACTGAAATGATAAGATACATAGTACAAAACAAGGGCTGTAGCATATATGTTCAAACTTGGAAGGAAATTTATAGAATTAAGAGAAACAAGGAGATAGTGGAGCTGTACAATAACAATATGAACTATATGGATATTGCAAATAAGTTTGGGATTTCACATAGGAGAGTTCACCAAATTTTGAAAAGGGAAAGTGAAAACGGAATATAGATTATTGATATAAATTTAATATTAATGTATAACTATATTAAAGAGATTAGATAATAAATATAAGAAGATCTACTCATAGAGCATGAGTAGCTAAAAATAAATAAGGCTCAAAAGTGGATTTACTCATAGAGCGTGAGTAACTAAAAATAAAGAAAGCTCAAAGAGAAGATGAAAATAGCCCCGGTATAAGGGCTATTTTTATGTATGTAATATATTGATTTTATTTATTTATATTTCTCCACGTATTTTGCATGTGTCGTGATATAATAACCAGATTTCAACTTATACATATCAGTCCCATTTCGTTTTATAAGCTGTGAAACTGTGAAAACTTCACCACAAAGGGCGATTCCAGCGATGCTGGAGTTTTTGAAGTCGGGTGTTTTGTGGTAGTTGACGTCGTGGATGATTTTTATCATTTTTGGGATGTCGGCGTATTGATCGCCACTGCCTTGATTATTATTGCCTGAATCGGATTTTGCATTGTCGCTGATTTTATTGTTATAATTCGGCGATGTACAGTTTATTATGTCATTTACTGTGATTTTCCCTTGTTTCAAATTATCACAATCAATCTTAAATTGTTGCATCTTGTCTGGATTTTTGACCATATAAATAGGGCAGAGTTTGTATTTTTTGCCGACAACGTCTGTATGAGTGATGATGTCTTTTTTACAATTGAGATTTTTATAGCTGCAAAGCCACGCACAAAGCTGGACCATGCTTTTGTATGTCGCATCTGTGTAGTGGTTGTCGCTGCCTGTTGTTGCGACTTCGATTGCGATTGCGTATGAGTTTGCGCTGTTTGTCGCATAACATATCTCATTAGTCGGAATCAGTTGGTATATCTCGCCTCCAAGCCCAATTACATAGTGCGAAGATGCAAAGACATATTTGCTATTTACTTTGTATCCATTCGCAACAACGTTGTTAAAATATGAGACAGTCTTGTCACCATCGACATCGGGCTTGCCAGTGTAGTGGATGGCGATTTTTGTTGCAGATAGGGGAATCCCAGGTCTGCCATATTTGTTTCTTTTTTGCCATTTTTCGATTACATTAGGTTTTTTTATCATATTTCCTCCTTATTTAAGATAATTTGTAAAGGTTGAGCTAGTTTATATAATAAATCTAGCTCATATGTATTAAGAGATTTTGTACTAAAATGGGATTTCCTCATCATCGATGCATGCTGTCAAGTTTGCTTGTGGATCTTTAGACAAAGTAGAATTTACATTGTCAACGCCAGAAGTATCAGCGCTATTGCCAGTAGCAGTACCAGAAGTATCTGCACCAGAAGCATCAACACTTCCACCAGAAGCATCTGCACCAGCATAAGTATTGGCACCGGAATCACCAGAATTATCGCTTGAATTATTTCCAGAACTTCCATCACCATTGCCAGTATCAAGCCCATTTCCCTTAGGAATATTAAGCCTCATCAGCTTATGCACGACAATTTTGGCGAAGTTGCGGTTGTTCCCATCGGAGTCGACATAGCGGTCGATGTGGAGACTGCCGCTTACTGCAATAAGGTAGCCTTTTTGGAAACAAGTTGAGAAGTATTCGGCTTGTTTGCCCCAAACTTCGACAGGGATAAAGTCGGTTACGGTTTGATTGTCTTTTTTATAGCTGCGGTCGATGGCGATTGTGCCTTTTGAGATTGCTGTTCCTGAGCTGAAAAATTTAAGCTCTGGGTCGGCTGTAAGCCTTCCAATTAGTGTAACTAGGTTCATAGTTTTACCTCCTTATTTAAAAAAATATAATACCTAAAATTAAAATTTATAAATAATCGATTAAAATTTTGTATGATTTCTTAAACGTTGCTATCAAGCAAATTACTATTCAGAATCGAATGAAGCCTGTTCATATGATGGCATATAGCCGAAGTCCTTTTTTAGCTCATTGCCTGTTTTGGTAAAGAATCTCTTGCGGGCAGTGTCGAATGTAAGCATTGTTTTGTAGCGGATTGAGCCTGTGATTCTGTTTTTTAGTACGAAGAGTTCGGTTTCGGGTTCTCTGCCTTCGCGTGATGCTTTTAGGACATAGTCGGCTAGGTTTGGGATTTCGCTGGCTCCTGATATTTCAAAGACGTGGGGTTCTTTGTTCATCATGGAGTTTTTGTTCGAATGTGCCACCAAGACTATGACTACCTTGTATTTTTTCGCCAGTCTTTTTAGTGATTTTACGGCAATTATCTGCTTTTCATATTTGTCATTACCACTACAATCGAGTGTCATTAAGTTGTCAAGGACAAACAGTTTGACATTTTTCTTAGTCGCTAAATATTCAATTGCGTGGGAGATATTGGCCTCGTCTGCTTTTGCCTCTTTTGAATAAAAAAACAGTTTGTCATCAACCCATTGTGTTATCATTTCAAGCCCCTCATCCGAAACTTTTGCATACTTGCCCATATTACTTGTGTAATTTAGAAGATGTTGAGGATTTGCAACGGTTCTAGTGAACCAATCCATACACATTTCGTAAGTCAGCTCGCCTGAATATAAGAACGAGTTGAACCCATTACTAATAGCATTTGCAATGATTTGGTTCAAAAATGTACTCTTTCCGGCTCCAGGGCTACCTGTCAAAACAGTCAAAGTCCCAAAGTTCAGCCCATCGCCAAGCAAGGCATCAAGTCCTGCAAATCCTGTCAAAATTCCACCTCTTTGGACAGAAATAGAGACCTTGGATGCATTTACAACTAAATCTTCGGAGTTGGAATTGTCCATAATCATGGATTTAAAATCTTCTGAGAAAGTTATAAGCGACTTTTGATCCATGGATTTTATGTTTTTCGATGTAGTCGCAAGCATTTCGTGGCCGCTTCGTTTCATCGAAAAATCCTTGACGATTCTGATATAATAGCTGATGTTTGATACTGATGGAACGACTGTCACCAAGCTTGTCAAATACGCTACTCCTCCGACTTTGTCCAGTTGGTCGTGATTTGTTAATTCGCTCGAAAGTGTAACTGGGTCTATTTTTTCGTTACGTTCATACAATTTTTGCATATGTTTGTAGATTATTTGGTGTTGTGGATGAAAAAAGTCGTAAACAGACAAATTAAACTGATTACCCACCGAAACCAACTCCGGCTCAATCAAAATCGCCCCCAAAATACTTTGTTCCGCACCCAAGTTGTAAAGTGCCATAAAAATCCCCCCTTAAAATTCTATAAAATCAGCAGTGTTATAATAGCTTTTAGATGTTGAAATCTTATTCTTTAGAGCTCTTTTTGCACCATTAAATTGAGCCAAAATTCTTTTATAATGTCTTCTTAGATCACTTGCCTCTACAATTTTATCACTCCAAAATGTATTATCATCATTGGTAAAAGTCCATTCAATAACCTCTGAAACCTCGTCAAAATCACGTTTGTCTTTGTATAAAATATTTTTAAAATCTCTTACCCATTTCTTAAAATCAGGCAGAGGGAAAGTAGGATTTAACTCTTTTATAAATTTCCAAAGCAACTCACTAAGAGTAGTTTCATTATTTTCAGAATTAGAAGAATTATAAATAATATTATTTTTATTTATTTCTATCTTTTGGTCGGACTCTAGAGCACCTCGGTCAGACTCAAAAGTTCCTTCTTCGGCCTTAAATGTGTCAGTTTTTGGCTCAAAAGTGAGATTTTCGTCGTTTAAAGTGTGAGAAGTTAACTTAGATGGACTTGTTAGTGATTCAGAAATACCTTTTGGTGACTTTAATGAACCTTCTTGTGAATTAATAACACCTTGTGGTGATTTAAAAGAACTCGTAGTCGACTCGATTGCACCTTGTGGTGATTCAATTGCACTTATAGTTGATTCGATAACACCTTCTTGAAACTCTGTATTACCTTCATGTGATTCAAATGAACTTTCTTGCGACTTTAACTCACTAGATTTCACATTAAGCGAACCCGCATTCAAAATATAATCCCCAACATTATTAGACGCACTTTCTTCAACCGGCATAAGAGCCGCAGAAATCTTATCAAATCCCTCAGTTGGAAGATTAAAAGAATTCGCCAATTCCTCGCAATAACGATCATCATAACTCGCACAATCACGACTATCATAATTTTCACAACTCGCATTAAGATAATAATCGCCGCCGCCATTGCCGCCATAACCCAAATCATTATCACAACCAGAAAAATTCCCACAACATTTACTACAGCGACAATTTTCGCAGCCGAAATTATCATCATCAAAAGCAGGACCTATAGGTGGCGGTTTTATCGCAGAAACGTTGGCAATACTACTGTTTGGAGTATTGCTGATAAGTCTTATATAGTTAGGCCCGATGGCATAATAAGTAAAAGTTCCTCTCTCGCGAACTACTGTTTTTTTGAATATTTGGGCCTTGCATAATTTTTTTAACCTTCTATATATAGCAGTTTTTTGCAGATGTAAAATCGGCATATCCTCGCTGACTTTTTTGTGATAAATCCAGTAATACACTTCGCCATCGACAATTTTTGTATCCATTTGTTTAGTATCTTTGAAATCGACAAACCATCTTAAAAGGTATAAATCAATCCCATCTATATTCAATTCAGACGCTACTTCTTGAGAAAATCCTTGTAAATTATATTTCATAACCACCGCTCCTAACTTTTTTAAAAATTTTTTTTGAAAATATGTATAAGACCTGAAAATGTGTCCATAATTAAGGTAAGATCAAAATAGTTCTCTGGGGAGGGATATAGCCCCAATGGTATGGGGCATAATACTATTTTGATTTTAGTGAAATAATGTTGCTCGAAAGCTCATTTATACTGTTTGTTAGGGTCTCCAGCTTCGATTCTAGCCTCACCAATAGATATATCGAAACGGCCACTGGAAATCCTACGTTAGCGATTAGAGTTTCAATGATTTCCATAAATATCTCCTTTCATTCAATGTTATAAATACATAGATATGATATTTGAATTAATGATTTTAAATGCTGAAAGGGGGAAGCAACTGCTTCCCCCACCATATACTTTAAAACCACATACAAACTATCTATTCAGATAAAGTACTGTTGTCTATTCTTACAATGTTATATACATCGTGCTTTTGCAGATTACCAAGTGCATTTGCAACATCCAAAACATTTTGGTCAGTCGCTTCTGAATCTACATAATTAAAAGTCTTAGTACCAGTTATTTGCTTAGAATTTTCATCTAAGCCTTTATTTAGGTACAATTTTAATGATGATAAGTTTTTTGTAACTACAACTGCCATAAAAGTAACCTCCTTTCTTTTTTATTTAGTACCAAACCCTAGCCTACACAACAAGATCGTATTCTTGAGTTTGAGTATTTACGATTCTAGCCTCAACAGCTTCAACCAAATCATAATTATTTTTCTTAAAGATGTTCTTTTCAACAATTAAGTCCATCGCCGCTTTTATCTCGGCTTCTGTCAATGCGTCTTTTGGGTCCTCGATAGTGAAAGTAACTTCTTTACCGATAGAGTTTTTAAATACTAGTACTAATTTTTTAGATTCAGCCATGTTTTCACCTCCTTTCTTGTTTGAAAACTAATTTGTTTTCTTGGTTAAATGATACTATAGAACCGTTTTCGCGTGCTATTAAACTATTTTATTATAATATTTTAAAGAAATAGTGTAGTGACTAATTTCTATTTAAAGAAAATTTTGAAAATTAGAATAATTAGAAATATACAATTTCTATAAAAGAGACTACTATATAAAATAAGAAAACAAGATAGGGGGAGTAAATTATGAAGGATAACAATCCAGAGAGAAGAATACCAGAAGATTTAGTACCGCTTTATAATATTGTCGGAGAGGAGAAATACAAATTGATAATTAAAGAAATGGGAGGCGGCTTATATTATATTCCGACTAAAGACGAATTAGATATAAAAGAAAGAGATAGAGGGATTTTTGAGGATTATATTATAAAAGGAATGAAAATCAACAGTGTTGCGAAAAAATGGGGGCTTAGTGCCAGCATGATAAGTAAAATTGTGGGAAAGGAACGTGATAAAAGGAAGAAAAAATAGATAGTGTTTTGAGGAAATTCTAAGAAACCGAGTCAAATTAATTTTTGGATCGGTTTTTTTATTTTAAAATAAAATTGATTTAAGTACAAAAAATTGAGCAGGGGTCATATAGAAATTGATTTTTATTTTAATTATAATTATAAATGGTGTTTATAACAACAAAAGTAAATTGATCTGAAATGATAAAAAGGAGGACAGAAGCGGGGAATTTAGGGAATAAGAGAAAGATTTACTTAGACTTTTTAGAGGGAGAGATTTTATGAAGAAGATTATTAATAAGTTTCTAGCAATTACAATGGCGCTTTTAACTGCATTAGCTGTGATACCATTTTACGGGGTGAGTGTATCGCATGCTACTAAGGTTAATAATTCAAGCAATAAAAGTGCAGATAATGATGTAAAATATTTTTCAACTACAATGTATAACTTTAATAAAGGTTTATTTAATAATGCAACAGATGAGGGTAAAGGCAAATCAGAAAACAATTTCTATTTTGTAAATGAAAATACAGACTCATGGGCACAGGGAACAGGAGCGCTAAATAGAGCCAATACCTCTTTTGCATATACTTATAATGTTCTTGTACAAGGCATAGTTAAAAATAGATTAACTAATGATGGGAAATTACAATTCAACTATAAAAATGCAGGAGTTTTCGAATCGCCAGAAAAACAAATAAGCGGAAGAGAAGTCTATCAAAATGTGCAATTCCCATTTGTAAAAGATGCGAATGGATATTATGAGTTTAACAGTTCAAAAAATCACGTTCATGTTGATAAAAGTAAGAAAAATGGACAAACTTTAACTTTAGAATCTGGGAAACAAACAGTAGGAAGTGTATCATCATTCTTCCCATTTAATGCTGATGGAAATTATAGCCCAGATTATCACTTCGGTATGAATATGAGTATACCTTTTTATATCAATGAAAATGGTAAAGACGAAAATAACAATCCTATAAAATTTGAATTCTCTGGTGATGATGACGTTTGGGTATTTATCAACGGGAAATTAGTTCTTGACTTAGGTGGTATACATGGTGCTATCGACGGTAGTATAGATTTTTCAACAGGAGAAGTTAAGTACGGATTTAATAAAACGAATAATGTAAAAGTTATAAAAGCTGGACAAACAACACAAACAGATGCAGCATCAACAACATTACAAAAGCTAGGTATCGATATGGCAGAACTTGCAAAAGGTGAAAATAACCTACAAATATTCTACCTAGAACGTGGGGCTGGTGAATCAAACTGCAAAATAAAATTCAACTTACAACAAAGAGACTCATTAGAAGTTAACAAAACATTAGGAGCTACAACTCCTCACACTGACAACAACTTCGAGTTCCAACTTTTAAAACAAAATCAAAACGGACAATACGAGCCAGTTGGAAACAAAGCGTATACATTATATACAGCAAATAACTCAATCGAATCAAATAATTATAAAACAGACAAAAATGGTAAATTCCACCTTAAAGCTGGTCAACGTGTAAACTTTACATCAAACCAAATCGGTAAATATAAAGTTGTCGAGCTGACTGGTGGATATGAAAAAACATGGTCTGGAAGAAAAGAATCAATAGCGACAGGAAATATATCCGACAATAAAAATGCTTATGAAATACAAATAAGCGAAAATGACACAAAAACAGCAACTAGATACACTGTAAACTGCATAAACTCTGCAGATGTTACACTAAACGACGACACTATAGTACTAGACTATGGAAAAACAGTTAGACATAATGTTAGAACAAACGACAACACAAGTTCACAAAATGCGAGTGTTTACGGAATAGGTTCTGGAGATTTAGCGAAAAATGTTGAAAGTGCAACTGGATATTCAAAATTAGATACAGATGTCGATTTACACAACGGCAAAATTAAAATAGACGAAGATGGTGTTGTTGAATATACGCCAACAAGATTTATGAACAGCGTTGATAAGGCGAATTATGTTGTTTCTTATCAAGTTGGAAACGGAAATAAACAAGACACTAGATATGCTTATGGTACAGTAAATGTACTTCCTGCGACTTCTGTTTATTATGAAGATGACTTTGGAACTGAGGATAATACTGATTCGACTGTTGGGATAGTTTGGACAGGAAGTTGGAAGAAAGATGGAACTAGCCAAGGTGGAAACCAAGGTTCAGAAAATAGTAAGTATGGTTGGGATGAATCATATAAGGGAGATGCTGGATATAGTAATGGTTCTGCGCATTATACAGATGAAAGAATGGCATCAGCTACATTTAGATTTACTGGAACTGAGGTAGATGTATATAGTAGAACAAATGGTAATGTTGGTAAAATAATTGCTAGACTTAAAAAAGTTGAGAAAAATTCAGATGGAAAAGAAACTATAAAGAATTTACTAACAAGATCTATTGATAATTTATCTGTATCAGGAGATTATTATCAAATACCGACATTAAACTTTGGTGATTTAGAATATGGTACGTATGAAGTTTCAATACAAGTAGTGCCTGTTGTTTCGGGAGAAAAAAGAGGTCTATATTATTTAGATGGTATTCGTGTATATAATCCATTAGGAAATGTTGATGCAAATTCAGTTGCGGGAAAAGCGTATAGTGAAGCAGGTGAATCAAACGCTCAATATATATCAGTTAGAAAAGATTTATTAGACAGCACAAAAGTTAATGATTTAGAATCAAGTATAAAAGGTTCTTTATTTATCGATAAATCAGAAAACAAAGTTGGAGATAAAACAGAGGACATAGGGACATATAAAGATTATGGTCCAAAAAATGAAGTATATGTTAAAGAAAATCAAGGTGTCGCATTCAAAATAAAAGAATACGATTCAGACAACAACAAGGTGTTTATAGGATTAAAATCACCACAAGGAAAAGATGTAAGAGTAAAAGTTACTAGCAGAGAACATATACAATATATAAACTTAAGTTCTGCAGCAGATTTATATTATGAAATTACACCAAATGAAGATGGAAATGTTGTAATTGAAAATATGACAGATAATTTATTATCTATAACAAAAGTTAGAATAACTTCTAAAAATGCTACGACTATTAAAAATTCATTAATAAGTACGCCAGAATTAATGTCTTATGTTGAAAAATTTGATTCATTATCTGTGAAACAAGACAACAATAAAGATGATAGTATTGGTAAAGATGATATAGATATTGAAAATCCTGAGGATAAAAATGATGCTGAAGATAAAAATGATGAGGCAGTTAAACCTGTTTCAATTTGGCAAAAAATTATAGAAAGTATTAAAATTTGGTTTGGGAAATAATTACTGGAGGAGACATAATGAAGAAGCAATATAGTAAACCGGGAATAATTATTGAAGACTTTGCTATAGCACAAAATATAGCATCAAATTGTGGAAATGCTGGTGGACATAAGCATACTCATGCATATCAAGATGTTTGCACATGGATGGTTGAAGATGTAGCTGTATTTACAGATTCAAATTTCAATTGTGAAATACCAATTATGCCAGGTGAAAGATTTGAAGATATATGCTATAACAACCCAGAGGGAGGAATCTCAATTTTTGGTTCTTAAAATAAAAGATACAAAAAATATATGGTCATGCCGGTTGCATGGCCATATTGATATATGGGAGAAATATGAATAATTACTATTTAAAAATAGCAGATATAAAAATACATGTAAAATCGCCTTTTAAAATAAACATAGGTGTAGAGAGTGAAGACTTTATTTCTTGTGATGAAGGTGAGGATATATTTTTAGAATATATCGGAGTGGAGAAACCTATTAAAATCGAAGGGACTTTATTGTATGATTATGAAATAAAGTTTTATAAAACAGATTTGGGGATTATGCACCAATTGCATCCAGCTAAAAATTATGATCCATATGCTTGGGTTATACCTGTTGATAAATATCATTATAAAGTTCAATATTTAATAGGAGAAGAAAAGTGTATAGATTATTCGAGAAATATAATAGATATTTTGAATATAGAAAATGCACTAAATAAATTTAATGGATTTTTACTTCACAGCTCATTTATAAATTGGCAAAATAACGGAATACTATTTTCCGCACCATCTGGCACAGGAAAATCGACACAAGCTGATTTATGGAACAAGCATGAAAATGCGGAAATTATAAACGGCGACAGAGCAGGAGTTAGGAATGTCGACGGTGTTTGGAGTGCGTATGGGCTGCCCGTTGCTGGTTCATCGGGTATTTATAAAAACAAAAAAGCACAAATTTCGCATATAATCGTTTTAAGACAAGGCACGGAAAATAAATTAACACGATTATCACCGAGGGATGCATTTATAAAAATTTATAGCGAGACGACGGTCCACACTTGGGATGATGAGTTCCAAAACAACATACTAAATATGATTTCAGATTTGGTACAAAATGTGCCCGTGTATTTATACGAGTGTTTGCCAGATGAGAGCGCTGTCGAATTTTTAAAAGAGCAGATAATAAAAGATAATAAATTATAAAATTAAAATAGAAAAATTATAAAGAGGTAACAAAATAAGACTAAAAAATACTTATTTATACAATTTACAAAGAGGAAAAAAATGAAACAAAGACTAATAGAACCGAGATTGACAGAATTTCTTCACAGAAAGGCATCTATTACAAGCACGCCGATAAGTGGAACATTCGAATTATCGCCATTATGCAACATGGATTGCAAAATGTGTTATATAAAAATGTCGAAAGAAAAACAAGAAAGCATCGCAAGGCTGAGAACAAAGGACGAGTGGCTTGAACTTGCTAAAGATGCGAAGGATAGGGGAATGTTATTTTTACTTTTGACTGGTGGGGAGCCGTTTTTAGTGAAGGATTTTAAAGAACTTTATATCGAACTGCACAAAATGGGCTTCTGTTTGTCTATAAATTCGAACGGGACGATGATTAATGAAGATGTTATAAAGTGGCTAAAACATTATCCTCCGACAAGAATCAACATAACGCTTTATGGGGCGAGTGATGAGACTTATGCAAGGCTTTGTGATAATCCAAAGGGGTTCACACAAGTTAAAGCCGCACTTGGTTTATTAAAGGAAAATAACATACAAGTTAAGCTAAATTGCAGCGTTACACCTTATAATAAGGATGATTTGAGAAAAATGATGAAATTTGCACAAGATAACGACCTAGTAATCCAAGCGACTTCATACATGTTCCCTCCATTGAGGAAGGATTCGACTCAAATCGGTCAAAATAACAGATTTTCGCCAAATGACGCATCGCTTTACGGAGCATATATAAGTGCATATAGCAACGGATTTGATAACTTTAAAGCATACGTAGAATCTGGCCAAATTGAATTATACGATACAGACGACGACTGCGGTGTTATTGAAGGAGATTCAATGCGTTGTCGCGCAGGGATTACAAGCTTTTGGATGACATGGGAAGGAAAGATGTTGCCTTGTGGAATGATTCCAGACGAGGGAAAAAATCCATGGGAAGTCGGATTTGATTCTGCATGGGAAAATGCGAAAAATATCGTAAAAGATATAAAATTGCCAGTTGAATGTGCAGGCTGTGGCAAAAAAGAAAGATGCAAAGCTTGTGCAGCAATGGTTTATACGGAAACGGGAAGTTATGACAAAGTTCCACAATATAGATGCGAGATGACGAATTTTTATCAAGATGCATGTAAAAGGGTGCTTTGTGAATTGGAAGATGAAATGGTACAAATTTAAAAGGTGAATTTTAAGATTTATATAAAATGGAGTGATTAGAGTGAACAAAAAAAAGAAGATAATAGGAGTTGCGGCGGTGCTTGCTGTATGCTTGGCAATAGCAATACCAGTCGGAAGAGGGAAATTTAATTTTGATGATAAGTTTAAAATAGCAGAGAACTTTAAGGCAAATAGTTCAAAAAATGATGCTGAAAACGGCCAATCAGGAGACGCTAATAATATAGATGAAAATATAGGTTCAGATTCGAGCAAAGATAGTGTTTCAGATGGAAAGAATCAAGATAGCAATAGCCCAAATGGAAATAATGATTCTGGTTCAAATAGCAAGAATAATGGAACAGATCAAAATAATGTCGGAAATCAAAACAATGTCGGAGGAAATTCCAACAGTGGCAACCAAAATACAGGCGGAGTTTCAGGCGATGGTAGTATAACAGACTTCGACAATACAGGCGAAACTATAAAAGATAATTACGAGGTGAACGATGCGGATATCAAAATCCAACACATCAACTCATATTCGGGGATATTTATCGAGGATGGTTCTGATGTCGAGGTCGACAATGTCGCAGCAATACAAGTAAAAAATACATCAAAGAAGGCATTGGAATTCGCCCAAATTCAAATTTATAACGGAGACAAAAAGCTCGTGTTTGATGTGTCATCACTTCCTGCAAATTCATCAGCAATAATAATGGAAAAAAACAAAGCCCCATTAGACAAAAGCAAAAGCATAACTTATGGCGGAACAACAGGAGGCTACACAAATAAATTAGAAAAAGATGCGACAATCAAATACCAAAAAGTCGACAACAACGGCATAAAAGTTACAAATAAATCCAACAAAAATATACCTTGTGTGCGTATTTTCTACAAATATAAATCAAGCGAGGGATACTACATCGGCGGAATAACTTACACTGCCAAAATCAACAACCTAAAAGCTAAAGAAAGTCAAACAATCTATCCATCTCACTTCGACTCAGACGGCGGCGAGATAATGATGATCAAGACTTACACAACATCGCAATAAAGTGCTTTATGGAGGAAATATGGAATTTAAAAAAGAATTTATACTAAGAGAAATCGTTGGAGAGGCGGTCCTTATTCCAACAGGCGCAACAGCAGCAAAATTCAACGGGCTGATGTCAGTCAACGAATTGGGCAAATTTATATGGGAAAACTACGAAAAAGCATCAAACGAAGACGAACTGCTAAAATTTGTTTTGGACGAATACGAAGTCGACGAGGACGTTGCCAAAACAGACTTAGACGAGTTTTTGAATGTGCTTAAGGAAAATGAGATTATATAGAAGTAAATTGTTAGAGCTGGACTTTGTTTTGCAGGGTTTGGCTCTTTTTTATTGAATTTTTTATATATTAATAGAAGAAAACGATTGTGGGATATAATTGTATATAAAAAATTCATATAAATTAAGTTATAGTATTGAAAAAATTGGAAAGTGAATGTACAATAAATACTATAAAAATCGGCAATAATTGGAAAAATAAACTTTCTTTAAGAAGATAAAGGAAATTTATTTTTTATGCTAAAATTAATGCTAGATAAATAGAAAAAAGTACCAAAAAGATATATAATCTTAGTGTGAGGTGGTTTTTATGAATAAAAAAGGTTTAATTGTGGGTATATTGGTAGTTTTGGTAGCAGGGGTAGCTATTTGGAAAGTAACATCAAATAATTCATCAAATGATGTCGCAAACAATGTATCTGAAAAATCTGAAGCTAGTCAGGGAGAAGACTCTAAAAATGGACAAGCTAATAAATCTGATCAAAATGATTCCGACAAAGCTAATCAAGATAAGCAAGATTCAGATAATAGTTCCAATAATTCTAGCAAAAATGACGAAAATAACAGTGGTGGTGACAATTCAGCAATAGTAAGTAATATATCAGGGTTTACTTCTGAAAATGGAGGTAGTTCAAAATCTGGAAGAGACAATTCAAGTTCAAGCAACAATGGCAATTCAAAATCTGATAAAAATAATAATAGTAGCAATAAATCCAACACAATGTCATTACCATACACAATAGCATCAACAGGAATGAAAGTAACAAATATAGGAAAATATTCAGGCAAATTTGTAGAAAACGGAAGCGACAAAAGTGTTAGTAACGTACTTTCAATAGTAGTTACAAATACATCAAACAAAGATTTACAATATGGTGAGATTAAATTAAAAGCAGGTGGAAAAACTGCAACATTCAAGTTGACTAATATACCATCTGGAAAATCAGTTTTAGCACTTGAAGCAAACGGCATGAAATATAGTTCTGGAGCTGGTTATAAATATGCAGACGCAACATATGCGCTAACAAATATGCCAATGAACTCTAACAAAGTTAAAGTCAGCACAAGTGATTCTAAAGTAACAATCAAAAATACATCAGGAAAAGATTTAGGAACAGTTTATGTTTACTACAAAAACTTGGATAAATCAGGTGCTTACTTAGGCGGAATTACATACAGAGTTAAATTTGATAATGTTAAAAAGGGGGGAACATTATCTCAAAATACTAAGCATTTTTCAAAATCTAACAGCAAAATCGTTATGGTAGATACTGAAAAATAGTTTGTTGTCGGTAATAATTTTAAAAATACAGAGGATTTTTAATAAATAATTATTATTTTGGGGCATTTCGAGTGGATAAGTAGATTTATTGGGCGGATTAGTATTTATTTTGGTTAGATTTTTTTGATAAATAAAAGGAGTTTGTCTAAATTAATCGAATTTAATAGACATAGGGTTATGTATTTTTAGAATTAATTATAAAAATAATTAATAAAGGGGGATTTTAAATGAAAAATCGATTGACAAAATTTTTCACCGTTTTTCTAGCAGTCGTATTGTGCATCGGTATGGCACCCGCAACAGGCTCCACTGCATATGCCGCTTCTAGATGGGGTGGAAGTAGTATTTCTAGTTGGTGGAATAGTTGGTTTGGTGGATCTAATAAGAGTGATGCTCCAACTAAAGAGGAAGAAGAACAACCAACAGATCCAGATGCTGGAGGTAAACTAAACTTAAGTAAATCAATAAGTAAAAATGATGATGGAACTTATACTATTAATTTAGAGGCTTATGCAACAGGTAAAGTTGATGTAAGTACTACAGAATCATATAAGCCAACAGATATAGTTTTGGTTCTTGACCAAAGTGCTAGTATGCTTGATAGTTTTGGGACACTTTCAGAAGCGATATATGTGAATTATAAAGGAAAGACAAATGAAGAGTTATATGAATACAAAGATAATTTATATGTATTAGAAAATGGACAATATATAAAAGTTAAAGTTAATAGAGAATGGATAAGTTCAGGATTCTTCGGTGGATACTATAAATATACTTATTCATACAATGGAAAATCAACAACAAGTGATAGAAATTCTAGTGTAGGTCCTAACTGGTCTTTTTATGCTTATAAAAAAGAATTAACAAGAGAAGAAGCATTAGAAGCAGCAGTTACTCAATTTGTAAATCAAATACAATCAACAGCTACACAACATAATGTTGACTATCGTGTTGCAATAGTAGGATATGGTAGTTTTAGTGACGACAATTACAAAAATACAGAAATATTAACAACACAAAATGTTGTTAACTATAGAAATGCTACAACTGATGATTATAAAAATGCACTAGTAAGTGTAAATGATAATGGTAATTTAAATAGCCGTATTTCAAATGCTATAGATAGAATTATAGTTGAAAGTGATACTGCTACATCTGCTGACTTAGGTATGGATATGGCACAGAAAGTATTAGCAAATAATACATTAAAAAATCAAGATAGAAATAAAGTTGTAGTAATGTTTACAGATGGTGAACCAAACCATGGTAGTGGATTTGATACTACTGTTGCAAACACAACAATAGGTACATCTAAAACTATAAAAAGTACTTATAATGCAAATGTATTTACTGTAGGTATATTACAAAATGCTAATCCTGATGATACAAGTAGTAACATAAATAAATATATGAACTACGTATCATCTAATTATCCAAATGCATCAAGTTTAAGAAATCCTAGAGAAGGAAGTAATCAAGGATATTATATGAATGCACAAAATGCAACACAACTTAATAGTATATTCAAAAAAATATCTTCTAGTATAGAAACACCATCAACATCAGTAAATTTAAATGGCGAATCAGTATTAAAAGATGTAATAAGTGACAACTTTACATTACCTGATAATGTTAAAACTAGTGATATAAAAGTATATACAGCACCATTCGCTGGTAAAACTGGCGATAAATATAATTGGGGTGAAAAACAACCATTTAATGCTACTGTAAGCATAGATGGTAATACAGTAAATGTTAGTGGATTTGACTATTCATCTAACTATGCAGTTACTACAAGTAATGGAAATCGAGGTAATAAGTTAATAGTTCAAATACCTGTAAATATAGTTAGAACATTTGGAGGTAATAAGATACCATCAAATGAAAATACATCAGGTATATATGATAAAGGTTCTATGGTTCAAGCTTTTGAAGTTCCTACAGTAGATGCACCTATAGACTATGAAATAGCTGGAACAACACAAACAATACCAGATGGTACTTCTGTAACAAAAGAAAGTTTATTTGAATATGTTAAAGATGCTAGTAACTTTGAATATAAACCAGATGGATTAAAAAATAAATTTGTTAATTTAACATATACAATTAAAGATGGTAACGATATAGTTGGTATATACACAGTAAAAGCAGGTGAAGCTACTGGTAGTTGGAGTAAAGAAAATGAAAGTATATTAAAAGACTTACATTTTGATAAAGAATATAGTATTGAATGTAAAATAACACCTATTACAGGAGGTACTGTAACTGAAGCTACAAAAACAGCTACATCTTATGTTTATATAGAAGGTGTTACTAGAGCATTTGTAATAGATTTTGATAAACCTGTTACTTATACTAAAGATAAAGTATTTACTGAAAATCAAATAAGTACTCCTGAAAAAATTAATGCTATAAGTTATAAAGAAGGTACAAATACTTATGGTAATTTAACATTTAATACGAGTGATAAGTCTATAACTTATAGATTAAATAAATTTATGGATGGTATAGATAGATATACTTTTAATGTTGCTAATAATTGCACTCAAAAGGTAAATATGATACCTGCTACAAGCGTATACTATGACGATAGCTTTGGATCAACAGATGTAAATAATGGAGGAATAGTATATAGCTCTGATTGGGAAGCAATTACAAATAAACAAGCAAATAAAGAATTACAAGATGCTGCTCAAGGATTAGATGCTAATTATGGATATGATAGTTCATATGATAACTTTATTGGAAATAGTAATGGTACTGTTCATAAAGTAACTGCTGAAGGGACTAAAACAACTGCAACAATTAAATTTACAGGTACTGGTATAGATGTATATGCACTTACTAATCAAACTGGTGGTAAGGTTTATGCTCAATTATACGACTCTAATGGAAATCGTAAGAAAACTTTAGCAAGAGAATATTCTTACTTAACAGGTGAACTATTCCATGTTCCGGTTATATCATTTAATGGTCTTACTAAGGATACTTATACATTGAAAATTACAGTAGCTCAAGGTTCTACTTTCTATCTTGATGGTTTACGTATATATAACCCATTAGGAACTGTGGTAGATCAATTACCAGCTGAAGCTAAAAAAGCTTATAAAGCAGATGGTGAACTAGATTCTAAATTAGCTTATATAAGAGATGGAATATTAGGTACTAGCTCAATAATAACTGATGTACAAGGAACTGTTTATATTGATGATTATTCAGCATCAGGTAAAGTGGTAGCTGGCCACAATGCTACTTTAGGATCATCTGAAGTATTAAAAGAATATACTAGATATGGTTGTAAGACAGAAACTTATTTACCAGCTGGTAAATCTTTAACATTAACTTTAGATAAAGATTATTCTAATCTCCAATTAGGATTAAAATCTTCTGATGAAAAAAATGTAGCAACTTATACTATAAATAAGGGAGACGAAAAAACTATAAAATCTTCAACAGATATGTATTATAAAGTTACTTCAGAAGGTAAAAAAATAACAATAACTAACACTTCAAAAGCTATGATAGAAATAACTGCACTAAAAGTAATTGAATAGGAGGTGTAATAATGAAAAAAGAATATAGCAAGCCTAGTCTATTTATAGAAGAATTTTCACTAGTTGAGAATATATCATTAACTGATGGGTGTACTATGAGAGCTAATCACTATAAAAGTGCTTGTCCGTATGATGGATCTGGAAATGTTACAGATCAAGATAAAGAGATATTTGAAGGTTTTGACTTCACACATATGTTCTATTCAGAAGATGTTTGCGCAGGTGGAGTTGTAGGTGGAGACAATATGATGGATTGTTTAAATGGTTTTGCGGCTGTATTTGCCTCATAAAACATTCAAGATAAACTATATAAATTTATAAATATAAAAAGTCATGTCTTATGGCATGGCTTTTTTGTAATATATAAGAATTTAAAAAGGGGAATTTATATGAAAGTAAATTACAATTTTGCAGGAATTAATATAGGTATTAATAGTGACATATCATATAAAGAAAGTGAGCCTTTTTATGATTTTATAAGTAGTAAAACTAATAAAAATGATATAGATATTGATTTAATATGTAGTAATTTTCAAATTATAAATACAAAAGGAAATATGGTATTTGAAGAAATATTTAAGAAAATATATAAAATAAATGGAGTAGTATATAGAGAATTTTATTGTGTAGGTGATAAAAAACCAGCATCGTGTTTTATTGAGAAAGAAGAGAATAAAAAGTATAAGTGTTATTTATACAATAATAAAAAAAAGGATTATAATACATTTAATATTTTTTCAATGGTAGGTTTTGAATACTTACTAAACCTTAAAGGTGCGATAATACTACACTCATCACAAATTTTACATAATGGAAAAAGTATTTTATTTTCAGCACCTTCTCAAACAGGTAAGTCAACACAAGCTGATTTATGGGTAAAATATGAAAATGCAGAGTTGATAAATGGAGATAGGTCTGCTATAAGAAAAGTAGATGGAGTTTGGACATCTTATGGATTGCCTTATGCTGGCTCATCTAATATATATAAAAATATTGCATCGCCAATAGGGGATATTATAATACTTAGACAAGGTAAAAAAAATGAGATAAGAAAAGCTACTAAGATGGAAGCTTTTAAGTATATTTATAGCGAGACAACGGTTAATATTTGGGATGAGGAATTTATAAATAGAACTTCAGATATAATTGAGGGATTGGTAAATGAAGTTCCTGTTTATATGTATTATTGCTTACCAGATAAGAGTGCAGTCGATAAATTAAAAGGGGTATTGGAGGAAGAAGTTTATGGTACAACCACAAATAATGAAGTATTTATTTAGTAAGGCAACAAGGGCAAAATTACCTCTTAGTGCAGCTTTTGAGATTTCGCCAGAGTGTAATATGAATTGCAAGATGTGTTATGTGAAGATGACCTCGGAAGAGATGAAAAAAGTAGGAAGAAAAAGAACTGTGGAAGAGTGGCTTGATATTGCAAAACAAGCTCAGGAGTTGGGACTTCTTCATATACTTCTTACTGGAGGGGAGCCGTTTTTACAAAAAGATTTTAAGGAATTATATCTAAAACTTAAACAAATGGGATTTATTGTGTCAATCAATAGTAATGGCACAATGATAAATGAAGAAATTGTAAATTGGTTATCACAAAGTCCACCAGATGTTATGAATATAACTCTTTATGGGGCTTCTAATGATACATATAAAAGATTATGTAATAATCCAAAAGGATTAGATCAGGTGAAAAATGCTGTTAATTTATTAAAAAGTAATAATATAAAAGTGAAATTAAATGCAAGTATAACGCCATATAATATTGATGATTTAGATGGAATGTTTGAAATTGCAGAAGAACTTGAGGTAACATTAAATCCAACTGCGTATATGTTTCCGCCATCTAGAAGAGATGAAAGTTTATTTGAAGATAATTTTAGATTGGATGCAGAAAGAGCTGGAAAGTGTACAGCATATATGGAATATAAAAAGTTAGGAAAAGAAAAATTCAAACAAAAAGTTGAATATATTATGAATGTTTTAAAGAAAAAAGAGGCTGAAAATAATGATGACTTGGATATAAGTTGCAGAGCTGGAAGAAGTACAGCCTGGATAACATGGGATGGTAAAATGATGTCTTGTGGTGTTATGGAAAATGAAAATCTTATATCTTATCCTTTTGAAATAGGTTTTGAGGCGGCATGGAATGATGTTGTTGAAAAATCAAAGATATTGAAGTTAAATTCTAATTGTGTAAAATGTGCAAAAAGGGAAATATGTTATACATGTGGGGCTGCTTGTTATGATGAAGAGGGCAGTTTTGAAAAAGTACCTGATTATTTATGCAAGATGACAGATGCACGTTTAGAAGAGTTAAAAAGAATATATGAAACTTTAGATTAGTGGGGAGAATTTTATGGAATTAAAAAAGAAATTTGTACTTAGAAATATTGTAGGAGATACAATATTGGTGCCTATTGGACAAAATAACGAAGCTTTTAATGGATTGATAGCTATTAACGAATTAGGAAAATTTATTTGGGAGAATATTGAATCAGCCAAGGATGAAGAAGAATTATTACAAAGAATATTAGATGAATATGAAGTGGATAGAGATGTTGCAAAAGCTGATTTAGATGAATTTTTAGGAAAATTAAAAGCTGTGGATATTATATAAACAAAAGCGGGCAGAGATGTCCGTTTTTTGTTTAAAAAATTTTATTTATTCATGTATATTATTCCCAAAAACGGGCAACATATCAATATAACTTACAAATTTCCTATTATTGCAATTACTGTTTTATATATACTTATAAAATGCTAAAATAAAGATATAAATATTTAAATTACTATGTTTCAATAAAAAAAAGATGGGGGAATAAAATGGAATTTATAAAAAAGGTTATTAGAAAGATTAAAGAGGGTATGCTCCAGGAAATGTATGAAGAGACGAAGTGGATGTATACTTATGCGAAAAAATATAAGTTTCAAATTGTATTTTACATATTTTTAGGAGTGTTGACGACTGTTATGGGGCTGGCTTCGAGTGTTGGGTCTAAGTACTTAATCGATGCTGTTACTGGCCAAGACAGTGGGAATATCGCCTTGATTGCGCTTTTTATAGTTGCGATGGGGCTTTTTAGTATTGGAATTAATGCTATTACAACTATGATTTCGGCTAGGATTAATATTAAGGTTAATAATGAAATCCAGGCTGAGGTTTATGATAAGATTCTTGTTGCGGATTGGATTTCGATGAAGGAGTTTCATAGCGGGGATTTATTAAACCGTCTAAATGGTGATGTTAATACTGTGGCGTCTAGTATTTTGAGCTGGATTCCTAGTTTGATTACGCGTTCTGCTCAATTTTTTGGAATTCTTGCTATTATACTTTATTATGACCCTACGATGGCGGTTATTGCACTTGGGAGTGCGCCTGTGATGCTTATTGTTTCGAAAACTCTTATGAAAAAAATGAGAGATTATAATAAAAGAATGAGACAGGTTTCGAGTGATGTTATGTCTTTTAATGAAGAGTCTTTTCAAAATATACAGTCTATAAAGGCTTTTGATTTGGTTGGTTTGTTTAGTAAAAGATTGAGAGATGTTCAACAAAATTATAAGGATGTTTTTTTAGATTATAATAAGTTTTCTGTTTATACATCGTCTTTTATGTCTGTTGTGGGGATGTTTGTTGCTTATGCTTGTTTTGGATGGGGTGTTTACCGTCTTTGGACAGGGCATATAACTTTTGGGACTATGACTTTGTTTGTTCAGTTATCTGGCCAACTTTCTTCATCATTTAAGTCGATTGTAAGTCTTGTTCCGTCTGCGATTAGTGCGACTACTTCTGCGGGAAGAATTATGGAATTTTTCAAGATTAAAGATGAAAGTGATTTAGAGGATGATAAGGCTAAGTTAATACAAAATAATACTCAAGGTAAGGGTCTTAGTGTTGTTTTGGATGATGTTGAGTTTAGTTATAATGAAAATAAGACTGTGTTTAAACATGCTGATATAGTTGCGAATCCTGGCGAGATTGTGGCTCTTGTTGGTCCTTCTGGTGAGGGTAAGACGACTATGATTAGGTTATTACTAGGTCTTATTAATACTAAGTCTGGTAATGCGAGTATAAGGGATATCAACGGTGTTAGTTGCAAAATTTCATCAGCGACAAGAAGATTCTTTGCATATGTACCACAGGGTAATACGATTTTTTCTGGTACTATAGCGGAGAATATGAGAATGGTGAAACAAGATGCGACTGATGCTGAGATTGTTGAGGCGTTGAAGGCTGCTTGTGCTTATGATTTTGTAAATAGATTGCCTGATAAAATTAATTCAAAAGTTGGCGAGAGGGGCAGTGGTTTTTCTGAGGGTCAGGCTCAAAGGCTTTCGATTGCTAGGGCTCTTCTTAGAAAATCACCTATATTATTATTGGATGAGGCGACGTCTGCTCTTGATGTATTTACTGAGAGACAAGTTCTTAGAAATATTATGAATATGGGTTATGCGAGAACTTGTATTGTTACGACGCATAGACCGAGTGTGCTTACGATGTGTGATAAAGTTTATAAAATCGATAGTGGGGTTGTGTGTGATATTGATGAGAAGGAAGTCAATATGCTTATAAGAGATTTTTAGAAATCCACGAGGGGGGATTAATATGGTAAAACATAAAAAACTAAAAATAGCAGCAGGAATACTTTGTCTACTGCTAATAATAGCAATACCACTTTGCTATTACTTAATTTATATTTCGTACAACCATCTAACTGTAAATACATACGATATAAAAAGTCAAAAGATAGAGACTACAAGCGGGGAAAATCTAAAGTTTGTCGTTGTCGGTGATCTTCATGATAATACTTTTAATGATAATGATGATAAGCTAGTTCAGACTATTAAGGCTCAAAATCCAGATTTTATAATTGCTGATGGTGATATTTTAAACGATGATTCGAAAAATCCTGATATTGCTATGAGTTTTATAAAAAGACTTGTGAAGATTGCGCCTGTTTATTATGCTCTTGGGAATCATGAGCTTGAGTATATGCAAAATCAAAAGTCTGAGGATTTGTTGGATGAAATAAAGGCTACCGGTGCGATTTTGCTGGAACAGAAATATAAAGATATAAAGGTTAAGGGGGTACCTGTTCGTATTGGCGGAATGTATGGTTATGCTTTTGACCCAAATGGTACGACTAAAAGGGCTGATATGGGCGATGGAATTTACGACTTTTTGAAGGATTTTGAAAATACTTCTAGCTATAAAATTATGATGAGCCACAGACCTGATAGTTTTATTTTTGGTGAGGCTTCGAAGGCTTGGGATATCGACTTGGTTGTGAGTTCGCATGATCATGGTGGACAAGTTGTATTTCCGTTTTTAGGCGGATTTTATGGCGGTGACCAAGGTTATTTCCCTGAATATATCCACGGTCTTTATAATAAGGATAAGATGAAGATTTTGATAAGCAGCGGACTTGGTTCGAATAAGCAAAAACTGCCTAGATTTAATAATGTGCCTGAGGTTATGGTTGTTAATTTGTCTAATTAGTTTAATAAAAGTGGTTTATTAGGAAAATTTTATTATTCGAAAATATTTTTGGATAAAAGTGAATAAAAAGGAATTAAATTGGTTAATCTATATTTAACCCTTACTAATAAAGGTGATATGAACATTCATACCACCTTTTAATTTACATAAGATTTGATTAATAATTTAACTTAATATTATCATTATTTTTTAAATAGTCGTTGTCTTCTGGCATTATATCATCATATATAAAGTCATGAAGTACACCTATTGAATTTACATCATATAGCCATACCCAGCCGGCGTTTTTGTATTTTCCGCCTTTAACATGAACATCGTCAATGACTGGGAATTCGGCTTGTTTAAGCTCTTGTTTTGTTGCAAATGAATAAGATGTAAATGCTAAGTTTAACATCTCGCTAACTGACACATTAGTCGATACATATGGAAGTAGAGAATTTATTAGTTTTGGATATTCTGACATAGATAAGTCTTTGACACCGTTAAACATCCCAGAGATTATTTTACGTTGTCTTTGGTCTCTATAAATACCATTGTCAAGATATCTCATTCTTGCATATGCTATTGCTTGGTATCCGTTTAATGTATGTAAACCAGCGCCTTCTATTAATTGTGGTTCGTCGCCTTTATCACCGTAAGTGCATGAATCGAATGCGCCTGGAATACCTTCATTTAGCGATTTGATTTCTCTTTGCTCTATCTCTACATCGACACCGCCTATTACGAATATTATATTCATAAGGTCGTTAAAGTCGACTTGAACAAATTTATCGATGCCTATTTCGAAGTTTTGTTCGATTGTTTTAAATAATAAGTCTTCTTTACCCCAGAAATACGCTGCATTTAATTTGCCTTTTCCGTGTCCTGGAATGTCTACGTATGTATCACGTGCAAGTGATGTTAGTTTAATATCATTATGGTTTGAGTCGATTGTTAAAATCATCATAGCATCTGATCTGTATGATAGTTCGTTTTCGCGGCCGTCTGTACCTAGTAATAATATGTTTGTAATACCTTCGACTTTTTGATATTGTGAGTTGTAATTATCATCTACATGAGCTGAATTTATTCTAAAAAAGATATACCCCAATGTTATAAGTGGAATTAGAATAAGTAAGACTAGTAGTATTATAAATGTTTTTTTAAATGTTGAATATTCTTTGAATTTACCCAAAAATATTTGCTGGCGATAGTAATTTATCGCAGCATTTCACCTCCCTCAAAATTCTTATTAACTCCATTATAGACAAGTATCTGGGTGGGTTCAATATCTAAATTAGGAATAATTTAGGTAAAATGATATCGCTTTTCAAAAAATAGTAGATATTTGTAGAGGAAATATATGATATAAATTATAATAAAGAAAGAGGTAGGGAAACGTATTGCAAGGTTTTATGACTTATAAAAAATATATAGTAGCTAAATAGAATGTAATACGAAAAGATAGCTATACTTGGGGGTAAAAATGGAGAAAACTAATTTTGAATTTTTAAGTTTATTAAAATCATCATTGAAAAATGAAAAATATGACGGTGAAAAAATAGATTTTGAAGATTTAGTGTATATTTATAAAATGTCTGAAATTCATCATGTTGTGCCGATGATATATAATGCGGCATATAATGAAGATTTTTTCAAAGAATGTGATGCGAATTTTCAGGCTATGTTTAAATCATCTGCTTTTAGATATATTTTTTCGCAAATTCAACGAACTAACCATTTTTTAGAGGTGTATAAAAAACTTAGTGAAAAAAATATAAAAATTTTAGTATTTAAAGGTATAATTTTTAGGAATATGTATAATAATCCAGATGATAGGATTTCTTCTGATGAAGATATTCTAATCAAAAAAGAGGATTATGAAAAAGTCAAAGAATTCTTTTTAAGTGAAGGGTTTGAATTTATCGACAAAGGAGAAGAATGTGCATATTTTTCGAAGAGCACTGGTCTATGCATCGAAGTGAGCACAAGTCTTTTTTCACATGAATCAAAAGCGTATGGACATTTAAATAAGTTATTTGAAGACGTATTTGAAAAAAGTATAAAAATAAATATCGATAAAATCGATATACTAACATTATCACACGAACAACACCTTATATATATAGTGTTTCATAATATGAAACATTTTTTAACTGGGGGATTCGGAATTAGACAAGTTGCGGATTTCTCAAAATACATTGAAACTTATGGAGAATATATAAATTGGGAAAAGTTTTGGTCTGATTTAAAAGACTTAAACTACGACACCTTTGCACTCAATTTAATCGAAATAAGTTTAAAATACTTAGGCTTTAATGACGATAAAATAACTTACCCTGACAATATTACAAGCTTTGATGAATTAAAAAATTCTCAAAAATATTACATTAACAGTGAATCACTTATAAACGACATATTAGATGCTGGGGTGTTTGGGGCCAGCACAATGGACAGAAAACATACTGCTCTTATGACGCTTGATGCAGTTGAAGATAAGAAAAAATCAAACCGATTAAAAGCAGTATTCCCAAACGTAAATTATTTAAAAGACAACTATACATACTTACAAAAATACCCAATACTACTTCCAGTAGCTTGGGGACAAAGAATTTTATCTTACTTAAAGAAAAACAAAACAAGTTCATATATAAATACTATGGAGTTGGGAAAACAGAGGATAGAATTATTAAAAGAATATAAAATCATAAAATAGGTTATAAATTTTAAACTAAAAAAGTATATATATAAAATTAAAAACGTAAATGTAAAAGAAAAATAGGGTTAAAATCAAACTTAAGAAAAATGTAATGTTGTTGTAAGTTGAAAATATGCAAGAAATATGGTATTTTTAATCTATATTTTGACTATAATAAAGAGGGAAGAGGTAAAATATAGTATGGATAAATATATCAGTAATAAAATAAAAAATATATCGCTATTTATGACTTTTTTTGTAGTTATACTACATTCAAACAACTTAGAAAAATCAAACGTAGTAAATTTAAATTCTGTGGTACAGAACTTTATAGGACAAGGTATAGTTAGGGTAGCTGTTCCTATATTCTTCCTAATATCAGGATATTTATTTTTCTACAACTTCGTTCCAAGTATGGAAAAATGGAAGTATAAATTTAAAAGCAGATTCCACAGCTTATTTATACCATATGTAATTTGGTGTACTGGATGGCTAATAATTTTATACTTAGTTGAATTACTACCAATTGGAAGGGCATTATTCTCTGATAGAATAGTATCAGATTATACATTAAAGGAATTATTCGTAAATACATATGTATATCCGCTTCCATATCAATTTTGGTATATAAGATCACTTATGTTAGATGTTATCTTAACACCAGTATTCTACTATATAATTAAATCATTAGGAAAAAAATCACTTCCTATATTAGTAATAGTATGGTTCTTATATCCAATATCAGAAATGTTCGGTGGATTATGGTTTTTACAAATATTCAATTATCCATTCACATTATTTGGAATAGGTGCTGCTCTTGCGATACACAATATAGATTTACATTTTAAATCTATAAAACCAAAACAGGTAACACTAATCGGTATACTATATCTACTTTCATGTGTAATTAGAACAGTTCTTATGTATACTGAATTACCATTATTAGATTTAGCAGAAAATCTTGTGATCTTATTTGGTGTTCCATTTATATGGTTATTCTACGACAGAATGAAAAGTATAAAAAATAAAAAAATCAAGATTGCCAAATACGGAATCTTTATATATTTCTTCCATATACCATTCCAATCTATCCTTAAAAAGGTTTGGTTTATGGTTATGCCACTTAGTGAAATAAGCAGTTTAATAATCTTCTTCGTGGCGCCAATAATAACTATAACAGTGTGTGTATTAGTGGCGATGTTCTTAAGAAGATATATGAATAGATTCTACATGATATTAAGTGGAGGAAGATAACACAACCATGGTATTTCATTTCAATTATGATTTGAAATACCATTATTATTATAAAGAATATATTTATAATAATAATATAAATAATATATTTATAAAAATAATTTTAAAGTGATTAGGGGTGATTGAGTGAAAAAGTTTTTTACTATTCTTATAGTTTTAGTGGCTATCTTTTTATTTAGATCAGAGATAAAAGATGCTGGAGATAAATTATCGAACTATATCCAAATCAACATATTAAATAAATATGAAAATAATCAAGGCGATGAAGGAAATAATTTAGATAATATGGAAAATAATTATAGTGATTCGGGTATAGAAGATGAGAATAATGGAAATAATAGTAATGTATCAAATGGAAGTTATATAAACTACGAAAATTATAAAAATATAAGACTAGGACAAAGTGTAAAAGATATAAAATCAAAATTAGGTGAACCTAATAAAATAGAAAAAAGCGAATATGGATTTGACTGGTATGTTTATAACAGTGATTACAGTAAATTTTGCATGGTAGGAATACTACAAAACAAAGTAGTAGCCCTTTTTAGCAATACTATGGATTCATGTGAAAGCAATATAAAATTAGGAACTACTGAATCACAAGTTCTAAAAAACTATAAACCTCTAGAATATAGATTAAAGGGAAATGTAAGATATATAATAAATGAAGATTATTATAGTGTAATAAAAACAAAAACATCCTATATAACTGCATTTTATGATTCTTTTGATGGTAATAAAGTAGTGGGAATACAAATTATATCAAAAAAAGTTGAAGAAAATATGGATGGGATTTATTCAACAGATTCATCTATATGTGGTGATTTTGAAAATGTAAATAGATATTTAATTAATAGTGAGAGATTTAATAAAAATTTAAATACTCTTTCATATGATGAAAATGCAACTTTATGTGCTCGTTCTCATAGCAAAGATATGAGGGATAATGATTATTTTGCCCACAACAACCTAAAAAATCAAACACCTTTTGATAGGATGTCATCATATAATATAAATTATATGGCTGCAGCGGAAAATATAGCAGGTGGTCAAACTAGTGGGATATTTGCTCATTATGCTCTTATGAATTCGAAAGGGCATAGAGTCAATATTTTGGGTGACTATAAATATATAGGTGTTGGAGTAGTTTTTGGTGGAAGCTTAAGCATGTATTTGACTCAAAATTTTTATAAATAATAATTTGTATAGAAATTTTTTAATATAGTTTTCTGAATCAATAAAAATAAAACCTTAATATTAGATATTGACATAATTTTTTTTGTATGATAATATAAAGTGAAATTAAGTAGACCAGATAATCGCGGGCAGCGTAAGCTGCGTGAGGAAAGTCGGAGCTCCATAGAGCAGGGTGCTAGGTAACGCCTAGTGGGAGTGATCCTAAGGAAAGTGCAACAGAAAAGAACCGCCACTTTTGTGGTAAGGATGAAAAGGCGAGGTAAGAGCTCACCGTCAGCTAGGTGACTAGCTGAGCCGTGTAAACCCCACCTGGAGCAAGGCCAAGATAGGGCATAAGGGATGTTGCTCGCATCCTCCGGTAGGTAGGCCGCTTGAACTTATTGGTGACAATAAGTCTAGAAAGATGATTATCTAATACAGAACTCCGCTTATAGATTTGCTTAATTAAACATGTAACTAGAAACTGCAATTATATTAATTGCAGTTTTTTTGTATTCAAATTTATGTATTAAAATGGGAAAAAATAAAAAAATTAACAATAAAATTACCGATAAAGCTTGATAATATCCTATAAAAGTAGTAAATTTTTATTAGACATATAAGTAAATTTTGTAGACATTAATAAAAGATTAATTTAAGCGAAGTACAAAGTTGTATAAAATATTGGATTCAATAGGGGAGGAAAAAATGAAATCAATAGATAAAGTAATATTAGGGGGAGTAGTTGTAGCATCTACTATAGGTATAAATTATAATATCGCTTCAGCAGACATTGTATCGCAAGAAATATATACTACGACTAACCGACTGAATATGAGAAAAGGACCATCGACTGATTATACTTTAGTTGGAACTTTAGATAAGGGAGTAAAAGTTAAAGCTATCGAAAAATCAAGTGATGGTAAATGGTTGAAAATAAATTACAATTCTCAAAATGTATGGGTTAATTTTGCATATCTACAAAAAGACAAATCATCAAATAATGATATAAAATTGGATTCTCAATACGAAACTACAGCAAATGTTAATATGAGAAAAGGACCATCAACTGATTACACCAAAATAATAATTGTGCCAGCGCAAACAAAAATAACACCTATAAAATCATCAAGTGATGGAAAATGGGTGCAAATTAATTATAAAAATGTAACTGGTTGGATAAGTGCTCAATATATAAAAACTGTAAGCACAACTCAAACTCCGACTCAACCGAATAAAGTTGAAGTTGGCAAAAAATATAAAACAACTGAATATGTAAGGGCTAGAAAAGGACCAGGAACTTCATATGATGTTGCGACAGTTTTACCAAAGGGAACTCAAGTTGTACCTGTTGAAATTTTAAAATCAGGATATTGGGCTATGTTCAAATACAATAATCAATATATGTATGTTTGTACAGATTATTTAGAAGCAGACAATCAAAGTACAACACCGACAGAACCGGAAAAACCTATTACCGGAAAGGATTATTACACTACTGCAAACCTTAATATTAGGGATGGGGCGAGCACTACTAGCAGTAAAATAGGAAAAATTCCAAATGGAACAAAGGTTTCTGTTGTAGATTTTAATTCAAATAAAACTTGGGCAAAAGTTGTGTATAACAATAAAACTGGATGGGTTTCTGCACAATATTTAAGTACGAAATCACAAGAACCAGAACAAAAAGAGGACACTTATTGGACTGGAACTACTACTCAAAATTTAAATATGAGAAAAGGTCCATCTACAGATTACTCTATTATAATCACAATACCAAAAAATTCAGATGTTAAGATATATGAGACAAAATCAGGCTGGGCAAAAATTAAATATAAATCATATGAAGGGTATTGTTCAGCATCATTTATAAAATAGAATTAAGCATAAATAAGATTAAAAGCATAAATTAGTTTTCTATAAAATCGAAATTAATATTATAAAAAGAAAAATATATTATTAAAGGGGCAGTTATAGAAAGTAGTTTAATACTTAATGAAACGCCCCTTTTATAATTGAGGGGGAGAAAAAATGAATATTTTAGTAACAGGAGGAGCTGGCTATATTGGAAGCCACACTTCAATTGAATTAATTAATGCAGGGTATGAGGTAATTATTGTCGATAATTTATGCAATAGTAACTTTATTGTTGTAGATAGAATACAAGAAATTACAGGCAAAAAGGTTAAATTTTATAAAATAGATGCTACAAATAAAGAAGAACTTAAGAAAGTATTTGTAGAAAATAAAATAGATGCCGTAATTCATTTTGCAGCACTTAAAGCAGTTGGGGAGTCTGTTGAAAAGCCACTTGAATATTACAGCAATAACTTGATAAATACCATAAATATTTGGGAACTTATGAGGGAGTTTAATGTGGACAAGTTTGTATTTAGTTCATCAGCGACTGTTTATGGAAGTCCAAAAACGTGTCCTATAAAAGAGGATTTTCCTCTTTCAACAACGAATCCTTATGGAAGTACTAAGCTTATGATAGAAAATATGCTTAGGGACATTTGTAAAGCAGATAAGGATTTTAACGTTGCAATACTTAGGTATTTTAACCCAATAGGAGCACATGAGAGTGAAAAAATAGGGGAGGAACCAAACGGAATTCCTAATAATTTAATGCCTTATATCACAAAAGTCGCTGTTGGAAAATTAAAAGAGCTAAGCGTTTTTGGAAATGATTACGATACTCATGATGGAACAGGTGTGAGAGATTATATCCATGTTGTCGATTTGGCGATTGGACATGTTAAAGCTCTTGAAAAATTAAATCAAAAACCTGGACTAGTTACATATAATCTTGGAACAGGTACTGGCTATAGCGTGCTTGATTTAGTGAAATCTTTTGAAAAAGCTAGTGGTGTAAAAATACCATACAAGATAGTAGACAGAAGGGCTGGCGATATTGCAATGTGCTATGCTGACCCTTCAAAAGCAAAGGAAGAATTAGGTTGGGTCGCAAAATACGACATAGATAAGATGTGTAAAGATTCTTGGAATTGGCAAAGTAAGAACCCAAATGGTTATAATTTAGAAGAAAAAATTCTTGAAACTGTAAAATAACTTAACTTGTGTAATAAATATATAAAATTTTGTTAAAAAAACTTTATATTTACGTAATATAAATTTGGCTAAAAGTATGTTATATATAGTATATGATGAGATTTTTAGTCAAATTTATTTTTAGTCATGAAAAGAGTGATTATTTGGGAGGAAAAACTTGGAATATTTAAGAATTTTAATTTTATCTATGATTCCAGTCACGGAACTTCGAGGTGCGATACCAATTGGGATTGCCCTGGATTTGAATCCTATAGGAGTTTACATAGCAAGTGTATTGGGCTCAACATTAGTTTCAGTGCCTTTGGTACTGACTTATAGACATATTGTGCAGTTTATGCGAGATAAAAAAATATTAACTAAATTATTGAATAAAATCGATCAAAAAATAGAAAATAGCATGAAGAAAATGAAGGCAGCATCTTTTTTAGGTATAATATTATTTGTAGGAATCCCGCTGCCGACAACGGGTACATGGACAGCATCAGCGATTGCATCAATTCTTAGAATGAGGATAGTTGAGGCTTTTGCGGGAGTTTTTATTGGAAATTGTATGGCGGGAATTATCGTACTTTTAATTTCATACCATATAATATAATATATGTTAATTAATTTTCATATTACAAAATTCAAAAAGTAACATAAAATGACAAATTAAGTCAAAATTTTGTTACAATTTTTTAAACTATTTTTTTGAAAAAAATATGGGAATTTTTAAAAAATATGCTAATATATTAATGTAGAAAGGGGGGAAAGAGTATGAAGAATATTTTTAAAAAGACTTTTATTGTGCTTTTATCAGCAATCATTATATTTGCAGGAACTGCACCAGTTAGTAATGCAGCATCTAAACACATGATAATTGTCAACACTAAGAAAAACACATTAAATTACTATGTAAATTATACTCTAGTAAAGAAGTTTAGATGTGCTACAGGAAAAGCTAGTACACCAACTCCACAACGTAAAACAACTATTGTAAATAAAATAAAAAATAGACCGTTTTACAAAACTGGTATACCAGGAGGAGATCCAAGAAATCCTCTAGGAAAAAGATGGATGGGTCTAAATATAGATGGAACACAAGGAAGTACTTACGGTATACATGGAAATAATAATGAAAAATCTATAGGTAAAAATGTAAGTCACGGATGTATAAGAATGCACAATAGCGAGGTTGAATGGCTATTTGACCAAGTTCCACTAGGAACAGTCGTTTTAATAAAAAATACATCAAATTCAGATAACTATATAGCTAATTACTACAATGTAAAATTATTACAAAGTGGTTGGTTTACTGAAAACAAAAAAACATATTATAGAAAATCTAATGGCCAATTAGCTAAAGGATGGACTAAAATAGATGGTAAAACTTACTATTTCGGCAAATCAAAAGGTCAATTATACACTGGATGGGCTACAATAGGTGGAAATAAATATTATTTAGGCACTGATGGAGCTATACGTACAGGATGGCAAACAATAGGCGAAAATAAATATTATTTCAATTCTAAAGGTGTAATGACTAAAGGATGGGCTACAATAGATGGTAATAAATACCATTTTGGTAAGATATCAGGTAAATTAGCTACTGGATGGACTACAATAAGCGGCAAGAAATATTACTTCGGTACAGATGGTGTGAAACAAACTGGATGGATTACAGTAGGCAGTAATAAATACTATCTAGGAACTGACGGTGTAAGACGCACTGGTTGGAGAACAATAGATGGAAATAGATATTACTTTGGTAAATCATCAGGTAAATTATACACTGGATGGGCTACAATAGGTGGTAAAAAATACTACTTAGGAACTGATGGCGTTATGGTTACTGGAAAACAAACAATAAATGGTGTTGTTTATGAATTTGGTAAAGACGGAGTACTAAAAGGAAAAGTCGAAGAGCAAGATAAAGAACCTGACAAACAACCAGAAAATGACCAAACTACAAAAGATAATAAATCAGACAATGAAGATAATACAAAATCTAACTTAGAAAACAATAATGTTGAACAAGATACTCAAGTATTAGAAAATGTTAAATAATTATTAGGGTTTCTTCGGTTAAGAAACTGATTTATTTAGATAAAAATACTGCTTTCAATGAGGAATTAAACTCCTCTTTGGAGGCAGTATTTTTTGATTGTAAGTAAATTGTAATATTTTTGTAGAGTTTATTTAATTGAATATTGATTTTTGTTAGTCTATAATAAATGAGGTAACACGAACTATTTTAATATATTGATTATTAATGTAAGACAATTATAATTTAAGGGGGAGATATTTTGAAGAGATTAAATTCAATATTCAAAATGGACAAAAAGAATAGGCATCAAATTTTATTATGGCTAATTGGAGGATTAATTTTAACATTTGCAACTGAAATTTTTCTTAGAGGAAGTATTAAAGAAGTAGTTTCATGGGTAAAGGAAACACCAGGGGTTATGTTAGCTAATTACCTTTTAATACTTATGCTTACATCTATATTTTTCTTGGCAAAAAGAAAATATATGGTATACTTCATTAGTTTTGTGGTAATACTAGGAGTGTCGATAACTACTTTTTTCCTTATGAAAGTTAGGGGGACTCCGCTTACATTCTCTGATTTATATTCTATTGGTGAGGCTATGGAAATAGCAGATAAGTATATAAGTCCAACTATTATAATAATAGGTATAGTATGCATAGCGTTTTTGGTTGTTTTTTGTGTATTTCTATATAAATTAGATGGCGATACAAAGAGATTTAAATTAATAAACTTTGTACTTGTTTTTGTTGTGAGTGCAGTATTTTTTACTACAGTAAAATCTCAACAAGCCAAAAATATAATGGTATATAAAAGATGGGATATTCCAGCATCCTATAAATGCAATGGTTTGACATATTCAACTGTAGAATCATGCTTAAAATACATAAGAACTAAACCAAATGATTACTCACAATCAAAAATAGCTAAAATTAAAGAAAAGGTCGATAAAGCAGAAGCTAATGACAATAGAAAATTAAACAAAAATAAACCTAACGTACTATTTGTTCAATTAGAAGCGTTTATGGACCCAGAAACAATAAAAGGTGTAAAATATAGCGAAGATCCAATACCAAATTTCAGGAAATTAACTAAACTTTACACAAGCGGTATGGCCAATGTTCCAACAACAGGAGGAGGTACTGTTAGAACTGAGTTTGAAGTTATGACAGGAAACAATATCGACTATCTTACTCCAGGAGAAATACCATACAGCACAATTTTAAAAAGCAAATATTATAATTCGGTAGCAACAACACTTAGTTCACAAGGTTATGAAACTCATGCTGTGCATAATTTCCAGGGAAATTTCTATGGTAGAAACAACGCCTATGGAAAATTAGGATTTGGAGATTTCACATCACAAGAATATATGAGTGGCTATGAATTAAACGAAAGAAACTGGATAAAAGATAAAATACTAACTAAATATATAAAAAAAGCATTAGACTCAACAGAAGGTTCTGATTTAGTATACACAGTAACTGTACAAGGACACAGTAGTTATCCAACAGATGCGGAAAATTACGATTTTCCAATAAAAGTAAGTGGTAGTTTAAATCAAGAGATACTAAATCAATTATATTACTATGCTAATCAAATTAAAGGAACTGATGATTTTATTGGAGATTTAGTGAATATGGTTGACAAAATGGATGAAGATACAATAGTATTATTCTATTCTGACCATATGCCAAACTTAAAATTATTTACTGACGATAACTTTTATCTAGATAAATTCAAGGCTCCATATGCATTTTATGCTAATTATGACATAGAAAAATATGACATAGATAAAATAGAATCTTACGAATTAAGCTCTTTAATGTTTAAAGAGGCTGGACTAAAATACGGTCCAATGGAAAGATTTAATACATATATGAAAAATGATAAAGACTTTGCAAAGATGCAAGATTTAATAGAATACGATGTATTGTTTGGAAAATCATACTATATAAGTGATGATGAAAAACCAAAGAAAAATAAAATCAAAATGGGTATCGACAATGTTTGTGTAAGTAGAATAGAACATAAAGACAACAAGATACTTATACATGGCGAAAATTTCACTACAAATAGTAGGGTTTATTTAAATGATAGTCCTGTAAGCAAAAGATTTATAAATGAAAATACTTTAGAAGTTGATGAAATAGATAACTTAGAAAGAGTATCTGTTAAACAAATAGGACGTAATAGTGTAGTACTTAGCTCAAGTGATGACTTTGACTACAATTCATTAAATGCAAGTAAATAAGATAAGTTGGGGGTATAAAGCACTTCTGTGTGTTTATACCCCTAAATTAATAACATATAGAAAATAAACGAAAAAGGGAGATGAATTAAATGTCGAGGACTGCTAAGAACGCCGTTATAATTATGGTGGCAACTTTACTGTCTAGAGTATTGGGATTTTTGCGTGAAACAATTTTAGCAAATTTCTATGGAACTAGCATGGTAGCTGATGTTTTTGTACTAACATTTAATATACCAGGGCTAATTATATCAATTGTAGGATCAGTAATATATATGATGTACATACCTATGTATTACGACACGAGGGACCGATTGGGTGAGGATGAAGCTCTTAAGTTCACAAATAATATTTTAAATATTTTATCAGTATTTTCAATAATAGTATCTATATTGGGAATAATTTTTGCAGGAGAAATAATAAAAATATTTGCAATCGGATTTACAGGTGAAAAATTTAACCTTGCAGTTCAATTCTTGCGAATTATGATGTTTGGAGTTTTATTCTTATCTCTAAACAAAATACAATCATCTTTCCTACAAGTAAAGGAAAGTTATCTGCCAGCATCTATAGTTGGTGTAGTTTATAATATAGTAATAATAATTGCGATATTTATAAGTGTAAAATTAGGAAGCTACTATTTAGCTATAGGGGCTCTTGTGGGGCTTTTTATACAAGTGCTTTTATTACTTCCATGCATGTATAAAAGAGGTTATAGATATAGCTTTTATATGAACATAAAAGATGAATCAATCATTAAGATGATAAAATTGAGTATACCTATGATGATGGGTGTTGCGATGAGTCAGCTAAATGTATATGTCGATAAAGCACTTGCAAGTACTTTAGGAGATGGTAAATTAGCAGCACTTAACTATGCATCACGTCTAAATGACTTTGTGGTTGCGCTTTTTGTAACATCTTTAATTACAGTTATTTATCCAAAATTATCTCAATTTGTAAATAATAAAGACACAATAAATTTTAAAAAGATAATTGTAAAATCAAGTAACTGTATCATATTAGTCGTTGTACCTATAGTCTTAGGGGCGATAATTTTAGCCGAACCAATAGTAAGAGTCTTATTAGAAAGAGGTAGTTTCAGCGCCGAATCTACAGCTATGACTTCTAATGCATTAAAATTATACGCAATAGGTATAATAGGGTATGCAGTAAAAGAGATTTTAAGTAGAGGATTTTATTCACTTGGGGATACAAAAACACCTATGATAAATTCATCTATCTCTGTAATAATAAACATAATACTAGATTTAATATTCATAAAACCATTTAGTTATATGGGGCTTGCGATGGCAACTAGTATTTCATATATGGTAACTGTAGTACTTATGTTTTTCAGCCTTAGAAAAAAAGTCGGCTCATTTAATGGAAGTGCAGTTGTATCGACATTTTTAAGATCATTAATAGGGGCAATTGTGATGTCTATAGTCGTTATATTAATTTATAACAACTTAGTTGCTGTTTTAGGTTTATCTTTTATAGGCGAATGTACATCATTAGCTGCAGCTATTTTAGGTGGAATAATAGTATATATAATTTGTATGAAGATATTAAAAGTTGAAGAAATGAAATTAGTTGAAGATAGCGTAAAAAACTTTTTTAAAAGATAAAAACTAAAAATATAAGTATGTTGAAGTATAAGTAGCTAAAAATAAAAAGTTTAAAAATAAGAATTAAAAAGCTTAAATGCAATTTGAAAAAACACAAAAAATGTCCAAAAACTTGGAAAATTAGTCGTGTATGTAAATTTATTAAAAAATAAAAGGAATTTACTTAAATTTATATTAAAAATCTAATAAAAATGTTTTTCACCTTAAATTAAAAAGTAAAAAAACTAATTCTTAAAAATTTGTTTTCAAAAAAAAATCTAAAGGTAAGGTATAAAAAATCAACTTGCTGGTAAAAAATATCTAATTATGCTAGAATGATTAGGAAATACAAATTTTAGAAATTAGGGGGTGAGTGTCAAACATCATGTTTACTGAAAAGAAAACAAAATCGACACTATCAAAAGCATTAGCATTAGGGATGGTTGCAACTTCAGTATCATTTGGAGCACAAACTGCAACTGCAGACGCAGCAAAAATTGAAAATACGAATACAACTTCAACATATAAAACTCAAACATCAAAAACTGGAATAGTTACAGCATATGCCTTAAATATAAGAAAAGGGCCATCAACTTCTTATGAAAGAATAGGTTCTTTAGCTGAAGGACAAAAGGTTACTGTTACTAGTACTGCTAGCAATGGCTGGTACAAAATAAAAACTTCATCTGGAAAAGTTGGATACGTAAGTCCAAAATACTTAAAAGTATCAACAACTGAAGCAGATAAAGATGACAAAGATGATAATGAAAATACTAATAAGGGAACTTATGTAGTAAAAACTTATTCAAAAATATCAAAAGTTGGTAGAGTTTCTGTAAGTTCATTAAACCTTAGAACAGGTCCATCTACTTCTTATTCTAAAAAGGGAAGCCTTCACAAAGGATATGTAGTAGGTATAGTAAAACAATACAGCAACGGTTGGTACGAAGTTAAATTAAAAGGTGGTAAAAAAGGATGTATTGATGGTTCTTATTTAAAAATAACTTCAGGAACATCTTCTGATTTAAAAAATGGAAGTTCATCATCAACTGGAAAAGAAGATAACAACGACGGTATTGTTTCAAGTTCAAGAGTACAAGCTGTAATAAATATGGTAAAAAGACAAGTTGGTAAACCATATGTTTACGGTGCAGCTGGGCCAAATTCTTTTGACTGTTCAGGTCTTACATATTATTGCTATAAAAATGCGGCTGGAATAACTCTTAATAGATCTTCAGCAGCACAAGCATCAAATGGAAGATATGTTAGCAAAAGTGAATTAAAACCAGGAGACTTAATATTCTTCAATAGTGGAACAAACCGTATCCGCCATGTTGGTATGTACGTTGGAAATGGACAATTTATCCATGCTCCAAGTCCAGGAAAAAGTGTAAAATATGAAAACTTATATTCTTCATACTATGTAAAAGGATATGTTACAGCTAGAAGAATAATAGGATAATAATTGAAAATCTAAAATCGAAATAAAGATCACATGTATCGGTTTTTATAAAGAAGTCTTTATTCTAAACACCTTTCACAAGGTAGACTTCTTTGAAATGCATTAACGGAAACTATTTTTATCTATAATCTAAAATTGATTATAATTTCCTATGCGTTATAAAAAAATCGTAATTTCATGTGGTCTTTTTTTGCTCTAAAAAGAATATACATACTTTATTCTTCATAAAATTTACTATTAGACAAGTAATTGGAGGAAATTGGTATGATTAATATTGCGGGGAAATTAATAAGTAATAAAGTGAATAATATCAGATTCTTTTTGAATTATCCTAAGATAGATATAGAAGAAGAAAATGATCATGTTCAGAAATTTGTGGAACTTGTAAATAAATCTATAAAAAATGAGGTCGATATTTTTGAGGAGATAGTAATAAATACTTATTTTGAGGAGAATATTATAGGAAATGTAAACGCAATATCTGAGTTTCAAATCGCATTTAACCGAGGAAATATAATCAGTATGCCGATGGAGTTTACACAAATTATTGGACTTACTGATATTAGCCATATATACAGCTACAATTACGATTTTAATTTGATGAAAAAAATCACACTAAATGATATTTTTAAGCAAGATATAGACTTTGAAAAAATTATCGAAAGCTATGTAATGGAAGAGATTTATGAGATATTAGATAATTATAAAAGCAATATAACTTATGGTGTATATGAGCTTATGATGGAGGCGATTTATATATGTGATGATCCAGTTTTTTATTTTAATGGTAGGGAACTGGTTATTTGTATATCTAGTTTTGAGCTTACAAGCCAGGTCGACAATTTGATTGAATTTCCGATATCTTTTAAGAAGATAAAAAATATTTTGAGCGATTATGCGCTTAGAAATATTTATTTGTATTAGATTTTAATTTATTGTGTGAAAAATATAATTGTAAAGAGAAAATATACTTATAAAATTGGAGGTAATTTATGGGAAAATTTATAAAGTATAATAGAGAGGAAGCTACCAAGTATGCTACAAAGTGGGCATTATCAAGGAATCCAGCTTATAAAGATTATGAAAAATGGGGCGGAGATTGTACAAATTATGTGTCTCAATGTGTACATGCTGGAGGTATACCTTTTGACCACGAAGGCAATAATATATTAAAACAATGGTATTGGTATAGCGATATGAACAGAACCCCTAGCTGGACGGGGGCTGAGCCTTTTTATAAATATTTAATTGGAAATAATACAGACGACACACAAAATTTTGGAGTTTATGCAAAAGAAGTAGCTTATAATGAATTGGAACTTGGTGATATTGTTCAACTTATATACGAAAATGATTTGGCATATCACAATATGATAATAACAGACGTTATTTTAGAAGGAAATTATTTAATCGACTATTTAATTTGTCAACATACTTATGATTTATTAAATTATCCACTTAGTATGAAACAGGGCGAAAAAAGATACATAAAAATTTTAGGATATTATGAATCATAATGGATTAAAATGTTAATAATATTTGAAAAAAGCCTTTCTTAATGATAAAATTACTGTATAACATATAGAAAATTATGCTTATTTTAAAAGTTTATATTAAGATAATTTAAACAATAATAAAATGAGAAAGGTGAATTCGGTGACTAAGAAAAAAACAGGTAATACAACAAATAAAGAGGGTAAAAAAACTACACAAACTAGAAAAAAACAAAGCACAACTACGAAAAGTAGAGAATCACAAAGCAGAAATACTAGAACTAGTACTCAAAATAAAAATACTAAAAGTGGAAATACACAAACTAGGACAGCAAAAAGAAGTAGTGGGCGTAAAAAATTAAAAAAGAAAAAAGGATTACATAGAAAAAAGACATCATTGAGAACTAGGAGATTAATTGCATTGGTATGCACGATTTTAATACTAATAGTAGTAGGGTTTATAGGCAAAAAGACTGTAAGTTTTGTAAGCAGTATTTGGCCTAATATAGAGTCAGTAAAAAATTCTCTTACTGGTGGAAAAATCGACAAAACAAATGTAGACACTAGTGATCAATACGACATAAATGACGAAAAACAACCAACTCTAGAAGCAAAACACAACATATTTATAGATGTCGGTTGTGGTGGTAATGAAACTGGATACGTCACAAAAGACAATGTAAAAGAAAAAGATTTAGATTTAGAAATAGCGAAATTAGTAGCAAAGCAATTATCAAAATACGACGATGTAAATGTAATATTATCAAGACAAGAAGACGTATATATGAGTGCTGATGAAAGAAAATCTTTAGCAGAAAATCAAAATGCAGAACTTTTTGTATCTATACATATGGCTGGTGAAAACACTGGAAAAGCTGATGGAGTTGAGACTATATACTATAAAGGTTCACAAAATGGTTCTTATGATTTTGCAAGTCTTATGCAAACTTCTATAATGGCTTTTATAAAGGCCGAAAATAGAGGGACAAGTGCATATGAAATGAGTGTATTAAAGGACAACTCTATGCCTTCTATATACATTCAATGCGGTTTCCTTAGTAATTCTGCAGAAAAGAAAAAACTAACAGATAAAGAATACCAGCAAGAATTAGCAAAAGGGATAGCACAAGGAATACTGAGTTACATAGATGCTAAAAAATAAAAAAGGAAGTGCTTATTATGGATAATTTAGAAGTAAAGAAAATTTTAATTGAAGAATCTTTGAGAAAAAGTCAGATGTCACAGATTTTTGATGTTGTTTCAAATGATAAAATGGTATTTTTCAGATCGTTACAACAATATAAAAACAACAAATTATTGTTGGGAATAATATTAGATGAATCTGCTTATACAACTATAACAATTTTCTTTGGAAAAGTTATAGATGAATCTAAAAAAGACATAATAATAAAATTAATAAATGAATTAAATGGATTACATAATGTAGAAAAATTTGTTTTAAACAGAAATGATGAACTTTTAGTTCAAGTACCATATGTGGCTTTATCACAAGATTTTAATGGAGATATAGCTCTAGATTTATTAAAAACACTTTACCATATGCTAACTAACAATGCATACGATAAATTCGAAGACATTTTAGGTGAAAGCATGTGTAACAAATTATAATAATGTTTGCACTTTAAAAAACAAAATAATTTTATATAACAAATCATAAATAAAAGGGGGTCAATTTTGGATAAATAAAAACTATCTGGAATTGACTCTTTTGTTAATTAAAATGATTATTAAAATTTAATTGTATCTAATGGGGGAGATATTATGGAAGGGAGTTTTGTAGTTTCAAGAAAATATGAAAATAAGTTAGACATTAAAACAAGAAAAGAAAGAGGCATCTACTATACACCTTATGTAGTAGTAAAGTACATATTAGATAATACTATTGGAAAACACGACATAGTACAAAATCCATATCCAAAAATTTTAGATATGAGTTGTGGATGTGGCAATTTTTTAATACAAGCATATACCATGCTTTACAAAAAGTTTTACGATAACATAGATAAACTAAATCAAAGATATGGACAAGACTTTATATGTAAAGAAGACATAGGTTTACATATTATAAAAAATTGTATTTTTGGAGTCGATACAGATAATGACGCTCTAATAATATTAGAAAATGAATTGAAAAAGATTTTAAAAAAGGAATTAAGGGAAACGTATAAACACAAACCTCTTATAAGAGATGATGATTTAGATGAGATTTTAGACGAAGAATATCTAGACAAGCTCAATATATTTTGTGGTGATAGTTTAAAAAATGATTTGAGCGAGGTTTTTGGAGTTGATAAATTCGACTATATAATAGGAAATCCACCTTATGTAGGTCAAAAATATCTAGATAATAACTATAAAAAATTTCTATATAAAGAATTTGAAGAGGTGTATAAAAATAAAGGTGATCTGTATTTTTGTTTTTATAAAAAGATTTTAGACTTATTAAGACAAGACGGAAAATCTGGGATTATAACACCTAGATATTTTATGCAAAGTCCGTCAGGAAAATATCTAAGAAGTTATTTAGTAAACAACTCTCAAATAGAAAAAATAATTGACTTTCTAGGAGCAAACTTATTTACAGGTCTAGGGGTGGCGAGTTGCATAGTTATTTTTGGACATAAAATAGAAACAGACAATAAGAACAACTGCTTAGAATTATATAAAATAAAAAATGAAAATATAAATATAAAGAAAATCGCCAATTTAGAAGAATATATAAATAAAGAAAATTTTAAAAAAATAAATGTAGAGATAGATTCTCTTGGCGATACTTGGCTTATGGTTGGACAGGCAGAATTTGAATTTTATAATAAAATTCAAAATAAGTGTGAATATTTTTTAGAAGAAATTTGTGAAAGTTTTCAAGGTATAATTACAGGCTGTGATAAGGCATTCGTTGTGGACAAAAATGATAAAAATTTACAAAAAATAAATGGAAAATTTTTAAAAAATTGGATAAAAAACAAAGATATTGGGAAATATATAATAAATAATTCACAATCTATGTTAATATATTCAAACGACATAAAAAACGAAAAAGAAGAAGAGTTTTTAGTTGAAACATTTTTAAAACCATATAAACAAAAGCTACAAAATAGAAGAGAATGTAGAAGAAATTATAGAAAATGGTATGAATTACAGTGGGGAAGAGAAAAATATTTATTTGAACAGAAAAAGATAATGTACCCTTATAAATCCCAAAGTAATAAATTTGCAATAGATATAGATAATACTTATGGAAGTGCTGATATTTACTCATTTTATATAAAAGATGAATATAAAAATGAGTTTTCATATGAATATTTAGTTGGCTTATTAAATTCAAAAACATACGATAAATATTTTAAAATAATCGGAAAAGAAATGGGCAAAAAGGTATTTGATTATTATCCAAATAAAATAATGAAGTTAAAAATATTTAAAGACGAAAATTATGACGAAATAGAAGCACTATCTAAAGAAGTAGTATCACTTTCAAGACAAAAAGTAATGGTGAGTAATGAACTTAATACATATATAAATGAATGTAACGGAAAAACTGTAGAAAAATTAACAATATCAACAGTTCAAGGCGAATTTAAAAATAAATTTTTAGAAATTAATGGATATGAAAACGTTGCAAAAATACAAGACAAAAAAATTTCTCTCTTAAAAGAAAAAAATTACCTTGAAAAAAAAATCGATTTCATAGAAAATAAAATAGACGAAAGAATTAAAAAATCTTTAAATTTATAAAACACTTATTTGAATTTTTAACTTTAAATAAAACAATAAGGTGATGTAAATGAAAGGTTTAGTTTTAGAAGGGGGAGGCACAAAAGGTGCTTACCAATTAGGGGCTTATAAAGCTTTAAAGGAATTAGGTATGGAGTTTGATGGAATTGTCGGAACTTCAATAGGTGCTCTAAATGCAGCATTTATAATACAAGGTGATTATGACATAATGGAAGACATATGGTTAAATCAAGATTACAAGAGTTTTATGATAATAGAAGAAGATCTATATGAAAAATATAAAAATACTGAATTTAAAGTAAAAGATATTGTAGCTATTGTAGATTTAATGAATAGAGTCAGAAAAAATGAAGGAATAGATATAACACCTTTAAAAAATTTACTAAAAGAATATATAGATGAAGACAAAATAAGAAAGTCATCTAAAGATTTTGGGTTGGTGACTGTATATTTAGACAAAAAAATAATTCCACAACATCTTATGAAAGAAGATATACCTGAGGGGCAACTTGTAGATTATTTGATTGCAAGTGCAAGTTTACCAATATTTCAGCTAGATAAATTAGATGATAAACTTTATTTAGACGGTTTTTTATCCGATAATACACCAGTTGGGTTATTGGCGAATAAAAAATATGATGATATAATAGTACTTAGATTATCGAATGATGTCACAGGAGATAAAAATTTAAAGAAATATGTAGATATAAATCTTACAGTAATAAAACCATCTATGGATTTAGGGGGATCTCTTAATAAGGATAAAGACCATATGGAGAAATTATTTAAATTAGGATATATGGATGTTATGAAAACCTACAAAAGATACGATGGAGTAAAATATTTCTTTAATGCAGATTTTATATACGATGAAAATACTTGTTTTGATATGATAACAAATTTAAACATAAAGACGATTCAAGATATATGTAAAATTTTAAAAATTAAAAGAGAACCGAGTCTTAGAGTTCTGCTAGAAAATATAATTCCACAAATTGGTGATATATTACATTTAGAAAAAGAATTTACATATAAAGATATTTTTTATAGTATATATGAGAGAATACTTGAGGAAAATAATATAGATGTTTTAAAATTATATGATTTTTCGAAAGTTATAGATTTGGTTAACTCACAAATCGAGCCAATAGATTACGATTATGATAATAATGATAATAAACACATTATTTCATTAAATAAAAAAGAGAAAATTGAAAAGGCAATAATAAATAAAATACTAAATGATTTTAAAAATCAAAGTTTAAAAAAGATGCCGATTTAATTTTATTTTACTAAAAATAATATTTCCAAAGAAAAATAAAATTTTTATGTATATTAATTAGGAGGTACACAATGGAAAAAACAGTAGTAATAAAAAACGCAACAGGGTTACATGCTAGACCAGCAGGAATGTTTGTAAAAAAAGCTTCAGAATTCACTTCAACAGTAGAAGTATTAGCTAAAGGAAAAACTGTAAATGCTAAATCAATCATGGGAATAATGAGTTTAGGTTTAGGTCAAGGTGAAGAAATAGTAGTTAAAGCTGAAGGTGCAGATGACGCTGCTGCAGTAGATGCATTAGTAGAATTAATCGAAAGTGGATTTGGTGAATAAGAATCAATACAATATAATATAAAACCTGGGGTTTCCCAGGTTTTTATATAAAATTACTACAATAAATTAAAAGGTTTTTATGATAAAGATTTCTTTATATAGGAATTAAAATAAATAATATTTAGAAAATAAGAGCAAAAGTAACGATAGATTATATCTTATAATCAAGGGTATATTTTAGGAGGAATAAATATGTTTAAAGGAACAGCAGCATCACCAGGTATCGTACTTGGGAAAGCGTTAGTATTAGAGCATAATGAATTAGTAATAGAAAAGAAATCAATATCTGATGTAGATAAAGAAATAGAAAGATTAAACGATGCGGTTGCAATATCAAAAGCTGAATTAGAAAAAGTAAGAGATAAAGCAAAGGTCGAATTAGGGGAAGAAGAAGCACAAATATTCGAATCTCATTTATTAGTTTTAGAAGATCCAGAATTATTAGGTTCTGCAATAGACAAAGTAAAATCTGAAAATGTTAATGCTGATTTTGCATTAAACGAAATAAAAGAAATGTTTGTTGGTATGTTTGAAGCTATGGACAACGAATATATGAGAGAAAGAGCAGCAGATATAAAAGACGTTACAAATAGAATATTAAGACATCTATTAGGGGTTAAGATAGTTGATTTAGCTGCATTAGAAGATGAAGTTGTTTTAGTTGCACATGATTTAACTCCATCAGATACAGCTACTATGGATAAAAAGAAAGTTTTAGGTTTCTTAACTGATATCGGTGGTAGAACTTCTCATACTGCTATAATGGCTAGAACTTTAGAAGTTGCTGCAATAGTTGGTTTAACTGATGCTACTGAGCAAATAAAAGACGGGGATTTCGTAGTATTTAACGGAGATACTGGTGAAGTTATATTAAACCCAGATGAAGAAACAATAGCTAAATATTCTCAAATGAAAAAAGAATTTGAAGAATATAAAAAATCATTAGAGTTATTAAAAGGACAAGCATCTGTTACAACTGATGGAAAACATGTTGAATTAGCAGGAAATATAGGTACTCCAAATGATGTTGAAGGTTTAATCAAAAACGATGCTGAAGGTGTTGGACTTTATAGAACTGAATTCTTATATATGGATAGAACTGATTTCCCAACAGAAGATGAACAATACGAAGCTTATAAAGCAGTACTTGAAGGAATGAGCGGAAAACCAGTTGTTATAAGAACTTTAGATATAGGTGGGGACAAAAAACTTGACTACCTACAAATGGATGAAGAAATGAACCCATTCTTAGGATACAGAGCGATAAGACTTTGCCTAGATAGAAAAGAAATATTTACAACTCAATTAAGAGCTTTATATAGAGCGAGTGTTCACGGAAAATTAAGAATAATGTTCCCAATGATATCTTCATTAGAAGAATTATTACAAGCTAAAGCTGTATGTGAAGAAGTAAAAGCTGAATTAGATACAGAAAATATTCCATACTCAAAAGATGTAGAGGTTGGTATGATGATAGAAGTTCCATCAGCAGCAGTAATATCTGATGTTCTTGCTAAGCATGTTGATTTCTTCTCAATAGGAACAAATGACTTAATCCAATATACTTGTGCAGTAGATAGAATGAACCAAAAAATAAGCTACTTATATAACCAATTCAATCCAGCAGTATTAAGATTAATAAAAATGGTTATAGAAAATGCACATAAAGAAGGTAAATGGGCTGGAATGTGTGGAGAATCTGCAGGAGATCAAAGAATGATACCTATATTATTAGGATTTGGTCTTGATGAATTCTCTATGAGTCCAATATCTATATTACCAGCTAGAAAATTAATAAATTCTGTAAGTGAAGCAGATATGAAAGCTTTCGCAGATAAAGTTTTAGAACTTGGAACTGCTAAAGAAATAGAAGAATTTATATCTGAAACTTTTAAATAGAATTTACTTAATTTATAAATAAATTAGTTACCGAAAAATTTATATATATACACATTTATAGCCGACTTTTTAGTCGGCTTATTTTTTTGTATATATAAAATATTAAAATAAATTTACATAAAAGTAGATGTTTATAAAAAAACTTTATATATTTTTAAGTTATTATTCGAAGATTTGTGATAAAATAGTGCTTATAGTGGAAAAGTTACAATAAAGTTACAAAAACGACATTGGGTATTGACACATTATTCCAAAAATATAAGGTTGATATCAAATAGCAGAAAATTAACATTGATAATTGTAAAAAATACTGCTATTATTGATAAGGAACTTTGCTAGAATAAAAGATTAGAAAAATTTTAATAATCAAAATAGGAGAAACCTGCGCGAAACAAAACAAATTTCTAGTAAAAAAACTTAATTTAAAACTTAGTAAGTGAATAATTTAGAAAGGAGGAGAATATTGTCGAGATAAGACAATATATTATTATGTACGATAAGACTACTATAATGCAAATTGCAATAATTGTTATCGGTATAGTGATAACACTTTATTTAGGAATAAAAGAAAAACGAAAAAATGAAGAAAATATAAATAAATTAAATCTAAGAATAAATGTAAATGGTATAAGAGGTAAATCTACTGCGACGAGACTTATAACTGGTGTTCTAAATGAAGCAGGTTATAAAGTAGTAGGAAAGACGACAGGGACATCTCCAAGAATGATATACTGGAATAATAAAAAAGAAGAAGTAATTGTTCGTAACTCAGCTGGGGCTAACATAAAAGAGCAAGTTCATGTAATCGATAAAGCTGTAAAAGTTGGTGCTGAGGCTTTAGTATGTGAATGTATGGCTGTTAGACCTGAGTATCAAGATGTTTATCAAAATGACATTTTTAAAGCAAACATAACAGTAATAGTAAATGTATTAGAAGACCACTTAGATGTTATGGGGCCAACTACTGATGAAATTGCGATGGCATTTTCAAATACAATACCATACAACGGCTACTTAGTAGTAGATAATGGACCTTATGTAAGATACTTCACGGAAGAATGTAAAAAGAGAAATACTAAGATAGTTGTTGCTGATAATTCAAAAATACCAGAAGGGTTAATTGAAAAATTCGGTTATACAATTTTCGAAGACAATATATCTCTTGCACTAGCAGTTGCTGAAATATTAAACATAGAACCAGAAATGGCATTTAGAGGAATGTTAAATGCAAATCCTGACCCAGGAGCTGCAACTATTACAAATTTCGGCAAAGCAGGACAAAACAGCGTATTCGTAAACGGGTTTGCTGCAAATGAACCATCATCAACTCTAGCAATTTGGGATAAAATAAAAGAGACACTTCCAAATACGGAAAATCCTATTGTTTTATTCAATGGTAGAGATGATAGAGTGGACAGAACCGATCAATTTATTGAAGATTGTTTCCCATATTTAAGCGAAAAAGCAACTTTAGTAGCTATGGGTGAAGGAAGCGACAGAATACAAAAAGCGATAGACAGCGGAAAATTACCAAATATAAAACAATTTGTCGATTTATCTGATTTAGAAATAGATGAATTAATCGAAAGACTGTATTCTATGTCAAAAAATAGAATATTATATGGAATAGGTAATATTCATGGAGATGCAGACATATTACTACAAGATATGTTTGGAATCTATATAAATGATGAAAACGAAGATGACAACAAAGGGTTCACTTTTGGAAGTAGTTTAGGAGCTTATATTCAAAACATACTATAATAAAAAAATTGGAAGGACATATTAAGGAGGAATTATGTATATAACAGATTTTTATATGTCGCTAATAATAGGAGTTATCGGAACTTTATTATTTGTTGAGACATTTGGAATAACACCGGGTGGAATAATAGTAGCAAGTTATTTAGCTTTAGTTTTTGATTCACCAATAACGATGGTATTGATATTTTTAGTTTCGTTTATAACTTATGGTATAGTAAATTATATACTGCCTAAGTTTGTGATATTATATGGTAGAAGAAGATTTGTAGCTACGATAGTTGTAGCAGTTATACTAAAACTTATATTTGAAGCAATTTATCCACTAACACCATTCCCAACATTTGAATTTAGAGGAATAGGTATAATAGTACCAGCATTACTGTCAAATTGTTATGCTAGACAAGGTATAAAATTAACTGTAGTTTCAACACTTGTTATGACAGCAGTAGTTTATGGAATAATGCAAATAATTTACTTAGTGTAGGTGATTTTTATGGAAAGAAAATTGACGTTACAAGAAAAGGTACAAGCTTTTATAAAGAGACAGCCAAGAACATCTGGAAAAACAGTATCTATAATTATAGCAGTATTAGCAGTTATAGTATTTGGAGCAGGTATAGTTGGAAATGCGCTTAATAAAAACGCAACTTCATCTGTAAGTGAATATGATGGTGGCAAACTTGTAAAAGGTACTGTAGTTGGAGATATGATGCTTGGTAGATCGATAACTAACAAGGGCTCAAAAAACAACTATAAAAATATGTTCTCAGGCGTGTCTGATTTATGGAAAGACTCAGATTATGTTGCTGGAAACTTAGAATGCGTTCTTTTAGATAATGCATCAGATTATGAGAAAAACGACAAAGAAATACACATAAATGCAGAGACAAAAACTGCAAATGTATTAAAAGAAAATGGATTTACTCTTGTAAGTTTAGCAAACAACCACTTAGCAGACTTCAAAGCTAAAGGTGTTGTAAATACGTTAGATACTTTAGACAAAGTTGGATTAAAACATGTTGGAGCTGGAAGAAATTTAACAGAAGCTGCAGAGTATGATATACAAGAAATAAATGGGGTTAAAATAGCTACAATTGCTGTAAGTGACATAATTCCTAAAGATTTCGCAGCGAGAGATTCAAAAGCAGGTATTTTAACTACAAAAACATTAAAATACTATCAAGCAGTTAAAGATGCTTCAGAAAAAGCAGACCTAGTTATTGCAAACATCCACTGGGGTGTTGAATATGGAATGACAGAAACAGAAGCTCAACAACAATTAGCAAGAAACTTAATAAACTGGGGTGTTGACGTAGTAATTGGTTCACATCCACACGTGCTTCAACCAGTAGAAAAATACGGAGATGGTATAATATTCTACAGTATGGGTAACTTTGTGTTCGACCAAGGTTGGAGTAGAACAAAAGACAGCATGGTTTTAAATTATTATGTTGATGAAGATGGTAATTGTAGTTTTGAAATAACTCCAATTAGAATAAAAGACGGTTATCCAGAAGTGACAAATAATGCCTTCTTTAAAAAGAGAACTTATAGAACTCTAACTAAAAATTTAAAAGATAGTGATTATGAAGTTAAATCAAATACATTACTTATGAAAAATGCTATAAAAATTGATTTAAATAAAAATAATCAAACTAATGCAAATGCTGACAACACAGATGTATCAAATGGTATAAATACAACAAGTGATGTAAATAATACAGATAACAATACAACTACTAAAACAAATACACAATACTAAAACAAATTGAAAAATAACATGTAACAATTTAGAGGAATAGACATTTTAGATAAGACATCAATTAAAATAATTTTATTGGAGAATGATGTTATGGCAAAAAATAAAAGAAGAAGTAAGAAGAAAAGCACTAAACAAAACAAGAATCTTGGTTTAATAATTGTTGCAATTGCAATTTTAGTGATTGGTGGGGGAATATATTTCTTGAAATCATCAAAAACTAAAAATCAAACGAACACGAATGCAACAATAGAAAGTAGCCACTCATATGTTGTAAGTACTTCGAACGAAAAAGCGACAGAAATCGGCGAAAAAGTACTTGCTGAGGGCGGAAATGCAGTTGACGCTGCAATAGCAGTTTCTTATGCTTTAGGAGTTGCCCAACCTTATGCATCTGGAATAGGTGGAGGCGGGGGTATGTTAATATACAACCCTGATAATGACGAATACAAGTTTTATGATTACAAAGACTGTTCACCTTTTTCAAATGAAAAAAGACAAGGAGACATAGGGGTTCCTGGTTTTGTAGCAGGTATGGAGAAAATATCTAAAGATTTAGGAACTAAGAATATATCTGATTTAATTGGATATTCTGTTGATTTAGCTAAGAACGGAGTTACAGTAAACGCTGATACAGTAAAGGCGATGAATTCATTCTCGAATTTACTAGCAAAAGATAAAGACTATGTTAAAGATGGCGAACTTCTTAAGGAAGGCGACACATTAGTTCAATCTGAATTAGCTACAACACTAGAAAAAATCCAAAATGAAGGTGCAAAGGCATTTTATACTGGAGAGATTGCTGAAAATATAGCAAAAGCAGGTTCTATGAAGGTATCTGATTTAGAACAATATGAAGTCAAAACACATGAACCAGTTTCTGGGGAATTTAATGGCTACAAAGTGGTTTCTGCTCCACCACCATTTTCAGGAACATCACTTATACAAATGCTAGAAATAATAGAACAAGAAGGCAAGACAAAAGATATAAAAGACGCAAATACTTACCTAGAAGTATTAAATAATGCGACAACTCTAGCGAATTACGATAGAGGTAAAAAAATCGCTGACTTAGACTTCAAAAATGTAGATTATAATTCATTAACAACTGAGGATTATATAAAAAATCTACTTAAAGAAAAAAATGCAACATATTCAGAAGATGACGAAAGTGAAAGTACAACTCACTTTGTAATAGTGGACAAAAATGGAATGGTTGTTTCATGTACAAACACATTAGGTCATTTCTATGGAGCACAAGAAAAAGTAAATGGTTTCTATTTAAATAGTAGTTTAAAAAGCTTTGGAACAAAAGGAATAAACAAGTATGAACCAGGCAAAAGACCTAGAACTTATACTTCTCCTACAATAATCCAAAAAGGAAACGACTATATAATGGGTATAGGAACTCCAGGTGGAATAAGAATTTTAAAAATGCTAACACCTATTATAGTAGACAATCTTTACTTTGGACATGATCTTCAAGAAGCAATAAATAAATCGAGAGTTATATTCCAAGAGCCAGGCATGATAGTTCGTGAAGGTGGAAGAGATGAAGACTACATCATAAATGTGGATAATTCACAATTCCCATATATGGACTTAAAAGACCAACTTTACTTCGGCGCTGTTCAAGCAGGTGGAATTTCAAACGGAAAATACTTCGGAGCATCTGACAACAGAAGACTTGGAAAAGTATCTATAAATCAAGATTAATTAGTTTATAAAACTGCTATGCAAATACGCATAGCAGTTTTTTTAATACTATAACTTTCCAAATACATATCTTAGTGATACAATAAATATCAAAGAGTTAGAAAAATATGTAAAATATAAAAATGACCAAGATGTAATAAGACAAAAAATGCACTTTAATAAAAGAAATTTACAAAAATACACAATAAATGATATTATTAAGGAGGATAAAATGTCAGCATTAACAATAAGCCCAGAAGAAGTAAAGAGAGTGAAAGGATTAGGATTTTTGAATAATAAAGGGACTGATAATTTTTCAGCAAGAGTATTGACAGTAAACGGGAAAATAACTGCGGCTCAACATAGATGTTTAGCAGATGCAGCAGAGTTATTTGGAAATGGGATAATAACTTTTACAACTAGATTATCTGTAGAAGTTCAAGGTATACCATTTGATAAAATAGAAGATTTCAGAAAATATATAGCAAAAGAAGGTTTAGAAACTGGCGGTACAGGGGCAAAAATCCGTCCAATTGTATCATGTAAGGGGACAACTTGCCAATATGGTAGACTAGATTCATTTAAAGTATCTGAAGAAATGCACCACAGATTTTTTGAAGGATATAAAGGTGTAGCACTACCACATAAATTTAAAATGGCAGTTGGAGGATGTCCAAACAACTGTATGAAACCAGATTTAAATGATGTCGGTATAATAGGACAATTAGTGCCAATTCACGATATCGAAAAATGTAAAGGATGCAAAAAATGTAAGATAGAACAAGTATGTCCAATGCATGCTTGTAAGGTTGTGGATAAAAAAATTACTAGGGACACTAATGTATGTAACAACTGCGGCCGTTGTGTAGGAAAATGTCCATTTGGAGTAGTTGATGAAGGAACTTATGGATACAAAATTTACGTTGGTGGAAGATGGGGTAAAAAAATCTCTATCGGTAAACCATTAAGCAAGATATTTACAGATTTAGACGAAGCATTAAATGTTATAGAAAAAACTATTCTATTATACAAAAATCAAGGAATAAAAGGTGAACGTTTTGAAGAAACAATAAAACGTATAGGTTTTGAAAATGTAGAAAAACAATTATTCTCAGATGAATTGTTAGATAAAAAAGAAGAAATCTTAAATCAAGAATTAGCAACAGCTAAGTAATATATATAAAGTAAATAGATTAAAAAATAGTTACATAGCTTTGAAACAAAACTAATTAAAAATAGCCTACTCTATATAAAAAGAGCAGGCTATTTTAATATACGTTTATAATTGCATAATTAAATTATTAAAAATATTTATCTGGCACCCAAGAAATCACATATTCGTAATCTGTTTTTATTTCGGGGTTTAATATTTTAAATCTTCCTTTTACCCTTTGCTCTTCCAATACACAATCCAAATGGCAAAGTGCAATACCCATATCTATTTTATTCATATCTCTATTCTTTGTAGTATAAAAATGCAATCCATCATCGTCTAATACAACTCGCCAAGGTTGAGAATTTCGAGAAGATGGCGCAAGTCTTACTGCCTCTAGTGCATCTCCATAAATTTCAGCTTGTCTTTTTGCCATAGGAGTATAAAAATCTTCCTTATGAAACAATTTACTAAAAGGTTCTCTCTTATTATGATTATTTCCAATCATAAATCCTATAGGACTTCTTCTACTACCATGATAACCAATAGGTGAAACAACCGGCAATATATATCCATCTGGCAAATCAACTGCTTTGGCGAATTTGCCTTTGTTGAAAGTTCCTCCAAGCCACACAGTACCAAGGTCTAGGGAAGTACAATATAATATAACTTTTTCAAAAGTATATCCCAATGCCTCAAGACAAAATGGCTTGTCATCACAATAAGCAACTAAAAAGTAATTAGGATTTTTTATAACACCATAAGTTCCAAGCTTTTCCTTGTGATAATTATCTGGATTTATAATCTTGATATTAATTTTTTTATTAAACGGATTATTAACTTCATCGATATAATTTTGAATTTTATCTAAGACAGTTGAATCAATCGGATCTTTGCTATAAGTTCTGATAGACTGCCTAGACTTAATAAGTTGAAAAATAGACTGTTTCATGGTATACCCCCTTAATTTATCCAAGTATTATATAAAGAAATCTTTATCATAAAGATCCTTAAAGATGTAGATTTCTTTGAAGGTTATCGCACTTGCTACGCCAAGTGCTAAAAACGCATTAACGGAAATTATATTTATCCACAATATAAAATGGATTATAATTTCTTATGCGTTATAAAAAACTTGAATTCTAAATATTTTTAAAATATAGATTTGTTTATACGTAAATTATAGCATGAAAATTTCGCATTGAATAAAATGTGAAGTCAAAAAAGGTTAAATTTGTATAAAAAGTGCAAATAGATTAAAGAATGTTATAATATAAATACTAAGAGATATAAAGATTTATTTAAAATATATATGTTTTTAACCATACAATGGAGGCATTAAAATGTTTAGATTACCGTACAATAAGTTTCAAAAAACAATGGAAATAATAACACTCGTGTTGATTTTATGCCAAATAGCATATTGTGTAGTTTTATACCCACAGTTACCAAGCAAAATTCCAACACATTTTAATTTTGCTGGAGAAGTAGATGGTTGGGGAGGCAAGGGATCTATAATTATACTTCTTGCAACAACTATAGGATTATATATATTATTGACTGTAACTCTATTTTTCCCAAAACTATGGAACATACCAACAAAAATTACAGACCAAAATAGAGGAATAGTTTTTAAGTATGTAATAAACATGGTGTTATGGGATAAACTTCTTATAGTTGCTTGCTTTTTTTATATAACTTATTGCACAATTTCATCAGTTGCAATGGGTTGGTGGTTTACTCCATTCTTTTTAATAAGTGTATTGGGAGTAACTTTTTACTATACGATTAAATTATTTTTGATTAGATAAATGAAAATATATTAAATAGTATATAAATAACATTAATAGGAGATAGGGAGAACAATATGAAAAATTACGATGCTTATATTTTTGATTTTGACTATACTTTAGCAGATGCAACAGAGCCAGTTGTTGGGAGTTTTTTATACGCACTTGAAAAGATGAATCTACAAAAATCAAGTCGACAAGATATAATAAACACAATCGGAATTCCAATAGGTGAGTCATATACAATTTTGACAGGTGACGATTCAGAAGAAGGAATAGAATTATTTAAAAAATACCAAAAAGAAAAATCAGATGAGATAACAGTACCAAATACTGTTTTTATAGGAGATGCAAAAGAAGTTCTACAAATACTTAAAAACAGAGGTAAAAAAATAGGAATAGTTTCATCTCGTTGGGGGCAACGTATAAATGATATTTTTGAAAATTTAAACTCACGAGAACTTATCGATTTTATAATAGGAACAGAACATGTTGAAAATTATAAACCAAATCCAGAGGGATTATTCAAAATGATAGATATGATGAATGCCAAAAATCCGCTTTACATCGGTGACAGTTATATAGATGCACAGGCAGCACAAAACGCCAAAATAGATTTTGTAGGAGTTACAACAGGAACAACTTCAAGGGAAAAACTTGAATCTTATCCACATGTAGCTGTGTTAGATAATTTAAAAGATATTTTGGAAATTTAAATATTATATGATAAAATTAACTTAGTTATAACTATAATTACGAAAAGGAAAATTAGGGGGAAAAAATGATTTTATCATATATAAAAAATAACAGGGATTATAAAAATATGTCTTACAAAGAGGCAAAAGAATATGCGCTTTTATACAGCATGGATCAATTTACTTTAACTGCTTTTAAAATCGAAGAATATCTATCAAATCCAGAGCTTAATAAAGAGATTGATGTGGTATTATTAGCTACAAATTATAGCAAAATCAACGAGTTCTTGCTTGAAGTTAAAGAAATGAAAGACGATAAAAAAGAGTATGAATCTTATTTTGAAGATGGGATTGATAAATTGATTAAAGAATATGAGAAATTCAAATATGACGACACGCTGAAGCATATTTATGAGTATTTAAATTATGCGAAAAAGTACTTCTTCTATGCGATGTAGAAATAAATTAATTAAGTATATACAAGGCTATTGCAAATAAAAACTGCAATAGCCTTTAAATTTGTTATAAGTTATTTTGTTTCATTTTCTGTAGTATCTGCATCAATTATAGACACTAACATCTTTACTAATTCATCTTGTGAAATGCCGTGTGTCTCGATGTCAAAATAGATATTATTATGTTTAAATGTGACGGTATAAGTATTTCCAAGTTCAGTAATTACAACATTTGTGCCGTGAATTTTTGAGATTTTATTGCCATTTTCACTTTCAACAAAACAATCTCGAAGCGGTTCTTCAACTTCAGAAAAAGTGACAGTTATATTTTCTTCATCGCTTTTTTCATAATCAAATATATAATCATGAAGCAAATCGTAAGTACCACTCTCAAGACTGCTTGCGGTATAAAGAGTAGAGCAACTTGCAAGTTTATAATCTTTAGGAATATCGATGTTTCTCATGAAATTGAACTTGTTTGGCAAATTCTCTAATTTTAATGATTTATCCTCAGCAGCTAAATCAGCAGCTATTTTGCTCATCGATTCATTTTTAGGCTTATTGATATTTAATTTGATATTTGTATCGTTCTTGCCAGCTTTATTCGACGAAATAACATCAAGATTTATTTTATTATTTATAAATCCAAATGCAAATATTGCAATTAAAGCTACAGAAACAATAGAATAAATATATTTAGGTTTTAATTTTTTCATAGCAATTCCTTTCTTGTTCGTATTATTTTTTTCGTCTAAAGACTTTTCATTTAAAGCATCAATCTTGGCCATAATTGAATTATAATTTTTAACTTTATCAAAATCGGAATCTATAGTATTTTTCAGATTAGGGTAGTTTCTTTCCTTATTAGACACCAACATCGCCTCCAATCTTAACATTTTGTTTTATATCTTTGATTGTTCTATAAAGTAGGTTTTTTACATTTGATTCGCTTATATCCAGTTCATCTGCCATTTGTGAAATTTTAAATACAGAATAATAGTATAAGTAAAATATTTTTACTACATTCATATTCTTAGTTTTGATATAATCCCAAACCATTTCTGCGTTTAACTTTGTAATAATTTCAGATTCCAAATCTATGTCGTCTGGGATTTCGATCTTATATTCCTTCTCATAATTACGATTAAATAGAGGAGAAGTCTTTATCCTGTAAAGCAAACCATAATGTTTGTATATCTTCTTTTTCGCAATTCCAATTATGTAATTTTGACAATTATCAAGCTCGATATATTTTTTCTTTTGCAAAAGTTTATAAAACTCTACATAAGTATCCTGAAGTAGATCATTAACATCATCTATATTCGAACATTTCGTAATAATATAGCGAAGAGTTCTGTCATATGTATCGTTGTATATTTCTTCAAAATTCTCTAGGTATAATTTAGCGCTCATAATTAACTCCTTTCGCTATATAGTGTAAGGTTTTTTGAAAAAAGTTTCATTAAAATTTCAATTTCTTGTCAAAGCTAAAATAGTAAGAAATTATGTGTTATTATAATAGTAGAGAGATTATAAAGAGAGGTGACTGAAATGTCTATGAAAAGAGCTAATGCTGTAAGCCCTGTGCAATAATTTAGAAAACATGTTGTATAGGGCGAATAGATAAAAATTTAATTTAGAAGGATTTTGGCGCATGTTTTCTTAAAATTATTGCTTTTAGTTTACAAAATAAATGTAGATAGGAGCAAAGATTTATGAAATATAAAAAAGCGCAGGACATATTACCACAATATATGATTGATGATTTGCAACAATATATAGAAGGTGGTTATCTTTATATACCAAAAAAAGAAGAAAATAAAAAATCTTGGGGAGAAAATACAAATACCAAAAAAGAGTTGAATAAGAGAAATAAAGAAATCGCAAAAAAACGTAGAAATGGGAAAAGTATTCAAGATTTAGCAAAGGAATATTTCTTAACAGAATATAGTATAAGACGAATTATAAAAAAAGTAGATTTATAAATAAAAATACAGGGCTATTGCAGATAATTATTGCAGTAGCCCTTTTAACATGTTTAATTCAGAAATATTTGTGTTCTTGTTTATTAAAATGAAAAGGAGTAATTTATAATTATAGACATTTTAAAAGAGGGGAGTGACAAGGATGAGCATTTTGAGTGTAGAAAATATGACTCAAGGTTTTGGGGATAAGATAATATTTAATAATGTTAGTTTTAAATTGGAAAAAGGCGAACATATCGGACTTGTTGGTGCAAATGGTGAAGGAAAAACGACTTTTTTTAAGTTAATTACAAATGAGATTTTACCTGATGATGGCACAATTGAATGGAATAATAAAGTTACTGTAGGATATATGGATCAAAATGTTGATATAAATAATTATGTTACGGTTAGAGAATTTTTAAAAAGTGCATTTGAGGATTTATATAAAATAGAAGAGAATTTGAATAAACTTTATTGTGAAATGGGGATAGCTGATGAAGTTGAATTTCAAAAAATAACTGACAAAGTTTCAAACTTACAAGGTTTATTAGAAGATAGTGATTTTTATAGTATTGATTCAAAGATAGATGCGATTTCATATGGTATTGGGATAGATGAATTTATGGACAACAAATCAGATGAATTGAGCGGTGGGCAAAGGAGTAAGGTATTATTGGCAAAGATGTTGCTTGAAAAACCAGATATTTTATTGCTTGATGAACCGACAAATCATTTAGATGAAGAAAATATAGATTGGCTAAAAAGTTATTTAAAAAGCTATCAAAAATCATTTATATTGATTTCACATGATACTGAGTTTATGAATGAGGTAATAAATGTAGTTTATCATTTGGAACATAAAAAATTGACAAAATATAATGGAGATTACAATAAATTTCTTAAGTTATACGAACTGCATAGAGAGCAGTTGATGAGAGATTATACTAAGCAACAAAAAGAAATAAATAAACTAGAGGATTATATCAGAAAAAACAAAGTCAGAGCAGCAACAGCGGCACAGGCAAAGGCGAGAGAAAAGAAGCTTATGAAGATGGATAAAATAGAAATAAATAAGCAAAAACCAAAGCCACATTTCAATTTTAAATTTTCCAAACCATCTTGGAGCGTTATTTTAAAAACGAAGAATTTGGTTATAGGATATGATAAAGCTCTTACAAAACCACTCGATTTAAAGATGAGTAAAAATGAGAAAATAGCGATTATAGGTGCTAATGGAATTGGAAAAACTACATTATTAAAGAGCCTGATGAAGATTATAAATCCGATAGAAGGTAAAGTTATGCTTGACGAACAACATTTAGATATAGGATATTACGAGCAAGAGAATTATTATACGGATAATGTTGTAATCAACGAGATTTCAAATGAATTCCCTAAAAATACAAAAACAGAAGTGCGAAGAATGTTGGCGAGATGTGGTCTTACAAATGAACATATTAACAGCAAACTTTGTGAACTTAGTGGTGGGGAACAGGCAAAGGTAAGACTTTGTAAGGTTATCAATAAGCCTAGCAATATATTGTTTTTGGATGAACCAACAAATCACTTAGATGTAGATGCGAAAGATGAGCTTAAAAGAGCACTTATAAATTATGAAGGAAGTGTAGTGCTAGTAAGCCATGATAGAGATTTTTATAAAGATATTGTGACTAAAGTTTGGAATTGTGAAAATTGGAAAGTATAAAAGATAGAAATTGAAGATATAATACAAACACCGTATATAGTGTAAAAAAGAAAGGACTAGTACTATATATGGTGTTTTATTTTTAGAAAAAATACAAAAAATAAATTAAAAATAAATTATGTGGGTATACATGATAAATGGACATTATAAATATATAGACTTTAAACTCAAAATAATTGTAAAGCGATTATTCTGAGCAAAATTATAAATTGACAGTATAAACTAAGATATAAAGGAGAAATTCGATGAATTATATAGAGTTAAATAACCAAGTTATAATCAGGGATGAGAATGGAAAATATCAACTTAATAAAGATAAAGAAGCTCTAAAATCATATTTAGAGGATTACATAGAGCCAAAAATGAAGAAATTCGACAATTTGAATGATAGATTAAATTATTTAGTTGAAAATGACTACTACTCAAAGGAAATTTTAGATTTGTATGATCAGTATGTTATTGATGTAATATATGATTTTATAAGAGCGAAAAATTTTAAATTCCAGTCTTATATGAGTGCGAGCAAGTTTTATCAAAATTATGCGCTTAAGAGTAATGATGGTGAGGAAATATTAGAAAATTACGAGGATAAGGTGTTAATTGTTGCATTGACGCTTGGAAATGGGGAACCTAAGCTTGCTAAGGATATTGCAGAGAAGCTAATAAATCAAGAATTTCAACCAGCAACACCGACTTTCCTAAATGCAGGAAGGGCAAGAGGTGGAAAGATGGTATCTTGCTTTTTAGTTAATGTTGAAGATAGTTGTGAAGGTATATCTTATGCCGTTTCATCTGCAAACCACTTGTCTAAAATTGGCGGTGGAGTGGCGCTTAATCTGACTAGACTTAGAGCATCAGGTGAGTCTATTAAAGGAATAAAAGGAGCAGCCGGCGGAGTTATGGGTGTTGCAAAATTACTAGAGCAATCATTCAGCTATTTCAACCAAATGGGAGCGAGACAAGGCGCTGGGGCAGTTTATTTAAATGTACTTCATCCTGATTTTGAAACACTTTTAGACAGCAAAAAAATAAATGCTGATGAGAAAATAAGGCTGACTACACTTTCAATAGGAGCGATAATCCCAGATAAATTTATGGAACTTGCCGAGAAAAATGAAAAATGTTACGCATTTTATCCACATTCAATTTATCAAAAATACGGTGTTCATTTAGATGGAATCAAGATGGATGAGTGGTACGATAAATTGGCTAATGACGATGAGATTGAGAAAAAGGAAATCAATCCGAGGGAGTTACTAACTAGGATTGCACAAACTCAACAAGAATCAGGATACCCATATGTCGTATTTATCGACAGCGCAAATGAACAACATACTTTAAAAGATGTCGGAATGATAAAAATGTCGAACTTATGTTGTGAGATTTTCCAATACCAAACGCCATCAGATATAAAAGGTTATGGTCAAGTCAGCGATTGGGGACAAGATATAAGTTGTAACCTTGGTTCATTAAATATAGCCAATGTTATGGATAATAAAGATATTGAAAAGACGATAGATGTAGCGATTAGAGCCTTGACATATGTTTCTGACAATACAAATATAGAAGAAGTACCTACTATTAAAAAAGGAAACGACTCATCACACTCAATCGGGCTAGGAGCGATGAATTTACATGGATATTTAGTCAGAGAAGATATAATCTATACATCAAAAGAAGGTAGAGAATTTGCTGATGTATTTTTCGCAATGATGAGATATTACGCGATAAAAACATCTATGAATATAGCAATTGAAAAAGGAGAAACATTCAACGGATTTGAAAAATCAGAATATGCAAAAGGGCCAGAAAGTGAATTATTTAAAAAATACTGCACAAAAGATTTCTTGCCAACTAGCGAAAAAGTATCAAAATTATTTGAAGGAATAAACATTCCGACAAAAGAAGATTGGAAAGAATTATTACAACAAGTTAAAAATAACGGGATATACAATGCATATTTAACTGCAATCGCACCGACTCAAAGTATAAGTTATGTTCAAAACTCAACTTCGAGCGTTATGCCGATAACTGAGCAAATAGAAGTTAGAACTTATGGCGATTCGACAACAATTTACCCAATGCCGTTTTTAACTAATGAAAACATGCTTTACTACCAATCAGCATACAGAATAGACATGTTAGACCTTATCGATATGGTGGCGATAATTCAAGGACATATCGACCAAGGAATTTCGACAACACTATTTGTAACAGACGACAAAACAACAAGAGATATTGCAAGATACTACATTTATGCACATAAAAAAGGACTAAAAAGCCTTTATTATACGAGAACGAAGATGGAAAGAAATAATGAATGCCTAGTGTGTTCAGTTTAAGATTCAACATAAAGAGGTGATAAAATGACATTTAAATTAAACAACGTACACAAAGCAGTCAACTGGAATGTTGAGGACGACGACTTCACTCAGGCGTTTTGGGATCAGAATGTAAAACAATTTTGGCTGCCAGAGGAAATATCAGTGTCAAAAGATGTAAAAGTATGGAGCGAACTTTCGCCAGAGGAGAGAAATCTTTATAAAAAAGTGTTAGGTGGACTGACACTTTTAGACACAAAACAAGCCAACAACGGAATACCATCGATGATGAGTTTGACAGATAATCTTCAACGAAAAGCCGTACTTTCATTTATGGGAACTATGGAAGAAATCCACGCAAAGAGCTATTCATCAATATTTACAACATTATTAACAGTGCCGGAAATAGACGAGATATTTGAATGGATAGAAAGCGAGCCGACTTTACAGAAAAAGGCCGAAATAGTTTTAGCACAATACGAAAATACAGATGACAAATACGGTCTATATATGTCGATGGCGACATCAGTATTTTTAGAAAGCTTTTTATTTTACTCAGGATTTTTCTACCCATTATTCCTAGCAGGGCAGGGTAAAATGATAGCAAGTGGAGAGATAATTTCACTAATCCTTAGAGATGAATCCCTTCACGGAAAATACATCGGACTTCTTGCACAAGAGATATTCAAAGATTTTTCAAAAGAAGAACAAAAAGAGTACAAAGCAAAAGTCATGGACGTGTTCGATAGGCTTATGGAAAATGAAATAAACTACACAAACACAATATACGAAGGAACAGAGCTGGCCGATGAAGTCATAAACTTCCTAAAATATAATGCAAACAGAGCAATGGAAAACCTAGGGTACGACACCAGACTCGAAGTTGAACCAGTAAACCCAATCGTGCTAAACGGACTTAGCACAGAAACAAAAACACACGACTTCTTCTCAACAAAGGGTAACGGATATCAAAAAGGAGTGTATGAATCGCTACAAGACAGTGATTTTGTATTCGATAGAGAGATATAAATTTAGAAGTTTTATATGTACTATAAAAAAGGCCACATCTTAGAGTTTCATTAACTGAATCTCGAGATGTGGTTATTTATTAATTAAGGTGCTTTTTTATTATTTCTCTAACCCTTTCTATGTCAATTTTAGTGAATCTTGAAATAGTTGCCTCATCAAGGCCTTCCCCTAACATATTTAATACTATCTCTACTTGATTTTTCTCAATACCTTTCTCAATACCCTTTTCAATCCCCTTTTTTTCAACTTCTGGATCATATAAACTCTTAGTCATGATATTCACCTCTTTTTCTAAGTTTTCATCATCTATATAATTTCTATTTAGATATTCAATTAAATTTTGAACTGCTAAAAGCATACTGTGAAAATCCCCACCATAATCAGCATTTTCTTTTCCTTTTCTAAATCCATACTCAAACATACGAATTATCATGGTGTTATCATTTTTAATTTATTATAACTAATATTTTTCTATTTGGATAGCACCTCTTTAGGTATATCTAATTCTTTACTGAAAATTAGTATTTTAAACAAAATAAGTAAATTTTTCTATAATTATAAATAGAAAAAATTCATTGGAAAGTACGAGGTTTAGGTTATGATATAATATCAGTAAAAATATCAATTAAGGAGCAAGTATGATTAGAGATTTAAAACAAAAAGATATAGATAAAGTTATGGAAATCTGGCTTGAAAGCACAATAAAAGCACACGACTTCATGCCAGAAAAATACTGGCAAGACAATTACAATGCAGTAAAAGATATATACATACCACAGTCGAAAACTTATGTTTATGAAGAGGGTGAAGAAATTAAAGGTTTTATAAGCATATTAAACGACGACTTTATAGGGGCATTATTTGTATCACTGAATGAGCAAGGAAAGGGGATTGGCTCAAAGTTAATAGAGTATGCAAATGCTAAATTTGATAATTTAAAATTAGCTGTATATAAACAAAATCAAAAATCGGTTGGTTTTTATATTAAAAAGGGATTTGAAATTTTATCGGAAGAGATTAACGAAGATTCAGGTTTTGAAGAATATATTATGGTTTATAAATAGCAAAATCTTAAAAAGAGTATATCTCCAGCCAAAGTAGCTAGGGATATACTCTTTTAATCTATATATTCAGTTTTAATATAAAGATATTTTATTCAACTTCTTTAAGTAAATCTTCAGCAGAAATTCCATACAATTTTGCAAGTGCCAATAAATTTGAAGTGCTTGGGTCAGAGGCACCATTTTCCCATTTCGAAACAGCTTGTCTGCTTACACCGATTGATTCTGATACGAATTCTTGTGTCATTTTACATCTTATTCTATTTTCTTTTAATACCTCACCCAAAGATTTTCTGATTATCGCTTTTTCGTGTCTAACATCTGTTGATTTTAGGTATTTTAAAAGACAGCGAACGATAAGTATAAGCAATCCTAAAAAAATTGCCAAAATAATAATGTATAATACTACACTAATTATAAATTGTACCCCTAATGCCATTTGTAAATATCTCCTTTCCTTTTTCTAATATAAATATATCAAAAATATCTAGTTACTTCTATCAACTACTGCGCAACTATCAGTTGCATTAGGGTAAAATACTCTATTTAAGTAAATTTTTGTTTCATAAAACAAAAAACTATGACACAATATAATTAATAAGTAATTTAAAAGAATATTAACATGAAAAAGGTAGTTTAAAAGTAAAAAAAATTTAATTTACAAGTAAAAGCTAGGAGGGGTATTATGATTAATTTGAGCAAGGGACAAACTATTGATTTAACAAAAAAAGAAGTTGGACTAAAGCATCTAGATGTAGGTTTAGGATGGATAACTAGAATGGATTTAGATACAATTGCATATTTATTAGATTCAAACGACAAACATATCGAAACCGTATACTTTGGAATAAAAGAAAGTAAAAATAAATCAGTTAGACTAAGTGGAGATGATTTAGTCGGTGGTGGAGCAGGTGACAACGAGGTTATATACATAGATTTGGACAAGTTAGATTCAAGGGTGCAAAAAATTGCTCTATATGCAAATATATTTAAATTCTTCGGACTTGGTAAAAAGACTTTCTCAGACGTAAAAGACGCATACATAAGAGTTGTAAACAGAGATACAGGAAAAGAGATATGTAAATATGTACTTGCTGAAAATGGGGCTGGATGTGATGCTTTCCATTTTGCCGATTTAGTCAAAAACGGCTCAGAGTGGAAGTTTGTTGCAGTTGGAAATGGATGCAATGGTTCTGTTGATAAATTGAGAAAGAAATATTTATAAAATATTGTTAGCATGATTTTTAAATTTCAAAGAAATATATATTGAAAGTTTTTTAGAATAAATTACTCTTTATAATGTATACATAAATAATTTTTAAATCTGCATTATTTTGGAAATGAAATTCTGCTATAATTAAAGTATAGATAGTTATAGAAAGGGGTATTAACTATGAAAAAAAATTTAATCATAACAATAAGTAGAGAATATGGTAGCGGCGGAGGAGAAATCGGAAGAAAATTATCCAAAGCGCTAGGAATACCTTGCTATGACAAAGAATTACTTACAATAGCAGCCAAAGAAAGTGGTTATTGCCAAGAGTTTTTTGAAAAATACGATGAAAAACCAATAAAATCATTGAGTTACTTCTCATATGATCAAACAATGTCATCATTACCATTAGGTCACCAATTATTCTTAAAACAATTTAATATAATTCAAGATTTAGCACAAAAACAATCATGCATATTCGTTGGTAGGGCAGCAAATTATGCACTAAGAGATAAATTCGACTCAATAGATGTATTTATACATGCAGATTTTGAAACAAGAAGAGAAAGAGCAGTTGAAAATCATGGTATCGAAGAAAAGAAGAGCGCAAAAACTGTTAAGAAAATAGACAAGGAAAGAACTTCTTTTTATAATTTCTACACAAATATGAAATGGGCAGATGCGAGAGACTTCGACCTGTGCATAAATACTAGCAAGATAACAATTGATGAAGCTGTTGAAATAATTTTGGAAACAGTTAAGAGACATTATAAAGATGAGATAAAATAGGGTCAAAATTATATATTTAATAGGAATATAGAATTTAATAATTGAAATAAATACAATTTTAAAATAGAAAAGCTGTGGCAAATTGCTACAGCTTTTCTGTTGTATCAATATTAATAATTAAAAATCGATTACATCCCAAGGTTTATAAAAATGATTATCACACAACTTCGCACATTCTTCATGAGCGCCCCACATAGCAAGTCCAAAATCAACATGTGCATCATGGGCACATTTTATATCAAATTCAGTATCTCCTAAAAATAATGCATCACTTACATCAACATTAGCAATTGAGCAGATTTTTAAAAGTGGTTCTGGATTTGGTTTTGGTTTTTTGACATCATCTATTGTAACAACGTAGTCAAAATAATGGTTTAATCCAAAGCTTTCAACAGTAGTATCATATTCAAATCTTGTTTTTGAAGTTGCTATTGCAAGTTTTACATTTTCTTCTTGTAGCTTATCTAATGTAGGTACGATTCCATCAAAGATATGTATGTCATTTCTGAAGTTATCAATATAGCCAATCCATTTTTTATAACTTATACCTTTTGAATCATCAACCCCAAAGTGACTAAATACTTCATCGCCTGCCATGCCAACAGCAAAGGTCAAGTCTTTTAAATCTACTTCTATATTATGATGAATAGCCAAGCATTTTTGTAACCCCTTAAGCACAGCAACTTCAGTATCTAGAAGTGTTCCATCAATATCAAATATAACTAATTTATGCATATGTTTTCCCCCTTAAATTTTGATTTGCAACATATAGAAATATGAGACATTCTTATTGTAACAATATTCGAAATCATAAAAAATGAAAAAATGTAAATTGAATAGAGTATGTTTTTGCACAAAAAATTGAAGGGAAATATATCAATCTACATATTTTCAAAATGCTGTGAAAAAAACTAAACCATTATATTTCTTTTCAAAAAAGAATGAAAAACTTTTGACTTTTTTATTTATGAAAAAGTTGGTATTATTTAAGCATAGAAGTTGAGGTGATAAGATGAAGAAGAGAACAAGGGAAATATTAATAGAAATAATTAAAAGTGAAGAAATAACAATTTCTCAATTAGCAGAGAGTTTTGATGTTTCAGAGAGAACAATAAGAAACGATTTGAACGATATCAATGATTTTCTTCAAGAAAACGATTTATCGATGGTTAGTATAGGTAACAAAAAGAAAATACAACATGAAGAAGACATCAAAGAAGCGATGAATTTAATCGGGGATAAAGATTTTTACAGTTATAAATTATCAAAGGAAGAAAGAAAGTCAATGATAGCGATGTTGCTAATAGAATCTTCAGAATATATCACACTTTCAAAAATAGCTGATACATTATTTGTCAGCAGAGCAACAATAATAAATGATTTAGGTGGAGTAAAAGAATATTTAAAAAGTGGAAATCTAACCGTTATATCACATGCCAACAAAGGTCTTAGACTTGAAGGATTGGAGAGTGATAAGCGATTTTTCCTATTAAACATAATAACAGCAGATAGAAATAATATTAATTTATTTACTAGATTAAACAAAGATAATGTACTTTTTAAAGAAGAAATGGACAAAATCCACAAGATTGTAAATGAACAAGAACATGTTCATGAAAGTTATCTGACAGATAGCTCATATAATAAACTTAAAAATTATCTAACAATCGCAGTATCTAGGATTGGATATGGTGAACTTATAGAAAACCAACAAGACATAAATAATAGTAAATATGCCATGGCACAAGATATATTAAAATATATGTCACAATATTTAGGAGTTATGTCTACAGTTGATGAGGTGAGATTTTTAAGTAAGTTTTTAAATAGCTTAAGATATTTGAAAAAACAAAATGAAAATAAGAGTATGGTAAAGGTTCAGTTAATAACAAGAACTTTTATAGAGGCTGTATCTGATGAACTAAAAATCAATTTAAACAACGATTATGACTTCTATCAAAATCTATCAAATCACCTAGAATCGATTTTTAGATCAGGGATAAGTGATTTACAATCAAATGAATTTTTAGATGAAGTAGTTATTAAAAATCCAGACATAGTATTAGCAGTGAAAAAACATATTGATATTATTGAAAAATATGCTGAAAGAAAAATAAGTGAGATAGAAATTACATACATTACAATCCATATATGTGCAGCTATGGAAAGAAAGAAAAATCAAGAGATAGCATTCCATGTAGTAGTTGTCTGCAGTGGAGGAATTGGAACATCTCAATTATTGCTAGCTAAATTAAAATCTCACTATAACTTCCAAATAGTCGATATAATATCATCTCATGATGAAAAAAACATACTAGAAAGTCATGCAGATTTGATAATATCAACAGTTCCTCTAAATAATGTAAACATAGATTATGTAATAGTTTCACCACTATTTAGCGATGAGGATTATTTAAAAGTTGGGACAAAGATAGATGAGATAAGAAATAAGAGAAATATTCCACCGAGAATAGAAGCAAAAGAGATAACTGCAAAGGGAGTTTTAAATAAACTTAAATCAGTTTTTATAGAGTTTGAAGGACAGTTACCACCTGGACTTCAAGATAGAGTTACTGAGGCGATAAATGACTATTTTGATGATGGAGCCCCAAAAGAAGAAATAAATTATACTGACCCTTATCTTCATCACTTACTACCAAGCTCACATATCGAGCTCGATGTTGAATGTAGTGATTGGAGAGATGCAATTAGAAAATCAGCTCAATATTTGCTAGATCATGATTATATCGAAGAAAGTTACATAGACAAAATGATAGAAAATGTAGTTGAAAATGGACCTTATATTGTAATATCAGAAGGATTTGCACTTCCTCATGAGGGACTAAATTCAGGTACTAAAAAAATAGGAATGAACTTGATCAGATTAAAAAATCCTATTGATTTTGGAGATGGTGAAGATACAGAAAAAGGTATCAAATTCGTATGTTGCCTGAGCGCAATCGATCACAAAAGTCATCTAAAAGCATTTTTCAACTTAGTAAATATGTTGGGGCAAGAAAAATTCAAAACAGCCATTGAAAACGCAAACTCAGAATATGAATTAGCAGAAATTATAAGAAAATATGAATATAGTATTTAGGGGTGAGAAAATGGTTTGGGAACAATTAAAAGAAGAACTTATATTTCCAAAATTAGAAGCATCAAACAGTAAAGAAGTGTTTGAAAAAGTTGGAGGAAAGTTTATAGAAGAAGGATTTTGCAAAGACAGTTATGTAGATGCTTTGGTAAATAGAGAAAGTGAATTTCCAACAGGAATAGATGTTGATGGATTTGGAATAGCAATTCCTCACACAGATATTTCACATGTAAACAAAGCTGGGATAGCAATAGCAACTTTAGAAAATCCAGTAAAATTCGTACAAATGGGAACGGATGATGAAGAAGTAGAAGCAAAAGTAATATTTATGTTAGCAGTAGATGATCCTAAAAAACATCTAGAATTACTTCAAAATGTATTAGCAGTATTACAAGATAAAGATGTTTTAAATAAGTTATCAAATGCAGATAAATGCAGTGAAATAATAAATATAGTTAAAGAAAAGGAGAGTAAATAATTATGAAAAAGAAAGTTATAGTAGCATGTGGTGGAGCAGTAGCAACTTCAACAATAGCAGCAAACAAAATAGTAGAATTAGCAAAAAACAATGGGATAGACGTAGATATATGTCAAGTTAGAATATCTGAAATAGAATCAAACTTAGATGGGGCTTGTTTAATAGTTACAACATCAAAGGTAAAAAGAGATTTTGGAGTACCTCTAATAACAGGAATGCCTTTTATATCAGGTGTTGGGGTAGCAAAAACAGAAAAAGCAATACTAGAAGTATTACAAGGATAAAAAAATAATGTAGGTTTTCTTTAGAGAAAATCTACATTACAATTAAAATTTTAAATTAATGTTCTTAATAATATTATATAAAAATTATTTAAATTTGCAATAAAAATAAAAAAATAGTAATTATAAAGTTGAATAGCAGGAGGAGAAGTAATGGGTATATTTGGGGATATAATTAATTATATAATCGGCCTTGGGGCATCAGTAATGCTTCCATTAGTTATAGCCATTTTAAGTATATGTGTCGGTGTAAAAGTAGGAAAAGCAATACGTTCAGGATTAATGATAGGTGTTGGATTTGTCGGTCTTGGACTTATAGTAGATATGATGAATGCTCAACTTGGGCCAGCAGCTCAAGCAATGTCAGCAAACTTCGGTTTATCAATGAGTGTTGTAGATATGGGATGGCCAGGGGCATCTCCAATGACTTGGGCATCAAGTATAGCAACCGTAGCAATACCATTAGCAATAGCAGTAAACTTAATAATGATATTCTTAAAATTAACAAAAACAGTAAATATAGATATATGGAATATATGGCACATGACTTTTACAGGTGCAATCGCTTATGCGGTAACAGGTAACTTTTGGATAGGTATAGCAGGTGTAATCGTTCATGCAGCAATAGCTTATAAATTAGGGGATTTATGGGCTCCAATAATGGAAGATTATTTTGAATTAGACGGATTAACAGTACCACATGGTACATCAGCATACTTAGCACCAATAGCTTGTGCTATAGATGCAGTAATAGAAAAAATACCAGGGGTAAGAAATATAGATATAAGTGCTGATTCACTTCAGGAAAAAGTAGGAGTACTTGCAGAACCAGTTGTAATCGGTGGTATATTAGGTGCAGTAGTTGGACTACTTGCAGGTTATGATATAGCAGCATCATTAAAATTAGGCATAAACATGTCAGCAGTTATGGTACTTATGCCTAAAGTTGTTAAATGTATAATGGATGGTTTATTACCATTATCAGAAAGAGCAAAAGCAATATTATCAGACAAATTTGGCGACGCAGAATTCTATATAGGATTAGACCCAGCAATATTATTAGGGGATCCACAAGTTGTAACAGCTGGATTAATATTTATACCACTTACAATATTAATTGCAGTAATAGTTCCAGGAAATCAAGTACTACCATTTGGTGACTTAGCAACAATAGGTTTCTTTATAGCAATAGCAACAGGTGTACATAAAGGAAACTTATTTAGAACAATAATATCAGGTTCATTCATAATGTACTTAACAATATGGATAGCTAATCAAACAATACCTTGGGTAACAGCACTTGCAACAACTACAAACTCTCTTAATGGAGCGTCTCAAGTAGCAGCACTTGACCAAGGTGGTTCACCAATAACTTATATATTTACTGAATTATTCACTAGAGATAACATACCTGGATTAGTAGGAGTAGCAGTAATATATGGAATTTGCATGTTATTCGCAATTAAAACTTCAAAAGATAGAGCTAAAAAATTAAAAGAAGAAGAAATAGCTTAAACTTACCTTAAATCAATTACATAAAAATATCTTATACTATCAATTTATATTCACTCAGTGGTGTTAAATGTATCGCTGGGTGAATATAATTCAAACTTAAATCAGAATTATTTATTCACATGAAAACATAAAATTATAATTAAAAATTAAGAGATTAAATCAAACTTATAAAATTAAATAAGAAAAAGGAGATTGTAAAATGTTAGTTACAACAAAAGAAATGTTATTAAAAGCTCAAGAAGGCAATTATGCAGTAGGGGCTTTCAATGTTGAAAATATGGAAATGGTTATGGCAGTAATTGCAGCAGCAGAAGAATTAAATGCACCAGTTATAATGCAAACAACACCATCAACAGTAAAATATGCAGGTCTTGATTATTACTTAGCAAATGTAGCTACAGCAGCTAAAAATGCAAAAGTTCCAGTAGCGATGCATTTAGATCATGGAAGTAGTTTTTCACTTGCAATGCAAGCATTAAGACAAGGTTATACTTCAATAATGATAGATGGTTCTCATAGTGTATTTGAAGAAAATATAGCTATAACTAAATCAGTTGTTGATGCTTGTAAACCTTCAAATATCCCAGTAGAAGCTGAATTAGGTAAAGTTGGGGGGAAAGAAGATGACTTAGATGGTGGTGATGGAGGATATACAGATCCAAAGGAAGCACTAGAATTTGTTCAAAAAACAGGAGTAAACTCATTAGCAGTAGCAATCGGAACAGCTCATGGAGTTTATAAAGGTGAACCTAAATTAGATTTAGACAGATTAGTAGAAATAAGAAAAATAGTAGATGTTCCGCTAGTATTACATGGAGCATCAGGGCTTAGCGAAGAAGCAGTGAAAGAAAGTATAAAAAGAGGTATATGTAAAGTTAACTTTGCAACAGAATTAAGAATTGCATATACAGACGGTGTAAAAGAACTTTTAGAAGAAAAACCAGAAACAATAGATCCTAAAAAATACGGAGTAGTTGGTATAGAAAAAGTTAAAGAGTTAGTTAAAAATAGAATGATGATGTGCGGTTGTCAAAATCAAGCTTAAGATAAAAAATATAATTTGAAAATGGAAGAAGGTATAAAAATGAAAGCAGGAGTAGTTCATGCTAGAGAAGATATAAGATTTGAAGATATAGAAAAACCAGTGCCAAAAGCAGGCCAAGTTTTAATAAAAGTAAAATATACAGGAATTTGTGGTTCAGATGTGCCAAGAGTAAATGGAGATGCTTGTCACTTTTATCCAAACGTATTAGGTCATGAATTCTCAGGTGTTATAGAAGAAGTTGGAGAAGGTGTAACTTCTTTAAAAACAGGTGACAGGGTTGCGGGAGTACCTCTTGTTCCTTGTCTAGAATGTGAGGATTGTCAAAAAGGTAATTACTCACTTTGCAAACATTATAGTTTTATAGGTTCAAGAGAATTCGGTAGTTTTGCAGAATACGTTGTAGTTCCAGAAAAAAATGCAGTTAAATTTGAAGATGAAGTATCATTTGAACAAGGTGCTTTCTTTGAACCAGCAACAGTCGCACTTCATGGTTTAAAAAGAGTTCCATATCAAGGAGGAAAAACAGTTGCTATCTTAGGTGGAGGAACAATCGGTTTATTCACAATGCAATGGGCAAAAATATTTGGGGCTAAAAAAGTAGTAGTATTTGATATAAACGATGCTAGATTAGACTTAGCTAAAAAACTAGGAGCAGATGAAGGAATAAACACATTAGCAGATGACTTTATGCAAGTTTCTATGGATATGACAGAAGGAAGAGGATTTGATTATATATATGAAACTGCAGGTAACACAATAACTATGAAAATGGCATTTGAACTTGCAGCCAATAAAGCTAATGTTTGCTTTATTGGAACACCAACTAAAGAAATATCATTTAGTGTTAAAGAATGGGAAAATATGAATCGTAAAGAATTTACATTAACAGGTTCTTGGATGTCATATAGTGCACCATTCCCAGGGGAAGAATGGGCATTAACAGCTCATTATTTCAAAACTGGCGAACTTAAATTTGATGAATCGTTAATATTTAAGAAAGTTCCACTAAAAGATATCGCATCAGCATTTGAAATGTATAAAACTCAAGGAACAGTAAAAGGTAAATTATTAATCGATAGTGAAGGAATAGAATAATAGAGAGGTAAATTATGATTACAACAATTACATTAAATGTATCTGTTGATAAAGCATATCATATAAATGAAACTGTAGAAAGTGGAAAAGTGATTAGAGTTGCTACTTGTAATATGACGGCTGGTGGAAAAGGTCTTAATGTTTCTAGAGTTATAAAAATGTGTGGTGAAGATGTACTAGCAACAGGGTTTGTCGGAGGACATACTGGTGCATTAGTAGAAGATTTGCTACAAAAAGATGAAATAAAAAGCAAATTTGTGCATACAAAAGGAGAAACTAGAAATTGTATAAATATCTTAGATCAAGACAATGTGTCTACAGAGTTTTTAGAGCCAGGAGCTCCAGTGTCAGAGGAGGAAAAGAATTTATTTATAAAAGAATTCGATGAAATCCTAGATAAGACAAATGTGGTAACTATTTCAGGAAGTTCTCCACAAGGTTTAGATAAAGATATCTACAGAGTTTTAATAGATATGGTCAAGAAAAAAGGCAAAAAAGTAATCTTAGATACTAGTGGTGAATTATTAAAAGAAGGTATAAAGGCTTGTCCAACTATGATAAAACCAAATAGTGAGGAGATGGAAAGTTTGCTTGGAGTTGGCATAAACAACAGAGAAGAAATAATAAATAGTGCAATAAAACTACATAAAAGTGGAATCGAGATTGTAGTAGTTTCACTTGGTGGAGAAGGTGCATTGTTAGTATCAGAAGATGGTATTTACCAAGGTAAACCTCCAAAAATAGAAGCGGTAAACACAGTTGGATGTGGTGATTCTATGGTTGCAGCATTTGCAGTAGGCTTTGAAAGAGGATATTCACCAGTAGAATCACTCAAATACGCAGTATCAGTATCAGCAGCTAATGCACTAACATCTTCAACAGGTAGTTTTATTAAAGAAGATGCATATAAAATTTTTGAAGATATTAAGATAATAAAAATATAATTGTAATATTTGGTAAAAACATAAAATCTGTTTCATAACATATCTAATGGGTATAATAAAAATGTCGACAGAATATAAATAGAAAGCTTTCTAAATATTAATTGAAACAGGAGAACTAAAATGGAAGATAGAGTAGTATGTACATGTTTAGATATTACATATAATACAATCAAAGAAGCAATCGAAAATGGCGCTAAAACTTTAGACGACATAAAAGATGAAACTGAAGCAGGTACTATATGTGGTATGTGTGAAGATGAAATACAAGAAATATTAGATGAGTTAGTAAAATAATTTTGAATAAAAGACTATGGAAGATGAATTGTTCATCATCTATAGTCTTTATTTGATTTTCATCTCATATTTTGGGTTCATTTTGTAAATAATCAATATAAGAAATTAAAAATATAAAATTAGTAAAATTTGTTTATTGAAGTAATAGCTGGGTATATAATAAATAGAAAATACTAAACAAAACAATATATAGAACGGCAATTAAGATATATTGACATAAATTATTGAAAAAATAGGAGGTAAATTAATGAGCAATGTACTTGAAATAAAAAAAGATATCTATTATACAGGGGTTTTAGACAAAGATCTAGAGGTATTTGATATAATAATGGAGACTGAATTTGGAACAACTTACAATTCATATCTTATAAAAGATGAAAAAACAGTTTTAATAGACACAGTAAAATCAAACTTCAAGGATATATTCTTTGAAAAAATAGAGGCAATAACGCCAATAGAAAATATAGACTATATAGTAGTTCACCATACAGAACCAGACCATGCTAGTAGTTTATCATATATATTAGAAAGAAATCCAGATGCAGTAGTTTATTGTACTACAGCTGCTAAAAACTATTTAACTAATCAATTAAATAGAGACTTCAAATTTAAAACAATAAAAGATGGAGAAGTTTTAAATATAGGTAAAAGAAATTTAAGATTCATAACTGCGCCAATGCTTCACTGGGCAGATACTATGTTCACTTATGTTGAAGAAGACAAAGTATTATTCACATGTGATGCTTTTGGATGTCATTATGGTGATTTCGATCCTAAATGTGTTAAAAATAACGAAGATTATATAAAAGCATCAAAAGTTTATTATGACTGCATAGTTAAACCATTTGCACAATTCGTATTAGATGGTGTAGACAAAGTTGTAGGATTAGGTATTGATTTTGACACAATATTAACTTCACATGGTCCAATATTATCAGAAGAACCTATGGAACAAGTTAAGAGATATATAGAATGGTCACAGGGTGCTGTAGGAGCTACTAACAACAACAAAGTCAGTATATTCTACTTATCTGCTTATGGTAATACTAAAAAAATGGCTGAAAAAGTTGCGGAAGGTGCAAGATCTGAAGGTGTTGAAGTTGGGCTTTATGACTTAGAACAATTAACTCATGAAGAAATGCACGATAAATTCTTAGAATCAAAAGTTGTTGTATTAGGTTCACCAACAATAAACAGAACAATGGTTAAGCCTATGTGGGATTTATTCTCTAATGTAGACCCAATGGCAAACAGAGGAACTATAGCAGGTGTATTTGGTTCTTATGGATGGAGTGGAGAAGGTATTTCAATGGCTGAAAATACATTAAAATCAATGAATTTCAAAATGCCAGTTGAAACAGTTAAGAAAAAATTCTTCCCAGATGAAGCAACTTTACAAGCTTGTGTAGAAGCTGGTAAAGAATACGCTAAATTAGTAAAATAAATATAAAAACTATTTAAAATCTATTATATAAAATCTTTATTTTAAATATATTAAAAAAGGACTATCACAAAAAATTTGCGGTAGTCCTTTTAATTTTTCAAATTTAATTTATTTAAATATCTTAACTATACCTTTATCGTTTAAATATCGAAGAAGGGCAATAGTAATTGGAAGTCCAAGCATACCGATAAATCCTAAAAAGTGAAGTCCTACAAACATACTTATAAGAGTTACAACTGGGTGGAGTCCAACTTGTTGACCGACTAATTTCGGCTCGATGATATTTCTGATAATCGTGATAATTATATAAAGAACAGCGACGCCAATTCCTATTGTATAATTGCCATAAAGCAGTGCTATTATAGACCAAGGAATCATTATTCCGCCAGTACCCAGAACAGGCAATATATCAAATATGGCAATAACAACTGCAATAAGTATAGCGTTAGGAATTTGAAGTATAGTAAGTCCTATCGCAATTTCTGTAAAAGTGATGCTTAGTATAAGTACATAAGATAACAAGCATTTAAATAATGTAGTAGTTATAAACTTTTTACTTTCTTTAATAGGTTTTGATGCACTTTCTGGAAGTTGTCGTTTTATAAAATTTATTATTTTCTCTAAATCTATAGTTATAAAAAATGTAACGATTATTGTTATGACTGTTTTTAAGAATATTGCAGGGATAGTTGTTGCAAATCCTGATACATAACTTACAACCATTGTTGAAAATTTGCTTACAAAGTTGCCAAGTGTACTTATTAAGCTAGAGGAACTTTCTTCTAATGCTGAAATTACATTTGGATCTAGTGATAAAAATAATTTTTCAAAATGTGTGAAAGTGTCTCTAATATATGGTTCAAAATAAGTTGTAAAAAATTGTGGTAATGTTGTAAATAAACTTTGAAGTAGTACTAAAAGTTTTGATCCAATCAAAATTATTATAAAAGATGCAACTGTATAAAATGCAAGGACAAATAATATGGATATAATGGCGCGGTTAATATGAAGTTTTTTACAAGAAAATTTTATTAATGGATTTAAAATAGCTGCAATTATAAATGCGATTAAAAAAGGTGTAAGTATAGATCCTAAAACTTTGATTATAATTATTGTTGTTCCGATGATAACACCGAAGTAACAGAATTTTATTAAGAATTCCTTTTGTTTTTTTAATTTCAAATCTGATTCATTTTGCATTTTAGTCCCCCAATCTATAAACTTAAATTATATTAATGACAACTTAAATATTTATGTTATTTTAATATGAATTATTATTAATTATATATTATTTATATATATGATAAGATTAAATATTTTTAACATATTAAAAAGGTGAAGCAAAACATTGTTTTACTCCACCTTATATTGAAAATTAGTATAATAATTTTAACTATTTTAAATCCGAATTATATTGCAGCTTCTTCGTCATCATCATTTCCCCAACATTCAACTTTTCCAAGACCTTCTATGTTAGCAGGATTAAATGTTGGATTTGAGATACCAGCTTTTCTTTGTCTAGTATAGTCATCTAATGCTCTAAATGCAAATTTTCCAAGAAGAGTTATAGCAACTAGATTTACTATGGCCATAAGCGCCATCATTACATCGGCTAAGTCCCAAACGATTTGAACTTTTGTAAGAGAACCAAATAAAACCATTCCTACAACTAAAACTCTAAATACAGCCATTAAAGCTTTATTTTCTCCGAATATAAACTCTATGTTAGATTGACCGTAGTAGTAGTTTCCGACGATTGAACTAAATGCAAATAGGAAGATGCATATAGCTATAAATGTATATCCTAAAGAACCTATGTGATAGCTTAATGCTTCTTGTGCAAGTTCTATACTAGTAGCGCCACTTGTTGTGTTAAATTGAGTGTATAGAAGTACCATAAATGCAGTACAAGTACAGATTATTATTGTATCTGTGAAAACACCAAGTGATTGTATTAAACCTTGTTTTACTGGGTGTGAAGTATCTGCAGTTGCAGCAGCATTAGGTGCACTACCCATACCAGCTTCGTTAGAGAATAAACCTCTTTTTATTCCGACTAATATTGTTCCTGTGAATGTACCAACAGTGAAATCTTTGAAGTTAAGTGCTTGTGAGAATATTGCTTCGAATACTTGTGGCATTAAGTTTATGTTTTTGAAAACTATAAATAATGCAACTAATATGTATGCTACAGCAAATATTGGAACTATAACCTCAGTTATTTTTGCTATTCTTTGAACTCCACCAAATATAACAGCAGTAGTTAAGGCACATAATATTATTCCCATAAGGAATTTATCTATATCGAAAGCTGCATTAAATGCAACAGTCATTGTATTAGATTGAACAGCATTAAATACAAATGCGAAAGATATTGTTATTAATACTGAGAATAGTATTGCCATTTTTTTGTTTTTTAAACCTTGTTCTATATAATAAGCTGGACCACCTCTAAATGCAGCTCCATCTCTAACTTTATATATTTGTGCTAATGTACTTTCAACAAAGCTTGATGCAGATCCGATAAGTGCTACAACCCACATCCAGAATATTGCACCAGGTCCACCGCCTACGATGGCGATTGATATACCTGCTATATTACCAGTACCTACACGAGATGCAGTACTTATACAAAATGCTTGGAATGAAGAAACTTTTCCGTCACCTTTGGTATCTTTGCCCATTCCATCACCTAAAAGTCTGAACATTTCTTTGAAATATCTAAATTGAACAAATTTTGTTTTTATAGTGAAATATATTCCTAAAACTATAAGAGCTATTACAAGAATATAAGTCCATAAAAAATCATTTACTACAGTTATAATATTGTTTAAAGTTTCCATAAACCCCTCCTTAAAATAATTATTAAATACAACGTTAATGAATATTATAATGGGGATTTGAAATTAAAGCAAGATGTAAATGCAAATCTTCTAAATTTGAAAAATAAAATAAATTCTGAAAAATATATCCAAACTTATGTAGAATATATAAGTTTTATTATTTACAATCGAGTTAAAATCTTGTATTACAGAGTATATATAGCGTGGTTTGATAAAATTTGACATGGGATATAATTACAAGGAAAGAGATTTTTATATTAAATAAAATGCAAGATAATATTAGAAATTTGGAGGTTATAAAAATTAACTTGCGAAATTGTAATAATTTTAAAAAATGTTAATGTTAATGTTTGTATTTAGTCTTATTTGATTAAAAAAATAAATTAAAATACAAAATATACTTTAAATTATTGAAAAAAAAGAAAGTAAATCAATAAAAAAACAAAAATAAATAAAAAATTACGATAATGATAATTAATATCATTTACAAAATAAAAAAAGTTTGATATAATTAATTTAGGCTAAGGAAATAGCAAAAGTTTAAATATTTCTTAAATAGATTTGGGTTAAGTGTGGTAGCTTTCTAGTCTATATAATATTTAGAGTTTTTAATTAGTATCAAAATCTTTAAAAGATAAACATACTAGTTTTAGATTATATGTATTTTGCGCGTTACATATTAATCTACGGTAGAGTTATGACCAGTATGCCTAATGATTATACGATTCTTCAAAAAAGACTGACACGATTGGTTTCGTGGTCGGTCTTTTTTTTGTGAATAATTTGTGACACAATTGTGACATATTCTTAGTAATATTATGGTTCTAAAATTAATAAAATTAATCAGAGTTTAATTTATTTTAGTAATCATTTCGAAAATAATCTTAATAAATCTTAGATTTCATCCTAGTAAAAAAATGAGTTAAATTGGATAAGGAGTGGGAAATATGGATTTATCATTTAGATTTAAGCTTAAACGATTTTTCAAATAAAAAGGGGTGTTTGGTATGATTTGTAAGCGATGTAATCATATAAACAATGATGGTGCAAAATTTTGTATAAAATGTGGTGCACCGATGGATGAAAATTATAGTCAAAGCCAAAGTATAAATTATAATCAACCTAATTATAATGATTATAGATATCCAAATAATAATCAGACAGATTGGGCTCAGGTCATAAAAATAATCATAGGAACTTTAGTCGTAGTTGCAGTAATTGTACTTCTTGGAAAACAATTTATAGGCAATGATAATAGTGATGTTGTAACACAAAGTGAGCAAGCCACTTCAAGTTCAAATCAACAAAGTCAAGACTCATCACAAAGTACCGATCCAGCTTATAATGAATATAACAATTATACTAGCAAAAATGAGTATAATAGTTACACAAATAATAATTATACTAGAAATAATAGCAGCAGTAGTAACAAAACAGGCGGATATATTATATCATACAGCAGCGATGTATTACTTACATTAAGTGATATACAAGGGTTATCAAAACAACAACTTAGATATGCCAGAAATGAAATATACGCAAGACACGGCAGAAAGTTCCAATCACAAGATTTAAGAAATTATTTCAATAGCAAGTCTTGGTATCAAGGAGTTATAGAACCAAGTAATTTTAATGATAAGACTATGCTGACTAATATAGAAATTAAAAATATTCAGTTTTTGAAGAGTGTAGAAGATAGTATGTAGGTAAAGGTTTAAATTTTTTTATGGGTGCCTAAATTGATTTTTAGGCATCTTTTTTGTTACATTTAGTATTGACTTTTGATTAAAAGTTAATGCTATACTTATAGATAAGTAATATTCACAAATTTAGTATATTTAGTGTTTGAATAAATTAAATAATTTATAAGTTTAAATATAATTAAAACAGATAAAAGGAGTTATAAAATGGAAAATAAATTTTTACATACATTATTGGAAACAAAGTGTTTAAAAAATTCACTGTATTCTATATTAAAACATAGTTTCTTATACCATTCTAATAAAATAGAGGGTAGTACATTTACAACAGAATCATTAGCATTATTACTAGATAAAAATGTAGTAACAGGAAAGCATACATTAGATGATGTGCAAGAGACAGTTAATTCAAGTTATGTGTTTGATACAATAGTAGAAACTTTAGGCACAAAAATAAATCACTCTTTTTTAAAAAACATACATTCAAGTTTGATGTTTAATACTACATTACATGCAAAAGGTTTTTCTGGAATATATAAAACGATTCCTAACATGATAATAGGAACTGATACAAAAGTAGCACAACCTTTTGAAGTAGAACCAAAACTTGATGAACTTTTTGAGTGGTATTATAGTCTAGAAAATGTAACTTTAGACGATATAGCAGAATTTCATTATAGATTTGAATTAATACATCCGTTCCAAGATGGTAATGGTAGAATAGGTAGATTTTTAATGTTAAAACAAATGTTAGAAAATGACCTCCCGATTGTAATAGTATCTTGGGATACTGAAGATTTATATAGAAATTCATTGAAATTATGTTCTATTGGCAATTATAGCCCATTAAGTTCATATTTAAAAACACTAACAGATTTTAGAGAAGATTATAAAGAATTTTGGAATTAATAATAAAAAATGTTTATTATAAAAATGTATTTTAATAATGAAAATCATTTACAATAACAAAAACAAGTGCTATAATAATATTGGCTTTAAAAATTATCGCGGCAAATATAATTTTTAAGGAGAACAACAAAAATGGCAAAAATGATGGGACCAAGATTTAAACAATGCAGACGTTTAGGATTAAATGTGTGCGGACATCCAAAAGCAATGGATAGAGCTGGAAGAGGAACTTCTAGAGCAGACAAAAAACTTTCACCATATGGACTTCAATTATTAGAAAAACAAAGACTTAGAGCTTATTATGGTGTATTAGAGAAACAATTCAGAAACTACGTTAAGAAAGCTGAAAAATCAAAAGAATCAACAGGTGTAGCTTTAATACAAATGCTAGAATGTAGATTAGACAACGTTGTTTACAGATTAGGATTCGCAAACTCTATAAGACAAGCACGTCAAATGGTAGTTCACGGACATATATTAGTAAACGGTAAAAAAGTAGATATACCTTCTTTTGCAGTACAAGTAGGAGATGAAGTTTCTTTAAGAGAAAAATCTAGAACTAATGTAATGTTTAAAGAAAACTTTGAAAGTGGTGCTTTAAACGAATATCCTTACTTAAGTAAAGATATGGACAAATTCTCAGGTGTATTAACAAGATTACCAGAGAGACAAGAAGTGCCAATCGAAATTGACGAAATACTAATCGTTGAGTTCTACTCAAAATAATATCTAAGATATAATTTTGAAAAACTAAGTTCAATTTCAATCTATTTACTTCATTCAAGAACTACAAAATCGCAAAAATCCAATACGGGTTTTTGCGATTTTATTTTTTGTTACGAATTAATAATATTCAACTGTAACGATTTTTCCTAATTTAACTAAAATCTTTTCGAGTTCACCAACAACGTGCAGTCTTAGTTCCAAGTCTCTTTGGAACGATGATTCGGCGTTGGCGATATTGAGTGATCTTCCGACTAATAGTTTTATATGTGATGCGCTATATAAAAGTTTAGCCATCTGTGATGCACCGTCTTTAGCTTTGAATATGTCTGAATCAAGTGATTTAGACAGTGATTTTAATCTATCTATTGTTTTGGAAAGTGTAAGCACACCTTCTGTGACTAAGTCAACCCCTTGGATATATGCTATTGGAGGGACTTCTTTGTCGTATATTTCAGTGCTTGATTTAACTTCGACATCTAGTTCACGGGCTACGATTTGTGAAGTTGTGCCACCGCTTACAATTCTGATATCAGCGTTGTTCATAAGTTCGTGAACAACCTTGGCATCGTCTTCTTTATGTGAAGGCGGACCAGTGAAAAGTTTTACTTTTTTCGGTTTCACAGCTTTTAAAACGCAGACTGTAGTATCATCTCCAGGCTCAAATAAGTACATTTGGTCACAAACGCCTAATAAGTTGTTTTTTATATCAAGAGCAGACATTGAATCTCTTACATTAATTTTAAGATGTTTAGCGATATCTTCCCATTTCCAATTTAAATTAAGAGATTGTCCAGCGCTTGCATAGAGAGCGCCGTCACTTACAAAAACCATAACGTCATTTTCTTTTAAATCTATACTAGCCTCACGAACCAATTTGCCACATATATTTGTTTCTGTGTAATGTATTCTTTCAATTTGACCTCTTCTTAAAAAGAAAGTCTCAGGACCATCAAATTCGGCGATATATGCCTTGTTGTGGTCTGTAATTTTTACAATAGTAAAAGTAGAGTAGGCGATGTTTTTTTGAGCATCAACAGGCAGTGTTTGGATAATAGTTTCTACAGTTTCCTCTATAGTAAGCCCATTTTTTATCATAGTAAGTGCTATTGTAGAAGTAAGAGTAGCCAAAATATTCGCCTTAACACCGCTGCTGAGTCCATCAGATAAAACAGCAACACTCATATCGTTATCAACATAAAATTCTACATTATCGCCACAAAGTTCTTCGCCATATTTAATAAGACTTCCAGATGCAAAATCAATAAAATATCTCATTATTCTTTCCCTTCTTCATCATCTAAGATGAAATTTTTAAGTTTTGTTAAAGTTATTTTTGTTTCGGCAGTTGTTTCACCAAGTAAACTTGCAATTTCCTGGGCAACAGTCATTTGTTTTGCAATAACTTGTTGTGCCATTTCTACAGTTTCTATTTTTAAAGTTTGAAGCTTTTCCTTGGCTCTTTCGTCTTTTGTGATATCGACAGCAAGCCATAAAAACATTTGGTTTTGTTCTAGCCAATAGATAGTTTGTAATATTGTAGAATTATCATATTCCTCAAAAGTTATTTTTTCGTTGCGGACATTTTTTCTAAATGTTCTAACACGTTCAAATTCCTGGTCATCTAAATACATTCCAAGAGGCATACCATCGGCTTCATCTTTTTCAATTTTGAAAAATGATTCGGCAGCCGGATTTAGTTCTATAATCATCAAATCTTTATCGACAAGTCCGATTAAGTTTGGTGAAGATTCACAAATTATATTAGATAAACTTTCAGCCCTATTTCTCATATAAGGAAGACACATTGACGGTTCGGCAATACCGTTAAAAACTGCAATTGCTTTTTCACGACATGTTTTGTATCCACAGCTACCACAGTTTAACTCATCAGCCCTTGAAGTTTTACCCATTGTTTTTAGAATTTCTTTTATTTCATATTCAGTAGGTTGTTCAAATTTAAATGGTTTTGGTGGATATTCTTTATAAAGTAAAACATCTAAAGCTATATCTTCATATGGATTTTTAACCGCCTTTGCCTGGAACAAATCTATATATTTTTGCTTATTATTTATTAGATCACGTTTAACCTCAAAGAAGCATCTATCGTCTTTGTCTAAGTCAGAACCATAAAGACAGCCATGGTTACAGGCATTCATTTCAAAGAATGTATTTTCAAATTTGCCGTTTTTTATAGAGTTTAGAACACTTTTACAATCTTCAATACCATTTACACAGAAAACTGTTTTAGAAGGATTTTTACTTTCTATAAAATCGGAAGTTTCCCCTGCTATTGGGAATATGATTTTATCTTTATAAATATAATCAAATGGCTCAATTGGAAAATCTTCTAAATTCAAATTTTCAGATTGTAACCATTTTTGTAATTCATAAAAAGTTATAACTTCATCAACACAAATTTCTTTAGTTGCATCTGTTTTCTTTGCAACACAAGGGCCGATAAATACAACTTTATTATCTGTACCGTATTTGTGTTTTAGAAAACGTCCATGACTTATAAATGGTGGAACCACTGGAATAATTGAATTTGTTAGCTCTGGATAATGCTTTTGAATAAGATGATTTATAGTAGGACACATAGATGTAATGTAGTTTTCATTATCTTTTTCATTTGCATATGCATTGTATATATCAAAAATAGGTTTTGTTGTAATACCAGAATCTTCAACATGTGTAAAGCCAAGATGTCTAAGCACTGCTGGGATTTTAAGACTTTGTTTTCCAAATGCCGAAGCAAAACTTGGAGCTACTGAGGCGATTACAGTTTCACCACTTTTGATAAAGTTTTTAACACTGTTGATACTCGTTTTTTCAACCCTATAATGTTGTGGACAGGCTTTTGAACACCTACCACATAAAATACATCTATCCATAAGAATGTCTGCTTGGCCACCTTTTATAACAATTGCGTCGACAGGGCAGACTCTGACACAAGCATAACATCCTCTACATCCTTTTTTAGAAAAATTAGAAGACATTGAATTTACCCCCTTTATAAATAAAAGTTCTAGATTTGAATTGTTTTGATTTATTAAAATTATACTATACTTTCCAAATATTTACTATTACGCGCGAGTTGATGGAGTTTGAAATGTTGTCTAGAATTTAAAGTGAATTGACAGTCTATTTTGTGTATATGCATCGAGGAAAATTAGAAATATTACAAAAATGTAACTGGAAAATTATTGGAAATAAGGTTATTATTTAACTATAAAAATGATATCAAAATAATATCAAAATTATATTTAGATTAAATTTCACAGGTAGTAAATCAAAAGGAGGAGTAAACTATGAGTGAGAATAATTTTGTAAAACAAGAGAGCTCAATAGAGGAAAAAGAACTAAATCCTATGAGTGGATGGCTAGCTCTTATTATAGGAATACTATTTATAATATCTCCAACACTAGGAGTAGGTACTTTAATTGCATACGATAATCCTATATTTTTAGTAATTTCAATAATTTTATTTATTGTAGCAATATTTATGTTTTGTGGATTGAAAATAGTAAATCCAAATGAATCAGTAGTATTTGTCTTATTCGGTAAATATTATGGAACACTTAAAAAGCCTGGTTTCTTCTTTGTGAACCCATTTGTAAGTGCTATAAATCCAACTTATGAATCACAAGTGGCTAAGTTGAGTAAAACTGGCGAAAAAGATTCAGACGATGAAAGCAAAACATCAAATACAAAGAAAGTATCTTTAAAAGCGATGACTCTAAACAACCAAAAGCAAAAGGTTAATGATGAACTAGGAAATCCGATAATAATAGGAACAATAGTTATTTGGAAGGTTGTCAACCCTACAAAGGCTGTATTTAATGTAGAAAACTACAAGACATTTTTATCAATACAATGCGACTCAACTATAAGAAATGTCGCTAGACTTTATCCATATGATTCAGAAGATACAGAAGACCATAGAGAAAAATCTCTTCGTGGAAGTAGCCAAGAGATAGCAGATAGACTAAAAGAAGAACTTCAAAAACGTGTAGAAATCGCAGGAATAGAAGTAGAAGAGGTACGTATAACTCACTTATCTTATGCACCAGAAATTGCAGCAGCAATGTTGCAACGTCAACAAGCAGAGGCAATAATTGCAGCACGTAAGAAAATAGTAGAAGGTGCTGTTGGTATGGTTGAGATGGCGCTTAATTCTCTAAGTGAAAAAGAAGTTGTAGAATTAGATGATGAGAGAAAGGCTGCTATGGTGAGCAACTTACTTGTAGTACTATGTGGGAACAAAGATGCTCAACCAATTGTAAATAGTGGCTCAATTTATTAGATAGTTATGGCTGAAAAAAAGGATAAAAGTAAAAAACAAATTTTGCTTAGAATTTCGCCAACTCTGTGGAATGAACTTGCTCAGTGGTCAGAAGATGAGTTTAGATCAATAAATGGTCAGATAGAATATCTGCTTACTGAATGTGTAAAAGCACGTAAAAAGGGTAGTAAAAAAAATAGTAAAGATGGAGAATAAGGTTATATTATAACTTTAGAATAAATATAAAAATAACTTTGGGGGGAATAAAAATGTTAGTAGTTACAACAGATCAAATACCGGGAAAAGAAATTAAAGAAGTTATTGGAGTAATGTCAGGAGGAACTGTTCAATCAAAAAACATAGGTAAAGATATAGGTGCTGGACTAAAAGGTTTAGTTGGTGGAGAAATGAAATCATATACAGCTATGATGGAAGAAGCGCGTGATATAGCATTACAAAGACTTATAGCCAAAGCTAGCGATGCTGGGGCAAATGCAATAGTAGGTATGAGATTTATGACTTCATCAATAATACAAGGAGCTAGTGAAGTTATAGCTTATGGAACAGCAGTATTTGTTGAATAATATTTTAGTAATAGAATTTTAAATTTAGATAGATTTTGAATAAATATAGGAGTTGCAGATTTTACATACAACTCCTTTTGTATTTCTGTATAAAAATTATGGATTTCTCAAATTATCAGAACTATTATCTTCATTGATTAAGTTTTTAACACGGCTTAAAATAACCTTTGTTTCGGCAGTTGTCTCACCAAGAAGTCTTCCTATTTCTTGGACAACTGTCATCTGTTTATTTATAACAGTTTGGGCGAGTTCCATAGTATCTTGTTTAACTTGATCGGCGTGCTTTTTATTTTCTATTTTCTCTGTAATATCATATGCCATCCACATAAAAATCTCCTCATCATGAAGCCAGAAAATATCTTGAGATAGTGTTTTATTCATATCTTCAATTGGAACAATATTGTTGTAGATGTTTTTATAGTTATTCAAACAATCGTAAAAAGCAGCATCGTCTACATACATAAACATAGGATAGCCGATATAGTCGTCGTCTTTTATATCGAAAAATTGCTTAGCATTACTGTTAAACTCTAAAATATTCATTTCTTTATCAACAAGCCCTATTAAAAAAGGCGATGATTCAAATATCAAATTTGCTATATTCTCAGCTTTTTGTCTCATATAAGGTGAACACATGTTGATTTCTGAAATATTGTTATAAATAGCTATAGCATGGTCCCTACAAGTTTTATATCCACATCCACCACAGTTTAGCTCATCTTTTAAAGTAGTTTTACCCATAGATTTTAAAATAGAGTAGAGCTCATCATCATTTGGAACTTTTAGCTCAACTTTTTTAGGAGTAAAAATTTTCCCTAAAGGAGTTTTATCTAGATAGTCTTCATAAGGATATTTATCATCAAAATCTTTATATTTTATTTTACATTTTTGTCTATAATTTCTGACGTTTATTTCTCTTTCTTGATAAGTGGTCTTGTGATTATCAAGTCCAGAACCATTTAGACAGCTATGAATACAGGCGCTCATTTCAAATATTGTATTTGTAAAACGACCTTCTTCTAGTGCGTGCAATATATCGATGCAGTCTTTTACACCTTCAACAGTAATAACTTTTTTTACTGGATTTTTGTCATTTATAACACGAGTTGTTTGGCCGACGATAGGGAATAACAGTCTATCTTTACAAATTACATCAAATTCACCTTCTTCAAGTTCATCTAAATTTATATTTTCTTTTTTAAACCATTTTTGAAGCTCGGCAAAAGTTATAACAGCATCGACACTTACATCAGTAGAACCTTCATCTTTTTTTGCAAGACAAGGGCCGATAAACACGACCTTAGTATCAGTACGGTATTTGCTTTTCATAAGTCGAGTGTGACATAGAAAAGGAGATACTACAGGTATTAGATTTTTTGTAAACTGAGGGAAGTGCTTTTCAATTAAGTTGTTTATAGTTGGGCAAAAACTTGTGAAGTAGTTTTCACCATCGTCCAAATCTGCATAATGATTGTATTGTTCTAATACAGGATTTGTTGCGATAACAGTTTCCTCAACATATGTAAAACCTAATTTTTTTAGGGCAGTAGGGATTTTGTGACTATTTTCACCGAATATAGAAACAAAACTCGGTGCAATAGAAACTGCAACTTTGTTTTTATTTTTTAAAAAAAATTTAATTTTTGATACTTCTGATTTTAAAATTGAATTCTTTTGAGGGCAAGCTTTTGAACATTCATTACATACTATGCATCTGTCTTTTAGAATTTGAGCTTGCTCGTTTTTAAATTTAATTGCATTAACTGGACAGACGCGCGCACAGGCATAACAACTTTTACATCTAGTCTTTTTAAAATTAACATACCACATAAAATTTTCCTCCAAGGATATAAATATTTTCCCCACCTTAGAGCAATAGCTGATTTTAATAACCCAAAAAAATAATGATGTTTGTTTTTAAAAGTGATTTGATTATACTCTTGTATATTTAAGTTAATTATACTATAAATAATATTTTTCACAACAAAAAAGCCAGCAAATCGCCGGCTTAAGTTATTAAATATTTAAATTATGCTTTTTTAACAACTGAAGATTTAAGTTTCATAGCTCCGAAACCATCTATTTTACATTCTATATCATGTCCATCAGCAGCATCTGGAACTAATCTTATATTTTTAACTTTAGTTCCTATTTTTATTGAAGAAGAAGCTCCTTTAACTTTTAAGTCTTTAACAACTGTTACAGAATCTCCATCGTTTAGAACGTTTCCGTTAACGTCTTTTATTACGTTTTCTTCTTCTTGAGTATTTGGGTTCCACTCATAACCACATTCTGGGCAAACTACAAGTGATCCATCTTCATAAGTGTATTCAGAATTGCATTTTGGGCAATTTGGTAAATTTTCCATTTTATTTCCTCCTAAAATTTGAGTCTTAGAAATTATATAATACCATAGGCTCAAGTTTACTTCAAACAATTATTTATTGATATAGAAAATTTTTGATAATCTGCCATTCATTGATTAACTTTTCTAGTGAAAACCTAGCATTTGCAGGGCTAGTTGATGGAAGTTTTATAGCTTTTAAATTTGTATTTTTTTCACAGTATTTTTTATAAAGCTCAAATGACTTTCCGCCGTTACAAAATATTTGTTTTATATCACAAGTATATATAATTTTGTTTAAATCATTCACAACAACATTTTTTATGCTGCTATCACTAGAACCTTCAATTTCACAACTTGCTATAACATCCCAAACGGCGATATTGTTATTTAGCAAAAACTCCTTTTTATCATCTATAGTTACAGGTATATCACAGCCTACAACACCAGATAAAACCTTCCAAAATCTATTTTGGGGATGATGATAGAAAAATTGATTTTCCCTAGATTTTACTGAGGGGAAAGAGCCTAAAATAAGTATTTTAGAATTTTTATCGTAGACTGGTGGGATTTCATGTTTTACAGTTTCCATTGTAATAATCCTTTCTAAAATAATAAACTTTATAATTTAATAATACAAACTATTTTTTTTATGTCAAGATAATCGAAATTATATCAATTAAAAGCCATTAAAAAAGATAAAATTCGATAAACTTTGACAAAGTTTAGTTAAATAATGTAAAATATAGGAGCGAGTATTTAATATACTCAAAAAAAACATTGGGAGAGATGAGTATGAGTATAAACAAGAAATACATTATAGCAAGTGCTATGATGGCATCAGTGGCATTACCATTAATGAATGCATCACATGTAGATGCTGCTACTGATATGAGAACTGTTACGGCTTCATCACTAAATTTTAGAACAGGTCCATCTACAAGTTACAGTATAATTAATGTATTAATGAATGGGCAAAAAGTTGAGTACATAAGCACATCAGGAAGTTGGCTAAAAGTAAAATATAATGGAGTTACAGGATATGTACATGGAGATTATGTAACAAAAGGTACAACTGATAATTCTACTACTGGAACTACAAAATATGTAAGTGCATCAGTAGGGCTAAATGTGAGAAGTGGGGCAGGAACAAGTTACTCTAAGTTAGGAAAATTAGAATACAAAGAAAAGGTAACAGTACTATCAACATCAAATGGCTGGTCAAAAATAAACTACAATGGAAAAACAGGGTATGTAGATAGTTCTTACTTAAAAAGTACAGTACCAGGTTCAACTGATGATAATACTAACAATGAAACAACAGGAACTACAAAATATGTAAATACGACTTCTGGATTAAATGTAAGAAGTGGAGCAGGAACAAGCTATTCTAAATTAGGGAAATTAGAATACAAAGAAAAAGTAACAGTATTATCAACATCAAATGGTTGGTCAAAAATAAACTACAATGGAAAAACAGGATATGTAGATAGCTCTTATTTACAAAGTACAGTGCCAGGTTCAAATGGAAACAATGCTAACAACAACAATAACACTGTATCAACAAAAGCTAATGAAGTAATAGCATATGCAAAAACTTTATTAGGTAAACCATATGTATGGGGAGCACAAGGCCCAAATAGTTTTGACTGTTCAGGATTTACATACTATGTATTTAAAAATAAGGCAGGAATAGTACTTCCAAGGACTTCAAGCGCACAAAGTAAATACGGAACATATGTAAGTAAAAGTAATTTAAAAGCTGGAGACTTAGTATTCTTTGACACTAACGGGGCTAATGATGGAAATGTATCACATGTTGGAATGTATATAGGAAATGGGCAAATGATACATGCATCTTATGGTCAAAAGAAAATAGTAATTGCAAACTTCAATGATAGTTACTATCAAAAAGCTTATGTAAACGCAAGAAGAGTTTTATAAAGAAATTCTTATGTGTTATAAAAAATTACAATAAAAAAATAGATTAATAGATTTATTAATATAAATTTAGTGAATTAGCGGTATAACGACATATGTTATACCGCTTTTTTGTTACAAATTTATTTGTGTTAGAAAAAAGTAACAAAAAAGTAACAAAAAGACTTGATAAAAAGTAACAAAAATGTAATAATATTAATAGGATAAAAATTATTGGAATGAAAAATGAAGATAAGACGCTGATTAGCGATGATTGGATATATAGAAGAAAAAGGTAACAAAATGTTACTGATTATTGGGAGGAATATAATTATGAAAATAAATAAATCTTATGTAGTGGCAAGTGCGATTATTGCCTCAACATCGATATTACCATTAGGAAATGTAGAACAAGTAGATGCAGCAAGCAAAACTGTGACTGTTGAATCGAGAGTTAACTTTAGAAAAGGTCCATCTAAAAAATACGCTTCAATGAGAAAATTACACAAAGGATATAAATTAACTTATCTAGGAAAAAGCGGAAGATGGGTAAAAGTAAAATACAAGGGAAAAACTGGATATGTTTACGATAGTTATGTAAGCTCAGTTAAAGGAAGCGGTTCAAATAAAAATGAAAGCGATACTAATAAAAGCTCAGTAGTATCATATGCGAAAACAAAATTAGGAAAACCATATGTATGGGGAGCACAAGGACCAAATAGCTTCGACTGTTCAGGATTCACATACTATGTAGTTAAAAATACATTAGGTAAATCAATACCAAGAACTTCAACTGAACAAAGTAGATATGGAACATATGTAAGCAAAGGAAATTTAAGATCAGGGGATTTAGTATTCTTCGATACAGTAGGATCAAACAACGGAAATGTATCTCATGCTGGTATATATATAGGAAATGGTCAATTTATACATGCATCTTCAACTCAAAAGAAAGTAGTAATATCAAGTTTAGCTAGTGGACATTATAGCAAAGCATTTGTAAATGGGAGAAGATTATAATAAAAATATAAAATAGTAATTAGGAGCCTTTTGATATATAAAAGGCTCTTTTTGATTTTTAGTTAAAAAACTAATCAAGGAAAATGTTTTCAAACAATACAAACTATGGACTAACTCTATAGTTTGTATATACAAGAACAAAAAGTAAAAAAATGTAAAAAATCTATTGACAATCTTGTATACATCAAATATAATAAGTGTATAGAAGTTAAGTTATAAAATTTATGTTTGAATAACTTAAGTATTGTCATTAAACTGATGGTGAGTTTATGACAGTGGACTATTCTGTAAATTTTTTCTAACTTAATTCATATTCTACTTTCCCCAAAGTTAGAATTTTTAAAACAATAACGACCCCGTTTTATACGACGGAAGTATAAAACAGTATTTTGTAGCAACCATCCCCAAATGGTTGCTATTTTTTTGTGCATTCAAAAAGAAAACGGCAAGTTGGACTTGCCGCAGTATTATTCGTATTTTTTATGTTTAAATGGTATTTGAAACTGAACTAGACATTCACCTTCATTCATAAAATAAAGCGAAGTATCAAGATATTTTATAAAACCAGGGTATATTGGATTTAAGTTTTTAAAATCTATCCAACCTATTAAGTTTTCAAAATACTCATCAAAATTATCTTTAGACAATTTTGTGATAGTTTCTATGTAATTTGAATGTGGAACAACCAATATATCTTTTGTATCTTCCATAACCTCAAACTCTTCATGACTTATTTCAGTATAATATTCTTGGTTTTCAGATACTTTTCCATATTCAAAGAAATCAAATAAATTTGTGGAATCAAAGTTTTTGTCAGAAAATGAAAATACGAATTTATCTAATATATCTAAAAAATTAGTTGAAGTATCTAATAAGTTTTTCTTAGATATAGAGCATTTATTAGTTTTAACATTATTTTTTAGTTTTTTAAAATAACGGTCGGTATACGATTTTATAACAGGAACATTAATCATTAAGTCACTTGAGTTTACTTCTTTCAAAGTATCTTTAAAAACCTTTTCTATTTTCTTGATTGTGGCCACCTTTTCTAAAAGAACTTTATGATGATTTTTTAAAATTTGACGTTGGACTTCCGGGTCAGAGTGAAGTAGTGATTTAATATCACAAATAGATAAATCTAAGTCGCGCAAGTTTTTAATATGATTTATTATGGATATGTCTTCAATTGTGTAGTATCTATAACGATTATTGGGATTTTTTTTAGATTTAATTAGATCTATTTTATCGTAATATCTCAATGTATCGATAGATAAACCAGTAATTCGTGAAGTTTCACTTATATTAAAAGTTAAATCTTTCATTTAAAATTCTCCTATTAATTGTTAAATTTTTTTCAAAATCAGCTTGACTATGGAGTTACTCCATAGTTTATTATATAAGTATAGAAAAAATAAATAAATTAGTCAACTTTAGACTTGATTATATTTTTATAAAAATTGTTTATTAATTAATTGTTATTGTTTTAGAATTTCGTTTTGGGGAAAATGAATATGTTTTGTACGGGAGAAGGCTGTATCGTTATGATGCAGTCTTCTATTGTTTTGATTATTTTTGTTAAAATGTAAATCTAATACTTTGAATAAATATTTTCTTAGTGTAAAATATATCTAGATAAATAGAAATTACCAATTGGTAAAATAAAAATTTGGGAGATATATATGAAGAAGAATTACGACATAATAGTATTTGATTTAGATGGAACAATTACAGCATCTGATTTAGGAATAACAAATTCGATTAAATATGCACTTAATTATTTTGGGCTAGAAAAGGACAATGAATCTTTAAAAAGACATATAGGGCCAGCGTTAAGTGCCACATTTAGAGAATATGTAGGAAATGATAAAGAAAAAATACAACTAGCTATTAAAAAATATAGAGAATACTATGTAGATCAGGGTGGAATGCTAGAGAATGAAGTATATGAAGGCGTTGAAGAAACCCTAAAAGAAATAAAAAATAGAGGCAAAAAAATAATACTTGCATCATCAAAACCAATGGTATTTTGTGAAAAAATACTTCAACATTTTAAATTAGATAAGTATTTTGATTTTATAGGTGGAAGTAATTTAGATGAAACCCGTTGCAAAAAGGTAGAAGTAATAACTTACTCACTAGAAAATATAGGGGAAGTTCCGGGGGCAAATGTGCTTATGGTTGGAGATAGAGAATACGACATATTAGGTGCAAAAGAGCTAGGCATAGATTCTGTCGGTGTTTTATTTGGATATGGTGATAAGGAAGAATTAGAAAATGCAGGAGCTACTTATATAATAGAAAAAATGACTGATATATTAGAAATTGTTTAATTTAGAAAACCTAAGAGGTTGTTGATTAAATACGTATCAAGCTATAGATATATCCAAACTCTTAGGAATAATTATAAAAGATTAAAAGTTTTTATGTTTTAAATGTTTTCTAATATAAAAATATATTACAAAAATAGGAACTACTATTATAAAAAGTATTTCTAACATTAATATAAATACTATATAATGGTTTTCGCATATTGCGCCTATAGGAAGAAATACTATACTACTAGATACAAAATATGCTCCTAGATTAGAATGCATTTTTTTCCATACATCATTATCCATTAGATGCATTGGTATTTTAATAGAAAATGTAGAGTTTCTAGTACAATTTGAAAGAGTATATCCTAAAAAGATAAATATAAAGCAAATTATACAACTTAATAGATTATAAAAATTAAATTTATCTAAGAAATCTTCACCAGTAAATGAAGTAAATAATTCAAGCATGCTAAGTAAATCTATTGATAAAATAAATAACATAGTTGAATAAAAACTCACTTTTTCCTCAGATTTAGATTTAAAATTTTCTACAAATATCTTAGGTTTAAAATAAGTGAATATAGCTAATAAAAAAGGAATAATTAAAATTTGTTCTCTACTATTCCAATTAGCAATTTCACCTACAGCAGTATAGTGGGAGGGAACGTGTTTTGGAATATGAGGATAAATAAAAAGAGTTATTATAAGTGGTAAAAAACCAAATAGATAATATAATGATTTTTTTAATATAAGTTTTTTATCTTTAATTTGCATATATAATTTATCCCTCCAAATATTATAATAAATAATATTATAATATATCTGAGTGAGAAATACATTAAAAAATATAAATTTAACATATGATAGGATTTATTAGATTGTGTTTAATGTGATTTTGAACGAGTTTTTGGGATTTATTCAAAATAGCCCAAGTTGTTACCACACAATAAATTGGATTAAAAATATATTATATAAAAATAGATTTTATGAGGTTTTTATAAGGTTAAAATTGGAAGGCACTATGATATAATATATGTGGGACAAATATTATAAGGAGGGGTTCAAATGGATTTATTTGAAGCTTTAAAAGGAAGAAGAAGTGTTCGTGCATATAAAGACGAACCAAAACATGCAGCACCTCGTAAAGAAGGATATGTAGTGAGAGTTTAATAATAAAAGATATTTTTTATAACATATATTAAAATTAATTAAAATAAAAATGGATTTCGATTTTCGGAATCCATTTTTTTAGCATATATAAGGTAAATTTATGTATAAATATATAACAATATAGATAAAAATTATTTGTTCATAATAATGTTTAGAACAAACTGCTTGTGGTGTATAATATAATAAATAGTTTTTGAGGAGGCTTTTATAATGGAAAAGAAAGAAGAAAACTTATATGAACTTTTTCAAAAATATTCATATACAGAATTAAAACAATTGTTTAAAGAAGCTAAAACTAAAGATGAACAGGATTTTTATATGACTTTAGCAGATATGCTTCTTCAAAAAAAACAAGAAGAGGTTATAGGTGAATAATATGTTAACATATAACAAGATATAAACATTAAAAAACAGTTCATAAAATTTTGATACAATACATTTTAATACATAAAAATGTTAAAAATAAAAACATAAGGAATTATGAAAACAAAATAGAAAGGGTTTAATTATGACAAAAAAACTTTTTTACAATGGAGATATATTAACTCTTGAAGATGAATTATATGCAGAAGCTGTCTTAGTAGAAGACGGGAAAATTAAAGCAGTAGGAAAAAAAGACGAGCTTATGATCCAAAATAGTGATGCTGAGATGATAGATTTAAAAGGAAAGACTTTAATGCCATCATTTATAGATGCTCACAGTCATTTCTTTGGATATGCAAACAGCAAATTACAAGTTTCATTAGAAGATGCGGTTGATTTTGAAGATATAGCAAACAGAATTAAAACATTTATAGAAAAAAACAATGTTCCAGAAGGTGTGTGGATAAATGCGAATAATTTCGACTACAACACATTAGCAGAAAAAACTTATCCAAGAATAGATTTCTTAGATGAAGTTGTGCCAAACAATCCAATTATAATTGCAAATAAATCTGGTCACAATGGACTTGTTAACTCTCTTGGAATGAAAGAATTAGGAATAACAATAGATACTCCAGACCCAGAAGGTGGAGTGATATTTAAAGAAAACGGAAAACTTAACGGATATCTTGAAGAAAATGCGTTTATAAACAACGTTCAAAGAGTTCCAATGTCATCAACTGAAGATATTATGAAAGCTGTTCTCAAGGCTCAAAATGACTACGCTTCTTACGGAATAACAACAATGCAAGAAGGTATGGTAGTTCCGCTATTAGCTGATTTACTAGCTTATATGGCACATTCAGGAATGATGAAAATAGACTATATCGCATATGTAGATATAAGAGAAAGAGAAAAAATATTTGAAAAACTTCAAGGATGTATAAATGAGTATAAAAACCACTTTAAAATAGGTGGATTTAAAACTTTCCTTGATGGTTCACCACAAGGCAGAACTGCTTATATGAGAACTGATTATCAAGGAGAAGAAGGATACAGAGCTTATCCAGTTATGAGTGGAGAAGAATTAGAAGGCTTAATCGAAATAGCATTAAAAGAAAATATGCAAATATTAGCCCACTGTAATGGAGATGCTGCTGTAGACCAATATTTAGAACAATATAAAAAAGCAAAAGAAAACTTAAATACAGACAACGACATAAGACCAGTTATAGTTCATGCTCAGCTTATGGGGCTTGATCAATTGCCGGAAGTTAAAAAACTAGGAATGATACCATCATTCTTCGTAGCTCACGTTTACCACTGGGGTAACATCCACGTTCAAAACTTCGGACTTGAAAGAGCGAGTCAAATATCACCTGCAAAAGCAGCGCTAGATTTAGGAATTAAATTCACATTCCATCAAGACGCGCCAGTTATCGAGCCAAACATGCTTGAAACAATTTGGATAGCTTGCAACAGAAAAATAAAAGATGGTACAGTATTAGGTGAAGAACAAAGAATACCAGTTCTTGCTGCAATTGAAGCGGTAACAAAAAATGCAGCTTATCAATATTTTGAAGAAGATATCAAAGGAACAATAAAAGAAAATAAATTAGCTGACTTAGTAATACTTGATAAAAACCCATTAAAAGTAGATGTTGACGATATAAGAAATATAAAAGTTGTAGAAACTTTCAAAGAAGGAAACTCTATTTATAAAGCATAAAATAAATAATCTATAAAATTTAAGATAGATATTAAATTAAAAGAGCCCGATTACTTTAGTAAAAGGGCTCTTTTTTGTGTAAATACGAGTAACTTATCATTTTTAAAAATTGACAAATATTGTATAATAAAATATAAATTAATTCCATTTCAGAGGGAAAACTTAATGGAATTAAGATTTTAGGGGGATTAGTATGAAAATACAAAGAACTGATTGGGGATATATTGAATGGAGACATATCCACGATGAAAATGATAAAAAACAACTTATGGATATTAGGATATCTGTTGTACTTCCTGGAAAAAGTCAGCCAAAGCATACTCATTATAGCGAGGAACAAATGTTATACGTTATGTCTGGGGAAGGGATTCATATTATAAATGGGAAAAAGCATCATAAAAAAGCTGGAGAATTTGTATATATAGATGGTGGAGCGACTCATGAAACGCATAATATAGGTGATGAACCGCTTAGAGAATTATTAGTATCAAATCCAGTTGTAGTAAATAATTACGATTATGAAGATAAAAAAATAGACGGACTAAATAGAATCATAGAGGCAATTCAATCTCAATTTATAGAACCATTGAATATTCCGATAACAATTTATGACTCATCTTGGAAGATACTTTTGCAGACAAAGTGTTTTAATAATTATTGTATAAAAACATGTGCTCTAAATGGTAGGTTTGCTTACTGTGACTGTTTAACTCCACAAAATACAGCTGAAGATGAACAATATACATTTAAATGTAGTCATGGACTTACGATTTATCACATACCGATAATATATGAGGATGAAGTTATTGGTTATATAAGAGGCGGGCATATTTTGCTCGCATCTGATGGGAAAAAAAGTGACCAAGAAGATATATATGATACACCAACTAGTACTGCAATGAGTATAAAAAGGCTACTTGTTCAAATTGCAAAGAGTATAGTCAATTATTATAGGTTCAATAAACTTAGAGGTGAAGTACAGGAAAAGAATATGGCGATTGAAAAAACTTCAAAATTAAGAGAAGAATTGAAAAATGATTTAATTAAAGAACAGGAAAAAGTTACGAATTTAAAAATAAATCACCATTTTCTATTTAATACATTAAATTCGATGGCAAGTATGGCGCTTGAAAAAGATTGTTTTGATTTATACAGTGCTATAATTGACTTAAGCAAATTATTTAGGTATACAATGGGTGTTGATTCAGAATTTACTGAGCTTGAAAAAGAAATAGACTATGTAAAACAGTACTTAAATCTTCAAAAGATAAGATATGGTGACGAGTTAGAAATAGAATACAATATAGATGAAAAATACAATAATGTAGGGGTTCCATTTAATTTCTTGCAACCAATCGTTGAAAATGCATTTGTCCATGGATTTAAAAATAGTTTAGATAAGAAAAAATTAAAACTATCTACTTTTTTATACAATGAAAGACTTAGAATCGTCATAGAAAATAACGGATCTAGTTTATCAGACAGTGATGTGTGCACCGTTATACAAAAAATTCATAACAACAGCGGGCACGGCCTATCTTTAATACATAACAAGTTGCAGTTTGCATATACAAATAATTTTAAGATGGATGTTATATCTAATGAAAAAAGTACGAGTTTTATAATAGATATACCGATAATAAATAACTTAAAAAAATAATAAAAGATATAAATTGGAGGGGTAAATATGTTTAATAAATCTTATGTTACAAAAGATGTTGAACAAATTGATGTGAATAGTGAATACTTTCCAGACTTGGTCTATGCAGGTCTTGAAAGTCATGGAAGTGATTTATGTGGATTTGTGTTAAAGCCTCAAGGAAAGGGACCACATCCAACAGCTATACTACTGCATGGGTTTCCAGGTTATGATGACCCGATAGATTTGGCACATGCGCTGAGAAGATGTGGTATGAATGTACTTAGATTTCACTATAGAGGTTGCTGGGGAGTAAAAGGCACTTATTCATTTAAACATTGCATGGAAGATGTTAAGTCAGCGATAGATTATTTGACAGATGAAGAAGTTGTAAAAAAATTTAATATAGATATAGATAACTTATTTTTAGTTGGACATAGTATGGGCGGTTTTTTAACTTTGACTCATGCTTGCGACAAAAGAATCAAAGCGTCTGTTGCCATAAGCCCATATGATTTTGGTCTTGTTGGAAAGATTGGTCATTATGATGAAAAAGAGAGAGAAGAAGCTTTTGAAATGTTCAAAACTGCTATACCTCCATTAAATGATACAAATGCTGAGGCCTTAATGCAAGAATGTATAGAAAATGGAGACAAGTGGAACCTTCCAGATAAAGCAAAATTCTTAGCAGATGAAAGGCTTTTAATTACAGTTGGAACTGGGGATGTTGTAAGCAAAAAATCTCTTCATCATGATATTTTAGCAAGTGAAATTAAAAAATATAATAAAGGAAATTTAACAGAAAAATTTGCAACTACTGATCACTCTTATTCAAACAAGAGAATTTGGCTAGCCCAAACAGTTGCTGAATTTTTAGATGAGGTAATAAATGAAAAATAGTAGATGATTTAATAAAAATAGTGGATAAATTAAAAGATTAATTTAAAACTGAGGAGAGATTGAAAGTGATAAAAACGGTAATTATAGATGATGAACCTGCCGTAGTTTCTATTATTAAATATTTTGTTAAAAAGGAAAATCTACCTTTAGATATAGTAGGAACTGCAAATAGGGGAGATGAAGGAATAGAACTTATAAAAAAATTAAATCCTCAGCTAGTTTTTCTAGACATAAAAATGCCTGTTGTAGATGGGTTTGAAGTTATGAAGGCAGTAAGTGATACAAAATTTATAGTTATAACTGCATTTGAGTCATTTGAATACGCTCAAAAATCATTGCGACTTGGGGCAAAAGACATAATCTTAAAACCAATTGAATTTAAGCAATTGACAGCATCTATCAACAGAGTAATGGGGTGGAAATTTACATCAAATAATACTGTAAATGATGTAATACAATATATCCATTCTAATTACGATAAAAAAATAGAATTAAAAACTATAGCAGCAAATTTATATCTATCTCCTGATTATATATCAAAGCTATTTAAAACGTATATGGGTATTACAATTAATAAATACATAAATAAGGTTCGTATAGAAAAGGCAATAGAGTTATTTGACAATGAAGAAGTGAGTGTAAAAGAAGTAGCATTGATGACTGGTTACGACAGCCTAAATAATTTTTATAAAAATTTTAAAAATGCTACGGGCAAAACTCCTGCTATGTATCTTTCTAAAAAAAATAAATAGGTGTATTATGAAATAGAGTTTGAGGGAGTGGAAAAATGAAGGTTGCTTTAATTGTGCCAGAATATACAGCAAATATTATAAGAAGTGTTGCAGAAGAAAATCTAGATAATATGGAGCTAGATGTTATGGTTTATAAAAACTATTTAAAAGCCGTTGAAATTGTAAAAAAAGTGCAAAAAAGATACGATGCAATAATGTTTGCGGGAATCGTTGTTTATAGCTTTGTAAAATCACATGTAAAAGAAGAGTGTATATGGGGATACTTCCCTTTACATGAAAGTTCATTATCTTTTGCTATATTAAAAGCACTTTATATTAAAGAAAATATAAAAAATATAAGTATAGATACTTATTCAATGGAATCAATTAAAGAAGTTTATGACTTTATTGGTATAGATTTTGATGAAGTTAATGTCATGCTTTATGATGTAAAAGCTGATAGCTATAACATAACAGAAGATGCGCTTAAATTTCATAAAAACAATTTAAAAAACAAAGATAATATATGTATAATTACAGCATTAAGTGATGTTAATAAACAATTAAATATTGAAAAAATAAGCTGTCATATGGCAATACCTACGAAGAGTATAATAATAGATAGTTTTCAAAACTTATATTTAAGATATACAGCAAAAGTAAATACTAATAGCAGGGTTGTAGCTATTTTTATTCAAATAGATTTTCCTGATGACTACTCTATAATAAGCAAAAATGAATATTACTATGTCAAGGAAAAAAATAAAGTAACAGAGTTGATTTACGAATTTGCAAATAAAATAGAAGCTGCAGTAATCGAATTTAGCTACAATACATATATACTTATTTCGACAAAGAAAATACTAGAAACTGAAACTGAAAACTATACAAATATAGATTTGTTAAGATCTATTGAAGAAAATTCACTTAATAGGATTTCTATGGGTATTGGATATGGAAAAACGGCGAGTGAGGCAAAATATAAAGCCAATGAGGCGATGATAAAATCTAAGCAATGCCAAAATGAAAATGTGGCATATATAATTTATGAAGATGGAAAGGCAGTAGGTCCTGTAAAATCAAAATTCAAGAAAAAAAATAAGTCTAAAATAGATGATAGATTGACTAAAATATCGAATATAACAAGTGTTAGTGTAAAGAAAATACTTTTGTTCTACAATGCAATAAATACATGCAAAAAAAATAGATTTACAGCTGATGAACTTGCAAAACAGTGTGATATGTCTTATAGAACTGTAAATAGAACGATTAATAAATTAGAAAAATACGGATATGTTGAAGTTGTCGGCAAGCATTTTGAAGATGGTTCAGGACGACCTAGAAGGATAATAAAATTCAACATATAGTATACAAATTTACATATTAAAGTTGTAAAAGGAAAAGACAGGTTAAATATTAGTTTAATGTTTAATGTTTAATCTGTCTTTTTTTAATTTAAAAATAAAAGAAATATATAAAAGAAGAAAAATTCTAAAAATTTCATGTATTAATATTAAGCATATAATATATCATATGTATATTAAAAACTCTTAAAAAATATATGAATGTAAATTTTATAAAACTTCATAAATCACTTAATAAAACTCAAAAAAATGTATAAATATAGTATTTTCAATCGATTAAAAAGTTTTAATTTAAAAAAATATGTTTAATAATGTAAAAAAAGTATTTTTGAATATAATTAAGGATATTTTTCTGACATTTTAAAGTCAAATATAATAAACTATAATTATAGTAAATTTAATAATAAAGAAAAATGAAGGCGAAATATGGGGATTGCTTTCATAGGGGGATAATTATGAATCAAAAATTAAATGACTTATGGGAAAAATATTATAAAAAAGTTTATGATATTAGACATCAAATTCACATGAACCCAGAATTAGGTTTTGAAGAATATGAAACTTCTAAATTAGTAGCATCTGAGCTTGAAAAATTGGGAATTGAAGTTACTAAAAATGTAGCTAAAACAGGTGTTGTAGGTTTAATAAAAGGAGGATATCCTGGAAAAACTGTAGCACTTAGAGCAGATATGGATGCACTTAGAATTAATGAAGAAGGCGATTATGAATTTAAATCTAAAAATCCAGGAGTAATGCATGCTTGTGGACATGATGGTCATACAGCGAGTCTTTTAGGTGTTGCAATGATGTTAAATGAAATAAAAGACGAGCTACATGGTAATGTAAAATTAATATTCCAACCAGCTGAAGAAGTTGAAGGTGGAGCATTACCAATGATTAAAGAAGGGGTATTAGAAAATCCAAAAGTGGATGCAGTATTCGGTGGGCACTTATGGGGCAGTATCGAAGAAGGAAAAGTTGCAGTAAAACATGGAGCTATGATGGCATCACCTGATATATTTACAATAAAAATATATGGCAAAGGTGGACATGCAGGAGTACCTCATGCAAGTGTAGATCCAGTCCCAATAATGGCTCAAGTTATAACTGCACTACAAACAATAGTAAGTAGAAAAAATGATCCAACAAATCCTCTTGTAATATCTTGTTGTAATGTACATTCTGGAGAATGTCACAATGCTATACCAACAGAAGCATTAATACAAGGTACTGTTAGAACTTTAAATAACGATACAAGGGATTTTGCAGAAGAGACAATAGAAAAATTTGTGAAAGGTATTGTTGAATCTCAAGGTGCTAGCTATGAGTTTGAATTTATTAGACAATTCCCACCTCTAGTAAATGATAAAAATATGGCAGATGTATTAGAAAAAGCAGCAAAAAAAGTAGTTGGAGATGAAAATGTATTTGAACTTGCTACACCAAGTATGGGTGGTGAAGATTTTGCATTCTATACAGAAGAAGTACCTTCATCATTTGCATTTGTGGGAATGGCAAAAGATGTAGAAAATCCAATATTACATCACAATGCTAAATTTGCTTGGGAAGATAAAAATATGAAAAACTTAGCACAAACTTTAGCACAAGTTGCAATAGATTTTTTAAATAACTAAAAATCAAATCTCTTTGCACAAAATAAATATTATTTTTTTATTAAAACTGTATAATAACTATTTATTAAAAAGTCAAAAAATTATTAAAATATAAAAATATTAAGGAATATATTATAAATTTATAAAGAGACTTTTGACTAGATAGTTAATATAAAAACACATAAAGGGGGGGTCAACTTTGAAAAAAAGAGAAGTTGCCGTAGAAAAACAAAGTCTTTTTATGAGATTTTTAAATGGGGTAGAAGTAGTTGGCAATAAATTACCAGACCCAGTAACAATATTCTTTATATTATGGTTTGTTGTTATAGCAATATCAGCTATAGTAGCAAAAAGTGGTGTCTCAGCAGTCCATCCAGGAACTGGAGAAACAGTAACAGGCGTAAATTTATTATCAAAAGAACAATTGCAATTATTCTTAAATAATATTGTTACAAACTTTACAGGATTTGCACCTTTAGGATTAGTTTTAGTTACGATGCTTGGTGCAGGTTTAGCAGAAAAAGTAGGTATGATGGAAGTAATGTTAAAATCAGTTGCAGATAAAATACCTGCAAAATTAGTTACTGCTGCAATCATATTCATAGGTATAATGGCAAATGCTGTTGCAGATGCTGGTTTTGTTGTATTTCCACCACTTGCTGCATTAATATTTTTAGGATTAGGTAGACATCCATTAACAGGTATGTTCGCTGCATATGCAGGTGTTGCTGCAGGTTTCTCAGCTAACTTAATCATATCAATGTTAGATGCATTAGTTGCAGGATTCACTATTCCAGCAGCACAAATAATAGATCCTAATTATACTAGTACTCCAGCAATGAACTACTACTTTTTAATAGCATCATGTTTCGTATTAACAGCAGTAGGTACATTTGTAACAGAAAGATATGTAGCACCTCGTTTTGATGGTACTCCATATGAAGATACTGGATACGATGCAAATGCAGAAGTTACACCAAAAGAAAAGAAAGCTTTAAAATGTGCAGGAATAGCTGTATTAATATATGCAGCAATAGTTGTTGCATTATGTATAGGTCCTAATGCATTTATGAAAGACCCAGAAACAGGTTCATTATTAGCATCAGCTGCACCACTTATGGCTGGTATGGTTCCGCTTATCACATTATTATTCTTTATACCTGGTATAGTATATGGTATAGTAGCAGGAAAGATAAAAAATGATAAAGATGTAGCAACATTATTATATGAATCAATGGCTGGTATGGGGTCTTACATAGTTTTAGCATTCGCAGCAGGTCAATTTTTAGCATTATTCAACTCATCTAACTTGAGTTCATTACTTGCTATAAAAGGTGCTGAATGGTTAAAAGGTGTAGGTTTAACTGGCCCAGTTCTAATAGTAGTATTCGTATTATTTGCAGGATTTATAAACTTATTTGTAGGAAGTTGTTCAGCAAAATGGGCTATAATGGCTCCAATATTCGTTCCGATGTTTATGTTATTAGGATATTCTCCAGCATTAACTCAAATGGCTTACAGAATAGGTGACTCAATAACTAACCCAATATCACCAATATTCACATACTTCCCAGTGATACTAGCTTATGCTAAGAAGTACGACAAGAATATGGGTATAGGTACAATAATGTCAGCGATGTTACCATTCTCATTACTATTTGCTGTAGTTTGGATAATAGTACTTGTAATATTCATGCAATTTAATATACCACTAGGACCAAGTGGCCCAATATATTACAAATAGAATTAACCTAATTTTATAAATTAGAATTAATTGATAAGATGAACTTTAAAGAGCTATATCAGTACTGAGATAGCTCTTTAATTGATTTAATTTGATTGATTATAAATATGACTACATTAAAACTAATTATTAAAAAGAATATCTTAAGTTATTAGTTTAGAAAAATTAAAAGTAATTAACAATTTGGAGGCGCAAGTAAAAATGCAAACAAAAGAATTAGTAAAAGATATAAAACAATTAGCAAAAGAAAACAGAGATTACGTTATCTCATTAAGAAGACATTTTCATCAATATCCAGAATTAAGTATGGAAGAATATGAAACTAGCAAAAAAGTAAAAGAAGAGCTAGATAAAATGGGAATAGAATACAGAAGTGCAGCTAATACTGGTATTATAGCTACTATAAAAGGAGATAAACCAGGAAAAACGATAGCTTTAAGAGCAGATATGGATGCATTACCAGTTGAAGAACTTACAGATTTCGATTTTAAATCTAAAATAGATGGTCGTATGCATGCTTGTGGACATGATTCACATACTGCAATGCTTTTAGGAGCGGCAAAAATACTTAATGGAATGAAAGATAAAATAAACGGTACAGTTAGATTATTATTCCAACCAGCTGAAGAAAGTGCAAAAGGTGCATTTGCTATGATAGATGATGGGGCTGTTGATGGTGTAGATGGTATATTTGGTATACATATATGGGCACAAGTTCCAGTTGGAAAAGTATCTGTAGAAGCTGGACCAAGAATGGCTTGTGCAGACTGGTTCTATATAAATGTAAAAGGTAAAGGTGGACATGGTTCTCAACCAGAAAATTGTATAGATGCACTTGTTGCAAGTTCTGCAATAGTTATGAATTTACAAACTCTAGTAAGTAGAGAAACAAGACCACATGATCCATTAGTTCTTACAGTTGGCTTATTAAAATCAGGAACAAGATTCAACGTTGTAGCTGAAGAAGGATATATGGAAGGTACAACTAGATGCTTTAACCCAGAACTTAGAAAACAACTTCCAGTTAAAATGGAAAGAATAATAAAAAGTACAGCTGAAGCATTTGGTGCAACAGCTAAACTAGAATTTGATTTTGCAGTAGCACCAACAATAAATGATGAACAATGCGCTAAAATAGGACAAGGTTCTGTTGAAAAAATATTAGGACCAGAAGGAAACTATCACTTTGAAAAAGTAACAGGTGGAGAAGATTTCTCTCACTACCTAGAAAAAGTTCCAGGAGCAATAGCATTTGTTGGATGCAGAAATGAAGAAAAAGATTGTTGTTATGCTCATCATAATGGTAAATTCGCAATAGATGAAGATGGAATAGAAGTAGGAACAGCTTTATATGCTCAATATGCTATAGATTTCTTAAATAAATACGAAAAATAGATAATTTAAAGTCCAAGCAAGGTGTAAAAACCTATTTGCTTGGGCTTTTATTTTTAAACAAGAAAAAAGCAAGAATTTAATTTTATCAAGCATGATACAATAAAAAAGGAGGTGAAGTTTATGAAAACAGGAAGTCATGTTCAAAGTCATATTAATAAATATGCTAAAAAAGACATTTCACAGATGTATAAGGATTTTAATATAAGTGATGATGGTTATAATGACCAGCAAGTTCGTTTTAATAGAGATATATATGGGATGAATATTGGTGATAAGAAAATAGAAACTACTTTATATAGATTTTTTAGGTCTTTTAACAATCTTTTCAGTATGATTTTATTAGTTTTAATTGTAGTTTCTTTTTTTACAGATGTAATATTTACTTCTAATTATAGGCGTAATGGAACAACCTGTCTGATGTTAGTTGTAATATTTTTAATTAGTGGATTTGTACGATTTGTACAAGAGATGCGCTCAAAAAAAGCTGTTGATTCATTAATTGAGCTTATTAATACAAATGTTCAGACTCGTAGAAATGGAAAATGGCAAGAGATTTCATCAAATGAATTGGTTGTTGGAGATAGGGTGAAATTTTATGCAGGGGATAGAATACCAGCGGATATACGTTTGATAAATGTAAATGAACTTTTCGTTTCACAATCTATGTTGACGGGGGAAAGTCTAGTAATTGAAAAAAATGCTGATATATTAGAACGAAAAGAATGTACAAGCCTAAATGACTACAACAATATTGTTTTTTCTGGTTCTTTAGTTATTGGTGGAAGTGGAGAAGGAATTGTACTAGCAGTAGGCAAAGAAACTGTATATGGAGAAATTAGCAGGGATATAAATATTCGCAAGAATGGATTTGACAAAGGAGCAAATTCGATTGCAGGTGTATTAATTAAATTTATTGCTATTTTAGTACCTTTTGTATTTATTTCATGTGGATTAGTGCAAGGTAACTGGTTATCGGCATTTTTATTTTCATTATCAGTAGCAGTAGGATTGACGCCAGAGATGCTTCCTATGGTTATAAACGCCTGTCTCGCAAAGGGAAGTTCTGTTATGGGAAAAAAAGATACCATTGTAAAAAATATAAATGCAATGCAGGGGTTTGGAAGTATGGATGTTCTTTGTGTCGATAAAACAGGCACATTAACTGGAGATAAAATAGTTTTAGAATACTATATAGATATTTTGGGAAATGAAAGCAAACAAGTATTAGAGTATGCATATTTAAATAGCTTATATCATACAGGTGTTAAAAATCATTTAGATGATGCAATTTGTCAAGTTGAACAAATGCCGAAATTTAATTATTTGAGGTTATTAGAAGAGTATAATAAATTGGACGAGTTACCATTTGATTATAATCGAAAATATGTAAGTGTATTGTGTGAAAACACATTAAATGAAAAATCAAATTTAAATAATGAAAATTTATTAATTGTAAAAGGTGATGTTGAAACAGTATGCAGAAAATGTACATATGCTGAATATAGAGGTAAAGCTTATCCAATGGATATGCAAAGTGTACACCATATTATTGATGAAATGCAAGAAGATGGTATGAAGGTTATAGCTGTTGCTTATAAAAATACTAATAAGGAACATATTATACCAGAAGATGAGAATGATTTAATATTGCTGGGATATCTAACATTTTTTGATGCTCCTAAAAAAAGCGCACAAGAAGCCATAGAGAAGTTAAAAAAATTGAATGTACCTATTAAAGTTTTAACAGGAGATAGTAAAAGAGTTGCTGTATCAGTTTGTAGACGACTAAATTTAGATACAGATAATATCATAGATGGAGAAAATTTATTTGAGTTAACAGATGATGAGTTAGCAATATTGTGTGAAAATACAACAATATTTGCACAGTTATCTCCAAAGCAAAAGGCAAAAATAATTAAAGTATTGCAAGAAAATGGACATACTGTAGGATTTTTAGGAGATGGAATGAATGATTTACATGCGATATTTCAATCAGACGTTGGGATATCAGCAGAAGGGGCAACAGAGGCATTACAAGAAGCTGCAGATGTAATATTATTAAAAAAGGATTTAAATGTTTTAGAAGAAGGAATATTAGAAGGGCGTAAAGTTTTTGTAAATATGAGTAAGTATATTCGTATTACTGCATCTTCTAATTTTGGTAATATATTAGCTGTAGTTATTGCAAGTGTTTTACTTCCGTTTTTCCCAATGACTTCGATACAATTATTACTTTTAAATTTATTATATGATGTTTTATGTTTGATTCTTCCATGGGATAATGTTGATGAGGAATTATATTGCAAGCCAAGAGATTGGTCGGGCAAAACTTTAGGGCGATTTATGTTGTTTTTTGGACCAATTAGTACAATTTTTGATTTAACAACATTTGCATTTTTATTCTTATGGTTATGTCCAACAATAAGTGGAGGGACATTTACAAGTCTAAATCATGAGTCACAACAAACATTCATTACATTGTTCCAAACAGGGTGGTTTTTGGAATCAATGTGGTCTCAAGTTTTGATTTTATATTCATTGCGTTCAAAGAAAATACCATTTATACAAAGTAAACCAGCCAAACCAGTTATTTTAGTTACTATTATAGGAATTATTCTATTTACAATTATGACTATAATACCAATTGGACGTTTTGTAGGTCTTACAAAAATGCCTTTAAGCTATTTTGCATTTTTACTACTAGTTGTATTGCTTTATATATCATTAGTAAGTATTGCAAAATCATGGTATGTAAAAAAATATAAGGAATTAATATAAGGGGGGGGAGTTTAAATGAAAAAGAAAATTGAATTTGCTAATTTAACTTCTTCTCTAGCTAGTTGGCTTTTAGAAAAATTAAAGGCTGCACCACTAGATATAGGTAATATAGATGAATTTAAAGAAGGTATAGAAGGGTTATTAGATGGAAGTAATAATAGTTTAATGTTAGAGATAGATGATGATACTGTTTATGAAGAACATTGCTTTGATGTTATAGAGATTGGGGATCTTACAATAAGACCTAAAGAGAGAAGAGTTCTTTGTAATACTCAAGAAATTTCACTAACTCCTAAAGAATATGATATTTTATTATTTCTTGTCAAAAATAGAGGTGAAGTTCTAACAAAAGAGCAGATTTATCAAGCTGTGTGGGATAGTGAATACCTGCTAGATGATAGTAATATTATGGCTTTTATAAGAAAGTTAAGAAAAAAGATAGAGCCAAATCCAGATGCACCGATATATATTTTGACGATTTGGGGCATAGGATATAAATTTAATGATAATTTATAAAACTGAATATATCGCAAGAAAAACGCAAGAATTTCGCAATGGAATTACTTGCGTTTTTTTCTTATACTTTTAGTTGTAAATCAGAAAGGAGGGAGAATATAAATGGACCCTGATGGTAAGAGAAAAAACAATATAGCAACCCGGTGAAATATTAATATATCGGATTGCTTCTTAAAAAGGAGGTAATTACGATGAACAAAAAAATTATAAAAAATAATATAGTTACTAATAAAGTAACAGAAAATCAAATCGTAAAAAAAGAACAAGAAAGTCGCATTCATTTTGTGGCAACTCAACCAATAAAAACAGTATTAGACTCTTTAGAAACAACATTAATAGGATTAGATACTGAAAATGTATCAAAACACCGCCATAAATATGGAACAAATAAGATAACAAAAGAAAAGAAAAAATCTTTATTTTCTAGAATTGCAGATGCATTTGTAAATCCTTTTACAATAATTTTATTTTGTCTAGCACTTGTATCATGTGTAACAGATATGATACTACCTTATTTTTCGCTATTTGGAAGTAATCCAGATGAATTTAATTGTTTAACAGTAGTAATAATTGTGACAATGGTCGTTATCTCTGGAACACTTCGATTTGTACAAGAATCTAGAAGTGGTGATGTAGCAGAAAAGTTATTAGATATGATTACAACAACTTGTACAGTTACAAGAAAAGAAGAAGGCAAACAAGAAATAAAACTTGATGAAGTTGTAGTAGGGGATATAGTTTATTTATCAGCTGGTGACATGATACCTGCAGATGTACGTATTTTAGAAGCAAAAGATTTATTTGTAAGCCAAGCGAGTTTAACTGGGGAAAGTGAACCTATTGAAAAATTAGGAAATATCCAAGAGAAAAATGAAAATATTACAGAATACAATAATATTGCTTTTATGGGAAGTAATATTATTTCAGGAACTGCTACAGCTGTTGTGGTTTCTGTAGGAGATTCTACTTTATTTGGGAAAATGGCAGCATCAGTTGCAGAAGAAGCAGTAGAAACTAGTTTTACCAAAGGAGTAAATGCTGTTTCTTGGGTGCTTATCCGTTTTATGTTGATTTTAGTTCCTGTTGTATTCTTTGTAAATGGAATAACAAAAGGTGATTGGTTAAATGCATTTTTATTTGGTATTTCTATAGCAGTTGGATTAACACCAGAGATGTTACCAATGATAGTGACAACATGCCTTGCAAAAGGGGCAGTGGCAATGAGTAAAAAACAAACTATAGTTAAAAATTTAAATTCTATTCAAAATTTTGGGGCTATAGATGTATTATGTACTGATAAAACAGGTACTTTAACACAAGATAAAGTAGTTTTAGAATATCATCTTAATGTAAATGGAGATGAGGATATGCGTGTACTTCGTCATGCTTATCTGAATAGTTATTTCCAAACAGGATATAAAAATTTAATGGATTTAGCTATTATTGAAAAAACTGAAGAAGCAGAAAATCAAAATAGGGAATTAACGGATCTTTCTGAGCACTATAAAAAAGTAGATGAAATACCTTTTGATTTTAATCGTCGCCGTTTATCTACAGTTGTTGAAGATATAAATGGAAAAACACAAATGGTTACAAAAGGCGCAATTGAAGAGATGCTATCAATTTGTTCATATGTTGAATGTGATGGCAAAGTTCAAGAATTAACAGATTCACTACGTAGACGAATTATAAAAACTGTGGATGAGTTAAATGATAAGGGGTTTAGGGTTCTTGGAATTGCACAAAAAAGCAATCCATCACCAGTTGGGGCTTTTGGAGTAAAAGATGAATGCGATATGGTATTACTAGGATATCTTGCTTTCTTAGACCCACCAAAAGAATCTACAGCATATGCAATACGTGCTTTAAAAGAATATGGAATAGCCACAAAAATTTTAACTGGAGACAATGAGAAAGTAACACGTACTGTGTGTAAACAAGTAGGATTAGAAGTAAGAAATATGTTACTTGGTTCAGATATCAATCATATGTCAGATGAAGAGTTAGCAAAAGTAGCAGAAACAACAGATGTATTTGCTAAATTAACACCAGACCAAAAATCTAGGATTGTAACTGTTCTTCGTGAAAATGGACACACAGTTGGATTTATGGGAGATGGTATCAATGATGCATCTGCAATGAAATGTGCAGATATAGGAATTTCTGTTGATACAGCAGTTGATGTAGCAAAAGAATCAGCAGACATTGTATTATTAGAAAAAGATTTAATGGTATTAGAAGAAGGTATTGTTGAAGGTAGAAAGACATATGCAAATATGATTAAATACATTAAGATGACTGCATCTTCTAACTTTGGAAATATGTTTTCTGTTTTAGCAGCATCAGCATTATTGCCATTTTTACCAATGATGAGTATACATCTTTTATGTTTAAATTTAATATATGATTTATCATGCACAGCTATCCCATGGGATAATGTAGACGAAGAATTTATTAAAGTTCCTAGAAAATGGGATGCATCTTCAGTAGGTAAATTTATGATATGGATGGGACCAGTAAGTTCAATATTTGACTTTACAACTTATATTTTTATGTACTTTGTATTTTGTCCAATATTTGTATCACATGGAGTATTATATAATGATTTAGCAAGTGTATACAGTGGTGCAGAATTAATTCAAATGCAATTTAATTATATAGCTATGTTCCAAGCAGGTTGGTTTGTAGAATCAATGTGGAGTCAAACACTTGTTATTCATATGATTCGTACACCAAAGTTACCATTCATTGAAAGTCGCGCATCATTACCTGTATGTTTATTAACTTTCGCTGGTATCTTCATATTAACAATAATACCATTTACACCAATTGGAACAATACTAGGATTTGTTTCATTACCAGGTGCTTATTTTGCTTACTTAATACCATGTATAATAGCTTACATGTTATTAGCAACTAGCATAAAGAAAGCTTATGTACGTCATTTTGGTGAATTGTTATAAAGGAGGTATTTAAAATGAATTGGAATAATATGTGGAATATACTTTTTAATAGAACAGAATTATTTGGAATTAATATGGGTTTTTGGGTTTGCTTACTAGTTATCACAATTATAGTAATATTGATGAATGTGGTATTTTGGAGTATGAAACCTCTAAAAACTGTTGAAGAATAGAAAAATATAAAATATTATAAACTTAAAAAAGATCTGTGGTATATTACTGCAGGTCTTTTTGAGTTATCAAGTAAAAATAAAAAATTAAAAATTGTAATGATTACAATTAAATATTTGAAGTTTGAGTTTATTATTCATTATAATTTATAGTATAGAGGATTTATTCAAATTTAATAAAGGGGGCAGAAAAATGCAAACTGAAATAATTAAAGATTTAATGAAAGAATATAAAAGACCATTTTATATTTACGATGAAAAGGTGATAGGGGACCAAATTCAAGAGTTAAAAACTAATTTTCCAGAATTCGAATTTTTATATTCAATAAAGACAAATCCAAATAAAGATGTAATTAAATTTATAGCACAAAATGATATAGGTTCAGATTCTGCATCTAAAAATGAAGTTTTTAAATCAATAGATGCTGGTATGCCAAAAGAAAAGATAATATATTCATCAGCGGGAAAAACGAAACAAGATATAGAAGAAACATACGACAAATGCATAATAACAGCAGATAGTTATCCTGAACTAGAAGTTATAAATGAAGTAGCAAAAGAACACAATATTGTTTTAAGAGTAGGGGTAAGAATTAACTCAAATTATGCAATAGAAGGTGGGGATATACTTCCTAACAAATTTGGAATAGACGAAGAAAGCTTATTACCACATAAGGAATTTATTGATTCACTTAAAAATATAAAAATATGTGGGATACATGTACATCTAAAATCTCAAATATTAAATTATGAAACTTTATATAATTACTATAAAGATGTATTAGAATTAGCAGTGTTCTGTGTTGATGAAATGGGATTTGATATGGATTTTGTTAATTTCGGTGGTGGACTTGGAGTTGCATATTCACAAAGAGAAAATGAACTTGAAATAGAATCACTAGGACAAAAATGTAGAGAGCTAATTAAGGAATTTAAAGAAAAACTAAATTGCAGACTTATTATAGAATCAGGACGTTTTATAGTTTGCAAAAGTGGGACTTATGTTACTTATATAATTGATAAAAAGGTATCAAGAGGAGCAAATTACTTAATAGTTGCAAATGGATATAATGGTTTTCATAAAACAACTTTAGCAGAAATGGTAAAAGGTTATGCACAAGGTCCATTAGAAGATATACATGCAGTTGAACCACTATTCACATCTTATGATGCGTATGAAGTAAAGGTGTTAAATAAATCACAAGAAAAAGAAGAAGTAACAGTTTGTGGTAACTTATGTACGGCTGCAGATTTAATAGGGAAGAATTTAGTTTTACCAAAAGCTGAAATAGGTGATATTATTGCAATTACTAATGCAGGAAGTTATGGATTTACACTAAGTCCAATATTATTCTCTAGCCATGATATACCTTATGAAATTTACTTAAATTCAAAAAATCAAGCTATTATAAGCGAATATTAAATATTTAATACAAAATACATAAAATGGTAAAGTATTTAGAAAATATAAAAAATTGATAATATGACGGAAATGTTAAAAGATAGTACTGTTTTAATAATATATTTTACCTCATCAAGTGTGATAATATTTAAACATAAAAGTTAGTAAATAAAAAATAAGAATAATAAATATAAATTATATTTGGGGAGGAAAAGATATGTTAAAAACAACTAAAATAACAGATCCAGAAGTATATTCTATAGTAGCAGATGAATTAGAAAGACAAAAATATAATATAGAAATGATTGCATCAGAAAGTTCAGCACCAACAGAAATATTAGAATTAATGGGATGCGTTTTTGTTAATAAAACTGAAGAAGGTCTTCCAGGAAAAAGATATCAAGCAGGTTCACAACATGCAGATAGAATCGAAAATTTATGTATTGAAAGAGCAAAAGAAGCTTTTGGTTGTGAATATGTAAATGTTCAAGCTTATTCAGGTGCAACTGCAAACTATACAGCATTTAATGCAGTATTAGACCCAGGGGATAAAATATTGGCAATGAGACTTGACCACGGCGGACATTTAAGTCATGGTTCAGAAGCAAACTTTATGAGTAAAATATTTAACTACAAACATTATGGTGTAAACGATGACGGTATAATTGACTACGATCAAGTTGAACAAATGGCATTAGAATTTAAACCTAAAATGATAATAGCAGGGGCTAGTGCCTATCCAAGACTAATAGATTATAAAAAATTTAGAGAAATAGCTGACAAAGTAGGAGCTTATTTATTAGTAGATATGGCTCATATTTCAGGACTTATAGGAGCTGGTGTAATCCCTTCTCCAATTCCATATGCTGATTTTGCAACATCTTCTTGTTCTAAAACAATATGCGGTCCTAGAGGTGGATTCGTAATGTGTAAAGAAAAATATGCAAAACAATTAAATAGAGCTACATTCCCAGGAACTCTAGGTTCTATCCAAATAAACGGTATAGCTGCAAAAGCAAACATGTTCAAGAGAGTTAGAGAACCTGAATTTATAGCTACAATGCAAAGAGTTTTGGATAATGCAAAAACTTTAGCAAAAGAATTAGAAAAAAGAGGATTCAAAATAGTAAGTGGTGGAACAGACAACCATATAGTATTAGTTGACTTAAGACCAAAAGGAATAACTGGTAAACAATTTGACCAAACTCTTGAAAGAATAGGTATAACAGTTAACAAAAACACTATACCAAATGACCCAGAAAGTCCATTCGTAACAAGTGGTGTTCGTATCGGTCTTACTGCAACATCTGAAAGAGGATTTGGAGCAAGTGAAATGGCAGAAATCGCTGATATAATGAATACAGTTGCTGAAAATATAGAAGATGAAAAAGTATTACAAGAATGCAAAGAAAAAGCAAGAGCATTAGCATCAAGATTCCCACTATATCCAGACGGATATTTTGAAGATTAATTAAATATATAACTGACCTATCATTTATAAGGCGAGCTAATTTTCAGCTCGTCTATTTTTTAATAAATAATAACCAATTTAAATTTGAAGTAGTATAATAATCTATAGAATAATATCAACCCTATGGAGTAAAATCCACAGGGTTTTTAAATGAAAGGACTAGTATTATGATATTGCCAAAAAGACTTAAAAAAGGTGACACTATAGGTGTCATTGCTCCATCTGGGCATTTACGTGAGGTAAATATAGATGATGTTGAAAAATCACTTATCGATATGGGATACAATGTAAAGATGTATGAAAGTTGTTATTCTGTAGACAGGGGATATTTGTCTGGAAAAGATGAACTAAGGGCAAAAGATTTACAAGATGCATTTGAAGATAAAAATATAGATGCAGTATTTTGTATAAGAGGCGGTTATGGAGCAGCTAGATTATTAGATTTAATCGATTTTGATGTAATAAAAAATAATCCAAAGATATTTTTGGGATTATCTGATATAACAGCTCTTCATATAGCGTTTAACCAAAAATGTGATTTGGTGACTTATCATGGGCCTGTTGGAAGAAGATTTGTGGATATGGACGAATATACAAAAGAATCTGTCTTTAAAAATATAACTACAGATAGTGAAATAATTTTTGAAAATCCAAAATGTGAAGAGATCTTTACTTTATATGAGGGAAAAAGTGAAGGTGAAATAGTCGGTGGAAATCTAAGTTTAATAAACACATCTTTGGGGACTGAATACGAAATAGATACAAAGGATAAAATATTATTTATAGAAGAAACTAGCGAATATGTATATAACATAGATAAAATGATAAATCATCTACACATGGCTGGGAAATTTGAAGACTGTAAAGGTATAATTTTTGGAGATTTTGATAATTGTAGAAAAGTCAGAGATGAAGATTGGTCAGTTGAGGATATAATAAACGAAATCGCAAAAAGATATAAAAAACCTACAATATACAATCTTCAAAGCGGACATTGTGTTCCAGTAGGGACAATACCACTTGGCGCAATGTGTTATTTAGATGCAACTAATAAAATAGTCAAATTTGATTATTCAAACTGCTAAAAAAATAATAAATGATATAAATAAATTTGAAAATGGAAACTTGATGATATAGCAGAAAAAGTTGTAAATATATTATAATTTCCACTTTAAAAAATATTATACAAAAAATATTGACAAAAAATAAAACACTATATATAATAATTAATCATAAAGTTAAACAAAATTTAAAAAACAAATTCATTGAAAAAGAGAGTAACATTAATTGACATTATAGAGAGTTCAGGATGGTGGAAGCTGGGCATTGAGATTTTTGTGAAAAGAGCTTTGGAGAAGACTGCAGGAAATTAGTATGGCAGTCGGTGTTCTCGCCTTAAGAGATTGAGTGGGTAAGTTTTTTCTTACCAATAAGAGTGGTAACGCGGTAATTTCGCCTCTTGGATTTTTTCCAAGGGGCTTTTTTGATTATAAAAGCGTCTACCTTATTGCGAGCAAAAGTTTACCAATAAGAGTGGTACCGCGATAATTCGCCTCTTAGTAGATTTACTAAGAGGCTTTTTTTGTTTCTTAGTAAAGCAAAATAATTATAAAAAAGTGAAAAATCAGAAAAAGGAGAAAAAAGATGGAAGTATTACAATCACAAGAAAAAGAAGTTAAACAGAAAAAGAAATTTTCGATGCCAAATACATTAGTAATTATGGCAGTAGTTATTGCATTAGTAGCAGTTGCAACATATTTAATACCAGGAGGAGCATACGATAGAGTTCTTAATGATCAAGGTAGAGAAGTTGTTGTAAGTGGAACTTATAAAGCAATAGCAAGTCAACCACAAAGTTTATTTGATGTATTACAATCACCAATTGAAGGTATAGTTCAAGGTGGAGAAATTATAGCATTCTTATTTATAGTTGGTGGAGCATTTAGTATAGTTTCAAGAACTAAAGCTATAGATTTAGGTATTTTAAAAATAGTAAACGTATTCAAAGGAAAAGAAATTTTAGTTTTACCAATATTAATGTTTATGTTCTCAATCGGTGGAGCGACATTTGGGATGAGTGAAGAAGCAATAGCATTCGTAGCAGTTTTAATGCCATTAGTACTAGCATTAGGATATGATAGTATAGTTGCTGTAGCAATTACATACTTAGCTTGTAACCTTGGATTCTCAGCAGCAATGCTTAATCCATTTACAGTAGGTATAGCACAATCAATAGCAGGGATACAATTATATTCAGGAGTTGAATTCCGTACATTAGTTTGGTTTGTATCAACTCTTGTAGGATGTGGATTTGTTATGTTCTATGCTATGAAAATTAAGAAAAATCCAGAACTTAGTCCAATGTTCGAACATGATCAAGTTAAACGTGAAAAATTAAAAAGTACAGAATCAGAACATACTGAATTTACTTTAAGACATAAAATAATAATAGCTGCATTATTTACATCTATAGCATTAGTAGTATATGGAGTTTTAAAATTAGAATTTTGGATACCACAAATAGCAGCAGTTTTCCTAGGATTAGGTATTATAAGTGGTTTAGTTGGTAAATTAGCACCAAACGAAATAGCAGAAGCATTCACAGATGGAGCAAAAGATATGATAGGAGCAGCTATCATGATAGGTCTTGCAAAATCAGTAATGATAATAGCTCAAAATGCAAATATAATAGATACAATATTATTTAACTTAGCTAATGTTGTTGGTCAATTACCATCATTAATAGCATCATATATAATGTTTGTAATCCAAATGTTCATAAACTTCTTCGTAAGTTCAGGTTCAGGACAAGCAGCACTTACTATGCCAATACTTGCACCACTTGGTGACTTAGTTGGAATATCTCGTCAATTAAGTGTTTTAATATATCAATTAGGAGATGGGTTCTCAAATGCAATGTTCCCAACATCAGGTGTATTAATAGCTTGTTTAGGTATGGCAGGAGTTCCTTATGGAAAATGGTTAAAATGGATATTACCACTTCAAGCAATATTATTTATGACAGCAATAGTATTTATAACAATAGCATCTTTAATAGGATGGGCTTAAGAGATATTTAAGGGGGATTAATATGAAAGATATTTTATTACAAGAAGGACAAAAATTACACGCTAAAATGTGTGAAATAAATGATTATATATACGCAAATCCTGAATTAGGAAATGAAGAATTTAAATCATCATCAAAATTGATAGCATTTTTAGAAGAACACAACTTCACTGTTGAAAAAGGTCTTTTAGGAATAGAAACATCATTTAGAGCTATATATGATAGTAAAAAGCCAGGAGCAACTATAGGTTATTTATGCGAATATGATGCTCTGCCTGAAATAGGACATGGTTGTGGTCATAATATGATAGGTGTTATGTCATCAGCTGCAGGTATAGCTTTAAGTAAAGTTATAGATGAAATTGGAGGAAAAATCATAGTATATGGTACTCCAGCAGAAGAAACAAACGGAGCAAAAGTTGTATTTGCAGAAGAAGGAATATTTGATGAACTTGATGTTGCAATGCTTGTTCATCCAAGTGATGTAAATATGAAAAGTGGAACAACACAAGCACTTTATCCATTAGAATTTAGATACAAAGGAAAAACTGCACATGCTGCAAGTTGTCCACAAAATGGTGTAAATGCGCTTAATAGTGTAATACAATTATTCAATGGTATTGATGCACTTCGTCAACATGTAACTCCAGATGTTAGAATGCACGGAATAATAGTAAAAGGTGGAGTTGCAGCAAATATAGTTCCAGATGAAGCAGTTGCACAATTTTACTTCAGAGCAGCAACTAAAGAAACTCTAGATGATATATTAGAGAAAGTTAAGAGAATAGCTGAAGGTGCAGCTCTTATGACAGGGGCTACATTAGAGATGGAAAGATATGAGTTTCCTAATGATAACTTAGTAACTAATGAAAACTTATCTGAAGCATTTAATGAAAACTTAAGAGCGCTTGGAATAACTGAAATAAAACCACCAAAATCATCTGGTTCAAGTGATATAGGAAATGTAAGTCACAAAGTGCCTACAATCCACCCATATATACAAGTATCATCTTGCAAAGCTCCAGGGCATACAGTAGAACTTGCAGAAGCTACAGTTTCAGACCTTGGTCATGAAAGACTTCTTACTGGTGCAATGGCACTTGCCTATACAGGATATGATGTTTTACTTGGAAAAGTTAATTTAGAAAGATAAATTTTTATATTTGATAATAAATAAAGACCGTGGCGAAATTCGTTGCGGTTTTATTTATGAAAAATTTTATGCAAAAAACTATATATATGATGCTTGTGATAATTATTTCCAGTATAATATTTATATATTTTACAACTTTGAAACAATTTATTATCAGAAATTATACCCCTATATATTATTATAAGTTTATCAAATAAATGACAACTAGGAGAGATTGAGAAAATGAAAGGAAACTTAAAAAAAGTAGCAATAACTGTAGGGCTAAGCGCAGTAATATTATTAGGAGCGAGTATACCAGTAGTTAAAATGATTAATAATCACAAACAACAATTAGCTATTGAGGCAGCTGCACAAGAAAAGAAGAGAAAAGAAGAGGAAGAGGCAAAAAAACCTATAATAGGGGTTAATAAAGAAGGTCAAAAATACACATATGATGCTAAAAAAGTACAAGAGAAATTATCTAAATATGATTATTCAAATAATGGTAAAAAGATAGTATTTTTAACTTTCGATGACGGTACATCAAAAACTAATACACCAGAAGTATTAAGAATATTAGATGAAAATAATATAAAAGCAACATTCTTTTTAACAGGATCTAATATTGAAAATGGCGGAGAAACAGCAAGAGAATTAGTAAAACAAGAGTTTGAAAGTGGACATGCAATAGCAAACCATTCTTATAGCCATGATTGTGGAAAATTATATCCAGGTCGTAACTTAGATATGAAAGCTTTCAAAGAAGATTATGAAAAAAATGATAAATTATTAAAATCTATATTAGGTGAAAACTTCACTACACATGTAATGAGATGTCCAGGAGGATATATGTCATGGAAAAATATGGACGAATTAGATAAGTATTTAGAAAAAAATAATATAGCTTCAATAGACTGGAATGCATTAAATGCTGATGCTGAAGGACCAAAGAAAAATGCAAAACAATTAGCACAATACGCAATAAAAACATCTGAAGGAAAAGAAATGGTAGTATTATTAATGCACGACACATATGGAAAAGAGGAAACTGTTAAAGCATTACCAACTATAATAAAATATTTCAAAGATAATGGATATGAATTCAGAACTTTAGTATAATAATTAATAATTAAAATAAAAAACAAACTGGTGGTAATATGAAGTTTTGGAAAAAGATATTTTTATATTCTTTAATATTATTCCTTTTACTATTTAATAGTGGAGGAATAATATTAATAGAAAAAATCCATAGTGAAAACCTAAATAATGCAATAAAATCTCTTATGTATAAATCTTTAAATATAGAATCAGTTATGTATTTAAATACAGATTATCTTATGAATATAGATGTATATAGTGAATCTAATATAAAAAACTGGATGAATATAATAACGAATGGTTATTCATTAAATAGTGTAGATGAGTATAATACAGAGCTATATTCTATGGAAAATAAAGAAATTACATCAGATTTAAAAGAAAAAATAACGGGAGAAAGAAAAGAAATTTCTAATGCTAAAAAAGGCAAAAAATCTTTTATTATAAGAACAATAAATAATAGAAGATATGCATTTGTAAGTTCCATTGTAAATTTAGAAAATAGGGATTTTAAATTAATTATATCTAGGGATATACAACATGTTTACACTGAAAGAATTAATAATTATAAATTCTTTTTAATTATTGATATTATAATACTTATAATATTATCTATAGGAATGTATATAATTTCGAAAAACTTGACAAAACCTTTAGTAAATTTAAGCAACATATCTAAAGATATAGCAAAGGGAAAATACGATATAAGAGTTGTAGAAAGTAAAGAAAATGATGAAATCGGAGTATTAGAACATAATTTTAATTTTATGATAGATGTTATCGAAAATAATATCGAGGAGTTAAAAACTTTAAATGAATCAAAACAAAGATTTATAGACAGTTTAAATCATGAAATCAAAACACCGATTACATCAATTATAGGTTATTCGGAACTTCTATTGAAAAGCAATATAAATGAAGAAATAAAAATGAAGGCTTATAAATATATAAACTCTGAAGCAAAACGACTTGAAACGTTAAACTCTACATTATTGAAATTGACATTAATAAGGGAAGAAAAGAAATCTTTAGGAAAACTAAACCTTAGAGAAATGATAAATGGTGTTGAAGATATACTTATATATAAGCTTGAAAAAAAATCTATAAATTTAAATATAAACATAGAAGATGTAAATATTTTGGCAGATAAGGAATTATTCGAAGTATTGCTTACAAATATTATTGACAACAGTATTAAAGCTAGTACCGAAAATTCAGTTATAGATATAAATGGTTACTATAAAAATAATAACTATATACTAAAGTTAACAGATTATGGCATTGGGATACCAAAAGAAGACTTGGACAAAATTATCGAACCATTTTATATGGTAGATAAGGCTAGAACAAGAAAAAATAATGGTATTGGACTTGGTCTTTCTATATGTAACGAGATTTGTAATTTACATGATATTTCATTAAGCATAGAAAGTAAATTAAATATGGGTACAAGCATTATTTTAGAATTTAATAAGGAGAATTATTTAAATGAAATCTAAGATTATAATAACATGCATATTAGTAGGATTTATAATTACCTTATTTGCTATATTTAATTTTAAATGCCCATATTCTTTTAAAGAAAATGTACTATACACTCAAAATGATGTGAGCGGATATAATGAAAATGAAAAGGAAAATAACAATTTAGTAAATAGAAATGAAGCTATAAAAACTGCTAGATATTATATAGAAGATATATTGGGAAATGATTTAGAAAGTGCTAATAATAAAATGTATGTAAATCTTTATAAAAATGATAGTGGAGCTGAATCATATTATTGGAATATAAGTTGGTCTAGTCCAACATTATCATGTGGTATTGAAATAAATACTATAAATAAACAAATAAATAATATATATGTTAATAAAAACTTTGACTGGAACAATAATAAATCAGAAAGTTTATTATTGAGCCAAAATGAAGTTTTAGAAATAGCAAACACTCTTATAGTAGCATTGGGATTTGATTTAGATACTTACAAATTAGATGCACAACATATTAATTTTAGCGATGAAGGCTATCAAATTTGCACATTTATAAATAAAAATAATCGAGAAGACAGATTTGCAATATATATTTCACCTACAGAAAAATATATAGCTAGATATGTTAGAAATCCATAAAAGGAGATTTTTGGATGAAAATATTAGTAGTAGAAGATGAAGCACCTATTAGAGATTTAATATCGATAAATTTACAACTAGTAGGTTATGAAGTATTTACAGCAGAAGATGGTATTATAGCAGAGAAGTTTTTAGAAAATCAAAAGGTAGATTTAATTTTGCTTGATGTAATGATACCTGGTATCGATGGATTTTCTCTTATTGAAAAAATAAAAAAACATAATACTCCTGTTATATTTGTAACTGCAAAAGAATCAGTTTTAGATAGGGTAAAAGGACTTAGACTAGGTGCTGAGGATTATATAATAAAACCATTTGAAACAATAGAATTATTAGCAAGAGTAGAAGTTGTTCTTAGACGATATAATAAAAATAAACAAACTATTAAATTTAAAAATATAGAAGTAGACACAGAACAAAGAATTGTAAACTTGAATAATAAAGAGGTCTATTTAACAGTAAAAGAGTACGAATTATTGGTATTGCTTTTACAAAATAAAAATATGGCTTTATCTAGAGATCAAATACTAGAAAGAGTATGGGGATTTGAATACGGAGGAGAGACAAGAACTGTCGATATTCATATCCAGCGTATTAGGGAAAAACTAGATTTGAAAAACAATATAAAGACTGTATTTAAAGTAGGTTATAGACTGGAAGAATAAAAAAACTCCTTTATGGTATTGAGAAGATTTAATATCATAAAGGAGTTTTTTCTTTTGAAATAGGTTATTAAAAGATTTAATAACTATATATTAAAATTTTCTTCTAGTATACAAGCTTCGTAGATAATACCTCTAAATGTACTTAGTGGCTGGTGTGATTTAACACAGAATAAAAATAGCCAATCATATGGATTTCCAATATAAAGAGGTCCCATACCACACGAAGTTAGGATATCGTCCATCTGCTCTACAAATTCATCGAAATATTCTCCAGCACTTTCACAATATTGTTCAGCATCAAAACAAAATTCATAAAATCCCAACAAAATAATTGCCTTTCTCAATGCCTCAAATGAAAAAAGAGGGTCTTTTTTTATTTTTGAAAATATGTGTTTTGAAGGGAAGTTATTTTTTATAAGTTTTAGCAAATGGGCGTTATTTGCAAATGAATAAGTCTTTTCTATTCCAATTGGAAGAGGGGAATTATATATAACAAAAAGCATAAAATCAATAGATGATACATCTTTATTCGCTGTATATTCAGATATGGTATCTGTATCAAAAATTATATTTTGTTTTATTGCATCTTGTATAACAAGTCCACAATGTTTTAGATGTTGTTCATCTTCGCTTGTTATATTTTTATATCTCTTGCTTTTTTTCAATTTATTTATAAAATCCCTGTCTTCTTTTGAACCTTGAATTCTGTTTAATAATTTATTAAATTGCTCAACAGCAGTAACATTATATCTATTGAAGCTGTCTTTGTTGTTTTCTATATATCGCATTAATTCTTCTTCAGTTGTAAAAAAATCAGTTTCTTCCCTAATGGAACTTGTATATACTTGAGAATCTGTATTTTTAGAAGAGTTATTATTTAAAAGCTCTTCTGCTTTTTTTATTAAATCAGTTGCATATGTATAATTCTTATTATTTTTTATACAGAAATAATATACCAACTCGTGAACATTTTTAACGTTGAAAGTTCTATCAAGATATATTTTAGTGAAAAAATCATTTGTTTCTTCGAGGTTTAACCCCATTGCAAAACAAAGTTTAAATACATTAGTTCTATTTGCTTTTTTAGTATCAGGTCTAGTTTCTCCAGAAAAGTAGTTTTCTAGAGTTGCCTTAGAAATAGAGATATTTTGTTCTTTAAATTTATTGTATAAAAAATCAGTTCTTTTTTTTATATAAGTTTTTTCGTTTAATCCATCTTCTTCAACATATCCATGCTTTTTTATAAATTCTGTCAAACCATCATTAAATGTCCTGAAGTTTTCAGCTTGATTTAAAAATTTTAAAACATCATTGTAATTTTCCGAATCCTCATAATTAATATCCCAAAACTTATTTAACATATTTGTTGTAAACTCTCCAGCATCTTCATACATATCTCGCATAATACCCCTCCAAAATTATTGATTATATACAATAATAATACCATTTTTTACTATATAATTAAATCATATAGTTGTAGTAAAACATGAATTACAGATAACAAGATTGTATTGCTAAAATATAGATGAATTAATAGAAAAAGAGTTTGCGGGGGTGAAAAAAGTGAGGCAAGCATTGAAAACAGGGAAAAAGATATATTTAAGTGATAACAATGATAAATACAATAAAATTTACGAATATATTATTAAAGAAATTACGGGATTTGGAGCAAGTTGTATTGTGTATGAGGCATATTACAATGACTCACTTGGAATAAAACATTTGGTTAGGCTAAAAGAATTTTATCCAGTTCATATGGAGATAAATAGAGACGAGGATTTGAACTTGGTTATAAAAGATGAATATATGCAAAGATTTGAAGATGAGGGGAAATTATTTGTTGATGCATATAAGAAGAATGTAATGTTTCAAATGGATTTAGACACATTAAACAGTACGGGAAATGTACAAAATTTTTTATATGGGAACAACACTATGTACATGATTGTCAATTATAATAATGGAACTTCATACGACAAAATAAAGGATGAAAGTTTACATGATATATTCCAAATCGGTTTATCATTAGCTAAAACAATAAAAAGTTATCATAAAAATGGATATTTGCATTTAGATATAAAACCTGAAAATATATTAAAACTCCCTGAAACAAATGAAATGGTTATATTATTTGATTTTGGAAGTATAGAATCGATTGAAAATATACACACGGGAAAATCAAAGAATATATCGTATTCAGAAAATTGGGCAGCACCGGAACAACTTCAATATAAGTTAAAAAAGATATGCGAATCAACTGATATTTACTCAATTGGGGCAGTCTTATTTTATAAAATAATGGGTAGACTTCCATGTTTGGATGACAGAAAAGTCTTTGCAAATTGGGAATTTGATTTAAAAGACCCTAGGTTTGAAGGGGTTAATCCGAAGATTTTTAGATATATAAAAGAATTGTTCAAAAAAACACTTAGATCCATGCCATCAAAAAGATATAAAAACAGTGACGAACTTATTGAAATATTAGAAAAGCTAGTTCATCTTTCAGTACCTAATTCAATTTATTTAAAATCAAACTTTGTAAGAAACGACAATGTGTTCATAGGAAGACAAAGGGAAATCAAACTTATTTACAATAAACTAGAAAATGAAACTGATGCAGTTTTCTTACATGGTTTTGGGGGAATTGGAAAGAGTGTTTTGGCAAAACAATATGCATTTTTATATAAAGATAATTACGACACGATTGTATTTGCAAATTACGCTACTAATTTATTTGATCTAGTTTTAAATGATAGAGAGTTGCCAATTGCCAATTTTATAAGAAGTGATGATGAAAAGGACAAGGAGTATTTTGAACGAAAATTAGATAAATTATACGATTTATGTGATAAAAAAACTTTGATTATTATAGATAACTTCGATGTAGATGAAGACGATAATTTGGATGAACTTATAAATTGTGGATGCAAATTTATAATAACAACTCGAAATGATTTTACAGATTACAATTATCACCAGATTGAGATAAAAGAATTTGATAATATGGACGATTTGAGAGATTTGTTTTACAGTTATAACAAAATTGATTATTGCGAAGAAGAAAGAGATACAATAGATAAAATAATAAAAATTGTCGACAAACATACAATGACTGTGGAATTGATAGCAAAACAACTTAGAATTACACAAATTGCCCCGGAAATTCTATATGAAAAATTAAAAAGTTTAGATGGGATAACAAGTGAAAATAAAGAGAAAGTAAAGCTTAGAAAAGACAGAAAACTAAACAATAAATCGATAATGGCACATCTAGAAATAGTATTTGATATGGCTAAATTGAGTAAATTTGAAAAATACATTCTTATGAATATGTCGCTAATTGCCAACATTAGAATAGATAAAACTGAGTTTATGAAATGGTGTTTAATCGATGAATTTGAAGAATTAAATTTGCTTATTGATAAAGGCTGGATTGAGTTTAAAGAAGGTAGAATAAGTCTTCATCAAATAATAATCGACCTTGTTTATAATAAGCTAAAACCAACATGTGAAAAATGTGATAAACTCACTCAAACTATGACACAAATGGCTACAATGAGGATTAAAAATAATACAACAAAGAGAAATCAATATATAAATCTTATCAATATTTTCGCGGAGAGAATAAACGGAAAAAATATAGAATTAGCACAGTTTTATAACAATTTTGCGGATTTATTATCATCACGATATAAAGATGACTGCATTGATTATTATAAAAAAGCTGTGGATATTTATAGTTCTTTAGATTTTGATAAAGATATTTATAGTAGCAATGACATAAAGCAAGATTTGATAAATACAAATTTTAATATGGGAGCAGCGTATATAACATTAATGGAAAACAATACAATGAGATTTGTAGATGAGGAAGAAATAGTAAAAGATTATCTAGAGGGAATAAAAATTTCATTTGGTAATTGTATAAAGTTACAAGAAGATATATATGGGAAAAAATCACTACAAGTTGCAAATGAATATATCAAGATTGCAAAAGTTATTTTTTATTCATTAGGTAGTATTTATATGACTTTGGACAATGAACAAGCTATAGATTATTTTGCGTATTTTGAAAAATGCCTTTTAAATAGTTTTGAAATTAAACGTGAGATTCTAGGTATTGATAATCAAGAAACAAAAGACATTTGCTATGAATTATATCAATATTACATGGCAAACTCAATTGATGTGATGATGTTTAAGGATTTTATACAAGATAAGAAAAAGGCGCTTTATTACGGTGAACTTTATATGGGAGAGTAAAAATGTTATTTGATGAAAACTTTAGAAATAAAGAATATTTAGATTACAAAACGCTTGGCGACTTGGCGATGGAAATAGGCGAATACGACAAGGCGATTAGTCATTATAAAAAACAGTTAAAAATAATGTCTGAACCAGATTATGATTATGATGAAGTATTTGACTTAGATAGTATCGAAGGAACTTATCTTGAGTATGAGTTGTATGAACTAATAGCCAGAGCATATGAGTGCAAAAATGATTATAATAATGCTATAAAATATGTAAAATTGATGATCGAAGATGATGAAAATAGAGATGTAAATAAAGGTGATTCACTTATAAAACTTTCAAAGTTATATATTTTAGATAATAAAAAAGAAGAAGGTATAAAAATATTAGATGATTTGTTGAAATATGAATTGGACTTGATGAAAAAAGAGTATAAAGAAAGTAAGTTTAAATTTTTTGGAAGTAGATATCAAAAAAGTTTGTATATAGAAGCATGTTATGAACTTGCCGAATTATTAAAAGAAGATAATAGAAATCAAAGTATGCATTATATAAACTTAGCACTTGATATTTATAATAAACATAAAAAAAATGACCTCGGGAATGAAATATCTTCTATTTTGAAATTGCAAACTAAACTCTATAAAGAAGATATAGAATCTAGTTTAAAAAGCAGTGAAACACAACCTGATATAATCTCAAAACAAAATATAGAAAAAGCAAAATCTATATGTAAAAACAGCTTATTAGAGAGCAAGATTTATATGGAAGACTATGAATATGAAAAATCAAAACAAGCTATTTTAAAAGGAGTAGAAAGTTATAAAAAATACAAATTAGATGATTATAAATTGGACTTTTATTTAAAGTACCAACTTGCAAATGCTATTTCAAATGTAGATGATGATTTAGAGAATTATCCAATAATTTTTGAAAAATATTTAGAAGCATTTAAGATACTGCAACAACATGACTTTTTCGATGAATACAGCAAAAATATGATTTTACTTGAACTATATTCATATAAGAGCGATTATGATGAGGCAATTAAATATAAAAAGCAATGCGATTTTTATTATATAGCAAAGTACAATATAAAACACAGCGAGAAGGAAAAAGTAGCTCTACAAAAGGAATATTACGAAGCAGGAAATTCGTATTTTGATTGTCAAAATTACGATATGGCGATAAAGTGCTATGAAAAATCAATGCAAAACTTATTGGATTTAGGTATTTTTGGTGGTGAGATAACCGACTTTGAAGATGAAGATATTTATTATGACCCTGTGGATAAGTCTTATTTTGGTTATGAATTCTATGTAAAACTTTGTGAAGCTATGGCCAATGTATATAAGGAAAGTCTCAACTTAGATAAACAATTGGAACACCTCCAAAATGCAGTAAAATGCCTTGATCAGTATTATTATGCAAGTGAATTTAGTTATATTAGATATAATTTGTATACAAATATTTTTAGTGATATAGTAGAAATTTATATTAAAAAAGAAGATTACCAAATAGCAATAAATTACGAATTTCTTTTAATAGGAATTTACAATAGTCCTAATTTAGAAAACTCTATAAATGAAAAATTCGAGGATATAGAAAACATGAGAAAGCTATTTGAAACTAGAGAGATTAAAGAATTTATCTTATCTGATAGTTATAAATTTAATCTGGAAAATAAATGGTTAAACTGTGTAAAAGATAGTTTTGAAAAAATTGTGGAAATAGCAAAGGTTTTAGAAGATGACGAGTTAATAAAAATTAGCGAGCAAAAAATAAAATTATTAAAAGACCTTCCTTTTGATTTAGATATATAAAAAACATAAATTACAGATTAAAAATCCAAGATAATATAATAAAACTATAAAAAATCACATTAAAAAAGGGGGATTTGATATGTATTGTAAACAATGTGGTAATTTTGTAGATGAAAACAAGGATAAGTTCTGTATGAATTGTGGATTGGCAGTTGATGGAGAAGATGTTAAGCAAGTAGAGGCGTATAAAAATAACTTGGGGGATATTATTTTTTACTATGCTTCAGAAGCACTTTCAATTTTCTTCTTATTTTCATTCTTTTTAGATTTATATTATGGAGATGAAACTTCAGCGGTAAGTAATATTTTATATTTTGTAGCAACTATAAATATGCATAAGATAGCCATAAGTAGATTGATAAGAAATAATAGAACAATAAACTTACTATCTATTATTCTTGAAAAATTAATAGGAATGCCAGTTAAATTATTGGATGAACCAAGTTATATTTACAATAATGCTAGAAAGAGAAATTTAAAAATAAATATAGTCATTATGGTTATATGTATTATTTTAGGAGAAGCTTTATAAAGCATACTACATATTAAAAATAGAAAGGGGAGTTATTTATGATATGTAAGAAATGTGGAAATCAAATAAAAGAAGGGGCGAAGTTTTGTAATAATTGCGGGTATGATTTGAGTAATGAAACATTTGATACAGATGTGAGTGATGAAAATGTTCAAAGCATCACATTAAAAAAAGAAGATGAAAATCGAGACAATGACAAATTTACAAGCTCAAATATGAATCAACAAGACCAACAACAAAAGAAGAAAACGTCAAAGATTATAATAGGGATAATAGTTACAATAGCAATAATAGTAGGATTATCAGCATTGGCATCAAGTGGAGATTATTCATCAAAGGTTAGTAGTGTTAAAAATGGTTACTTTCAAGCTTATTCTTCTGATGATGGATATCCAAATGTAGGTGATGCATTCGAAAACTATTTTGATGACACAAGTTGGAAAGCTTTTACGAGTGATGATGATATGGAGATAGTAGAATTTAACGGGAAATTTCTATATTATGATGATGAAACAGATTGTTGCCTACAATTCCAAACATATGAAGATGGTAGTTTTGATATATATGCAGTAGAGTTTAATGGAATACCTCAAGATAAATTGACAATTTCGGTACTTTTAGAAAAGGTTATGGATGAGGCACAATATATTGATGGAAATAATTAAATTTGGATTTATAGAAGTGAATATTGTGTAAAAATAAAATGACTACATGCATAGTATGTTTGTTTATTATATAATAAAGATTAAGCATAATATAAAAATACAAGGAGATAAATATGAACATACTTATATCAAATGATGATGGAATAAATGCAGAGGGAATAAAAATTTTGGCGGAGGAGATTTCGAAAATAGCAAATACATATGTAGTTGCACCAGACAGCCCAAGAAGTGCTAGTGGGCATGCGATAACTCTTCACAAGCCGATTTTAATAAACGATGAATTTATAGCAGAAAATGTTGAAGCCTATTCAACTTCGGGAACTCCTGCTGATTGTGTAAAAGTGGGTATTGAGTCTATTTTAAAAGATATAGAAATAGATTTAGTTTTAAGTGGAATAAACAATGGACCAAATTTGGGAACAGATGTTATATATTCTGGAACAGTTGCGGCTGCGATTGAGGGACTTGTTGAAGGAAAGCCATCTATTGCTCTTTCTTGTGATTCGTCAAAAGTTTCAAGTGATGAATATAGAGAAGCGGCGAAATACACAGCTAAATTAATTCAAAAATTAGAGGGCAATTTAGATAAATTAAACGGAAATATACTAAATGTGAACTTCCCAACAGGAGAAAAAAAAGGCGTAAGAATAACTAAACTTGGCAGACGTGTGTACAACAATGTTATGGATGATAGACAAAGTATAAGAGGTCAAAGATATGTATGGATGGGAGGAGATTTAGAAGATATTAAGCAAGATAAAGACAGTGATATATTCGCGGTTGAAAATGGCTATATATCAATAACTCCAGTGCATATAAATATGACAGAAACAAATAGAATTGAAGAACTTAAAGAATTAGGACTAGAAGAGTAAAATAAAAATGCCAAAGAGAAACTTTTATATAAAAGCCTCTTTGGCATTTTTGGAATGTTTTAAGCAATCATATATATATGATGCCCAAAAATTTATTATTTATTAGGATTATATTTAACTTTTGAAATTTATTTAAAAAGTGGAACTTCAAAGTAAATAGAAAGTAACTTAGCATTTTTATCTAAACAAGCACCGACATCACCGTTTAATTGTTTGACCAAAAATTCTACGATTGAAAGTCCAAGCCCTGTTGACTTGTTTCTAGTAGAGTCAGCAGTATAAAATCGGTGGAATAATTTTTCAATGTTTATATCGTTATTTGGAGAGATTGGATTAGTAAAAGTAATCTTGGCATTTTTAGAATCTTGTATTTTATTGTAATCTATTTTAATATCAATATCTCCAAGTGAGTGTTTTGCACAGTTGTTTAATAAATTATCGACAATTCTAATAAGCATATCTTTATCACCGAGAACATAGATTGGCGGTGGCTCATCCATATTGATATTTATATTTTTTTCTTCCAAAACTGCTATATAAGACAATACACATTCAACAATTAAGTTACTTATATTTATTTTTTCTAAATTAGGTTTTATATTTGATGTAATTAAATAAGAGTATTCAAAAAAATGTTCGATTAAATTGCCAAGCTCATCTGTTGATTTTTGGGCAATCTGTAGATTGTGAAGTTGTTCTTTATCTAAATCACTATTTTTCAAAAGTTGTTGATATCCTTTAATCGAAGTTAGCGGAGTTCGAAGATCATGTGATATATTTGAAATCAATTCCTTAAATTGTTTTTGTTCATTTATGCTGTCTAGTCGGCGTTTTTCTTCTAATTTAAGACAATGATTAATATTGCTTGCAAGTTTTATAATAGTCTTATTAAAAAGACCTACATTAAGAGGTTGGCGAGTATTTTCAGAAAGTCTTTTATGCAGTTGTTTGTTTATTGAATTTAATTGATTTAAGATAAATCCAATATATATAATTAAAAAAACAATAATCAAACACAATACAATAACAATAACTGACATATCTCCAACCCCTTTGCTTTTAATATATAAGTTAACTTTAATCTAATATAAATATTATAATCTAAAACTTATAAAAATTAGATATATATTATTTAATTTCTGCTTTTCTAAAAAATAAATAAGATAAAAGCATCATAATTACAAGAAATACTAAACTAATTCCTATAAAGTTGAAAAAGACAGGGGAATCTGCGTTTAATGTTAATTTTGAATAATCAACGCCAAATGGAGTCTTTGAAAAAAAGTCAGAAGCTGCGTCTATATTTATAATTTGAGCAATTGCAGCATTGAAGATATATCCCAAACTGATTACAATCACTGATTTTTGGATTGAGAATGCTAAAAATATTGAAATACTTATTTGTGATGCATATACGATTGCCATAGTAAACCAGATTGCGATTATTTTTAAAAATATATTAAAATCAAAGGCAGTACCATTTTCATTTTTCATTATATTTTGAAATACAGATGGCAAGAATGTCTCGAATGAATAGTTTGAACACATTCCAACTATTGCCGCGATTACATATGGAAGTAGAAATATTAAAATTGATATAAAATAAGTTATAGTTTTGCAAATTATGATAGAACTTCTGCTGTAACCAGTTGATATGGAATCGTGGATTGTTTTGTTGTCAAAATCATTACATATAAATAAAGAAATAAATATCACACTAACAAGAGAAATCATTTGAAAGTCAGTGAAAAAAGAACCAATGCCGATTATGTCATGACTTAAATTTACGTTTGTCAATTGATAAGATATAACTGACATAAGTGTGGCAGATATACAACATAACAAAAATAAAATTTTGATTGATTTAGTTTTTCTCATTTTATACAAATCTGCTTTAATTAAATTAAACATTATCAATACCTCCCACCATAGAAACAAAGTAATCCTCAAGAGTGCCACCCTCGTTTGATAAATTAGTTACTGCGACTTCATTTTCAAATAATGTTTTTCCAACAAGTTCTTTGTCATCGATATAATCAAAAAGTTGAACAGAGTTATCTGGCATAACTTTAAAGTTAGTAGTATTTAATTTTCTCTCTATCACATTGACTAATTTGCAAACATCTGTAGATTGTAGTAGAAGATAGTGTTTGCAATGTTCATCAAGTTCTTCTAATGTAAGAGTTTCGATTATTTCACCTTTGTTTATAAATATATAGTCATTAGCAAGTTGATACATCTCTGGCAAGTTGTGGCTTGATATTAAAATAGTCATATTTTTTTCATCACAAAGTTTTATAAGAAGTTTTCGAATTTCGACAATACCAAGTGGATCAAGCCCATTTATAGGTTCATCCAATATCAAAAATTCAGGATTATTTAAAAGAGTAATAGCAATTCCCAGGCGTTGTTTCATACCTAGTGAAAAGTTTTTAACCTTCTTTTTACCTGTATTAGCAATATCCAAAAGTTTTAGAAGTTCATCTTCAATTTCCTCGTTTGGAATGCCTCTAATAATTCGATGAAGTCTCATATTTTCTTTTGCAGTCATAGATAAGTTGATGCTTGGGGATTCAATCATACAACCCATACGTCTTCGCTCAACCTGGATTTCACTTTCCTTAGTGTGGCCGAATAACTCGATTTCACCAGAACTAGGATAGCTAAGTCCTGCGATAAGTCGCATCAACGTACTTTTTCCAGCACCATTTCGTCCGACTAAACCATAGATTTTGCCAGGTTTTAATGCAATAGATACATTGTTTACAGCATGATAGCCTTTATATGTTTTTGTGAGGTTTGTAGTTTTTAAAATATACTCACTCATATTTTTCCCTCCTAATTTATTGAAATTGTAATAGTAGTTTTAATTTTATATTTAAAGTATAGGGAAAAAAGGTTTAGAAAAAGATAAGAAGGAAAAATTAAATGTAAAGAATGCGATAAGTTACTTTTTAAAAAGTCTATATCCAAGTCCCCACACTGTTTCTATATAATTTTCATTAGGATTGAATTTTTTTAATTTACTTCGGATATTGCTTATATGTGTTTTTATAGCATTGTCATCGCCGATATATTCTTCATGCCAAATTGACTCATATAAATTTGCTTTGCTAAAAACTTTATTTTGATTTTTTATAAGCAATTCCAAAATCATATATTCCTTAGCAGTTAAGTACAATAAACAATCATTGATTTTAATTTCTTTATTATTTTCATCTAAAGTTATATCTTTATATTTAAGTAAGGGCATGATATCATCATTTGTCACATGATTTGAAATGTAGTAGCGTCTTAAGTTAGATTCAATTCTTGCAATAACTTCGCCTAGGTCAAAAGGTTTAGTTATATAATCATCAGCGCCTAGTTTTAACAAATCAATTTTTGTGCTTATCATATCTTTTGCGGAAATAATTATAATTGGAATTTGTGAAAATTGACGTACTTCTTTTAAGATTTCATCTCCACTTTTGTATGGCAACATGATATCCAAAAGTACTAAGCTATAAGAATTAGTTTTAATTTCATTAAGTCCATCAATTCCTGTAAATGAAGATTTTACGCCATATCCAGCGCTTTTTATCGCTTGAGCAAGCATTAGATTTACATCTTGATTGTCTTCTATAATTAAGATATTTTCCATTTTCCCCTCCTGCAATTTAAGTTTCTATATTTTGAGTTGAGTATATACTAAAAATATGGAAAAAACAAGGAAGGAGAGTAGCCTTAAAAAATAAATAAAAAATTTTAAAAATAAAAATTGACGAAAGTTAATATATCTGATATGATTACATATGCAATAAATTAGGAAAAAAATTGTTTTTAATATATTGATTAAAAAAGAATATTATAATACAGATTACATATATAGATCCATAATAGGGATGGACGTTTCTACTAGCTGCCGTAAATAGCAAACTATACGTAATTCATAGGAATTACTATAGCTATTTACGGCAGTTTTTTTGTGGTCAAGGAGGTCAAATGAGATTATTAAAGGGAAATTTTATTTATTCAATAGATAAGAATCATATAGAAATAAAGGAAAATCAATATCTTTTAGTGAAAGATGGTAAAGTAGAGGGATTTTATAATGAAGTTCCAAGTATTACGAAAGATGTAAAAGTTGAAGATTATAAAGATAATATAATAATACCAGGATTATCTGATTTACATGTACATGCTCCACAATATGCATTTAGAGGTATGGGGATGGATATGCAACTTTTAGATTGGTTAAATACTTATGCGTTTAAAGAAGAGGGAAAATATAAAAATCTAGAATACGCTAAAAAACAATATTCTAAATTTGTAGATGATGTTAAAAATAGTGCTACAACTAGATTATCGATATTTGCTACATTACACAAAGATGCAACAATTATGCTTATGGATTTATTAGAAGATGCAGGAGTAAAAGCATATGTTGGAAAAGTAAATATGGATAGAAATTCACCTGAATTTTTAAGCGAAGACACAATTGAGTCAAAAGAAGATACAATAGAATGGTTAGAACAAATTAAAGATAGATATAAAAATATAAAACCAATATTAACTCCAAGATTTATCCCAAGTTGTACGGATAAATTAATGGATGAGATACAAAATATAAATAAAAAATACAAATTGCCAATTCAATCACATCTATCAGAAAATACATCTGAAATAGATTGGGTGGCAGATTTACACCCAGATACAAATAATTATGCAGAGGCATATGATAAGTACAATTTATTTGGGAAAGAAAACAAAACAATAATGGCACACTGTGTTCACTGTCCAGACGATGAACTTAATTTAATAAAACAAAACAACGTAACAGTTGCCCACTGTCCACAATCGAATGCAAATTTAACTAGTGGAATTGCACCGATTAAAAAGATGTTAGATATGGGAATTGATGTTGGGCTTGGTAGTGATATTGCAGCAGGTTCAAGTTTATCAATATTTAGAGCAATGAGCGATGCTGTACAGGTTTCAAAATTAAGAGAAGCTATGACAGGTGAGAAAAATCAAATTCTTACATTATCAGAAGTATTCTATCTTGGAACAAAAGGTGGAGGAAAATTCTTTGGAAATGTGGGAAGTTTTGAAAAAGGATATGAATTCGACGCTGTAGTTTTAAATGACGAGTCATTTGGTGATAATAGCGACTTTACATTAAAAGAGCGTCTAGAGAGAATAATATATTTAAGCGATGATAGAAATATTGTAGCTAAATATGTTGCTGGAAACAAAGTCATCTAAATATATAATTAATTTTATATATTGAGAATAAATTTATTTTTTTAAAAGTATAAAAGTATAAAAGTTAAAAAGTATGATTATTGGTACAAAAGTGCTGATAAATAAAGAGGTTGTTGCATTTATCTTGTGACAACCTTTTTATTTAATTTCTTAAAATTTTCTTTCAAAATTATAATTTCATAAGTGAAATGTTATAATAAAAATATATTTTAAAGAGAAAATAAAACTTAAGATGAGCTTTGTAAATTAATATTTTAAGAAGGGAATGGTGGATATGAAAAAGAGGTTATTGATAGCGATTATGATGTTATGTTCGATAATACTTACAGGATGTGTCGATGCAGATGTAACTGTAGATTTAGAAAAAGATGGGACAGGAAAGGCAATAGTTGAGTTGGCCGGACCAGCAACTATATTTGATAATATACCACAAGAAACTATAGATGAATGGGCAAAATCATTTGATACAGTAGAGAAAATAAATAAATCAGATAAAAAAGGATATAAATTTACTACTAAACAAGAAAAACTAGATGAATTATTAAAAGAAGTTACAGAATTAAATGGGGTAGTAGACGAAGGTAGTAAAGAAGATTTAAACGACACAAGCAAGGCAAAATCAGAATCGACAACTACAGCATTTGCACAAAAAACAGCAAATAATAGTGATAATTCAGTAAATGATATAGCAAATGAACTTTATCAAAAATATATAGATGTACAAGAAGAAGACGGATTATTTTCTAGTACTTATAATATAGGATTAAAGCTAAAAGATGCAATATACAGTGAGATGACTAATGAACAAAAAGCATTGGTCAGTTTTATCGGACGCTCTGCTAATATAGGTCTACATATAAAATCGCCGATAGCAGCAAAAAGCAGCAATGCAACTAGCGAAACTAAGGAAGATGGAAAGTATGTGTATAATTGGGACTATACATTAGCTGATGTTCAAAATATAAACTTCTCTGCTACAATACCTAATGTGAGAAATATTGCAATCGCAACAGTATGCGGATTAGTTGTATTAATAGCTATAATAGCAATGATAATTAGAAGAAGAAAGTAGAGTATAATTACTAAAAATTATATTATAAGAAAAAATTTAAATTTCTATGTTGACTCTAACACTGTGATAGGCTCTACAATATAAATAAGCTCAAAGGAACATGCATGTAAAGGAGTGATTGAATGTTTAAAATAGGTGAGTTTTCAAAGCTTTCACAGGTTAGCATTAGGATGCTTAGACATTATGACAAGATTGATTTATTAGTCCCAGAAAAGACAGATAAATTTACCGGATATAGATATTATTCAGCAGCGCAACTTATTGTGATAAATAGGATTCAGGAATTGAAAAAGATGGGATTTAGCTTAAATGAGATCAAAGACATTTTAAAAGATTATAAGGATGATGATAGTTTTAAAAGTGCGTTAAAAACTAGAAAATCCGAAATAGAATTAGGCATAAAAGAAATGCAAAACCAAGTATTGCTTATTGAAAACTTCGTAAAGAGATTAGAGGAGGTTTCAATTATGAAATACAATGTAAATGTAAAGGAAATGCCAGAAAGAAAAGTTGCTAGTTTAAGAAAAGTTATAGGAAGTTATCCACAAGAGGGAGAACTTTGGAATCAAATTAGAAGCGAAATAGCACCACAAAATCCTAAATTTTCAAACCCAGCTTATAGAGTTGCTATTTATAGAGATGAAGAATATAAAGAAACAAATCCCGATATAGAAATTCAAATACCTGTTGATGGAGATTATAAAGATACTGAAAATGTAAAATTTATCGATATACCTCCAATGAAAGTCGCATCAGTTATGATGAAGGGTGGATATGAACAAATAGGAAATGTAAATGAAGCTATAGTAAATTGGGTTCAAGATAATAATTACGAATTTGCTGGCGATATGTTTAGTATATATCATGTTGGTCCTGCAGAAACTAAAAACCAAGATGAACTTGTAACTGAAATATGTTTCCCAATAAAAGAAAAATAGAGTATTGAGAATATAATAAATTAAATTGAAATAGGCAAAAAGACTAAGGTGTAAAAAGATTTTACTTCTTAGTCTTTTTTTATCTAATAAATTTTGTACTGTTTAAATCTATATTTTCCTAAAAAAGTGAAATACTAAATTATAAATAAAAAAATGGAGGATTCATTATGGAAAATAATATGGCAATGGAATACCCTATGTTTTGTTATCAATGCGAACAAACAGCAGGGGGTAAAGGATGTACTAAAATGGGGGTATGTGGGAAAACTCCTGAAGTAGCAGCACTTCAAGATTTATTAATATTCCAAATAAAAGGGATAAGTTGTTATGCAAAAGAAATAGTTGAAAAAGGTGAAAATGTAGACAAAGATATAGTTTCTTTCGTTGAAAACTGCTTATTTACAACTTTAACTAATGTAAACTTTGATGCAGATGTTCATGTCGAATTATTAAGAAGATCACAAGAAATAAAAGAACAACTTAGAAGTAAAGTTGGAGCTATAAAAAATAATACAGAGCATGCTACATATAACTTAAGTAGTACAAAAGCAGAAATGTTACAAGATGCGAAAAAAGCAGGAATAATGTATGATCAAGACTTAGACCCTGATATTCGTTCATTAAGACAAACAATAGTATATGGATTAAAAGGTATTAGTGCATATGGTCATCAAGCGAGAGCACTTGGATATTATGATGACCAAGTTGATAATTTCTATATAAGAGCATTAGAAGCTACAACTGACGATAATTTAAGTGTAGAAGAACTTATAAGATGGACAATGAGAACAGGTGACATGAGTGTTGCTGTTATGAAAAAACTAGACGAAGCAAATACTGAAGTTTATTCAAATCCAACACCACAAAAAGTAAACGTAAAAATTAAAAAGGGTCCATTTATAATAGTATCAGGACATGACTTAAAGGATTTAGAAATGTTACTTCAACAAACTGAAGGAAAAGGAATAAACATTTATACACATGGTGAAATGTTACCAAGTCATGGATATCCAGGACTTAAAAAATATAAACATCTAGTAGGTAACTTTGGTGGAGCTTGGCAAGATCAACAAAAAGAATTCGATTCAATACCAGGATGCATCCTTATGACAACTAACTGTCTTATGAGACCTAGAGAAACTTATAAAGATAGAATATTTACAACTAACGTAGTTGGATGGGATGGAGTAAAATTTGTTCCTAAAAAAGAAGATGGAACTAAAGACTTCAGCGAAATAATAGAAAAAGCATTAGAATTAGGTGGATATAAAGAAGACCAAGAACCACATGAAATTCTAGTTGGATTTGGTCATCATGCAACTTTAAGCAATGCAGGTGCAATTGTAGATGCAGTAAAACAAGGTAAAATAAGACATTTCTTCTTAATAGGTGGATGTGATGGTGCTAGACCAGGAAGAAATTATTATACTGAATTTGCTAAAAAAGTTCCACAAGACTGCGTGATTTTAACTTTAGCATGTGGTAAATATAGATTTAATAAACTTGACTTTGGAGAAGTTGCAGGACTTCCAAGACTTCTAGATGTTGGACAATGTAACGATGCATACTCAGCAGTTAGAATAGCAACAGCATTAGCAGATGCATTTGAAACAGATGTAAACGGCTTACCGCTTTCTTTAATAATATCTTGGTATGAACAAAAAGCTGTAGCAGACTTACTTGCATTATTATCACTTGGAATAAAAGGAATTTACCTAGGACCAACACTTCCAGCATTCCTAAGCCCTAATGTACTTCAATACTTAGTAGATACATTCGATTTAAGACCTATAAGTACACCGGACGATGATTTAAAATCTTGTTTACAACAAGAAGTATAGGTTTTAGAAAATTTATACATTTAAATATAAAAAGTTTATATATTAATTTGCCTAAATTATAGATAAAAAAACTCCCTTGCAAAAGCAGGGGAGTTTTAGTTATAATTCTACATTAAAAGATTCATTATCTTTACTGATTTTAACTATTTTATCCTTGTAATTAACTGCATACTTAGAGTTTATAAAAGTATCACAGATTGAGAAATCACCCCACATATGCATTGGGAATGCTATTTTAGTGTTTGTATTTCTCATAAAATAATCAAATCCTAAGTAATAAAAATCACCTTGGCGTGGATCTAGTGGAACAAATGCTAAATCTATATCACGACCCTTGATTCCGTCTATTCCAGATTTAAATTTATCTTCTGCATATTTATTTTCTTTTGGAGAGTTTTCACCTTCCCAATGCCACCAGTTTAAATCACCAGCATGGTAGATTACTTTTCCTTCAATTTCAATTAAGAATGCAACACCTATATCGCTTGATTCAAGTGTTTTTATTTTCATATTATCTACTGTGATTTCTTCATCGAAGTTCATAACAACAATTTGGTCAGCAGATTTTACATATTTGCTTCTTCTTTTCTTAATATCTTTTGAAAGAATATATGTAACATCAGGGTGCTCTTTAGCTATTTCAAATATGCATTTGTCAAAGTGGTCTTCGTGGAAGTGGCTTGCAAATACATAAAGTTTTTTAGCTTTATCAAACTTTGGAAGTTCACCTTTAAAATAGTCAAAAAGTAATATTGAATTTTGTAGCTCCACGCAAAAACTACTGTGGTGAATATATGTTATTTTCATGTTTACGTCCTTTCATATATAAAACTTATTTTTTTTATCTATTTTTAAATATATTTTATATTATTATACATAAAAATGGTAAAAATTTAAAAAGATAATAAGTAATTATCTAAAATAATTTAACTGGAGCAGGGACACCTGCCTCAGGAAGTAAAAATATAAATAGAGTAAGCAAAATTTCAAAAATTGTTATAAGTAAAAGTAAAAATTTAAAATTTCCCTTAGAAAATATATTGGCAAAGTTTAAAAATAAACTCAATATATTTAAACCTGCACTAATCCAAAATGCAACATAAATATTAGGAAGAATTCCTGATAAAAAAATTACTATTAAATAAAGTGTTTGGATAGCTATCGTTATTTTTAAAATCAATTTATTTTTATTATTTTTCACTGTCAAATCTCCCGTTTAATCAAATTTTTGTTAGCGATTATTATACATTATAAATAAGTTTCAATCAATAGAGTAAAATTTATACCAAAGTAGCTGAGTAGTTAATAACTGTATTTATTTTATAAAATTGACAATTATCCGAAATCGGATTATAATATTAAAGTCCGATATCGGACTTTGAGGGAGGGAAAATATGAGTAAACATTTATCTAAAAAAATGCTTGAATTAAATGAAATAATGAAAGAAACTGATGATCTTTATAGAAATCTTGCAAAAAAATTTAAGATGTCTGACTGTATGATCTGGATACTTTATATATTACGAGAGGATGATAGATCAGTAACTCAAAGTGATATATGTAATATGATGTATATGCCGAAGCAAACTGTGAATTCATCTTTAAAAAAGATGGAGGCTGAGGGGTACATAGAATTACTTAATATTAATGATAAACGAAGTAAACAAGTTTGCCTTACAGAAAAGGGAGTAGACTTAGCTAACAATACTGTAGACATAATTATTTCAAAAGAAAATAATGCTTTATCTAAAATGGATAAAGAGGAACAAGCATTATTTATCAATTTATTTAAAAAATATAAAGATTTATTAAAAGAAAGTTTTATGGAAATATAGTATAAGGAGGAATATAAATGACAATACAATTATCTGAACATTTTACTTATAAAAAAATATTTAGATTTGCCCTGCCTTCTATTGTTATGATGGTATTTACTTCAATTTATGGTGTTGTAGATGGGACATTTGTATCTAACTTTGTTGGAAAAACACCATTTGCAGCAGTTAACTTAGTATGGCCATTTTTAATGATATTAGGTGCATTCGGATTTATGATAGGAACAGGTGGAAGTGCATTAGTTGCAAAAACACTTGGTGAAAATAAAAAAGAAGATGCCAACAGATACTTCACAATGCTTATAACATTGGTAGTTATCCTAGGTGTATTACTTACAATTATAGGACTTATAGTTCTTCGTCCACTTTCTAGCGCTCTTGGAGCTAGCGGGCAAATGCTTGAAGATTGCGTAACTTATGGAAGAACACTTATGATATTTAACACTGCATTTATGTTACAGAGTGTATTCCAAAGTCTTTTTATTACAGCAGAAAAACCAAGACTTGGGCTTATTATGACAGTGGCAGCAGGTCTTACAAATATGGTGCTGGATGCGTTATTTATAGCAGTTTTTAAATGGGGCTTAGTTGGGGCAGCATTAGCGAGTGGTCTAAGTCAATGTATAGGTGGAATTTTACCATTAATTTATTTCTTAAGTTCTAAAAATGATACACCACTTAAATTTGTAAAAACGAAAATGGAAGGAAAAGTACTTTTAAAAGCATGTGCAAATGGTGCATCAGAACTTATGACAACTGTATCTTCATCATTAGTGAGTATGCTTTATAACTTCCAACTTATGAGACTTGCTGGTCAAAATGGTATTGCAGCATATGGTGCAGTTATGTATGTTGAATTTGCATTTATTGCAGTATTTATAGGATATTCAATAGGAACAGCTCCTATAGTATCTTATCACTATGGTTCAGAAAATCATAATGAAGTTAAAAATATGCTTCAAAAAAGTTTTAAAATAATGAGCGTTTTAGGAATTACTATGATGGTGCTTGCACAAATTTTAGCATCTCCACTTGCGAAAGTATTTGTAGGATATGATAAGCAATTATTTGATATGACTGTGCACGGATTTAGATTATTCTCATTCTACTTTATATTAGCGGGAATAAACATCTACTCATCTTCATTCTTCACAGCGCTTAATAATGGAATGATTTCGGCTATAATATCATTCTCAAGAACATTGGGATTTGAGACACTTGCGGTAATAATTTTACCGATATTCTTACAACTTGATGGAGTATGGCTTGCGATTACTGTTGCTGAAATATGCGCATTTTTTATATCGATAAGTTTCTTAATTGCAAAAAAAGAAAAATATCACTATGCATAACATTATTATTTTTTTGATAGGAATAAAAAAGCAAGCAAACAACTTTGTAATAAATCAAAGATGGCTTTGTATCCATATTGTTACTTTTTTTACCAAAAAAGTTATTATAATATACTCAAAATAATTAATTAAGGGGAGTAAAAATATGATTACACTTATAGTGATTGGAATTGTAGTAGTGCTTTTAGTATTGATAATATCACTTGGTTATGTAAAAGCACCACCAGATCAAGCTTTTATAATTTCGGGTCTTAGAAAGAAAGTAGTAATAGGGAAGGCTACAATCAAAATTCCGTTTTTAGAAAGAAAGGATTTTGTAAATTTAAAATTAATACCAATTGATGTTAAAACATCTAGCGCTGTTCCAACAAAAGACTATATCAATATAAATATAGATGCAGCAGTAAATATCAAGGTCTCTTCTGAGAAAGATAAGTTAGAGCTTGCAGCACAAAACTTCTTAAATATGACAACAGCTCAAATTGCAGAGATTGCAAGAGAGGTTTTGGAAGGGAATATGAGAGAGATTGTGGGGAAAATGGGTCTTGAAGAAATGGTAGGAGATAGACAAAAATTTGCAGAACTTGTAAAAGAAAATGCAGAGCCAGATTTAGCTGGAATGGGGCTTGATATTGTAAGTTTCAATGTACAAAATTTCTTCGACAACAATAATGTGATAGAAAACTTAGGGATAGATAATATAGTAAGAATTAAAAAAGGTGCAGCAATTGCAAAGGCTCAATCTGAAAAAGATATAGCACAAGCAGAAGCAGAGGCGAAGAAAGACACAGTAATTGCACAAGCAGAGGCTGAAAAAACTTCTAGAGAAATTCAAATTAGAACTGCAACTGAAATTGCTCAAAAGGAAAATGAACTTTCAATTAGAAAATCTGAATTAAAACAAGAAGCAGATACTAAAAAAGCTGTTGCTGATGCAGCTTATGAAATTCAAAAACAAGAACAAAGAAAGACTATAGAAATAACAACTGCAAATGCGACTTTGGCAGCGCAAGAAAAAGAAATCTCATTACAAGAACAAAAAGCTGCTATAGCTGAAAAATTACTTGATGCACAAGTTAAAAAACAAGCCGAAGCAGATAAATTCGCAAAACAACAAGAAGCAGATGCAAAACTTTATGAAAGACAACGTCAAGCAGAGGCAGAAGCTTTTGAAAAAATTAAGCAAGCAGAGGCACAAAAAGTATTTGCAGAAGCTGACAAATATGCAAAAGAGCAAGAAGCTGAGGCAGTAAAATACAAAGCATTAGCAGAAGCCGAAGCAATCAGAGCAAAAGGTGACGCAGAAGCCGAAGCAATTAGAGCAAAAGGAATCGCTGAAGCACAAGGTATCGAAAAGAAAGCCGAAGCCATGGCAAAAATGGAAAAAGCAGCCGTTATGGAAATGTACTTCAAAGCACTTCCAGACGTTGTAAAAGCAGCCAGTGCACCACTTGCAAATGTAGATAAGATAACAATGTATGGCGATGGCAACAATACGAAACTAGTTAAGGATATAATGTCTACAGTAACTCAAGTTACAGATGGACTAAAAGAATCAACAGGAATTGACTTAAATGATGTACTTGCTAGTTTTACAGGCGTAAAAATGGCGATGAATTCACTTGAAAAGAAAAAAGATAATCAAAATATTGATATTGTAGATGATAAAGCTGACAACGATAGTGATTTATCAACAAATGAAGATTAAATATTAGTCGAGGAAGCAACTGATTTAAGTAAATGATTATGGCTTTTATATATGGCGTGTATTTCACAATAGATTTACACGCTATTTTTTTAATGATGGGAGATTAAGAAAATAGGAGAATAAAATATATGAAAAAGAAATTAAGTTAGATATAGAAATTAAATACTCTGAAGATCTGTTACTAAATTAATCTTAATTAGTGTACATTTAAAAATTCATAATAGATACTTAAATATATATTAAACTACATATTATGATAAAATATACAAAATTTAGGAGGATAATTATGATTACATTAATCACATGCTTGATAGGTGGTTTAGGAGCAGGGATTGGGACAGGTCTTGCTGGGCTTAGTGCGGCTGCAGTTATATCACCTATGTTAATTACTTTTTTAGGAATGCCAGCATACCAAGCAGTTGGGATTGCACTAGCATCCGATGTACTAGCAAGTGCAGTATCAGCTTATACCTATGGTAAAAATAAAAACCTAGATATAAAAAATGGAATGATAATGATGATAACAGTTTTGATATTTACCATGGTAGGAAGCTATATATCTAGTTTAGTCCCAAATAAAATGATGGGTAATTTTTCTGTATATATGACATTTTTAGTTGGACTTAAATTTATAATAAAACCAGTTATGACAGCAAAAGACGATATGGAAGAAAAGTCAGTTAAAACAAAAATAATACAATCGATATTATGTGGAATAATGATAGGGTTTATATGTGGATTTGTAGGTGCTGGTGGAGGAATGATGCTTTTATTAATCCTTACAAGTGTATTAGGTTATGAGTTAAAAACAGCAGTTGGAACAAGTGTATTTATAATGACATTTACAGCACTTACAGGAGCTATGTCACACTTTGCAATAGGTGGAATGCCTGATTTTAAAATATTAATCCTTTGTATGTTATTTACATTTGTAGGTGCACAAGTATCTGCTAAATTTGCTAATAAATCCTCAGAAGAAGTTTTAAACAGAGTGCTTGGAATCGTATTATGTGCGATTGGGGCACTTATGATTGTAATGAATATGATAGCTTAAAAATAGATATTCGATTATATAATTAAATATATAGGAAGTATTTTAATTATATATAGGGAAGATAAAATGGAAAATATTAAAGCAAACAGAACATTTACAGTCTTATTTAGAATTTGATGAAAATAACAAATTTAATAATATTAATTGTATAAAGTGTAAAACTTGTATGAATAATTGTTCTAAGGGTACACTTGGGATTAAATAACTAGAAAAGTATTATTTAAAATATAAAAATAAATATTTAATATATAGCATGTATTTTTTAATAGTTTACATGCTATTTTTGTATATTATGAAAATAAAAGATAAAAACGTATAAATATTGATATAATTAAAGAAAAGGATAGTAAAAATTTAAAAAGAAAGGAAGGAAAAAATGGATATAAATAATTATATAAAGTTTATGGAAAATGATAAACCGCTAGATGATAAGGACATAATTCATAATTTATCTGTTGCTACAACACATATTATATATAGAAATGGACCAGTTGAAGATATGCATGCAGATGGAAAATTAACTGATTACGCTATGATGAACATAAATAAATTTATGGTAAATAGATTAGGTGGAGTATTTTTAATTCTATTGGATAATAAAAAGGTTGATTTAATAAAAAAATATGGGGAATATTATATGGAAAATCTTATAGATATAGTTATTGAATATTGTTTTATAGATGGTATTCAAAATTCTAAAATTGATATAGAAAAACTTACAGAAAAAGATATAGATATAATTGTTGAATTTATGGATCAAAAGTTATACTCTATATTATCAATCATACTAGAACGAAATATAAGTGGGATAAAGGGTATACTATTACATAGTGTTATTTATGGAACAGATTGGGACTATTGTAAACCAGATATAATTGATTTTGATTTATTTCTAGATAAGTTAGATTCTTAATTGTGAAGGTAATCTGTGGTATGAATAAAAAAGTAGGCGAAATTATGCTTGAGTACAAGTAAAGTATATTATAAAGCAATAAAAAACAAAATGATATAATTAAAATATAATAATAAAAATTTTAACTACACAGGGGGAAAAAATGAGAAAAATATACACTAATGGGAATATCTATACCGTAACTAACGGCAATGCAGAAGCTTTTGTAGAAGAAGAAGGAAAATTTATATATGTAGGGAATAACGAAGATGCACTTTTATACAAAAAAGAAGACAGCGAAATAATAGATTTACAAAATAAATTTGTTACAGCTGGATTTAATGATTCACATATGCATGTTGTTGAATTTGGGGATTATTTAGAAATAATGCATATGGGTGATTTTAAAGGTTCTTTAAAAGAATTAAAAGATGGAATTAGAAAATTTATAAGTGAAAAAGATTTTAAAGAAAATGAATGGGCTAGAGGCAGAGGATGGAATAATGACTATTTCACAGATGAAAATAGATTTCCAAATAGATATGATTTAGATGAAGTGTCTACAACTTGTCCAATATGCATAATTCGTGCTTGTGGACATATCTGTGTTGTAAACTCAAAGGGGTTAGAATTACTTGGAATTACAAAAGATTCACCACAGGTAGAAGGTGGAGTATTTGATGTGGATGAAAATGGGGAACCACTTGGAATATTTAGAGAAAATGCTCTTGAACTTGTTTATAGCAAGGCTCTTACACCTGATAAAGATAGATTTAAAAAGATGATACATGAAGCTTGTAGAGCTTTAAACTCATATGGTGTGACATCAGCACAAACTGATGATTTTGTAGCATTTCCACAAGTTGACTATGAAGTATTAATAGCAGCTTATCAAGAACTTGAAAAAGAAGGCAAATTGACAGTAAAAATAAATCAACAAGCTCAATTAGTAAATATACAAGATTTAAAAGAATTTATAGGAAAAGGATATAAAACAGGGGTTGGAAGTGACTGCTTTAAAATAGGTCCATTAAAATTAATAGGTGATGGCTCATTAGGTGCAAGAACTGCTTATATGACACAACCATACAACGATGATGACAGCACTTGTGGAATACCCATTTACACTCAAGAACAACTTGATGAAATGGTTGAATATGCTCATAAAAATGGAATGCATGTAGTAATTCACTGTATAGGTGACAAAATAATGTATATGGTAGTTGAAGCTATGGAAAAGGCACTTAAAAAATATCCAAAAGAAGACCACCGCCACGGAATAGTTCACTGTCAAATAACTACAAAAGAATTATTAGACAAGTTCAAAGAATTAAAATTACACGCATACATCCAATCTATTTTCTTAGATTACGATATCAATATAGTGGAAGACAGAATTGGAAAAGAAAGAGCAAAATATACATATAATTTCAAAACACTTATGGATAGCGGCGTAATTACAAGTAATGGTTCAGATTGCCCTGTTGAATTACCAGACGTAATGAATGGAGTGCAATGCGCAGTAACTAGAAAAACTCTAGATGGCAAAGGACCATTTTTACCGGAACAAGCTTTAAGTGTAGAAGAAGCAATCAAATCTTACACAATAATGGGCGCTTATGGTTCTTTTGAAGAAAAAACAAAAGGAAGTATAGAAATTGGCAAAGTTTGTGACTTTGTTGTTCTTGGACAAAACCCATTTGAAGTAGAAAAAGATAAATTAAAAGATATAGAAATATTAGCAACTTACTTAGATGGCAAATGTGTATTTGAAAAATAATAAAATATAAAAGTCTAGGAGGAGTATAAATATGAAAAAGTTCTTAAAGAAAATTTTAAGTATAGTAAGTACAATAATTGGATGCTTAATACCAATTGGATCATTTTTTTTATTGGGAGAGTTTCTCCTTGGAATGAATGGCATAAGAACTAATAGTGACTATGAAGAATTTATGGTGTTTTTTTCAATGTTAGCTATTTGTATTGCAATTCATCTTGTCTATAAGATATTTTTTAAAGACGAATTTTTTGATTTATTATTTATATTCCCAGGCTTAGCATGGATTTTAATAACATTTGCATATGTAATTAATCCAATAGCTTATAATATGTATAATTCGATAGCTATTATATTAGCATTGGGTTACCATATGATAGTTATTGGGAAATGTGTATTTGATATATTTAATATTGAAATAAATTAATAAGCACAAGTTAGAATTATTTAATATTATAATTTTTAGGCATAGGCTTTTTTAGTAGTCTATGCCTTATTTAATTTTGCAAAAAACTCACCCTTATTATTTGACAGTGATTACCAATATCAATATAATTAACTTAAAATCAAACTATAAAAGGGGAAGAAGATTCTATGCTTGAAAACTGTAATATACCTATATTAAACAAGGAAAAAATAAACCATTATGAAACAGAATATATGATAGACAAACTAGGTGGAGAGGGAAGAATGTACTGTATAGATGTATATAATGGAGTGCAAATAATATATAATAGATTTCATTGCTATGAAGCTCCAAAAACAGTAATAGACAATAATAGTACGAAATATATCGAGATAAATCACTGTTTGAGGGGAAAATTCGAGTGTCTATATGATCAAGAATATTATGCATATCTTACAGAGGGTGATTTATCAATTAGCAGATGGTCATTAAACAAAAGTAATGAATTTTTCACTTTTGGATATTATGAAGGGTTAGAAGTTTTAATAGATACTGAAAAAGCGAAAAATAACGAGATATTCTCTGAATTTAATATAGATATAAACCTAATTTCAAAAAAACTTACTTTAAATAATGACATATATATAATGAGAGCCACTCAACAAATACAGCATATATTTATGGAAATGTATAGTGTTGATGATGATGTCAAAGTGGATTATTTAAAAATAAAAGTGCTAGAATTATTATTATTTTTATCACATAGTGATTTTGAAATGATACAAGATAAAAAAAGATATTATCCTAAAAATCAAATAGAAACTGTTAAATCCATCAAAAACTATCTTTCTCAAAATCTAAGTATAAAACCTGATTTTAATAGATTAGCCCAAGAATACAATATAAATATCAATACTTTGAGAAAAATATTCAAAGAGATTTACGGTGTTCCAATATACACTTGGTTTAAACAATACAGAATAGAATATAGTATTGGGCTTTTGAAAAAAACAGATATGCCTATTATAGAAATAGCAAATAAAATTGGATATTCAAATCCAAGTAAATACTCAGCTGCCTTTTCTAAATATGTAAATATGACACCGCAACAATATAGAAAATCCGATATCAAAATGGATTAATTATATTGTATTGGAGTAGAATTGCAAGGAGTGAAATAGTACACTATTATTGAAAATGAAATTCAAGATTATTTAATAAGGGGGTAATCATATGGCAGTACTAAAAAAGTTATTTGCTTATGCGGGTAATCATAAGTATTTAACAATGCTATCACTATTTTTATCATTTATAAGTGCAATTTTATTATTAATGCCTTTTGTATGGATATGGAAGGTAGTACAAGTTATATTAGACGTATATCCAAATTTCAACTTGGCAGGTGATGCAGCACAATATGGATGGTATGCTTTAATTTTTGCGGCTGCAGGAATACTTGTATATGTTATGTCACTTCTTTGCTCACACTTATCAGCATTTAGAATAGCATCAAATATGAGAAAAGAAGCAATGCATCACGTTATGAAACTTCCTATGGGATATTTATCAAAAGAGGGAAGTGGTAAAATAAGAAAAATAATCGATGAATCAGCAACATCAACAGAAACTTATTTAGCACATCAATTACCAGATATGGTTCAACTTGTAACAACAGTTGTTGCAGCAGTGGTATGCTTATTTATATTTAACTGGAAATTCGGAGTTGCATCTTTAATACCATTGGCTTTAGCGTTTTTAAATATGTCTAAAATGATGGGAAAAGATTTAGAGGTATCTATGAAAGAATATATGGATGCTCTTGAGGGGATGAGTAATGAAGCAGTTGAATATATAAGAGGAATACCTGTTGTAAAGACATTCCAACAAACTGTTTTTTCATTTGAACGTTTTTACAAATCAATTAAAAATTACGAAAAATTCGCCCTAGGTTATACTGATAAAATGCGTATGCCTATGACTGGATTTATAGCATTTGTAAACAGTATATTTATATTTTTAATAGGAAGTATGATAATTTTAGTTTTAAATGGATTTAGCGTTTCAGCTTTACTTCCAGACTTCCTTTTCTACGTAATATTTACACCAATACTTGCTGTTGCGACTAATAAAATTATGTTCGCAAGTGAAAACTCTATGTTAGCACAAGATGCTTTAAATCGTATAGAAAGTATAACAAAAAGAGAGGTTGTTAAATATCCACAAACATCAAAACAAATTAAAAATTATGATATAAAATTTAATAATGTTTCATTCACTTACCCTGATACAGATGTAGAAGTACTTCACGATATAAACTTAAATATTAAAAGTGGTACAACAGTTGCATTTGTAGGTAAAAGCGGAGGAGGTAAATCGACTTTAGTTTCTTTAATACCTAGATTTTATGATGTGACAAAAGGTTCAATCGAAATCGGTGGAGTAGATGTAAAGGATATGAATGAAAAAGATCTTCTGGATAAAATATCATTCGTGTTCCAAGATAATAAATTATTAAAGAAAAGCTTATATGAAAATATAAAAATGGGCTTTGATGTAGATAAAAATGATGTTTTAGATGCACTTAATAAAGCTCAATGTGACGATATTATAGCTAAGTTTAGTACTGGTCTAGACACGAAAATAGGAACAGAAGGTGTTTATTTATCAGGAGGAGAAACCCAAAGAATGACTTTGGCAAGGGCGATAGTTAAAAATGCACCTATTTTATTATTAGACGAAGCAACAGCATATGCAGATAGCGATAATGAATATCTAATGCAAAAGGCGATATTAGAACTATCTAAAAACAAAACCACAATAATGATAGCACATCGTCTATCTACAATAGTAAATGTGGACTGTATCTATGTTGTAGATGATGGAAAAATAATTGAAAGTGGTACACATAAAGAATTAATAGCAAACGGTGGACTATATGCAGAAATGTGGTCACAATATCGTCAATCTGTAGATTGGAAAGTGGGTGAATTTGTATGCTACTAGAAAAAATACAAAAGAAATTTGCCTTAACTAAATTAGGGGCAGAAAATTTAATTAAAGCGTGTATATCTTGTACAATATCTTATATCATAATCGCAATGTCTATCGGGGTACTTTACTTTTTTACTTGCGATATCCTAAAACTATTGGCAGATAAGTCTTATACATTTTCAATAGGAGTTTATATTGTAGAGTTTGTAGTAGTATTTACACTTATTTATATTGCTCATTATATCCAATATAATATGACGTTTTTAAACACATATACAGAAAGTGCAAGACTTAGAATAAATGTGGCTGAAAAACTTAGAAAGTTCCCTATGTCATTTTTCTCAAAAAGAGATTTATCAGATTTGACAACAACAATTTTATCAGATGTAACTTATATGGAACAGGCATTATCGCACTTTATTCCTGAATTTGTAGGTTCAATAGCATCAACTGTTTTACTTTCAATAGGGATGTTTGTATTTGATTTTAAAATGGCGTTAGCAGCAGTTTGGTGTGTTCCTGTTTCAATAATTTTAATATTATTGGCAAAGAAAAAATTAAGTTCTGTAAGCCATAAAGACAGATCAATACAACTTGTTAGAACAGAAAAAATCCAAGAAGGATTAGAAACAGTTAGAGATTTAAAAGCTAGTAACTATACAAAACAATATCTAAAAGAAGTTGATGAAGCTATTGATAATTGTGAAAAAAGCCAAATAAAGGCTGAATTTACAAATGCATTATTTGTAGTCAGTTCACAACTTGTACTTAAACTTGGTATTGCAACTGTTGTTATTTTTGGAGTTAAATATTTAATGACAGGACAAATAACATTAGAAGGATTTATGTTATTTTTAATAGTTTCATCTAGATTATACGACCCATTAAATGCTACACTACAAAATTTGGCGGCGATTATAAGTTGCGAATCAAGAGTAGATAGACTTAATAATATAAACGATTATAAACTTCAAACAGGAGGAGATACTTTCGAACCTGATAATTACGATATTGAATTTGAAGATGTAAGTTTCTCATATCAACCAGGCAAAGTAGTATTAGATGATGTTAGCTTTACCGCTAAACAAAATGAAATAACAGCATTAATCGGAAATAGTGGTGGAGGAAAAACAACTTGTACATCTTTAATAGCTAGATTTTACGACTTAGACAAAGGAAGAATTAAAATCGGTGGGGTTGATATTGCAACTGTGGATCCTGAAGTACTTTTATCTAAATTCTCAATAGTTTTCCAAGATGTTGTATTATTCAACAATACAATTCTTGAAAATATAAGAATAGGTAAAAAAGATGCGACTGATGCAGAAGTTAAAAGAGCAGCAGGATTAGCATTTTGCGATGAATTTGTAAAAAACTTGCCGGATGGGTATGACACAGTAATAGGTGAAAATGGTTCAAAATTATCAGGGGGACAAAGACAAAGAATTTCAATCGCAAGGGCAATATTAAAAGATGCTCCGATAATACTTTTAGACGAAGCGAGTGCATCTTTGGATGTTGAAAGTGAAACCTATGTACAAAAAGCTCTATCAAAATTAATCCAAAATAAAACTGTAATAATGATAGCTCACAGAATGAGAACTGTTGCAAATGCATCACATCTAGTTGTTTTGGAAAATGGTAGAGTATCAGAAGAAGGTACATCAGAACAATTGCTTGAAAATAACGGACTTTATAAACATATGGTAGATTTACAAAGTATGAGTTATGCTTGGAAGATATAGAGAATTGCTTTAGTAGAATTTTGTACAGTATTGTAGATTTTTGGAAAAATATTGATTAGAATTATAATGAGAGTATATAAAATACCTCAATAAATAATAATAAAGATTTTCCGTAGTAAGTGCGATAATAAAATTGAACTTACCAAATTTCTACAAAAGAGGTGGATATATGAAAGATTTAAAAGATATTTGTAAGGTTGCATTAGTTCAGGCAGCACCGGTTATGTTTGATAAAAAAGCGGGGGTTGAAAAAGCTGTAAAACTTATAAAAGAAGCTGGAGAAAAAGATGTAGATTTAATAGTATTCCCAGAATTATTTATACCAGGATATCCATATGGAATAACTTATGGATTTACTGTTGGAAGTAGAAATGAAGATGGACGTAAAGATTGGAAAGTTTATTACAATTAGATCCTTGTGGACACTATGCAAGACCTGATGTATTAGAACTTAAAATTAATGAAAAATAATAACATATGTAATATATAAAAATAAACTTAAGCAATTTAAAACATTATTTTGAAAAAATTAACAGTAATGTAACACATTTTTAGATGATTTCATTTACAATTATGTTAAAGATGTATTCCTATACAGAATATATTTAAAAATTTAAGATAATTGGGGTGTTATTATGATTAAAGTCGTGAATCCTATAAAAAACAATGATTGTAGCAGTAATATTAAAGACTTTGAAGTACCTAAATTTAGTAAAGCAGCTGGAGCTGAAAAAATCTATGAAAGGGATGGATATATTATATTGAGAATGAAAAGAGGATATATAGTATATAACACTAGAAAGCGCTTTGAAAATGGACATACTCATATCCAAAGTTTTGAGATGGCAAAGACAATAATTGATAATAACATCAGAAAGAAAAGACCGAAAACAAATAGTATTTATCTTATAGAAAGTCATATAAGAGTTACAAATGACAGCAAATATAAAAAAATGCTTCAAGAATTGCTAGCATCAAAGGAAGATAGAACAAAGGACAACAAATATCATAATAAGAATATGTGCAGTTCTTTTTAATTAAATATATAAAAAATCATACCAGGTGGTATGATTTTTTTTGTTAAGGTTAAATATAGAAAACTATGTTACTATAAATGCGATATAAACATAATATATTATAATAAAGAAAATTTAGATATGATGCGGTTTAATATAGAGTACATAAAATTATGATATAATAAAAGTATAATATAAAAATTAATTTTTATATTATACTTAGCAAATAATATAAATCCAAATAAAAATATAAATTACAAATTTTAAAAGATTTTTTAAATAGAGTGTTTTATGATAGGAGATAGAGAGATTATGATAAAGGAAAAGATTGTGAGTCCAGTTGTTAAAACTTTGGTGAATAGCAATGCGCTTGATAAGATTGAAGATAATATGATGCCATTAAAAAGACTTATGGCTTATTACAGATGTGCTATTATGGAAGTTGAGACAAAATTTAATGTATTAAATGAGGAATTTTCTCTTGAATACGATAGAAACCCAATTGAAACTATAAAAACAAGGTTAAAATCTACAGAAAGTATAATAAAAAAATTAGTTAGAAGAAATTTTCCACTTACAGTTGACTCAATTGAAGCAAATTTGAATGATATAGCTGGCGTTAGAGTAGTGTGCTCTTTTTTAGAAGACATATATTTATTGGCTGATTGTTTATTACAACAAGATGATGTCAAATTAATTCAAGTTAAAGATTACATAAAAAATCCAAAGCCAAATGGATATAGGAGTTTGCATTTGATTATAGAAATTCCTATATTTTTAAAAGATGAAAAAAAAGATATGAGAGTAGAGGTTCAACTTCGTACAATAGCTATGGACTTTTGGGCTAGTTTGGATCACAAATTAAGTTATAAAAAAGATATCCCAGAAGAAGAGGCAAAATTGTTGCGCCAAGAATTATTGGAATGTGCACAAATTAGTGCAGATTTAGATGTTAGGATGGGAGAGATAAAAAACAGAATTGTAAATAAAGAGAATACGTAAAATATTACTAAACAGTAATCATTTTATGTATATTAAAATGATATAATTAAATGTGAAAAGATATTTAAAGTATTAAAGGAATATAAAAATGAAGGAGAGGGTAAATCATGAATAAATCAACTTATATGACAGTAGAAAACCCAATGGAAGCAGTATTTAAATATTTATCAATATCAATAGTATTTATGTTTGTTGGTTTTTTATTTGGGAAATTATTTGTACCTGCATCATTAGTATATGCAGCTAATATATTTGTAGGAGTTTTAATTGTAGGACTTTTATTATTTTCATTACTTTCTAGAAAAAATGTAATACCAAGAAGTTTTTCAATGAATTTCGTATATCTATTTACTTTTGTAGATGGTATATTGATGTATCCGATATTAACTTACTACTTATATGATTTAGGTACAACTTTATTTATGAATGTAGTATTAGGAACTTGTGTATTATTTGCTTTATTAGCATTAATATCACACAGAAAACCAGCAGGACATTATGTTGGACTTGGAAGCACTTTACTTGCTGGACTAGTAGTTCTTATAGTTATGAGTGTTGTAAATATATTTATACAAGGAACTGTTTTTAATATAGCAGTTAGTGCATTAGGAATAATTATATTCTCAGCATATATTTTATACGATGTAAGTTTATTAAAATACGATATTGAATCTGGCGGAGTAACTTGTAAAAATGACTTATCAATACACGTACTTAATTTATATTTAGACTTTATAAATATATTACTAGATTTACTTAGAATAGTATCTGACTTAACAGATTAATAAATAAAAAATCTTTAAATTAAAAGACGGGCAGTGCCCGTCTTTTTGTTTTATATTAATAACCTTAAGTTAATAATTCTAAATTTATTCCATTATATCTACATCTTCGCCTTTTAAAATCTTATTTATATTTCTAACTGCGCACATTTTACCACACATTGTGCAAGTGTCTTCGTTTTCTGGTTTTGATTCGGCTCTGTAGCGTCTTGCCTTTTCGCTGTCGATTGCTAAGTCGAACATTTTTTCCCAATCTAAGTCACGTCTTGCTTGGCTCATTGCATTATCCCAATCTGTAGCGCCTGGAATTCCTTTTGCAATATCGGCAGCGTGGGCTGCGATTTTTGATGCTATTATACCTTCTTTTACATCTTCAAGATTAGGCAGTCTAAGGTGTTCTGCTGGTGTTACATAGCATAAGAATGATGCTCCATATGTTGCAGCAATTGCGCCACCTATTGCAGATGTTATGTGATCATATCCAGGTGCGATATCTGTAACAAGAGGTCCTAATACATAGAAAGGCGCACCGTTACAGATTGTTTCTTGGATTTCCATATTTGCTTTTATTTGATTAAGTGGCATATGGCCAGGGCCTTCTATCATAACTTGGACATCTTTTGCCCATGCACGATTAGTAAGTTCACCTAATGTTACTAATTCTTCAATTTGAGATATATCACCAGCATCGTGGATACTACCTGGTCTACATGCATCTCCTAGACTTATTGTTACATCATATTGTCTACAAATATCTAAAATTTCATCGTAATATTCAAAGAATGGGTTTTCATTGCCTGTTAATTCCATCCAAGCAAATATTATAGACCCACCTCTAGAAACAATATTTGTAAGACGTTTTGATTGTTTAAAACGTTCTGCTGTGTGTTTGTTTACACCACAATGAATAGTCATAAAATCGACACCATCTTCGGCATGCATTCTGACTACATCTATCCATTCTTTTGCAGTTATAGTTCTAAGTGGTTTGTTATAATAAACAACTGCATCGTATATTGGAACTGTACCTATTATAGCGGGACATTCATCTATTAATTTTCTTCTGAATTTTTGAGTATCACCATAAGAACTAAGGTCCATTATTGATTCAGCACCCATATTTACAGCACTCATAACCTTTTCCATTTCCAAATCCATATCTAGACAATCCCTAGAAGTTCCAAGGTTTACATTTATTTTAGTTTTTAATTTTTTACCTATTCCATAAGGTTTTAATGATTTATGGTTTTTATTCGCAGGAATACAAACTTTACCTTGAGCTACTAAGCTTACTAATTCGTCTATATTTATATTTTCATATTCACTTACTTTTTTCATTTCATTAGTTATTATGCCTTGTCTTGCGGCATTCATTTGAGTTGTGTAATCCATATTTTCTCTCCTTAATTTAGATTTAAAATATAATTACTTGCAAGTATTTTTAACTAGTTAAATTTAAATATTGAAAACTTATATAGGTGGAGATTTCCTTGGGAAGTGATTTCATTTTGATAAATTATTGTAGAAATTTTGTATAAAAAAATCGTACAAATAATGCACGATTAAGATTCAAATTAATGTATGCTGATACAATAATATAAACTCCCTTATCGGCATTATCCGTTAGGTTCTGAGGGTTTAGAAAAAATTCAGTCTCAGCAAAAGCTCCCCTGTATATATTTCAATTATAATTCTATGGTAACATATGGAAAAGTAAAATTCAATATAAAATATTATAAATATGAGTTTAATAAATAATATAGTTATATTATATTGTGGATAAAATGATGGATATAAAGTTTCAGTTTGAGAAACTTTTTTTACAAAAGTAGCTTTTGACTCCATTGTTGAAGTCATATTTAGAACATATAATTTAAGTATAAAGAGAGGTGAAGAATATGAATGAAATTAATATAGGAAAAAATATAATAAAATTTAGACGAAGCAAAGGAATTACGCAAGATGAACTTGCGAGCTATATAGGTGTATCAAAATCATCAGTTTCAAAATGGGAAAATAGTATAACATATCCAGATATTATGCTACTTCCACAATTGGCAACTTTATTTAACATATCTTTAGATGAACTTATGGGATATGAGCCACAGCTTATAAAAGAAGATATCCAAAAGATTTATTTTGAATTAGCACAAGAATTTGCACAAAACGATTCCAATGAGGTTTTGAAAAAATGTGAAGAATATATAAAAAGATATTATTCTTGTTTTGAATTTTTAAAACAAATGGTGGTACTTTACTTAAACCATCATATGTTGTTTGAAAATAAAGATGAAATTCTAAGCAGAGCAAGAGAATTATGTATAAGAATAAGAGAAGAGAGCGATAACCCTCAATTAATAAAGGAGGCAATAAGTTTAGAATCACTTTCTTTAATTATGGCTAATAAACCATCTGAAGTTTTAGAAATATTGGGCGAGGATGTAAATTTATTTAGCCAAGATGCCGAGCTTATAAGCATGAGTTTTCAATTATTAGGAAATATAAACAAAGCTAGTGAGATAACTCAAATTTGTATGTATCAACATCTTATTGGTATGGTGGGAAATATAGCGCAACAAATTATGCTAAATATAAATAATTTAGATGTAGTTGAAGAATGTTTTAAAAGAGGTCTTGGAATATGTGAATTGTTCAAATTAGATGAAATTCATCCAAATGTTGCAGTAAACTTATATCTTGCAACAGCCCAAGCATATGCAACCCATAAACAGAATGAAAAGGCGTTGGAGTTAATACAAAAATATACAGATGTATGTATAAAACATATATACAATTTTGAGCTTAGGGGTGATAAATTCTTCGATAAGATTGATAAATGGATAGAGGAATTAGATTTAGGTGTAAATGCTCCGAGAAGTCAAAAGTTAATAAAACAAAGTGCTACAAGTGCAATAAAAGATAATCCAGCATTTGTTGGATTAAAAGATGAATACAAATTTAAATCATGTGTACTTGCATTAGAAAGTAATTAAATAGGAGGTAAGAATATGGATAATCAATTAGCTTTATTATTACCAGTTATTATATTGGAATTTATACTTGCGATAACTGCATTAATACATGTTATAAAACATCCAAACTACAGATTTGGGAACAAGTTTATATGGATATTGGTAGTTTTATTCATTCAAATTATAGGACCGATATTCTATTTTATATTCGGTAGAGGTGAGGAATAATGAATATACTACAAATTCAAGGATTGTATAAAAAATTTGGCCAAAACAACATAATAAATGGACTCGATTTGGAAGTAAAAGAAAATACAATCTTTGGATTTATTGGAGAAAATGGAGCCGGAAAAACAACTACGATGAAGATGATACTTGGGTTTTTGAAACAAGACAGTGGAGTTATAAAAGTTTGTGGAGAAGAAGTCAAGTTTGGTGAAACAAAAACAAATAAGTTTATAGGATATCTTCCAGATGTGCCGGAATACTACGGATATATGACTCCACTTGAATATCTAAAATTATGTGGCGAAATTACAAATATGAAAAAGGACGATATAAAGAAAAAGAGTGAAGAATTATTAGAACTTGTAGGTATTAGTGATTATAAAAAACGAAAAATATCAAAGTTTTCAAGAGGGATGAAACAAAGACTTGGGATTGCACAGGCACTTTTAAACGAACCGAAACTTCTTATATGTGACGAACCGACATCAGCATTAGATCCAATCGGACGAAAAGAAATCTTAGATATTTTATTAAAAGTAAAAGAAAGAACTACAGTCATATTTTCAACACATATACTATCTGATGTTGAGAGAATATGCGACGAAATTGCAATACTTAGAGATGGTAAAATAACATTAAATGGCACACTGTCACAAATTAAGGCAGAACATATGGTGGATTGTTTAGAAATATGTATGAAAAATAAAGAAGATTTTATACAATTTTTAAATATAGTTAGGGATAATCCTAATATATATGAAATGCAAAAATCTGAAAATACAATTTATCTTCATTCAAATAATATAGAAAAAGTTCAAAGAGATGTTATGCAAGGTCTGATAAATCAAAATTTATATCCAATATATATAAAAATTCAAGAACCTACACTAGAAAGATTATTTATTGAGGCAATAAAATGAGAGCGTATTTAGCATTTACAAAAAAAGAACTCTTTGAATTTACTAAGACATATAAATTACTTTTGATTGTGACTGTATTTTTAATATTTGGTTTAATGAATCCAGTTGTTGCGAAATTCACACCAGATTTAATGGAATCATTAATGGAAGAGGGAATAAAAATAAGTCTACCAGAACCGACTATCTTTGATTCATGGGCGCAATTTTTTAAAAATACTACGCAAATGGGACTTATTGTACTAGTTATAATATTTAGCGGATTAATTTCAAATGAATTGTCAAAAGGAACCCTAATCAACATGCTTACAAAAGGGCTATCTAGAAAAACTGTAGTTTTATCAAAATTCACATCATCAACATTAGTTTGGACACTTGCTTATTTCTTATCTGCATTAGTTACATTTTTATATTCGATGCTATTTTGGGAAGATACACAGGTTGAAAATCTGTTATTTTCTTTGACTCTTGTATGGGTATTTGGAGTATTTTTAATAAGTGCAATAATTTTGGGCGGAATTTTATTTAAAACTTCTTATGGTTCAATCCTATTTTGTGGAGTTATAGTAGGAGGACTTTTAATTTTAAATATTATACCTAAAGTTCAAGATTATAACCCAATTCAACTTATAAATATAAATATGGATATATTAAAAGGTGATGTTGAGATTTCAGAAGTTTTAAAATCACTTTGGATTACATTAGGGGCAAGTGTATTATTTGTTATTTCAAGTATTGTAGTATTTTGCAAAAGAGAGTTTTAATTATAAATAAAACCTCTCATAATTTGAATACAAAGTGAGAGGTTTTGTTTTTAATAAAAAACTATACTGTATTTATAGGAGATTAGCTATTTCAATTCAAGGCCAGCATTTTTAAGTTCTTTTTTCAAAATATCTATATTTGCTCCTTCCATATGACCAAGAGGAAGTCTTAAACTTCCAACATCCATACCTAAAAGATTCATAGCAGTTTTTACAGGAACAGGATTGACCTCTGTGAATAAAGCATCTATAAGAGGTTTTAAATCCAGTTGAAGTTTTCGAGAAAGTTCAATATCTCCAGATAAGAAACTATAAACTAGATCATGACTTTCTTTTGGACAAATATTAGCTAATACTGAAATTACACCGACACCACCTAAAGATAAAAGAGGTAGGGTAGAGTCATCATTTCCTGAATATATAGCAAAATCATCATTTACTAATCTTGCAATTTCAGCTACTTGCGTCATATCACCACTTGCTTCTTTAACGCCGACAATATTTTGTTCACTATAGGATAATTCAGCGATTAAATTAGGTGATAAATTAACACCAGTTCTAGATGGAACATTATAGATTATTATTGGAGTATCAACACTCTGTGCAATTTTAGTAAAGTGAGCTTTTATACCAGTTTTATTTCCCTTATTGTAATAAGGATTGATAATTAAAAGTCCATCAGCACCAAAATTCTCAGCTATTTTACTAAGTAAAATAGAATGTTCAGTATCATTTCCACCAGTTCCCGCAATTACAGGAATTCTCTTGTTCACAGTGTCTATAACACATTTTATAGTAGCAATATGCTCTCTATCGCTTAATGTACTCGCTTCACCAGTAGTACCACAAACAACTATAGCATCAGTACCATTTTTTATATGAAATTCAACCAATTCTTCTAACTTATTGTAATTTACTGTATTTTCTCTTGTAAAAGGAGTTACTAAAGCGACTGCAGATCCTTTAAATAACATAAAATTCCCCCTTCTAACTTATTAGCAATAAGTATATAAAATTTATATTGCTTATTAGAAGTATATTCTTTGAAAATTTATATTATTATTTAAAAAAGAAATAAATGGTAGAGAATATTGAGTCATTAGTGTATAATTTAGATAGACAAAATATAAAAAGGGGTGCAATGAAATGAAAGAACAAGTTGCGGAAGTATTAGATAAAGTTAGACCAGTATTACAAAGAGACGGCGGGGACGTTGAATTAGTAGAAGTTAGCGATGACGGTGTAGTACTAGTTAGATTAAAAGGAGCTTGCTCAGGTTGTCCAGGGGCTACTATGACATTAAAAGCTGTTATAGAAAACTTATTAGTAAAAGAAGTACCTGGTGTAACTAGAGTAGTTGGGGTTTAATAATTTAAAAGAGCTGAGCAGTTAAATCTGTTTAGCTCTTTTATTTTGTTTAAAATTTGCGATTAGATGCAAAATACTATATAAATGAGTTAAGAGTAATTTGTTAAAAGGAGGGGTTAAAATGAGAATAGGGACATCAAATAGTACAAAAATATTAGATAGTGCCTGTGTAAATGAATATAAAATACCACTTATAGTTATGATGGAAAATGCTGTGCTTTCGGCATTTAAACATATGGACATAGAAAATAATCAAAGATATGTTATAGTTAGCGGAGTTGGAAATAACGGTGGCGACGGACTAGGGCTTGCAAGACAGTTGACTGCTCATGGAAAAGAGGTAGAGGTATTTATTGTAGGTAAAATTGACAAAATGAGCGAATGTTCAAAGATAAACTACAATATACTAAAAGCTATAAATATATCTACAAATATTGTAGATGAAGAGAATTTAGAATATCTAAAATGCAGTGTTAAAAAATCTGATATAGTAGTAGATTGCATATTTGGAACAGGTCTTGAAAGAGAGATAAAAGGGATTTTTTATAACGTAATAGATATAATAAATCAAAATAAAAATAAAACGTATTCAATAGATGTTCCATCAGGGATAAATGCTACAAATGGGGATGTTTTAGGAATTTGTATAGATGCAGATAAAACAATATCATTTGAATTTTATAAAAGGGGATTTTTGAAATACGATGTAAAACAATATATCGGTGATGTTATAGTCGAACATATTGGAATTCCAGAATATATTTTAGAAAAATACGATGACAAAGAATATATAACAACTTTGGATTTAGTTAAAAACAATATAAAAGAAAAAAACAAATTTTCATTTAAAAGTGATTTTGGGAAAGTAGCACTTTTTGCAGGAAGTAGAGGATTTACGGGAGCTGCATATATATCAACTCAATCTGCAGTAAAATGTGGAAGTGGACTTACAACTTTAGTATGCGAAAAATACGTCCAAGATATATTGAGCACAAAATTCTGTGAAGCGATGACCTTAGATATACAAAACAAAGAAAAGGTAAAAAAACTTATTTCAGGATGTGATGCAATTGGATTTGGATGTGGAATGGGAGATACTGAAGACACATATACTAAATTAAAATATGTATTAGAAAATTCTAAATGTCCAGTTGTAATCGATGCAGATGGGTTGAATTGCTTAAAAAATAAAAAAGACTTATTAGAAAAACATCCAAACAGAATAATAATAACTCCACATTTGGGAGAGATGGCGAGATTGACAGGCTATTCTATAAGTCATATAAGAGATAATAAGGTAGATGTTGCAAAAGAATTTGCACAAAAATACAAAATGATAGTTCTATTAAAAGGTTATGAAACAGTAATAACAGATGGAAATTATACATATATAAATCCAACTGGAAATTCATCAATGGCAAACGGAGGAATGGGAGATACACTGCTTGGAATTATTACATCATTTGCCGGCCAAGGAATGACAAACCTTATGTCAGCAGTTTGTGGGGCATATATACATGGATATATTGGAGAAAATCTATCAAAAAATTTATATACAGTCAATGCAAGTGATGTAATTGCACAGATTCCATTTGTTATGAAAGAATTTGTAAAATAATTTTAATTGTTGATACTAGTTTGTAACTATCTATAAATGTATATAATGGTATAATTTAGTAAATGAGGATATTTTATAAAGAGATGAGGAGATGCTTATGAGTATTAGCATAGGAACGTTTTGGTTTATAGTGGCAATTATCTTCGGTGTTGGGGAATTAATGACTACAAGCCTGACTTTGATTTGGTTTAGTATTGGTGCCTTGTTGGTGATGTTCTTAAGTATATTTATCGAAAGTATTTTATGGCAAGTTATAATATTTGCTGTTGTCTCTATAATACTTTTAGTTATAGCAACTAAGTATTTGGTTGATAGGGATAAAGATGTAAAATACAATACTAATTTACAAGGAATAATCTCACAAAAGGCTATTGTAACTCAAACTATTGAACCATATGAAACAGGTGTTGCAAAACTAAATGGGGAAGAATGGACAGCAATGTCTAAAGATGAAACAAGAATTGAAGTTGGAAAACTTGTTGAAGTTGTCGCAATCGAGGGAGTAAAACTTATTGTAAAAGAAGTAAGCGAAGAACTTTTAGAAGGTGAACCTATAAAGGAAAACAAAGATTCAATTAGCAAGGAAATAGACATTAAAATAAAAACAAGTAAATAAGGAGGTACTTTATATGCCAGTTATTATAATATTAATTATAATCGTAGTCATAATGAGTATTAAATGTGTTAAAGTAATCCAACAATCAACAGTGGGGATTATAATGAGATTAGGTAAATTCCATAAGAAAGCTGATACAGGGGTACATTTTTTAGTTCCTTTTATAGATACTCTATCTTATAGAATTGACTTAAAAGAAAGAGTGGAAGATTTCCCACCACAACCAGTTATAACAAAGGATAATGTTACAATGCAAATAGATACAGTAGTTTATTATCAAGTAACAGATCCAATAAGATTTGTGTTTGAAATAGCAAATCCAAATGCAGCTATAGAAAATTTAACTGCGACTACACTTAGAAATATTATAGGTGAATTGGATTTAGATGCAACGCTAACATCTAGAGATGTAATCAATACAAAAATGAGAGCTATACTAGATGAGGCAACTGATAAATGGGGTATAAAAGTAAACAGAGTTGAACTTAAAAATATAATGCCACCTCATGATATCCAAGTTGCTATGGAAAAACAAATGCGTGCTGAACGTGAAAGAAGAGAATCTATCCTTCAAGCAGAAGGGGAAAAACAATCTTCTATATTAAGAGCAGAAGGTGAAAAACAATCAGCAATACTTAGAGCAGAAGCGAAAAAAGAAGCTATGATAAGAGAGGCTGAAGGGGATAAACAATCTAGAATACTTAAAGCTCAAGGGGATGCAGAATCTATAAGAGAAGTTGCAAAAGCAAAAGCAGAAGGGGAATCTGTAGTAATTGAACAAGTATTCAAAGCTATGAAAGATGCAGACATAGATGATAATATGTTAGCACTTAAATCTATGGAAGCACTTGAAAAAGTTGCTCAAGGAAAATCAACAAAACTTGTATTGCCATCAGATGCAGTAAACTTCTTAGGAACATTTAAAGGAATAAAAGAAGTTATGAAAGATGATGATGACGATATAAAAATAAATATAAATAAAGAACAATCACAAGAATAGACAAAAGAGTCGTCGAGCTAATTGCTTTGGCGACTTTTTTTATTTTAAATAAAGATAAAAGTGAGACATTAAACTTAATAAAAAAAGCTCGGGAAAATGATTTCCTAAAAAAGGAAAGTATTTTACGCAAAAATACTAGAAAAAATTTACATAAGTAGCATTTATACTGTATACATTTTCCAAAAAATGGATTACAATATAGTAAAGAGAAACGAACAAAAAAGTTTTTATTAGAAGGAGGGGGTTTCTATTAATTACTTAGATATAACAAAAAGGGAAAATATAGACAATTTCAAAAGTGGGAATGCTTTGGACAGTTATAAATATATGGGGAATCACAAAGCTACTCATAATGGAAAAGAAGGAATTTCTTTTATGGTATGGGCGCCTAATGCAAAAGAAATCGAATTAGTAGGGGATTTTAATGATTGGGATGGAAGTTCTCATAAACTAGAAAATCTATATGATTCTGGTGTTTGGTCTTTATTCACAACTGACTTATCACAAGGGGATATATACAAATACAACGTTGTTGGATGTGATGATGTAAGCAGACTGAAATCTGACCCATATGGAACTTATGCTCAGTTGAGACCAGAGACAGCTTCAAAAGTTTTCAATTTAGGAAAATTTAATTGGAGCGATAAAAAGTATATAGAACAAAAAAATAAAAAATCAGTTTTTGAGCAACCGATGAATATCTATGAAGTACATCTAGGTTCTTGGAAAAGAAAATGGGATGGAGATTTTTTTAATTATCAAGAACTTTATGAAATGCTTGAATATTGTAAGGACATGGGATATACACATATAGAATTAATGCCTATAACTGAATATCCACTAGATATGAGTTGGGGATATCAAACAATAGGATATTATGCGACAACAAGTAGATATGGAAATCCAAATGAATTTAAAGCATTTGTAGATAAGGCTCATGAATTAGGGCTTGGAATTATATTAGATTTTGCTTATAGCCATTTTTGTAAAGATATACATGGCCTTTATAGATTTGACGGTTCGCCACAATATGAATATGCAAGTCCATTAAAAGCAGAAAACCTAGCTTGGGGTACTGCACATTTTGATGTTGGAAAACCAGAAGTAAAAAGTTTCTTACTTTCAAATGCAATTTACTGGTTTAAAGAATATCATGTAGATGGAATTAGAGTTGATGCAGTCAGCAGCATGCTTTATCTTGATTATGATGGAGGAGACTGGGAAGCAAATCAATATGGTGGAAAAGAAAATATAGAAGCAATTGACTTTTTAAGAAAATTAAATGAAGTAATATATGCTAACATTGACAATCCAATAGTAGTAGCAGAAGAATCAACTGCTTGGCCTATGGTAACAGCACCAACATACAGTGGTGGTTTAGGCTTTTCATATAAATGGAATATGGGTTGGATGAATGATACATTACAATATATGGAGAAGGACCCTATCTATAGAAAATATCATCATGATTTAATAACATTCTCATTTATGTATGCATTTTCAGAGAATTTTATACTTCCATTATCACATGATGAAGTTGTCCATGGTAAGAAATCTTTATTAGATAAAATGCCAGGAGATGATTGGCAAAGATTTGCAAACTTAAGACTTTTATATGCTTATTACATGATACATCCAGGTAAGAAGTTATTATTTATGGGTTCTGAATTTGCACAAGGCTTAGAATGGAGATATGCTTATGGGCTTGAATGGCAGCTTTTAGAAATTGAGCAACATTCTAAGATGAAAGATTATGTAAAAGATTTAAACTATATGTATAAAGATGAAAAATCTTTATACGAGTTAGATAATACATATAAGGGATTTGATTTTATAGATCCAAACAATAAGGATCAAAGTATTATAACTTTAATGAGATTGAGTAAAAATCCAAAAGATTTCATAATAGCTGTATTAAACTTCACTCCTAACGTTTATTACGATTATAAGGTTGGGGTACCTTATGAAGGAGTTTATGAAGAAATATTAAACAGTGATAACGAAAAATATTATGGATCAAATCAAACTATGGCAGATGCTGAATTAGTTTCTGTTGATGAAAAATGGCACAACAAACCATATCATATAACAATAAAAGTTCCGCCACTAGGTGCTACTTTTATAAAATTAAAAAGAGAAAAAGTAAAGAAAGATGTGGTTGATGAAGAAATAGAAATATCAGTTAAAGAAAATACTGATACAGTTGGAGAAAAATCTTCAATAAATGTAACAGTAGAAAAAGATTCAAATGTAGTTAAAGTTAATAAAATTATGCAAAATCACAAAAAAACTAAAAAAAATAAGAGTAAAAACAAAAGAAAAAATAAAAAAAGAAGCTATAACAAATAATTTTGAAATAATACAAAAATAAACATAAATAGCACAAAAACTAAATGAAAATATATTATAATGTTATAAAAAGACACTTAAGTTCAGACGTTTAAGTTAATATATTTTTTCTGTATAAAAAAGAAGGTAATTTATTAATTACAATAAATTCATTAATAACTTAAAAATATAAAAATATAGGTACACTATATGAAAGGGGATCATATATGAAAAAAGAAATGCTAGCTATGATTTTAGCAGGGGGACAAGGCTCTAGACTAGGAGTATTTACAAAAAGAATTGCAAAACCAGCCGTATCATTCGGTGGTAAATACAGAATAATAGATTTTGTTTTAAGTAACTGTTCTAACTCAGGTATTGATACAGTTGGTGTATTAACTCAATACAAACCACAAATACTAAATTCACATATCGGTATGGGGGATCATTGGGATTTAGACAGAGTTAACGGCGGTGTTACAATTCTTCAACCATATATGAATGAAAAAGAAGGTCATTGGTTTAATGGTACAGCCAATGCAATAAAGAAAAATATGGACTTTATAGATGATTATGATCCAGAATATGTTTTAATATTATCTGGAGACCATATATATAAGATGGACTACAGTAAAATGCTTGAATTTCACAAAGAAAAAGGAGCTAAAGCAACAATAGCAGTAATAGAAGTTCCTTGGGATGAAGCAAGTAGATTTGGAATTATGAATACAAATGAAGATGGAAGTATTTATGAATTTGAAGAAAAGCCAAAAGAACCAAAAAGTAATTTAGCCTCTATGGGTATTTACATATTTGACTGGAAGACTTTAAGAGCATACTTCAAAAGAGCAGATGAAACAGGAGAATGCCTAGACGACTTCGGACATAATGTAATACCAACTATGTTAGAAGAAGGACAATCAATGTTTGCATATCCATTTAAAGGATATTGGAGAGATGTTGGTACTATACAAAGTTTATGGGAAGCAAATATGGATTTAATAAACGATCCAGAGTCAGTAGATTTAAACGACCCACAATGGAGAATCTATACTAATACAAACGACGTTCCACCACAATATATAGGACCAAATGCATCAGTTAAAAAATCATTAATTGCCGATGGTTGTAGAGTTTACGGAACTGTTAGAAATACTGTATTATCACATAAAGTACAAATAGGTGAAGGTTCAGTTGTAGAAGATTCTGTAATAATGCCTAATGTAAAAATAGGCGAAAATGTAGTAATCAAAAAAGCAATGATAGCAGAAGGTGCTGTTATAGAAGATAACGCCATAATAAAAGACGAAAATGATGAAATAAGTGTAGTATCAGAGTTCGAATTAGTAAAAGCATAATAGATTATGATTAATAAAAAAATAAAGTTAAAAGTAACATAGGTAAATATAGGGGGAAATTTTATGAAAAATGAATGCATGGGCTTAATAAATTTAGATAGCATACAAAATCCATCAGTAAACGTATTGTCAGATCATAGACCAGTAGCTACTATACCAATAGCAGGTAGATATAGATTAATAGACTTTACATTATCAAATATGGTTAATTCAGGAATAACAAATGTAGGAATATATGCAAGAGAAAAATACAGATCTTTAACTGATCATTTAGGAAGTGGTAAAGATTGGGATTTAAGTAGAAAACAAGGTGGACTATATGTTTTAAGTCCTGAAAATGCTAAAAATAACAATAATTATGGTTATAGAAAAGGTGACATATATACAATATTAGCTAATATAGATTACATAGAAAAAAGTCCTGAAGAATATGTCATAGTTGCACCATCATACATGATTTGTTCGATAGATTATAATGACTTATTAAAATATCATAAAAAATCAAATAACGACATAACAATAGTTTATAAACGTGTTGAGAATGCAAATAAAGATTTCAAAAATTGCAATACTTTAAATATAGATAAAGATAAATTGGTAAAAAATGTAGGTAATAATTTAAATACTTTTCCAAGTGCAAATATATGCATGGACACATTCATAATGAAACGTACAGATTTTATAGAATGTATATACAGCATAGCTAGTATGGGAACTTACTCTTACATAGAAGATTATATAATAAATCAATTAGACAATATACAAGTAGGAGCATACAAATACGAAGGATACTTAAAATGTATAACTTCATTAAAAAGTTATTACGAAGCAAGTAAAGAATTCTTAACAGAAGATGTATCTAGAGAAATATTTAAATCAGATAGAAAAATATTTACTAAAGATAAATCACAAGCACCAACTATGTATGGAGAAAATGCTGAAGTTAAAGGTTCATTTATAGCAACTGGTTGCCAAATAGATGGTACTGTTGAAGATTCCACTTTATTTAGAAAAGTAAAAATAGGGAAAGGTTCAACTATAAGAGATTCTGTTATAATGCAAAGTTGCAAGATTGGAGAAAATGTAGTACTGGAAAATGTAATACTAGATAAAAATGTAGTTATAAGCGATAATAAAGAATTAAAAGGAGACAAAGATTACCCAATGGTAATTGAAAAAAATGAAACAGTTTAAATAAGGGGGTAGAAAATATGAAGGTACTTTATGTAACAGCAGAGTGTTGGCCTTTTGCTAAAACAGGAGGTTTAGGCGATGTTGCATATGCATTACCAAAGGCATTAAAAAAAGAGGGTGTAGATGTTAGAGTAATGATGCCTAAATACTCAACAATACCTACATATTTAAAAGACAGATTAAAAAAAGTAGGCGAATTTAGTGTTGATGTATCTTGGAGAAGTCAATATTGTGGAGTTGAACAGCTAGAATTAGATGGAGTAACATTTTACTTCATAGATAATGAATACTATTTTAAAAGAGATGTAGAACAAAGTATATATGGACATGGAGATGATGCAGAAAGATTTGTATTCTTTACAAATGCTGTATTAAAATCTATAGATAAATTAGGTTTCTATCCTGATGTAATCAATATAAATGACTGGCATACAGGAATGTTACCATTATATTTAAAAGAAAAATATGCACATTTACCAAAATACAGCCATATAAAAACTATATATACTATACATAATTTACAGTATCAAGGTATTTTTAGTAGTGATATACTTGGAGACATATTAGATATAGACTTCAGACATTTTAATAATGGTGATATAGAATATCATGGACAAATAAACTTTATGAAAGCAGGAATAAACTTTGCAGATAAAGTTTCTACAGTAAGTCCATCATATGCCGGAGAAATAAAAACAGCGTTCTATGGAAATACTCTAGATGGATTAATAAGAGCAAATGAATATAAATTAGTAGGAATACTAAATGGTATAGATTATGATATAAATAATCCACAAACAGACCAAAATTTATTTGTAAATTATGATATAAATTCACTAGATAAAAAAGTTCAAAATAAAATAGAATTACAAAAACTTTTGAAATTAGAAGTTAATCCTAACATTCCTATGGTAGGGATAGTATCTAGATTAGTTTCACAAAAAGGTTTAGATTTAATTAGTTTTATGATGCCAGAGATAGTAAACGAAAACTTACAATTAGTTGTATTAGGAACTGGTGAAAACCAATACCAATCAATGTTCCACTATTACGATTCTCACTATCCTTCAAAAGTTTCAGCTAATATAACTTTTGATAGTGCATTAGCTCAACAAATTTATGCTGCTAGTGATATATTCTTAATGCCATCATTATTTGAGCCATGTGGAATAGGTCAAATGATAGCAATGAGATATGGAACATTACCAATAGTTAGAGAAACTGGTGGATTAAAAGACACTGTAAATCCTTATAACCAATACACTCATGAAGGAAATGGATTTAGCTTTAGTAACTACAATGCACATGAAATGTTTTTCACATTACAAAAAGCTGTAAGATTATATCATGAAGATAGAAACACATGGAATATATTGGTTAGAAATGCTATGAACACTGATGATAGTTGGAGCAAATCAGCTAAAGAATATATAAAAGTATACAAAAGTCTATAAGAAAGATTTGATTAAAAAATAGATTTTAAATGCATTAAGGGAGATTATATTTATTTATAACATTAAGATAAGGCACTTGCTTTGCAAGTGCTATACCCTTTTATGCTGATAAAGGGGTTATTTAACAATAGTAAGGGAGATGGCTTATGATCACAATTAGCAAAAAGAAATTTAAACATGCTTTTAAGAGTAAAATGTACAGTTTATATGCCCAACCCGTAGAAGAGGCAAGTAAAGATGAAATCTTTAGAGTACTATGTTGTGTTATAAAAGATTTTATAGCAAAAGAATGGGTTGGAACTAGAATTGATAAAGAAAAAGCAGTTTTTTATTTTTCAATGGAATTCTTAATAGGGAGACAACTACAATCTAATTTATTAAATTTAGATGTAGAGCATGAGATAGAAGAGGGTCTTAAAGAACTAGGTATTGACTTAAATGAAATAATAGAAACAGAACCAGATCCAGGATTAGGAAATGGTGGTTTAGGAAGATTGGCAGCATGCTTTTTAGATTCAATGGCATCAGTTGGAATTAGTGGTCATGGATATGGGATAAGATACAAATATGGTCTATTTGAACAAAAGTTTGTAAATGGATCTCAAGTTGAACTACCAGATAACTGGCTAAAAAATGGTCAATATCCTTGGGAAACTGTAAGACCAAATAGAGCAGTTGTAGTCAAATTTGAAGGAGATGCTTATTTAAAACAAAGAGCCGATGGTAATTTAGATGTAGTACATGAAAATTATATACCTGTTATGGCTATGCCTTATGATATACCTATAATAGGATATGAAAATCACTGTATAAATACACTTAGACTATGGAAAAGTGAAATTTTAAACAGGGACTTCTCAGAAGTTAATAAAAATGCCAAAAACCAAAATGGAAGTTATGAAGATGCATTAAAATATAAATACTATACTGAAGAAATATCTCAAGTTTTATATCCAAATGACTCAAATTATGCAGGTAGATTACTTAGATTAAAACAAGAATATTTCTTTGTCAGTGCAGGGTTACAAGATATAATAAGAAAATGTAAAAAAAATAAAGTCAGTATGAGAGATTTACCTAAAAAGGTAGCTATTCATATAAACGATACACATCCAACTCTATGTATCCCAGAATTAATGAGAATACTTTTAGATGAAGAAGGATTTTCTTGGGATGAAGCATGGGATATAACAACTAGAGTTATGTCATATACAAATCACACTATTTTAGCAGAAGCATTAGAAAAATGGCCAGTTGAAATGATGAAAAAACTATTACCAAGAATTTATATGATAATAGAAGAAATAGACAGAAGATATGTTGAATATCTACAAAGTAAATATCATGATGACTGGGGAAAAATAAACTACATGAGAATTATAAACAACGGTGAAGTTAGAATGGCACATTTATGTATTAGAGGTAGTCATAGTGTAAATGGTGTTGCAAAACTTCACACTGAAATTCTAAAACATGAAGAATTAAAGGATTTCTACAACGATGAACCATATAAATTCAACAATAAAACAAATGGGATAGCTCATAGAAGATGGCTTATGAGTTGTAATAAAGAACTTTCAGACTTGATTACTGAATTAATAGGAGATGACTGGAAGAAAGATACTTCTAAATTAAAAGATTTAGAAAAATATCTAGATAACAAAAAAGTTTTAGATAGAGTTGGAGAAATAAAATACAACAATAAAGTAAAACTTGCAGATTATATATATGAAAAACAAGGAATAAAAGTAGACCCAAATTCAATATTTGATGTACAAATAAAGAGATTGCATGCATATAAAAGACAATTATTAAATGTACTTCATATTCTTTATTTATATCATGAAATACTTGATAATCCAGAGTTTGAAATTATACCTCGTACATTCATCTTTGGGGCAAAGGCTGCACCAGGATATTACTTAGCAAAATGTATAATCAAACTTATAAATAGTGTTGCTGATTTAATCAACAACGACCCTAGAGTCAAAGACAAAGTAAAAGTAGTATTTATAGAAAACTATGGTGTGTCAATTGCTGAAAAAATAATACCAGCAGCAAATGTAAGTGAACAAATATCTACAACTACTAAAGAAGCATCAGGAACTGGTAATATGAAACTTATGATGAATGGTGCTATAACAATGGCGACTATGGATGGGGCTAATGTAGAGATTTCTGAACAAGTTGGCAAAGAAAATATGTTTATATTTGGTCTAAATGCTGAACAAGTTTTAGAATACAATAAATGTGGTGGATATTCTTCTAAAGATTTATATCACAGTGATAGAAAAATAAAAAGAGTAGTTGATGACTTAGTAAATGGATTTATACCTGGATTAGGTAAAGATGGAATTACAATATATGACTCATTAATAACTTATAATGATGAATATTTTGTACTTAGAGATTTCTATTCTTATATTAAAGCACAAAAGAGTTTACAAGAACTTTATAGAAATCAAGACCTTTGGAATAAGATATCATTAAAGAATACTGCATGTTCAGGTTTCTTCTCTAGTGATAGAACAATAGAAGAATATATAAATGATATTTGGTTTAAAGAAGGTGAAAGATAATATGGCAAATATTGTAAATTATAATTCATGGGATACAAATTTTAAAACTCCATTTGGAGCTTTAAAGACTTGTGAAAGTGCGATTATTAAAGTTGAAAGTAGCAAGGCTTTTGATGTATGCAGTATAAAATTAATAATAGAAAAAGAAGATGAAAATTTAAATCCAGTATTAGTGAGGGAATTAGAATTACAACAAAGCGGGGAAAATGAAAAAGTAAGAGAGTATTCTGTAGAAATTTCTCCTTTAGAACAACCCGCAACATACTATTACTTTTTATCAGTAGAAGTAAACTTATATGGTGAACAAAAAACATTATTCTATGGCAAACAAGCTAATAATGGAATGATTTGTGAATATAATTATGATGATTTAAATAAATATCAACTGACTGTTTATGAAGATTATAAGGTGCCTTCATGGTTTAAAGAAGGTGTTTTATACCATGTATTTGTAGACAGATTTAATAATGGTAATAGAAGTGGAAAGGTTGATAATCCTAAGAAAAACTCATTTTTATATGGGAATTGGGAAGATGACCCAATGTATATAAAAGACCAAAATGGAGAAATCCTAAGATGGGATTTTCATGGTGGTAACCTTAAGGGAATAATTAATAAACTAGGATATCTAAAAAAACTAGGTGTTACAGTTATATATTTAAGTCCTATATTTGAAGCAGCAAGTAACCACAAATATGATACTGGAAATTATAAAAATATAGACCCTATGTTTGGTGATGAAAAAATATTCAAGGAATTAATTGATAAAGCAGCTGAAAAAGGAATGGCTGTAGTTCTTGATGGTGTATTCAGTCACATTGGAGCAGACAGCATATATTTCAACAAATTTAATAATTATGACAGTGTAGGTGCTTATCAATCAGAAGATTCACCATATAGAACATGGTTTAATTTTAAAGAAGGACCAGAAGAATACCAATCTTGGTGGGGAATAAAAGCTCTACCTAACACTAATGAATTAGAGCCTTCATTTATGGATTATATTATTTACGACAAAGATAGTGTAATAAATAAGTGGATGAATATGGGTGTTAAAGGTTGGAGACTAGATGTAGCAGATGAACTTCCTACTAAATTTATACAAGAATTGAAAAAGGAAGTTAAAAAAAATAACGAAGAATCGATAGTAATCGGTGAAGTTTGGGAAGATGCATCTAATAAAATCAGCTATGGAGAAAGAAGAACTTATTTACTTGGCGACCAATTAGATAGTGTTTTAGGATATCCATTTAGAGATAATTTAGTTAATTTCTTAAATGGAGAAAAAACATCTTGGCAATTAAATGATTTCTTTATGACAATAAAAGAAAACTATCCAAGTGAAGCATTTAAGTCTAATCTTAATCTATTAAGTAGTCACGATATTGTCAGAATAAAAACTGCTTTAAAATCTGATAAAGATTTATTAAAACTAGCAATACTTACACAAATGAGTTTTGAAGGAGTACCATATATATACTATGGTGATGAAGCAGGGCTTGAAGGTGGAAAAGATCCAGAAAACAGAAAAACATATCCTTGGAAAAATGAAGATATGGAAATAATGGATTTCTATAGACATTGTAGCCAATTTAGAAATAGAAATAAAGTATTTGCTTTAGGGGATACTTATTTCATATATACAGAAAATGACGATGTATTTGGATATATAAGATACAATGAAGATGATAGTGAATTAATTCTTATAAATAGAAGTGAATCTAAGCAAAATGTAAAAATAAACTTAGAAGCAGATTGTATAGAAGAAGTGACTGTGACATATTCTGTAATCAATAATGGTGAAAAGATTATAGGAATAGATAATAAGTTTAATATTGATATAGATTCAAAATCATATAGAATATTTAAACTTTGGAAATAGTAAATTTATACTAAAACTAAAAAATCTATGGAGGATAAAATATCTTCCATAGATTTTTTAATCTTTAATTAAAATGGAATTTGATCTTCTGATAATTCACCTTCAAATACTTCCGCATCATTTATTACATCTTTAAATATATCTTTGTCTTCGAATACTTTGCGATGGTCTGAACTTCTGTGTTTATGTCCTAAAAAGTGAAAATTATAGGCATTTATTATGGCTTTAGTTCTGTTTTGACCATCTTTATTCACATATTTGTCTATTCTTAAAGAACCTTCTACGGCGATTAGAGAACCTTTTGAGGCATATTGGCATAATGTTTCTGCCCTTCTTCCCCAGATATCTATATTTATAAAATCTGTTGGGATTACTCCATCTTTATTTCGATAATTTCTAGATACAGCTAGACAAAATGTGCATACAGCTCTGTCATCATTTACGTATTTTAGTTCTGGGTCAAAAACCAGTCTTCCAATCAAACTAACATTATTCATGCTTTAACCACCTTTTTCTTTAGTATTTATTAAAATTATTGACAAAAAAGGATTTTTTATACAAATTATTGATGAGAAAAAAGGATTTTTTACTAAAAAAATATAATATATTAATATAATGATTCAATATATTTTAAAAATTTGTATTTAAACTCGGATGATAAAAAAGGGGTATGATTATGGGTGGTAAAATTTATGAACGAATCTTAAAAAATAGTAAAGACGGCTTTCTAAAAATAAAGGGTTATAAAAATAAAAATGGAGAGTATATTGGCTTTGATATTATAGAGTACAATAATTCTCTAATAGAGATTTTAAAAAAAATATTAGCAAAAAGTAATTTAAACATAGATAATATAAAAGAAGCTTTTAGTAAAAAATTCGATGACAATAATCAAAAAATAAAATTTGAAGAATTTTTAAAAATAGTAGAGAAAAATGAATTTAAAAATGTTAGTTTTGGAAAAATATCATATGGAATGTACTTAAATATAGACGGTTATTATTTAGAAGAATATTTTATACTGATATTTAAACTGAATTTTGAACAAGAGATTTTTAGATTTTCAGAGCAATTGGACAAGGCCACGGGAGTTTATTTTTGGGTGAAGGATATAAAGGGAAATTATATAACTGTAAATAAAAAATGGTTAGATGAAGTAGGATTTGAAAGCAAAGAAAGTATTGAAGGTCTGAATAGTTATGATGTTTGGCCAAAAAGACAATGTGATAATTTTAGAGCTAATGAGAAAGAGGTAATAGAAGATAATACTATAAAAATTTTTGAAGAAACATTTCCATTTCGCAATGGTGACAAAACTGTAGATACAACTATATGGCCTTTATTAGATAAAGATAACCATCCAATAGGAACTATGGGAATTGCCATCGATGGAAAATGTAGAGCAAGATTTTATGAAAATTTAAATAATAATGAGAAAAACTTTAGAGAAATAACAAAATATTGTGACTCAGTATTTTTTATAAGAGATGAAAAAAATATAATTTATATGAGTCCAGCTTATGAAACTATATTTGAAGAGTCTTGTGATTACTATGCACATGATGTCTATCAATTTAACAATTTTTTTAAAAATGAAGAACAAAAAGAAGGTATATTAAAAGACTATGAATTTGATAAAATGAATGAAGGTAGGGCGAAGGCTAAATTAAAAAATGGTAAAGAAAAATGGATACAATATAAGTTTCTTCCTATAATAGATGAAGATGGTAAAGCAATCAAAAGAATAGGTATATTAACTGATATAACAAAAGAAGTAGCATTAGAAGAAGAAAAAGAGAAAATAAGATTAGACTTTTTTGCCAATATATCTCATGAACTTAGAACGCCAGTTAATTTAATTTTGAGTTCTATACAAGTTTTAAAATTGAAATTAAGTACATTAGATAAGGAAAATTATAATTATTTTTCAAATTATATAAATATAATGCAACGAAATACATTTAGATTAGTAAAATTAATAAATAATTTAATCGATTCAACAAAGATTGATTCAAAGAGTATAGAAATTCACCCTATAAATTCAGATATAATAAGTTTTATAGAAGATACTTGTTCTTCAGTATTAGATTTTGTAAAATCTAAAAATATGAATTTGATATTTGATACAGATATTGAGGAAGAAGTTATAGGTTTTGACCCTAGTTATATAGAGCGAATTATGCTCAATCTGCTATCAAATGCTATTAAATTTAATAAGAAAGATGGAAATATATTTGTAAATGTAAGTGTTAATGAAAAAGATGTAGTTGTCGAAGTTAAAGATGAAGGACCGGGAATTCCAGAAGAAAAAATACCTAATATTTTTGATAGATTTGAACAAGTTAGAAGTAAAATGAAAAGCGAAAGAGAAGGTACTGGAATAGGTCTTTATATAGTAAAAGCTTTAGTTGATTTACATAATGGAACTATAAGGGTAAATAGTGAAGAAAAAGACGGATGTTCAATTATATTTACATTACCTAGAAAGAAAATAGAAGAAAAAAATGATGATAATATAATATTTAAAGAAAATAAAGCAAATATGATAGATATAGAATTTTCTGACATATATTTATAAAATTAATAATTTGATATACTGATTGACAAATAATTGTTAGAAGTACTATTATTTAGTTAGTAGCAAATGCCAATAACAATTAAGGAGGAATCAGAAATGTCAAACTGTGGATCATGTCCATCAAAAGGGGAATGTAACAAAGACCAACAAAGTTGTGGAATCCAAAACAATCCTCTAAACAAAATTAAAAAAATTATAGGAATAATGAGTGGTAAAGGTGGAGTAGGTAAATCTACTGTATCTGCACTTATAGCTAGAAATTTAGCAAAACAAGGATACAAAGTAGGTGTTTTAGACGCTGATATAACAGGACCAAGTATACCAAGACTTTTAGGCGTTAAAGATGCAAAAGCAATGGGTGCACCAAACAACTGTATATATCCAGTTCAAAGCGCTGATGGAATAAAAGTAATGTCACTTAACTTATTATTAGAAGATGAAAACCAACCAGTAATATGGAGAGGTGCAATGATATCTAATACTGTAAAACAATTCTACACAGATGTAATCTGGGGCGAATTAGATTACTTATTAATAGATATGCCTCCAGGAACTGGGGACGTAGCATTAACAGTTATGCAATCAATTCCAATAAACGGAATAGTTATGGTTTCAGTACCACAAGATATGGTATCTATGATAGTTGCAAAAGCTGTAAATATGGTTAAAAAATTAAATATAGAAATAATAGGTCTAGTTGAAAATATGAGTTATATTGTCTGTCCAGACTGTGGCAAGAAAATACAAATATTCAACGGAAGTGATACAACTAAATTATTAGATGACTTACAATTAAACTTACTTGGGACATTACCTATGAATGCTGGATTAGGAAATGTATCTGTCGGAGTATACAAAGATGGAGATGAAGAAGTAGAAGGATTATTCAATCCTATAGTTATCAACTTATTAAACTCTTTAAAAGAAATAGAAGCAAAAAAAACACAGGCTTAATATAAACAGTATATGAAAGAAATTATATTTATCTATAGTTTTAGATGAATATAATTTCTTTTTGATTATACAATATAGTAATAAGTATAATTTAATCTGGTAAATGTAGGAGGGGTTTAAAATGGCAAGGCCTACAAAATACAGAACAGTAGAATTTTTTCCAGAAGGAAATTATTTTGTTCCATTAGGAAAAAAAGAATGTGAACTTGAAGAAGTAGAGTTAAAAGTAGAAGAATTAGAAGCAATCCGTTTAAAAGATATCGAAGGGCTTACACAAGAAGAATGTGCAAAGAAGATGGAAATATCACGCCAAACTTTTCAAAACATAATCGAAAGCGGACGAAAGAAAATTGCAATAGCACTTACACAAGGTAAGGCAATCAAAATCGCAGGCGGTCATTATACAACAAGATTTTGTAAATTTAGATGTGCAAAATGCGGATATATCTACACTGTAAAATACGAGCAAGACAAAATAATATGTCCAAAATGCTCTTCAACAGAAGTTATGTGCAACAAAAAAGAAAGCTTTTGTAAAAAATGGTGTTGCAAAAAATAAGGTGTTTATTCTGTAGTACTTAGAAAACATATAATATTGACTTCATCGATAAATTTTGATATTATTAGAAATAATATGAAAAGCTCTGGTTTTATATCAGGGCTTTTTGTTTAGGAGATGAAAATATTGATATTAGATATACTTATATTTACAGTCGATTTTATCTTATTCGTATATTTCACTAAAGTCGGGCTAAAAACAACAGATATGACGACAAGACTTATTTGCTGCGTGGCTATGACTTATGAAATATATTTAATGATGAGATTTTTTAAAGCGTTAAAATTAAAAATGAAAGAACAAAAGGATCTGAAATAAATAATTTATTCAGATCCTTTTTTATTATGAGCAATTTATAATATTTTAGAGTTTATGGTGAATTTATATATGATAAAGTATTTGATTATATAAATACTTAAAAAAATTATAAATTTGTTGTTATGGTTGGAAAAATATGCTAAAATTAAGTGTAAGTTTAAATATTAATACAATATTAAATTTAAAATATAGTAGGTGGGGAACTACGGAAATAAAAAAACAGATTACACTTATGATTTTAAAGGAAATATAACTTCTATGATTGATTATAAATTCGATGGAAATGATTCTATTTCTTATCATTATACATATTATGAATATGATTTAAATGGTAAAATGACAGGATATTCAGAGATAAATGCATCTTCTAAA